>Ga0224554_1000689_pt1 | contig 26279 bp, 27 predicted proteins | sample 714S22024metaG_FD_180666 | JGI IMG/M metagenome (GOLD analysis project Ga0224554, IMG submission 180666) | Peat soil microbial communities from Stordalen Mire, Sweden - 717 S2 20-24 | ecosystem: Environmental > Terrestrial > Soil > Wetlands > Peat | place: Sweden: Norrbotten County, Stordalen...
AAGCGCGGACGTCCTCTCAAACTGGACCGCCGCACATTGCTCGATGCCATTTTTTACGTGGACCGCACCGGCTGCGCCTGGCGTTACTTGCCCAAGGACTTTGGCCCCTGGCAGACGGTCTATGGCTGCTTCCGCCAGTGGAGCCAGGACTGGACTTGGAGATTCATCCACGACGCACAGTGAAGCGATGATTCGGATTTGCATGATCCGCCTCATGGTCAAACGCCTCTCGTCAATATGAATTATCCATTTTCAAAACACGCTCTTAGTCCAATATGGACAGGAATCTCATTGCGTTCGGCATGACATTAATCGGCTGAAGGAGAGGTGACCACGCGAAGGTTTCCCTTCGTGAGCCAGCCGTCGCGAAAGGGGTTCGCGCTTATGATGCTGACAAAAGGCGGTTTGCGTTCTATAAAGCAGGGATATGGAAGGTGAAAACCGACGTTTACTGAGCGGGGACGAAGCCATTGCGCTGGCTGCATGGCACGCCGGGGTGGCCCTTGGCGCCGGGTATCCTGGCACGCCCTCGACTGAAATTCTTGAGAATTTTGCGAAATTGGGCGGGCGCGCCCAATGGTCGCCCAATGAAAAGGTCGCGCTGGAGGTGGCGATTGGGGCGGCGTTTGGCGGGGCCAGGGCCTTATGCACCATGAAGCACGTCGGTCTTAACGTGGCCTCCGATCCCTTGTTCACGGTGGCTTACACCGGGGTGGCGGGGGCGCTGGTGATTGTTTCCGCCGATGATCCCGGAATGCATTCCAGCCAAAACGAACAGGACAACCGCCGCTACGCCGTCGCCGCGGGAGTGCCCATGCTGGAGCCGTCCGATTCCCAGGAAGCTTACGATTTCATGTTCGCGGCCATCGACATCTCCGAGCGCTGGAAGACACCGGTCCTTTTTCGCGCCACGACGCGGGTGTGCCACAGTTACACGGTGGTGCAGCCGGGGAGCCGGCGCGATGCCCCCAAACCCGCCAATTTCGTGCGTGATTTGAAATCACGGGTGATGGTGCCCGGCCATGCGCGGCCCGCGCACAAGCGGTTGCGCCAGAAACTTTCGGAAATGGCCGCCTGGAACGAGGATTGCGCGCTCAACAAAATTGTGCCGGGGAACAAATCGCCGGGCATCATCGCGTCCGGGATATCCTTCATGCACGTGCGGGAAGCCGTGCCGGAAGCGAGCGTGTTGAAACTCGGCTTCACCCATCCACTGCCGCTGCGCAAGATCGCGGAATTCGCCGGCGGCGTCGAGCGTTGCGTGGTGATCGAGGAGGGCGACCCTTATTTGGTTGATGCCATCCGCGCGGCGGGAATCACCGTCAGCGGCAAGGCCGGGATGTATCGTTTTGGCGAATTGGACGTGGCGCGCGTGCGGCGCATCGTGCGCGACGACACCAGCCCGGAACCGGCCCCGCCGCCGGGCAAGCCGCCCCAACTCTGCGATGCCTGTCCTTACCGGGTGGTGTTCGATGCGCTGCATCGCCTGGACTGCATTGTGGCGGGCGACATTGGCTGTTACACATTGGGGGCGTTGAAACCTTTTGAAGCGATGGATTCGTGCGTGTGCATGGGGGCGAGCCTGGGGGTGGGGTTGGGTTTGCGCCATGTGCTGCCGCCCGGGCAGGCCCGGCGGGTGGTCAGCATCATAGGCGACAGCACCTTTGTCCACAGCGGCATCAGCGGGTTGATCGAGATGGCCTACAATCCGCCGCCGGACGGGCACGTTGTAATAATACTTGACAATTCCACCACCGCCATGACCGGCCACCAGGAGCATCCCGGCACCGGGCGCAATCTGAGCCATGAACCCACCCACAAGCTGGTGCTCGAAGATCTGGCGCGCGCCTGCGGCATCCGCCGCGTCCAGGTCATCGAACAGCGCGCGGGGTCGGACAGTTTTGAACAGGCCCTGAGCGAGGCCCTCAAGAGCCGCGAGCCGGCCGTCATCATCGCGCGCCGGCCGTGCATTTTGATCGCGAAGGAACTGAAGGAATATGAAAAACGCTGCCAATGCCATGAAACCGGAGAACCCTGCGCGGCCGCCGTGTAATATCGTCGTCGCCGGCCTTGGCGGCCAGGGCGTGCTGACCGCCACGGATATCATTGCCGACGTGGCTCTGCGCACCGGTCTCGATGTCAAGAAGAGCGAAATCAAGGGCATGAGCCAGCGCGGCGGTTCTGTCACTTGCGACGTCCGGTTTGGCCGCCAGATTCACAGCCCCATGGTGCCGGTGGGGGAGGCGGATTTTCTTGTGGCGCTCGAGCCGTCGCAGTTGGAGCCAAATCAACATCTCCTGCGGCCGGGCGGGGTGACGATTGAACCCTCGGTGATTGACGCCGGCAAGCTGCCTCAGAAAAAGATGTTGAACGTGGCGCTTCTCGGCGCTTTGAGCGCGCAATTGTTGATCGCCGAGGAGGAATGGCTCGAGGCCATCCGCTCGGCCTTTGCGGGGAAGTTTTTCGAGGAAAACCGGCAGGCCTTCCTGCTGGGCCGCGCCAGCCGGAAGAAAAGCATTCATGCAACAGCCTCTTAAACCCGTTTTGCCCGAGTCCGCGGACGTGCTGAACCTCCGCGTCCGCTACAGCGAAACGGATCAGATGGGGACTTTCTACAACTCGCGCGCGCTCGAATGGTTCGAGTGCGGGCGGACGGAATGGATGCGGCGCCGGCTGGGTCATTCCTATGCCGGGCTTGAGGCGCGGGGCGTGTTTCTGCCCCTGGTGGAAGCGCATCTGGAATTTCGCGGCGGCGCGCGCTATGACGATCTGCTGGCCATTGCGACTTCGGTGGCATTTGCAGGGCGCGCGCGGCTCCGCTTCGACGTGCAGATCGACCAGCAGACCAGCGGCAACCCCGTTGTGCGCGGTTACACCATCCATGCCTTTGCCGATGCCAGCCACAAACCGATTCGGCCGCCCGGGTGGTTCGCGGAAATGCTGGCCAAAGCAGCCCAAACCACATGAGCAAACACACCACCCATAAAGCGGCGTCCTTCCACCCTGTGAGCGCGCCGGATTTTCTTCCACCCGGCCAGTTGCGCGACTTGCAATTGCAACGCCTGCAAAAGATGGTCGCGCTGGCTTACAACAACGTGGGCCTCTTCCGCCGCCGCATGAAGGAGCTCGGCATGGAACCGGGCGACGTCAAGTCCCTCGACGACATCACGCGCCTGCCATTCTGCACCAAAACGGACCTGCGCGACACGTATCCCTTCGGATTATTTGCCAAGCCGATGAGTGAGATCGTCCGGCTGCACGCCTCGACCGGCACCACTGGCAAGCCCATCGTCGTCGCCTACACCCAACAGGACATAAACGTCTGGACCAACGTGATCTGCCGCAGCTTTGCGGCGTGCGGGTTGCACAGCGGGGACATCATCCAGAACGCCTATGGCTACGGCCTCTTCACCGGCGGGCTGGGGGCGCATTACGGCGCGGAAGCGCTGGGCGCGACGGTGATTCCCATCTCCGGCGGCAACACCCAGCGCCAGATCATGGTGCTGAAGGATTTCAACGTCACCGCCATTTGCTGCACACCGAGTTATTTCCTGCACATCATTGATCAGGCGGCGGAGCTGGGGGTGAATTTCAAGGAATTGCCTTTGCGCGCCGGCGTTTTTGGCGCGGAACCATGGACCGAATCGATGCGCCAGCACATTCAACGCGACAGCGGCATCAAGGCCTACGACATTTACGGGCTGTCGGAAATCATCGGCCCCGGCGTGGCCATGGAATGTCCCTGCCAGGCCGGGCCGCACATTTTCGAGGATTACTTCTACCCGGAGGTGATCGACGCCGCGACCGGGAAGCCGCTTTCGGACGGCGAGGAAGGCGAACTGGTGCTGACCACGTTGAGCAAGGAGGCCATGCCCATGATCCGTTACCGCACACACGACATCACCGCCATCAGCTCGGAGCCTTGCGAATGCGGACGCACTTTGCGCCGCATCCAACGCATCAGCCGCCGCAGCGACGACATGATCATCATCCGCGGCGTGAATGTTTATCCCTCGCAGATCGAAACCGCGCTGCTCAAGGTGGAGGGCGCCCAACCGCATTACCAGATCATCCTCACGCGCGAAAAGGGGCTGGACGAAATGGAAGTGCAGGTGGAAGTCACCGCCGACGTGTTCAGCGACACCATGGGCGGGCTGGAACAGCTTCAGGCCCGTCTCACCAAATCCATCGAATCCGCCACCGGCTTGCGACCGCGCGTGCGGCTCATCCAGCCGCATTCCATTCAGCGCAGCGAAGGCAAGGCCAAACGCGTCCTCGATCAACGCAAAATGTAATTCCCGGAGCCACTATGAAACTCAAGCAACTCTCCCTTTTCCTGGAAAACAAACCCGGCGCGCTCAGCGCCCCGGTCAAACTCCTGGCTGATGCCAGGATCAACATTCTCACCCTCAGCATCGCCGAGGCCCGGCAATACGGCATCCTTCGCCTCGTCGTTCAAGACTGGGCGACGGCGAAGACTCTGCTGGAGAGGCGCGGTCTGGCGGTGAACGTCACCGACGTGCTGGCCATCGAAGTGCCCGACCAGCCGGGTGGCCTGGCCGGTGTGCTGGCTGCGCTTGAGGAAGCCGGCCTCAACCTGGAATACATGTACGCTTTCACCGTCAGGCACGGCAGCAACGGCTTCTTCATCTTTCGCTATGACGATCCGGACAAAGCCATCGCCGTGCTGCAAAAACACAAAATCAACGTTGTGGACAGCGCTGAACTCTGCAAGCGGCTCAAAAACTGAACACCCTATGACAAACACGGAACACGTCGAAGCGCGTCTTAAAAACGATAAATTTGCCGGGCACTGCGACATCGAACTGCTCACCGTTTCGCCGGGGCGCGCCACGGCCCGCATGACCCTGCATCCGCACCATCTCAACGGCATCGGCACCGTGCAGGGCGGCGCGATCTTTACCCTGGGCGACTTCGCCTTCGCGGCGGCGTCCAACTCGCACGGCACCGTGGCGGTGGCGGTCAACGCCAGCATCACCTTCATGAAAGCGGCGGTTACGGGCACGCTTTTGGCCGAGGCGCGGGAACTCTCCAAAAACTTCAAGATCGGCACCTACTCGGTTGAGATCAAAGACGACCAGGGCGACCTGGTTGCCCACTTCCAAGGCCTGGCCTATCGGAAAAAAGACAAGGTCTGAGATAATGATTTCCGCAAGCCTTTGCTAACAACACCGGCGTGAAGCGGCCAGTTGATTATATGCCCACCAAACCCGCTCCGCATCCTCCTGTCGCAGCTGAGACAATGCGCGCCCTGGTGGCTGCCACCGCGGATTTTGCGGCCGTCAAACCCTGGGAGTACATATGCGATTGCGACGTGGTCGGTTTGATAGATCCAGTTGCCAAGGAGACACGCATAGGCTGTGTGCTGGGCAATGCCGGGGAAGTCTTTGGCGCGGTCTTTTATCGTCGCGCTGCCGGTTTGCGCTGGATTTTGAAGATGTTGGAGTCGCCGGCAGATGTGTTGAATGGGGAAGCCCTCGAAGGCATGGATGCCCTGAAAGTTGAGTTCGTCCCCAAGCACGAAATATCCAAGGCGGACATGGCCGCGCTTAGGGCCGTGGATTTTAAAGCTTCAGGCAAAGGCAGTGCGTGGCCGCAATTCCAATCGGCCGAGCCGGGTTGGCTGCCTTGGTTTATCAACCAAAAAGAAGCCGAACAAATGCTGGCCGATTTGCCGCGTTTAACGTTGTTCAGCAAATTGATGCGGGAGAATCCCGCCCTCTTTGCGGATCGGACGCCGCATGACATTCCGTTTCTGCCGGATCCGATGCCCAGCGGCCCTCTACGGGTGGAAGATCTGAATTGGCGTCCGTTGGTGGCACAGTCGGAAAGCTGCGTGTCATTCCAGGCCAGTTCCGAGCAATTGGCGCAACTCCAGACACTGCCCCGGGCGCCGAAGACCACTTATGAATATGACTGTTCCATCGCCCACGGCGGCGCGATTCTGCAGAATGGCCGACCATGCTTTAGCCGCATTAGCCTGCTGGTTGAGCAACGTCGTGGAATTGTGTTGGGCTTTGAACTGAGTTTAGGCACGGAAACCTTGACGGAAAGCACTGGCCGGGGATTGGTGAAAACTCTTTTGAAAAACGGCCCCCTTTCTGCATTTTGAGGCGGGTTGGCGGCCAGACAGGATTATGAACAGGGGCGAAATGGAATTGCTGACCCATGAAGCCGGGAATCTTTTCGCCCTTCCTTTCCTCCATGCGGTATGGGAGAAAAAAGAGACGTTTCGCAATCGGTGGTTTGTGCGATTTGTCGAGCTGGGGCGATGAAGGTTGGAAAATCTGAAGAGAGATGGGCTTGAACTGGGGGAGGTTTTCGTTTTGAATTGAATCATGCCGGTGAAACTCAAAGAACCGCCTCCGCAAATGGAGTTGGAAGTCAAACACCAGAACGGAACCACGCTTCTTGTGGAACTCGATGGTGGCGTCCAACTGCACTACGAACATCCGCATGGCCGGTTGTATTTGGGAGATTCGGTTGCCTGGCTTAAGGGGTTGCCAACCGCATCGGTTGACCTTGTTTTCGCCGATCCTCCCTACAACATCAAAAAAGCGGACTGGGATGATTTTGAAAGTCCCGAGCAGTATATCATTTGGTCCCGCGACTGGCTGAAAGAAGCGTCAAGGGTGCTAAAAAAAACTGGAACGCTCTACGTCTGTGGGTTTTCTGAAATTCTGGCGGACGTCAAAGTGGCGGCAATGCCGCTTTTCAAAGGTTGCCGTTGGATCGTTTGGCACTACAAGAATAAGGCCAATCTCGGAAGCGACTGGGGGCGGTCGCACGAAAGCATTGTTCATTTTCGGAAGAGCAAGGATTTCACATTCAACATTGATGAGATTCGGATTCCCTATGGGGCACACACATTGAAATACCCAAGCCATCCTCAAGCCGAGACGAGCCAATATGGGGGTAATGGAAATGGCAAGAGCCGTGAAAACTGGCTTCCACACCCAAAGGGCGCGAAACCCAAAGATGTCATGGACATTCCAACAACCTGCAACGGCATGGGCGAAAAGACTCCCCATCCAACGCAAAAGCCCGAGGAATTGCTCCGGAAACTGGTGTTGGCATCGTCAAATCCAGGCGACATGGTGTTGGACCCGTTCTCCGGTTCGGGCACAACGCTCGTTGTGGCCGAGCAACTTGGCCGGCGATGGTTGGGATGCGACACAAATGGCGAGTATAACCAATGGGCAATAAAACGGCTGGAGAACACGGGGGGGAGATCCGTGTCGGACTGGATGCGGTTTGACGTCGAAACGGCGCAACGGAGAGAGAGCATCCGATGAGATTGACCGAACTTGTCAAACTTGCCTCCAACAAAACGAATTTCACCGATCTGTCGGATTATTTTGAATTTTGCGAGGCTTTTTGGGGTTTCACGGCCCAGCCTGGGGCAATACAGGCCGAAATCGTATCGAGGAACGAGACCCAGTATCGTTTCCTCCAGTTCAAAGAGGATGGTTCATTCAATGTCACGCGTCCGCTGAACTACAACCTCCTTTATCCGGGAAAAGCGGCCAAAGGGCAGATTGGAAAATTCCTCAAGGTGCTTGATGCCATCAGACCGTCCCTGAATACTGCGGATACCCCGGCAAATCGCGAAGTGGTAAACCGAGCCGTGTATACAATCCAACAAGCCGTTGGCGCTGCATTGGACGCCTTGCCGGCTGGCCGGTCCAACACGGCGAGAAAAATTAATGGAGATTTATTTGAACGATTCATACGCCTGATCTTGGTTCGCGTTGGCATAGACTGCACTTCGGGTGTGGTGAAAATTCCGGTGGAAGTTGACGGCAAAGTTGAATTCTTTATGAGTTATCAGCATGATCTTGTGGTCAAGTCTGGCTCGCTCGTAAAAATCATCGGGTCAGTGAAAACAAGCAGCAAAGACCGGCTCGATAAAATATTCATCGACAAGTTCCTATTGGCAAAACTGACGGGCAAGGATGTGCCACATATAGCGATATTTCTTAACGACGTGCAACGGAAAGGCAAGAATCCGAAACAATACGGGGTCAATGCGACATTCCTTCCTGGGCACTTCAAGGGATACACCGTCAAACTGAATCCGCTGGACGGCGTTTATTACTTCGACATCCGTCCCAACATGCTTACTGAAAACATCCTGAAAGACCATATTCGGACATTTGATCACTTTCTGTTTGGTGACCTATGGACCCTGCTCAAGAGGGCTGCCGTGGTGGCGAAGATTGAGCCGCGCGAGGAAAACAGCGGCGAGTAATTGTTCGCCAGTGTGCATTGTCCATGGAATCGACGCCCGATGGCTCGAGATCTATCAAGTTAACATGGGTCAAGACCGCCTCATCACCGATTGAATTGACGATGCATTTTCTCTGCGGCAGGGGTCAACTCAGGCAGAGCCAAAGAATCCAGGCCCACAACCCGGCTCGGATGGCCAAACCGGGGCGAATCCAGTTACATGTTACGGGTCTGTTTCCTTTTGTGTTACCGGCTAAGTCCTTGACCATCAACATTTGTAACCGTGTTTCCCCTTTTTCAGACCTATCTATCAATCTGCCGCTGAAACTTTCAGGAAATAAAGCATCACTTGCTTAGCGCTGCGGTTTTTGTGGTAGAATGGCCGGATGACGATTAACCACCTCGTCGCGAATGTTCCGGCGGTATGAGCGGAGGGAAAGCGACAGACGGTTCAGTGTTTGAGGCGCAATCAGGCGCGGCGGGGGCCGCGCCTGTCGCGCCCGCCTCGTTGTGGGCTTTGGCGTGGCCCATCTTCGTCGAGCAAGGGCTGCGGGTGCTGATCGGCACGGTGGACGTTCTCATGGTCAGCCACATCGGTGATGATGCGGTGGCGGGCCTGAGTGTGGCGAATCAGTTCGTCATGCTCTTTATCATCTGCTTTGCGTTCATCGGGATCGGCAGCAGCGTGGTCATCACCCATCACCTGGGCGCTCACGACCGCAAAGGAGCCGACCGGGTTTCGGCGACAGCCATCTCCACCAACCTGTGGATAGGCCTGGTGGTGAGCCTGCTGGTCACCGTGTTCTCGAGTCCGATGCTGCGGTTGATGCAGTTGCCGGCGGGTCCGATGGGGTATGCGAAACCGTTCCTGGCTCTGATGGGCGGCACGTTGTTCATCGAGTCCATGAACGTTTCCATCGCGGCCACGCTGCGGGCGCACACCCACACCCGCGACGCGATGCTGGTGGCGTTCGGGCAAAACATCCTCAACGTTTGCGGCAACTGCGTGCTGCTGTTCGGATTGTGCGGGTTCCCCAAGCTCGGAGTGGTCGGTGTGGCGCTGTCGAGCGTGTTCAGCCGCGTCGTCGCCAATGTGGCTCTGTGGATCATCCTGGAGCGGCGGACGCATTTGAAGTTGGGCCTGCGGGATTTCTTTTCGATCCACCGAGCGACGGTGCGGCGGATCTTGCATATCGGCCTGCCGGCCGCCGGCGAGAACATCAGCTACTGGCTGGCGTTCATGGTGATCACGACGTTCATCGCCCGCATGGGGCCGACGCCGCTGGCGACGCAAACCTACACGCTGAACATCGAACGTTGGGTGATCCTGCTCAATGTCTCGATCGGCATGGGCACGGAGATCCTGATCGGCCATTTCATTGGCGCGGGGCGGTTCGAAGAGGCGTATCGGAAATTGCTGCGCAACCTGCGCATTGCCATGGGGTGCGCGGTGGGGGGAATGGCGGTGCTGGCCCTGGTGGCGCCCTGGCTGCTGGGAGCTTTTACCAGCAATACGGTCATCATCGTGTCCGGCACTTTGCTGCTGCGCCTGGGATTGATCCTGGAGCCGGGACGGGTGTTCAATGTGGTGATAATCAACGGTCTGCGGGCCACCGGAGATGCGCGGTTCCCGGTGATTGCGGGGGCGATTTGCATGTGGTGCAGTTGGGTGCCGCTGGCCTGGTTCCTGGGCGTGAAGCTCGGCCTTGGGCTGCTGGGCATCTGGATTTCGCTGATCTGCGACGAGTGGACGCGGGGCCTGCTGATGTATTACCGGTGGCGGAAACGCAAATGGCTCCCGGCTGCGGAACGCAGCTTCGCCGGCGCCCGGAGAAAGAGGCAGGAGGAAGAACCATCGCCTTTGGCTGTAGAGCCGCCTTTATAGTGAAAGGCGACTCAACAAGACTGAGGCTTATCGATGTCCGCCGCCGTGACCGCCGCCAAAACCGCCATGGAAGCCTCCGCCACCATGGAAACCACCATAACCACCATATCCACCATGGAAACCACCGTAACCGCCACGAAAACCACCATAACCCCAACCCCAGCCACCAACGACAACTGACGGCCCATAATAGTAAGGGCCTCCATAGTAGCTATACGGGTATCCGTAATCATAAGCCGGATACTGCGGAGCGATCACTGTGACGGCGGGCGCCGGCGTCGGGGGAGCCATAACCTGCATGGGCGGTTGGGCGTCGAGAGGGCCACTTGGAGGCGGCGCGGCCTGCGGCGTTGGCTGCTGCTGCTGGTAATACTGTTGGCCGGCCAGTAGTTGTTGCTGCTGCTGCAATTGGCCGTCACGCAGAATCATGGCTTTGGTAATCTCCTGCGGCATTCCCAAGGATTGCATGTAGATGATGCCATCGGCGTTAAGGCGATAGGGCAGGGCAGTGCTGTTGATGTAATTGACGATCACGTCCTTGTTGATGCCCCCCTGATACATTTTCACCACTTCGCCCGCGCCAAAAGCCAGGGCAGGGGTTTGGACGATGCCGGCATGGGGCGTGGAAGTGTTTTGGGCGCTGGCGATGCTTCCGGGAGCGCCGAAGTAAATGGCTGTGGCTGTGATGGCGGCAAGCGCCATCCGAAATACTGACGGACGATTTTTCATTTTCTCAACTCCTTTGATACTGGACGGTTGTGTTAAATGCCGCTTTCCAACCCGAAAATGATGAACGCCCCAAACACGCCTTTGCACCCCGTCTGGCAAGAGGAGCAGATCACCTGGTTTCCGCGGTTTCCTGAGTCCAATTATCATAAATCTTCAACCACCCATACGGGGCCGGGGGGTGGATCTTGCAAACTTTTACCGGTGAGCGGTCAAATTGGGACAGGCTAATTGAACCGCAGGGTCTCAGTGCCATCCAGACGCAAGGAGAGGTCAATGGGATCGCCCACCGATACTTGTTGCGGGTTCACTTGATAGGCCCAGATTTCAAAATGGGTCAGCTTGGCCTCGCCGTAGATGGTTGCAAACGCGCCGTCCACGGCATCCAAACCGTGGGCGACCTTGACGCGGCCAATGCGCGGGACGTTGTAGCGCGGGTCAAACGTCAGCCACTCCCGCCCCAGGAAAACTTCGCAATAGGCGTGAAAGTCCATGGGCGTGCCCGGGTCTGTGTAACCAATGTCGGGCAGGTGTCCGGTTACATAGCGGGCAGGCAGATTGAAGGCGCGGCACAACGCTATGGCCGCATGGGCGAAGTCGCGGCAGACGCCGTGGCGTCTCTCGATGACTTCCGAGGCGGATAAGTCGGGCCGTCCCGAGCCGAATCGATATTCTATGTTATTGTGGACCCAGTCGCAGATGGCCTGCACGCGGGGCAGGCCGTGGGTGATCTGCCCAAATTGTTTCCACGCAAAATCCATCAGCTTGTCCGAATCGCAATAACGGCTGGGCAACGTATAGCGCAACAGCTCGGAAGGCAGTTGTCCGACGGGCGGAATTGGCCCCTGCACTTCCCGGGTGTCGGGCAGGGATGAAACGGCGACGAGGGCATCGTGACGAATCTCGTTGAGGCCCGGCATGAGCATGGAACGGTAGGTGATGTTGCCGTGAGAATCCTGAAACTCATACGACGGCAGGCCGATGCCAAAAGAAAGTTTTTCCTGCACCACCAGCACGCTGCCTTCCAGCCGCGGCTTCAGGACGAACAGCACCGGGGTCTGCACAGTCGTTTCATAGGCCAGATGGCATCCGACGCGGACGGTCAGGTTCAAAGGAGTGTAATTCATAATCGGCGCCGGCGTTGTGCATGACCACAGCTTGGAGAGGCAGGCGAACCGCCCATGTGCAGCCGCCGCGTCAATCCATCCCGGCATGTTATCCGGCCGCAAACGGCGCGACCACGGCATCATACCCCTCTTGCCCAAGCCCGGCAAGTGCCGGCAATCAATCCGTCATCACTGGGAAAGAAGGCCGCCAAGGTTGGTTCGAACCGACTCAGGCGGCAGGTTGGGATTCCGAAGGCGGAAGCAGGGGCAGTTCCAGGGTGAAGGTGGCGCCCTTTCCGAGGCCCCCGCTCTGGCAGGAAAGCGATCCCCCCAATTGCCTGGCGGCCAGGGCGCCGCTATGCAGACCGATGCCGTGGCCCCCCTTGCGCGTGGTGAATCCATGGCCGAAGATCCGAATGAGGTCTTCGGGTTCAATGCCCACCCCATTGTCAACCACGGAGATCTTCATTGTGCCGGCGCCGCCGGAGGCGATACGGAGGATCATGACCTTGTCAGGACGGCCACTGTCATCGAGGGCGTTTTTGGCGTTGCGGATGAGGTTGATGAGGATTTGCAGCACCTTGTGTTTGTCCACGAGGATGGGGGAAACAGGAGAAAACTCGCGGACGATCAGAACATGGAGGCGTTCCAAGTCGCCGGCATTGAGGCGCAAGGCGTCTTCGACCAACTCGGCGGCGGACATCAGTTGCTGGATGCCGGCAGCCTTTGCATAGGACTCCTGCGTGGAGATGATTTCATTGATGTGCTCAATGTTGGCGCAAAGGGAGGCAAGCTCTTCGCGAATTTTGTCCTCGTCGGAGGTCAGGCACGCGGCCAGGGTCGCCAGATAACCAGGCAACTGCCGCCCTTTGGGATCGTCGTTCAAAAATGCGGGCAGTTCGTGGGCATGGGCCTGAAGGAGGGCAACCGCCTTGCCCAGATTGGCGAGCTTGGAGTGGCGAAATTTGTTGGCGAGGAGGGAGGCGGAAACATTGACGCTGTTGAGGACGTTGCTGACATTATGCAGGACAGTGGTGGCGACTTCCGCCATGCCTGCCAGACGGGAGGCATCCACCAGTTCCTTGTTGGCTTGCGCGAGCCTGGCTTCGGCTTCTTTGAGGGCGGTGATGTCCTTGGAAATGCCGAAGGTGCCGATGGTTTCACCGTTGCGATTGCGCAGCGGCCATTTGGAGGACAAGCACCAGCGCACGACGCCGTCTTTCAGCACCTGGTGTTCGACCTTGCCGGTGACGGCCTGGCCGGTGCGCATGATCTCCTGCTCGTCGTTGTAGGCAGCGCGGGCGTCCCTTTCATCGTAAAAATCGAAATCGGTTTTGCCTATGATTTCACGATCAGTGACCCCGTGCCGGCCAAGTTTGTGTTTGCTGCACCGGCGGAAACGCGAAGCGCAATCTTTGAAATAGATGCTGTCTGAAGAGTTCTCCAGCAGCTCGCGCAGGAACTCCTGCTCCTCCGCCAATCCGAATTCCGAGGCTTCATTCTTAGTGCTCATCTGTTGTGCAAACCCTTTCACCAAGAAAACTGTTAATTGATATTTCCCATTTAGTTTCCTGCCCACGATCTGCGCGGGGCTAATTGTGATTCTTTTCCATCTCCACAGCTTTGCAAGTCCATTTTGAAGTCCGCCTGCGGTTTGTCTCCGGCAGGGCGGTGTTTTGACGCCTTTTCATCCTCGAAAAATTGGAGGTGAAAAAATCATGGCTGGTGGTGCTGTTTGAATAAACTCAGGACTGTCTTTGACGAAAATCCCTCGATTTAGGGTATCCCCACACCTGTCCCCACGGCGGGGATACCCTCTGATTGAGAATAGCCCTTGATTAACAAGGGCTTCGGTGTGGTTTACCCGCCTCGGAGCATCCCCGACTACGGTCGGTTTTGGCTCGCACTTTTGTGTGCTCCGCTCGAACCCTTGAAAAAGTGGGTTTTGGAGGCAAATCAGGCGGACAAAGCGGTTTCTGAGAACAACTGGTTAGAAATGAAATCATTCCTTCAAAAAGTTGGCTCGAACCGCCTTTTGCGCTCTCAAACCTTAACCGTTTCCTTCACAAAACCCGCGTATTTATTGGCTGAAACCAACATTGCCGTGCGCAGCACCAACGATGTTTCTGCACAAAATTCGGGATGGTGGAGCCGAGGGGAGTCGAACCCCTGACCTTCTCATTGCGAACGAGACGCTCTGCCAACTGAGCTACGACCCCATCATGTTGAATACGAATGACTTACGCATGGACAAAAAATATCAAAAAACCATTGACACCCCCGGTTGTCACCCCTTATACTTCTCGCATGGATACAAACATGCAAAAAAGCACGAGGCAACTTTTGGACAAGATTCCAACTGTTCAATGTCTTTATCGTCATATACTCAACGGCACGTATTATGGAATAAAAAAGGTTTCTGGCAAGCGGAAAGAGCATAGCCTCCAAACGACCGACAGAAAGATTGCGGAGCGCAAGCTGGCTGAATGGGTCAAAGGACTGGACAGGATTGATTCCACGGCGGAAAAGACCAGTTTGGCGCAACTTCTCGAAAAATTCATTGCCGCAAACCGGGGCAAATCCGCCAAAACACAAGCCACAAACGCTTCCATCATCAAGCGATTCAAAAATGAGTGGAAACATGGTCTTGATATTCGCGTGTCCAGGATTCGACCGTCGTATCTGGCGGAATGGCTCGCCAACCAAGAGGGGCGGGTAAAAAACACGACGTATAACCGCTATTGCTGCTTCTTGAAACAGCTTTTCGAGATTGCCCTTTCAGACAAAATGATTCTCGCCTCGCCGTTTGCGGAAGTCAAAACGACGTGGAAAAAACCGCAAAAACCGGAGCGATATGTCCCCACTTTGGAACAATTCAACGCCATTGTGAACGACATCCGGGCGCAACCGTTCAATGCAGAGGCGGAAGAGTCTGCCGATTTTATCGAATTTCTTGGCTTGGCAGGGCTTGGACAGTCAGAGGCAAGTGCGCTGGCATGGGGGGACATTGATTGGACGGGGGGTTTTCTCCATATCAAACGCCAAAAGACACAGGAACGCTTCCAGGTTCCCATTTACGGGCATTTAAAACCCCTTTTGGAACGACTGCTGCAAAAACAAAGCCCCCCTCCTCCTGCGCCCACAGCAAAGGTTTTCAAAATAAAGGATGCAAGGAAAGCTCTGCGCTCTGCTTGCGCCCGCCTCCAATTCCGAAACTTTACTCAACGCAACATTCGGGCTTCCCTTATTCGGCGATTGTGGCAAGCGGGGGTTGACGTAAAACTGATTTCAAAATGGCAAGGTCATCAGGACGGTGGAAAACTCATTCTCAATACATAACAGAATTGAATGAACAAGTCAAGGACGAAATAGGGGTGCAAGCCCAAAAAGTTCAATTTTTACCGCGCCCGATGCTGTCAGAGAAGCTTTTTAATGCACCTGGTTCTCAAATCTTCCGCCTCACGAATCATCTGCGAAAGTGGAATCCCAAGACCACGAGCAACGCATTCAGCCAGGTTGACGCTCAAGTTTTGCCCTTTGGTTTCAACCAGTCGAATCATTCGCACGTCAATATCCGCTCTCTCGCTCAATTGCTCTTGAGTGGTTTGGTGAAAGTTTTCAACAGATTACAAATCGCTTAGGAACGGTAAAGTGGCTTCCCGATGTAGATGGGGGTCTTGGCTCTGTTATTCATAGATTTGAAAAAGACGATATGTTTTATGCGGTCATTATCTGGCATGGAAGCTGCGGAAGTGAACCAGCGGATTAATGCAGCCAATCGCCAAGCCTCTGCCGGTAGTCAACAGGCTGCCTCCTATTTGAACGCTGCCGGTGCTTATGCCGATAAATTGGCTACCTTTGGAATCGCCGTTCCCGCCGCGCCGCCGTTCATCTACATTCCGCCTTTCTCTATGCGACTCGAAGTGGATGAAGAACGCATCAAATCTCAGGGAACTTATACTCTATCATTGACAGGACAAAGCGGCTCGACAAATTGAGAATCTAGCCCGGATGGCCCTCTGACAGGTTTCGCCTATCCAAACGGATACGAGCGAACTAGCGCCGAAGGCGCTTAATTTGGCTTTCCTTGACTGGAAATTGTGCTTAATTAACCGTTGTGATTCTAAATTCTAATTAAAAAGAATAAAAAATCTTTAAATAAAGATATAATTAGAAATGAGAATGTATTCCAGCTTTCTTTTTCTGAATCAGGTTAATGCGGGGTTTTTTACAGCACGTCGTCAGGGTCAGGTGTCCAATTGGCGGGTTTCGGAAATGAAATGAAAGGCGGGTGACGTTTTGAGGGTGGTTCCTTGGCTCCTGTCTGTCCATTGATAAATGCTATAAAATCATCATCACTCACCTTGCCCTTCCGCCCGGTTCTTCCCCGCTTGTATGTTTGCCAGTCGTATTTCTCGCGTCCGTCAACGTACGCCTTTAATCTCTTGAGTTCGTGCTTTCCAAAATACTCTGGCGTCGGCTCGCTGGCGGGCTTGTCTGGTCGGTTCCGGTCGTCAAAACAAATCTTGAGCAGCGTTTTGACTTCTTGTTTTGGGGCTGGCATTGAATGTTTACCGATGCGTCGTTGCCCGTTCCAATGGATAGAGCGTGAGGTTTTAGGAGAAAGTTTAACCCACTTTGTCAAATAGATGATACACTCCTTGTCCTTTGCCCGTAGGGTCATCAGGTTCGCATTCCTAAACAATCCCCCGCCGTTAATGTCGTTCCAATGGGCAAAGACCACCGCGCCAAATTTTTTACGCATTGCCTCTGGTTCAAGCGGTTGGTTGCCAAAAAACACAAAAATGACATGGAAATGATACCCTGAATCCTTTTCCTGCTCTCTGACCCAAAAACACGACATATCAGGATGCGTCTTTTCCAACCTGTCCAAAAGGGTTTTCAACCGGGAACGAGCCAAATAAATGTCAGGTTTAGGCATTCCAAAGGTCAATGTCTGGTGAAACCAGTATGGTGTGGGCTGAACACCAGCATAAAGCCTAATGAACTGCCTTGCACTCTGTCTTGAGCAAAAGACATATACTGGAACACCTACTTTTCTTACGTTCATACCCCTAGTAATAAAGGAACAAACCCAAAACCCCAAACATAAACCCATTGAAACAGCCCCAAACTACGGGGGAAATCGCCAAAATTCATAGTCCAAGATGATTACCAGAATCCTCGAAACGACGCAATTCTTTGTTTTGGCTTCCCCCGCCAAGATTTTTGACCTTGATGATTTTGCGTTTGGCAATCAAGGGTGCGAATAAATAAAACACCCACCGGCCAAGGTTTTCGCATTTTGCAAAACTTTTAACTTTTTAAAAATACCCCGGTATGGGTTCTCATAGGAAACATGCGAAAACCTAATTTTAATTTAATATAATTACTGAAAAGAAGGATATATTATAAAGAGAATTGACAAAGGGCTGGTTTGGATATTGAAGGGCGTTTTTCTGTGTCTGCAAGGCGCACAGTTGGCAATAACCCGTCACCCCGGATTGCCACCCCTTCCAAAAAGATTATGGGGCAAAACTGGCTAGTTGTGTCCCTGTGGCATCAAGCGGAAAAGCGAGATTTGAGAGGTAAGGGCAAATCAGTCCAAAGCAGTCCAAAAATCGGAATCTCCTTGCGAACGAGACGCTCTGCCAACTGAGCTACGACCCCAACCAATGGCCGTGAGAATCCTCCAATTGCAGCAAATGTGCAAGCAATGTTTTGCGACGCCCGAATCATTAGCGACTTGTCAGAGTCGCTCCTGGGCGCCGTCGCGCCACTGCGTCTTTTCCACCGCGCTCCATTGCGTCTCCGGCAACTCCTGCGCTTTCTTCTCCAGCGGTTCCACCCATTTGTTATAGCTCACACTCCAAGCCCCAAAATACTGCGCGATGGCCTCCAGGCATTTGCCCGCGCTGGAAGCGCTGTCGGTGCAAAGATAGCTGGACGCCGGGTCCCACAAGCTCCGGAAGGATCGGGGTTCCAGCGTAATAATTTCCTTTGGCATTCGCGTTTTTGAAGGCATCCTCGAATTATGGGACAACGCCGAGAAGCTCGCGAACGCGCCGTGCAGTTTTTATTTCAGCACGATCTGAATCCCCCGGAGAATCTGGAGGAGGCGCTGAGTCATTTTTGGCTGACGCAGCAGGCCACGGCCATCGCCGGGGAGAAAGGCGGGGCCAATTGGGGCCAGGAAGTCGAATTGCCCCCGCCCACCGCGGCGGAAGTGGCGACCCGGCTTTTCGCCGACAGGCTGATCCGCGGGGTGCTGGAGCGCCGGCCCGAGCTGGATGCCCGGATCAAGCAACATGCGGAGAATTGGGACCTGCACCGCATGGCGGTGGTGGACCGGAATATTCTGCGGCTGGCCATTTACGAAATGCTGCATCGGGATGATATTCCACCGGTGGTCAGCATCAATGAAGCGGTCGATATCGCCAAAAAATTCTCCACCGAGGACAGCGGAAAATTTGTCAATGGCATCCTGGACAAGATCAAGGGCGAACTGGTGCGGTCCGCCAGAATTGGGAAACAATGAATTCGCCTGTCGCAGCCGGGAAAGCCCAGAGCGATGCCGGGACCCCCGTCCCGGACGCTTTTTTCGCCGATCTGCATTTGCACTCGCTTTTTTCGGACGGGACCTTCACGCCGGAGGAGGTGGCCGAGCGGGGGAGCGAGGCCGGATTGGGCGTCATGTCGTTGACGGACCACGACACGGTCGAAGGATGCGCGCGTATGGCGCAGGCCTGCCAGGCGTTGGGAATCGAGTTTGTGGTTGGGGCGGAGTTGACCGCCGAATTCAAGGAGAAGGAGGTGCATTTGCTCGGATATTTTTTCGACCCGCACAACGCGGCATTGCTGGCCGAGATTGAAAAATTTCAGGCGGTGCGCAAGAACCGAATTTTTGAAATGGTTGAGCGTCTGAACAAGGCCGGCATTGCGCTGCGCGCGGAGACGGTTTTTGAGCTGGCGAACTGCCGGTCGCCGGGCCGCCCGCACGTGGCGCGCGCTCTGGTGCAGGAAGGCCTTTGCGCCACCATGGATGAGGCCTTTGAACGATTTCTGAAGAAGGGCCGCTGCGCCTGGGTGCCCAAATGCAAAATCTCCGCCCTGGCCGCCATTGCCCTGGTTCATCAAGCCGGGGGACTGGCCGTGATGGCGCATCCGGGGTTGAATCATTGCGACGAAATCATTCCCGGCCTGGCCGGGCAGGGCCTGGATGGGATCGAGTGTTTTCACACCAAACACACCGCCAAGATGTCCAAACGTTATCTGAACGTGGCCGCCCGGCTCAATCTGCTGGTCACCGGCGGCTCCGATTGTCACGGGCACAGCAAGGGCAAACCGCTCATCGGGGGGGTGAAACTACCCGGCGTTTACTGGCAAAAACTCAAGGCCGCGCATCAGGCCCGGGCAGGCTGCGGGGGTGCCTCCTTGGGAGCGGCGACTTAACGCATGGGTCTGTTCCAGAAATTCCGCGAAGGCCTGCACAAAACTCAAGCCAAACTGGCCCATGAGATCAAGCGCATCATCACCGCGTCGCCCAGGCTGACGGCGCACACGCTGGAGGAGTTGGAAGCCAGTTTGATTGCCGCCGACCTTGGCCCGGCCACGACCGCCCAGATTATCGCCGCTGTCAAAAAGAATTATGAAACACAGGGGCGGGCCGGGTTGGACGTTTTTGCCATCGCCCGCGCGGAAGTGGAAAAGAATCTGGGCGCGGCGCAGGCTGAATTGAAGAAGCAGGCGGAGGGTTTGAGCGTCGTTTTGCTGGTGGGGGTCAACGGCACGGGCAAGACGACCACGGCGGCCAAGCTGGCGCATTTGGCGCAGGGCAGGGGACAGGCCGCCATGCTGGCCGCTTGCGACACCTTTCGCGCCGCCGCGGTGGAGCAACTCAAGCTTTGGGGCGAGCGCTTGAAAATTCCCGTGATCTGCGGGGCGCAGGGGGCCGACCCCGCCGCCGTGGCGCACGACGCCGTTGCCGCCGCCCTGGCGCGGCGGGCGGATTACCTGTTCATCGATACGGCAGGCCGCCTGCACACCAAACATAATCTGATGCAGGAATTGCAGAAGGTGCATCGCATCCTGCACAAGAAATTGCCGGGCGCGCCGCACGAGACGTTGCTCGTGCTGGACGCCAGCACCGGGATGAACGCGCTGACCCAGGCGCGCGAATTCAACAAAGCGGTCCCGATCACCGGCCTGGTCATCACCAAACTCGACGGCACCAGCAAAGGCGGCATGGTCGTGGCCATCCAAAAGGAACTGGGTCTGCCCATCAAATTCATCGGTTTGGGCGAAAAACTTGAGGATTTGCAGCCCTTCGACGCGTCGCAATTCGCCCAGGCGTTGTTCGAGGCGTCATGAGCAATCCAGACCTGCGCTTCCTCAAACTCGCCCTGCGCCTGGCGCGGCGCGGATTTGGGCGGACTTCGCCCAATCCCATGGTGGGGGCGGTTCTTGTCAAGAATGGAAAAATCATCGGACAGGGCTGGCATCATCGCGCCGGGGAGCCTCATGCGGAAATTGAAGCCCTGCGCGCGGCGAAGGGAAGCCCGGCGGGCGCAACCCTGTATGTCACGCTGGAACCGTGTTGTACCCGCGGCCGCACGCCGCCTTGCACCGGGGCCATCATTGCCGCCGGGCTGAAGCGCGTGGTGGCGGCGGCGCTGGACCCCAATCCCGCCCACTGCGGCAAGGGATTGAAGGTTTTGCAAAAAGCCGGAATTTCCGCCAGCCACGGCTTGTTGCAGGAACAGGAGTCCCGCCTCAATGCGGCCTTCCGCCATTGGATTGTGCATCGCACTCCGCTGGTCACCGTCAAAGCAGCCATGTCGCTGGACGGCAAGATCGCCACCCGCGCGGGGCAATCCAAATGGATCACCGGCCCGGAGGCGCGGGCTTACGGGATGACCTTGCGGGCCGGGACGGACGCCATATTGGTTGGAGTCAACACCATTATTGCGGATGATCCAAGGCTGACCGTGCGCCGGCCCGGCTTCGAGGCGAAACGCCTGCGCCGGATTGTGCTGGATCCGACGGGACGGATCCCTTTGCGGTCAAAGGTTGTTGCCGACAAATTGGCCGCCTGGACGACGGTGGTGGTGACCCGGGCTGTCCCGGCGCGGCGTCTGAACGCCTTGCGGCGGCGGGTGCGGGTGCTCCGAGCGCCGGCGCGGAACGGCGGCATTGATTTGCGGTGGCTGCTTGGGAAGTTGGGCCGGGATGAAGTCACAAGTCTGCTGGTCGAAGGCGGCGGGGAAACCAATGCGCCGTTTTTGTTGCAAGGTCTGGCCCAGCGTGTGGCCTTCTTTTATGCGCCGATGGCGCTGGGCGGACGCGCCGCCCCCAAAGCCGTGGCCGGCGAGGGCCTGGGCGATTTGACGGGGCGAATTGAGTTGCACGATGTTCGATGGCGCAGGCTCGGGGCGGATTTGCTCTTGACAGCGCGCGCCATCCGGGCAGTTTGAACGCGGCATTGAATTATGTTTACCGGAATTGTCGAGGAAAAGGGGCGGATCGAAGCCATTCAGCCAAAGCCCGCGGCGATTGAGCTTGTCGTCCGCTCGCGTCTTTGCGGGCGGCAATTGAAGGCGGGCGACAGCGTGGCGGTCAACGGCTGCTGTCTGACGGTGGAGAAGATCAGCGAGCGCGGCCCGGACAAGCTGCTGCAATTCGCGCTGCTGGCCGAAAGTTGGAAGCGGACCAACTTCCAATTCGCCGGGCGGGGCAGCGGAGTCAATTTGGAACGGGCCTTGCGGGTGGGCGGCCGGTTGGGGGGCCACTTCGTCGCCGGGCACATCGACGGCTTGGGAAAAATCACGCGCTGGGAAAAGGCGGGCAAGGATTACATCCTGGAAATCAGCGCGCCGCGGGAAATTATGCGCTACATTGTCTTCAAGGGATCGGTGGCGGTGGACGGCATCAGCCTGACGGTGTCGGCGGTGCGGCGGAAAAGTTTTGAGATCTGGATCATCCCGCACACGCTCGAGGTCACGGCGTTACAGGAACGCAAAGCCGGGGAGGCAGTGAACCTGGAAACGGACCTTGTCGGCAAATACATCGAACGTTTTGTTACTGAGGAGTCCCGGGTTCAGGCGCGGTCGAATGCGGCGCGATTTCAACGACCCGCGAGGCGTTGACATAGTTTGTCCGCCCCTTGACGTCCTTGTAGGTGTAAACGCCGGTGGACTTGTCAAGTTTGGGCTTGGTCACGTGGGTTATCCTGTTCCCATTGATCAGCGTAATGTCATAGTTATGCATGCAACCCGCCAGGAGCCCCGCCCCCAGCAACAGCCACAAAATATTCTTCATATTGACAAAATTGGTGCGCTTAGCAGGACTTGAACCTGCAAACAGGGTGTTTTCATCATTACTCATAATTGCCTTTCTGTGCGCTATCCTGCTAACCTTTATACAAGGCTTCCCCTCGTATGTCAACGGCTATTTTGCGCCTAGAGGCAGGCATGGGCAAGAAAAGTTGTGCGGGTTTGTGCGGTTGTGCGGAAAGTGTGCGGTAGTCGGCGGCGGCCTGAATCTGTGCGGTAACTGTGCGGGCGGTATCCCCCGGCCAGCAGTGCAAACGCACCGTGGCGGGCCATTGTGCGCGATTGGCGCGGCAAATTGGCAGGATTCCGACTGCCGCCATGTCGGCCCGCACGGGCGCGCATTCCACATCGGAAAGGCGGATTTTCAAAACGTGCTGGCGGCGGATTTTTGAGGGTAGGTCAAGGAAGGGGCAACCCTTCCTTGCGAGCGTCGTGGGCCACTTTGTGGCCACACGACTATGCTCGCCGTAAATGCACCACGAAGATGATTATGATGATAATAACGATGATCCCGCCAAACCCGGATGCGAGCCGGTTCAGAAATTCCGCGCGGTCGTGTTCCTGCACACACTTGATTTCTGCGTCGGCCTGGGCGATTTCAACCGTGGCGCGTCTGCTTTCCAAATCGGTAATGCGCAAGAAACTTTCGGTAGAATTATTGGAAGAGCATATAATGAGGTATGTTCGAATTTGCTAACCAACATCAATGTTTGCCGCTGGCGGGGCAGCCCCCGGCCCGGCTCACCATTGAACAATCGGCCTGCGGAGAAAAAGTATCGAGTCCGGCGCGGCACCGACCATTACCGGGCGGCGCAAAAGTCGAAGCGGTAATTATTCCCGGCAGGGGGTGGTTGAATGGGGGCATGGACGATCTGACGGAAAACACAAGTGGCGAGCGGGCTTTCATGGACGAAAAGCAATTGCTGGCGAAATTGCCAATCAGCCGCCGGACTTTGGGCAATTGGAAAGCCAAGGGAATCATCCCCCATATCAAAATCGGCAGACGTTGCCTGTACGACTGGGCAAGTGTGCAAGGCGCTCTGTTGCGGCGACAGAGAGGCGGGCCGTGAGGGTGCGGAGTCCGGCGCGGGCGGCATGGACGGGGAAGGAATCTGTTATTTTTGGCCAGACCGTCCCGGCGGGGTACGGGCGGCAGGGGGAAAACAGGGGGGTGCGTCAACCGTATAAGCCCTGTTTTGATGGAAATCGTTTTTGGGGAACCCGTCCGGTGTTGCGCGTGTCAAATAACGTGCTATTTTTCCACTAATGGCATCTCCAAACAACATTGCCAAACTGCCGCGAATCAAGACTGGCCGACGGCGCACGCTCGCGGAAATCCTTGAAATGCAACAAGTTTTGCGTGAAAGCCTGTTGTCAAAGAACACCATTCCGTCTGCGAGAGCGCAGGTCGCGCGTGCATGGGACGTGCTTGAGGAGAGAAAACGGGTCATTCGGATGCGACCGAAACCCAAAGACGTGGACGTTTCTCCTGAGATAAAGAAGAAGCGGGCCATAGACGCACAACGCCGCCGAATGTACGAGGCCGTCGAAAGCTTCGATCCGACGGATGGCTCATACGATCCGTCACTCGTAACCGGCTCCGACCCAACAGCCACGCAGCCCGACAATTCAAAGGCCAGCCCGGATGCAGAGATTCAACTGCCCAAGATTGAAGGCTGGCAACCACTGTGGGCGCAGCAAGGAAATGGTTGAATCGTCGGACGGCCCGCCCGGCGGGTATGGCTTGCCCACCTCGAATCCACTGCCAAAAAAGTCTTGTTTGACATGCCGTTTTCGGGTAATAATGCGCTCTTACGAGCAACTATGTAAACCGAACTGCAAAAATTTAGCGTAGCTCTGGCTACGATCTCACGAGGAAACCGCGAATTTTTACGGAGAGAATCACCCAAGGCACGCGCCCAGCCGGGCGCGGCTTTTCGTGCTTCTCTCCAAGGCGCTTCGCGGTGCCTCTCGTGAGGGCGCGTTAAGTCCGCGCCTTTTTGCTCCTTGGTTCGTCGTTGCACTAAGAAAAAGGGAAATATTGCAATGAAAACGACAAAGGTATTATTCGGAATTCTCACCATCACGCTGGCTCTGTCGGCACAGGTTCAAGCCCAATACAGTTACACGACAAATGCCGACGATACTCTCACCATAACCAATTACACCGGGCCGGGCGGGGCTGTGGACGTTCCAGCCACCATCAACGGCCTGCCCGTCACCAGCATCGGATACATTGCGTTCTATGACTGCACCAATCTGACCAGCGTCACGATTCCCAGCAGCGTCACCAGCATCGGGGAAGAGGCGTTCTATGAATGCTATGGTCTGACCAGCGTCACGATTCCCGACAGCGTCACCAGCATCGGGGAAGCTGCGTTCGCTGAATGCTACGACCTGGCCAGCGTCACAATTCCCGGCAGCGTCACCAGCATCGGGGCAATGGCCTTCCAATTCTGTAGCAGCCTGACCAGCGTCACGATAGGCAACGGCACCACTACCATCGGGACGAACGCGTTCTCTGGCTGCGCCGGCCTGGCCAACGTCACGATTCCCGACAGCGTCACCAGCATTGGGGACTATGCGTTCTCTGACTGCACCAGCCTGGACATCGTCACAATTCCCGGCAGCGTCACCAACATCGGGCAGGGTGTGTTCGCTTTGAGTGGTCTGACCAATGTCACGATTCCCGGCAGCGTCACGAGCATCGGATACGGTGCGTTCTATGAATGCCTCAATCTGACCAGCGTCACGATTTCTGGCAGCGTCACCAACCTCGGAGACGAGGCGTTCTATGAATGCACCAGACTGACAAGCGTGTCTTTCAAGGGTAACGCTCCCAGCGTTGGTTTGTCTGTGTTTTCTAATGACAACAATGCGACGGTCTATTATTTGGCTGGCACCACCGGCTGGAGTTCCACGTTTGCCGGTCGTCCGGCTGTGATGTTGTTGTCGTCGCACACGACAACCACATTGAGCATTGCACTGACAGCGACTATTCAACTGCCGAATAAGACAAGCGGTGCCGACGGCGACATCACGACGAGCACCACCAAGTCGGTAAGGTTCACCTCCGCAAGCATTTTAAAGCTGATTGCAACCAGTCTTGGCACATCCGTCCCAAGTGGATCATATTTGGCTCAAGTGGGCGGCAGCGTGGAGGCGCTGAACAAGGCGGGCGAAAGCACAAACCTCTCTTCCTACATCACCATCAATAATACTTCCGGTGCCGCAGTCGTTTCCGGCACTGCAAATTCAGCCACAGGCAAGCAAAACGGCTCCGGCACGGTTTACACGGTTATCAAGTTTAATGATGGAATCGGAAACGCCTTCACTGTTGACGGGCTGATCAGGGAAACAATTTCCCTGACCGCTAAGAATGCCAACGGCGATCAAACTGAAACGGGCTTATTTTCAGGAACCGTGGTTGGATACGGAACCGTGGTTGACGGTCAGGGAAATACGGACACAGCAGTATTCTCAGGAACAATTGCGGGCAGCGGCAAAGGGCCTGCTGGCTCCTGATCTGGATTCAAACGAAACTTGGTGATGAAAATGATTCGTTACACAAACTTTGCGGTGATGCGGATGCTGGCAACGGCCATTGCGTGCGTCCTCTGTGCTACAGCTTGCCAAACCGTCGTCTCGAAAGATCGAGCCATCCAGACCGAAATCGTCACCGATCCTCCGGGCGCAAGAATCCAGATAAACGGAGAATACATCGGCAATGCGCCTGTCAAACACGCTTTTCAGCAGGACGCTGGTGGAAAAGTTATCGGCAGTTACACAATCCTGGCTACGTCCGTTAATCCTAACGAACTACCGGAATCCGGGTGGTTAGGCGCGAACCTTAGACCCATCTTCTACAGTAAAAGCTGGAAAGAGGGGTGTCTTACGAGGGAAAGCATTTTTCAAAAGTCAAAATGTAGTGACAAATTCTAACACCGTCGCTCGGTTTTTGCTTGCGCAAGTAACAGCATT
>Ga0224554_1000690_pt1 | contig 26265 bp, 21 predicted proteins | sample 714S22024metaG_FD_180666 | JGI IMG/M metagenome (GOLD analysis project Ga0224554, IMG submission 180666) | Peat soil microbial communities from Stordalen Mire, Sweden - 717 S2 20-24 | ecosystem: Environmental > Terrestrial > Soil > Wetlands > Peat | place: Sweden: Norrbotten County, Stordalen...
CGCTGCCGCGTTCTCCCCGCCGACAGTCCCCACCTCCGCGGCAAGTTCGCGCAGCCGGGCAGCTGTTGCCCGGCAAGCCTCGTCGGCCACCGTGGCCCGGTCAAGCGCCTCCGCCGCCACCATCAAATGTGCCGCCACGCGTTCGTGCTCGAACCCCGACTCCTGCGCCGACGTCGTCGCCGCAGCCGATCCCACGGCCGCCTCACTCATCTCCATGGCCGCCTGCATCACCGCCTGCGCACACCACGCCAACCCGTTCACGCGCTGCATGCGGGCCCGCTTCTGCCGCGCCTCGTACTTGTCGAAAGCCGCGTCGATCCCGCGCAACACCGCCTCCAGCGGAATCCCCGCCTCGCGCCACATCTCGATCAGCGCCCAATCCAGCGTCGAGAGCAGCAAAATCGTTCCCCGCCTCTGCTGAAAGCGCTCCTCGATCTCGGTAAAATAGTTGAAGTAGTTGCGCACAGTCCCATCTTAGAGCGGTTCTGCATTGAATGGAGCCGTTTCCAGACCTGGTGCGGGGTGGATTCCTCTTGAGGAAGAATCCACTTGGCGTTCAAGACCTCGGGACACAGCAACTGCAGAACCGCTGTAAATTCCACGAACGGAGACGAACGATGGCAACCGTTGGATTTGTCGGCCTCGGCATCATGGGCCGCCCCATGCTCAGGAACCTTCTCAAGGCAGGCCACACCGTCGTCGCCTACGGCCGAACTCCCGCCAAGCTCGATTCAGTCGTCGCCGACGGCGCTCAGCGCGCCTCATCGAACGCCGACGTCGGCGCGCGTTCCCCTATCGTCATCACCATGCTCCCCGACGGCCCTGAAGTCGAAGAGGTCGTTCTCGGCGCCAACGGAATCCTCTCCGGCGCAAAGCCTGGCTCGCTCATTATCGACATGAGCTCCATCAGTCCGCTCGTCTCGCAAAAGATCGCCGCGGAGTGCCAATCGAGGGCCGTAGACTTTATTGACGCTCCCGTCTCGGGCGGCGAGCCCAAAGCCATCGACGGCACACTAGCCATCATGGTCGGCGGCAGCCCTGCCGCTTTTGAGATCGCCGAGCCCATTCTCAAGTGCCTCGGCTCCAGCGTCACGCTCACCGGCCCCGTCGGCGCCGGTAACACCACCAAGCTCGCCAATCAAATCATGGTCGCCTGCAACATCGCCGCCATGGGCGAGGCGCTCACCCTCGCCACGCGCTGCGGACTCAATCCTGAAGTTGTCATGAACGCCGTCAAAGCCGGCCTCGCGGGCAGCGCTGTCCTCAACGCCAAAGGCCCCATGCTCATCGCGCGCAATTTCAAGCCCGGCTTCAAAATCAATCTCCATCAGAAAGATCTGCGCAACGCCCTCCAGACCGCGGAAGCCAATCACGTTTTTCTGCCGCTCACCGCGCAGGTGCAGCAGATGCTCTCATCCCTTATCGCCGATGGCAAAGGCGACTTCGATCACTCCGCCATCGCCACCTTCGTTGAGAGCGCCTCCCACGTCGAAGTCAAAGTGCCCACGTCATAGCGCCGCCGACCGACCGCCGAAACAGCGCCGGGTGCCTTACCCTCGCCACGTCTTTGTTTTTGTGGCTAGGGTGGGATCGCACAGCCGCAAACCCAGCACGAAAAAACTAATCCCTGACGCCCAATCCCTACTCCCTGCCGCCGAAGCCCCCTCCCCCCGGCGTCTCAATCCTCAGCACGTCACCCTTCTTGAGCTCGCGGCTGCACTTTCCCGGCAACTCAATCTCCTCACCGCTGTCGGCCTTCACCACCGTCGCGCGGCCCGGCGCTCCATCGCCGCCGCCCGCCAATCCGTACGGCCTGAACTTCCTCCGATCCGCCAATAGCGTCACCTCCGCATCGGTCAGCAGTTCCACTTCACGGATCAACCCATCCCCGCCGCGAAACTTCCCCTCGCCGCCCGACCCATCGCGGTACGCATACCGCCGCACGCGAAACGGGTACGCATATTCGAGCGCCTCAACCGGCGTATTCAGGGAATTCGTCATATGCGTGTGCACTCCGCTGATCCCATCCATGCCCGGCCGCGCGCCCATTCCGCCCGCCGCCGTCTCGTAGTACGCGAACGCTTCGCCGGTTCCCCCGCCCGCGCCCCCAATCGCGCGTCGATCGATCCTGCCGATCGTCACATTGCTCATCGTTCCCGCGCTCGCCGCCGGAACCCGCTCTGGCACAGCCTTTGCCAGCGCCCGCATCAGCACATCCACAATCCGTTGCGACGTCTCCACATTGCCGCCGGCCACTGCCGCAGGCGGCCGCGCATTCACAATCGATCCCTCGGGCGTATGCAGCGTCAGCGGCCGCAGAATTCCTTCCGTCGCCGGCGCATCCTCGGGCAGCAAACACCGCAGCACATAGAAGCACGCCGAAAGCGTGATCGCGCGAACCGCGTTCACCGCGCCTGCAACCTGCGCCGACGACCCCGCAAAATCCACGTCGATCGCCCCCGCCTCGGGGTCGATCTTGAGTCGCACCGCAATCCTGCGCGGCTCATCCGTCACGCCGTCATCATCCAGCCAATCGTCTGCGTCATACTCTCCCGCCGGCATCTTCTTGAGCTCCGCCCGCACCAGCCGTTCCGAATAATCGAGCAGCTCCTCGCCCCACGCTGCCAGCTTTTCCATGCCGAACTTCGCCGCTAGTTGCAGCACGCGCTGCTCGCCCACGCGGCACGCGCCCATCTGCGCGTCCAAATCGCCCTCGCGCTCCTGTGGCGTGCGCACGCTGCGCAGAATCCAATCGAGCACCTCTCGATCCACCGCTCCGCCACGCATAATTCGCACCGGCGCAATGCGAATCCCCTCGTCCTCAATCGTCGTCGCCGGACCCATCGATCCCGCAAACTTCCCGCCCACATCGGCGTGATGCGCACGATTCGCAACGTAAAACGCCGGCGCGTTCCCGCCTTCAAGAAACACCGGCAGCACCATGGTGATGTCGGGCAAATGCGTTCCGCCCGCATACGGATCGTTCAAAATCGCAATGTCTCCCGGCGCAAACTCGATCGCCGCAATCGCCGCCTGCACGCTCATCGGCATCGATCCCAAATGCACCGGCATGTGGTCGCCCATTGCGATCGCGCGCCCGCGCCCGTCAAACACCGCGCACGAATAATCGCGCCGCTCCTTGATGTTTGGCGAGAACGCCGTCCTTCTCAGCGCCGCGCCCATCTCCTCCGCAATCGAATGCACGGCGCACTGGAAGATCGCGAGTTCTACCGGATCGGCCGCCTGCGTCGTCATGCGCCCGCCTCCTCACTCAAATCGATCACCAGGTTTCCCAGCCCGTCCACGCGCGCCGTGCATCCCGGCGGCAGCAGCGTCGCCGCCGTGTACTCGGTGATCATCGCCGGTCCCGCAATCACATCGCCCGCCCGAAGCAGTTCGCGTTCGTAGAATCGCGTCGGTCTCCATCCGCCCTCAAACCAAACCTCGCGTTGGGCGCTGCAAGCTGCGCTTCCATCACCCGCAACAAGCGCGCCCCTTTCTGGCTCATACGGCTCGCTCGCCGCAATCATCCGTACGCGCACGTTCACAATCTCCACCAGCCGCGATTCATCCGCAAATCCGTACCGCTGCCGGTGTAATTCGTGGAACGCTTTCACCGACCGCTCCGGCGCCTGCGGATCGTACCGAACATTGAGCTCGTACCCCTGCCCCCGGTAACGCAGATCCAAACTCCGCTCGGCCACGCCGTTCAAGCCTTCCGCCGCAAACTCCGCCGCGCCCTGCTCCTCAAGTTCGCCGAAAATCTCGCCAACACTCTCCATCGCTTCGCCCGGCAGCATCACCGTGCGCGAAAAATCCTGCACCGTATCCGCCAGCAAAATTCCCACTGCTGAAAGTGCGCCCGGTAGTGCCGGAACCAGCACGCGTGGAATGCGCAGCGCCCGCGCCAGCGAGCACGCGTGCAGTGGCCCTCCGCCGCCAAACGCCACCAGCGTAAAATCGCGCGGATCGTGTCCACGCTCCACCGAAATCACGCGGATCGCCTTCTCCATCTGCGTCTCCACCACGCGCACAATCCCCGCCGCAAACTCTTCCACTGTTTCGAGGCCGCCTTTTTGCTCGCGCATCAAGCGCTGTGTGCGTTTGCCTTCCAACTGCACGCCTCCTCCTAAAAAGCTCTCCGCGTCCAACCGGCCGAGTACTAAGTTCGCGTCGGTTACAGCCGCTCGCTCGCCGCGCCCAAAACAAATCGGCCCCGGATCAGCCCCGGCCGACTCCGGCCCTACGCGCAGCATCCCTCCCGCATCGAACCGCGCAATCGATCCGCCGCCCGCGCCCGCCGTGTGAATGTCCAGCATCGGCACGCCAATCGGCACTCCGGCCACCACCGACTCGCGCGTGAGCTCCGCGCCTGTCGCGGCGCTGGCCACAAAAACATCGGTCGATGTGCCTCCCATATCGAACCCGATGATCTTGTCGAATCCCGCCCATTGCGCCATCCGGCACGCGCCCACCACGCCGCCCGCCGGCCCGCTCAGCACGGTGCGCACCGGCTCCTCCGCCGCCAGGCGCGCCGCAATAATCCCTCCCGACGACTGCATCACATCCACGCCCCCACCCTTGTATTTCTGGCTGACGCTCTGTTCCAAAGCTAATAAATAAATCTCCATCCGTGGCGCCAGGTACGCGTTCACCACCGTCGTCGATGCGCGCTCGTACTCGCGAAACTCCGGCAGAATCCGGTGTGACGCGGAGACCGGAATCCTCAACGTCCGCAGTTCCGCCTCCACGCGCTGCTCCGTCTTCGAATTCGCAAACGAAAACAGCAGGCTGATCGCGACAGCCTCTGCGCCGCTTGCCCGCACGGCCTCAACCAGCGCTGCCAACTCTTCGTCCGTCGGCTCGCGCAGAATCTCGCCCTCCGCGCTTACCCGCTCGGTAACTCCGAATCGCAGCTCTCTCGCGACAAGACATTCCGGCGCCGCCGAAAACCAGTCGTAGAGTCGCGCTCTCGCCTGCCTTCCGATCGCAATCGTGTCTTCAAACCCGGCCGTCGTCACAAACGCCACGCGAGCGCCGGTCCGCTCCAGCATCGTATTGGTGCCCACGGTCGTCCCATGGCGCACCTCCACATCTTCCGCGCCGCCCAACTGCCGCACGCCCTCGAGCACCGCGCGCGATGGGTCCGCCGGCGTCGAAAACATCTTCTTCACGCGGAGTTTTCCGTCAGCCAAACAGACGCAGTCGGTAAATGTGCCGCCGGTGTCGATTGCAATGCGCAAATCTGCTCGCTCCTCTTGCGTGGAGTCGCTAAGTCCGCTTCAGTTGTGAGATGAGTCTAAATGCCGGCTCCGTCGCCGACAGAACAGGCGAAAGGTGAAAACTGAGAACTGTCGGCTACGACAAGAATTCCGCAATCGCCTCGGCCACTGCGTTCTGCTCGTCCTCGCGCAGCTCCGGAAAAATAGGCAGCGCCAGCACCTCGCGCGCCGCCCGCTCCGCTTCAGGAAAATCGCCTTCGCCGTACCCCAACGGTTTGAGAGCTTCCTGAAGGTGCAGCGGTACCGGATAGTAGATCTCCGACCCAATCCCACGCGCCGTGAGAAATTCCCGCATCGCGTCGCGCCGCACCACGCGAATCACATATTGATGCCACACATGTTTTGTCCCCGGCGCTTCATGCGGCAGCACCAACCCATTCGCCGGATACGGCCCATTCTCGGCAAGCCCAGCCCTGGCAAACAACCTGCCATATCGCGCTGCCAGCTCCCGGCGCGTCTCATTCCATGCGCCGATGTACTTCAGCTTCACCGTCAGCACCGCGCCCTGAAAGCCGTCCATGCGCGCGTTCCATCCCAGTTCGTCGTGGTGGTAGCGGCGCCGCATTCCCTGGTTGCGCAACATCTTCACCCGCTCCGCCACCTCATCCCGATTCGTCGTCACCATCCCCGCATCGCCCGCCGCGCTCAAATTCTTTGTGGGATAAAAACTGAATGCGGCCGCATCGCCCAGCGCACCGGCCTTCACGCCGTTCCACTCCGCGCCCCACGCCTGCGCCGCGTCCTCGACGATCGTCAGCCCGCGTTCACGACCAAGCTTTGAAAAGGCCGTCGCGTCGGCGCACAAACCATACAGATGCACCGGCAGAATCGCCTTCACTCCCGCTCCGCGCTTTCCATCCAGAACGGCTTCCACCTTCGCCGGCGACAAATTGAACGTCACCGGATCGATGTCCGCCAGTACAGGCGTCGCGCCCGCGCGCAGAATCGCGCTCACCGAAGCAAAAAAGCTGAACGGCGTCGTTACCACCGCGTCGCCCGGCCCAACGCCAGCCCCCGCCAGCGCCAGCCACAGTGCGTCCGTTCCCGACGAGCAGCCCAGCGCGTGCTTCACTCCCAAATGCTCCGCTGCCGCCCGCTCAAACGCCACTACATGTTCGCCGAGAATAAACTGCTGCGTCTCCAGCACCTGCCCCAGCGCTTCCATCAGTTCCCCACGCAACGGCTCGTACTGCCGTTTCAGGTCCAGCATCGGAACCGGCGTGCGCGCGGCCCCACTGTTTTCGACCGCAACCCGCTCCGGAATGGCAGTCTTTTGCATACCGCCCACTTTCACACTCCTCAACCACAAATCGATGCTATCAGCCGTGCAATCCTCGGCGTCCCGACCCATTCGCCTTTTACCTCTTTTCGCCTATTCGACGGCAAACACACAGCTTCGCCGCACAACGCGCCCCCAAAACGCCCTCCCAGCCGATTCCACACCGGACTTAACGCGCCCGTGGAGTTGAAATAGGCCGAAAATCCCTATAAAGTTGAGCCATTGCGGGGTTTGCCGGCGCCGGGCGTTCCGGGGCCGTCCCGCGTATCTGAATTGCGGTCGAACAGCAGGTCCACAAACAACTTCAAAAAGAAAGTAGGAGATCGGCATATGGAGAACAAGCCGGCACAAAACATTCAGGACACCTTTCTGAACACGGTTCGGAAAGACAAATCCCCAATTACGATTTATCTGGTCAGCGGCGTCAAGCTGACAGGGAAGATCAGGTCGTTTGATAAATATTCCGTGCTCCTGGAAAACAACAGCCAGGAACAGTTGATTTTCAAACACGCCATTTCAACCGTGGTGAGCAACCGGAGCGTGATGCATAGCGAGCACCGTCCGGGTACCGTGTCAACGGGCATCGGACCGTCTGCCGTTCCGGCGCCGGTGCAATCGATATCCCAGGCGACCGCTGAGCAGCGTTAGCGCGGGAGCGCCCTCGCGCGGGAGCCTCTTCGATTGACACGCGAGGCGAATAGGTTGGGCAGCGCTCGTGGCCAGTCGAAATCCTCATCGGCCAATCCCGGCCGATCGGATAGCAGGCCGGGGTCCCCACGGAAAGGTCTTAGTCCGTGGGGTGACACGCCTGAGCGCGCCGTCCTCGTCGCTGTGGACCTCGAGGTCCGCTCGCGCCGCAAGGGCCTTGTAACCCCGGGTGAGCACTTCGGTGCCGGCCCGTCCGGTGATGCTGCGCCGCAAACGGCGCCATCACTGCCTTCCGATCGCTTCCCGGCTTCTTCGATTTCTTCCGGCGTGCACGCTCCCGGTTTTGACGTCGAAGAATCTCTCGCCGAGTTTCGCGAACTGCTCTTGAGCGCCGGTGGCCAGGTGGCTGCCGAACTCATTCAGCGTCGCCCTCACCCCGATCCCGCTACGCTCATCGGCTCCGGCAAAGTCGAGGAGATTGCCGCCGTCGCTGCCTCCACCAACGCCGAACTGGTTCTCTTCGATCACGACCTTTCGCCCACGCAACTACGCAACCTTGAAGCCGCGCTGCCCTGCCGCGTCCTCGATCGCACCCAGCTCATCCTCGACATCTTTGCCCGCCACGCACGCACTCGCGAGGGCCAGCTCCAGGTCGAGCTAGCTCAACTTGAATACATGCTGCCGCGCCTCACAGGTCGCGGCAAAGCCATGTCCCAGTTAGGCGGCGGTATCGGCACTCGCGGGCCCGGCGAAACCAAGCTCGAAACCGATCGCCGCAGCATTCAACGCCGCATCGATCAGCTCAAGCGCGATCTGGACTCGGTTCGGCGCGTCCGCCGCCAGCAACGCCAGCGCCGCGAAGCGGTTCCCGTGCCGACCGTCGCTCTGGTTGGTTACACCAATGCGGGCAAGAGCACGCTCTTCAACGCGATCACCGGCGCGCAGGTGCTCTCTTCCGCGCGCATGTTCGCCACTCTCGATCCAAAATTGCGCGCCATTGAATTGCCCAGCCGCCGCCGCGTTCTCTTGTCCGACACCGTCGGCTTCATCCGCAACCTGCCGCACACGCTGGTTACCAGCTTCCGCGCCACATTGGAGGAGGTCGCTCAGGCCGAAATCCTCATCCACGTCCGCGACGCTTCCTCCACCTACGGTGGTGAGCAGAAGGCGCAAGTCGAGAAAGTCCTCGGCGAGCTCGAATCGCTCTCCAAACCCCGCATCGAAGTCCTCAATAAAATTGATCTGCTTCCGGAGGACGAGCGCGCGGCGCTGCTCTCCCACAACTCTCGTCCAAAACCTGAAACAACGGCAGTTGCGGCGATCACCGGCGAAGGCATTCCCGCTCTGCTTGCTGCTATTGACGATGCGCTCCACTCCGATCCCATTGTCGAAGCCGAGCTGCGCGTTCCTCAACACGAGGGCGCCGCTCTCGCTGCCATTGAAGCCGGCACGGTCATTCACTCACGCGACTACGAAGGTAATCTCGTCCGCCTCAGCGTCAGCGGCCCGGCCTCGCTCGTCGGTCGCATGAGGCGCTTTCGCGCGCGCCAGGAGTAGGGGAAGGGAATTCGCAGCGAGAATTACGCCGTCAGGTTGTAGATCAGCCCAAACGGATCCTTCACATAGCAACGCGGAAATTCCGGCTCGTCCTTCACGATCTCGCACCCGTTGGCTACCAGCCGTCTCTTCGCTTCTTCCACATTCTCAACCGTCACTTCCAGAACCGGCCCCAGCGCCGGTCCCTCCTCGATGAAAAGGTTGATGTGCTTTCCGTGCAGGCTGATCATATTGCCATCTTCGCCACTGATTTTGAATCCCAGTTGACCTACATAAAACGCAGCCGCAACTTTTGGGACCGGCGCCTGAATCAGAATGTCCGTGCCAAACTTGTTCGCCAAAGGAATCCCCTCCCGTCCGAGACTTACCGCCCTTCAGGCCGCTTTCCGCCAAACCGCGGTCCGCTTCGACTCGCGCCTCCGCCTGGCCTGCCCGGTTTTGAAAACCCGCCCGGCCTTTGAAAACCGCCTGGCTTGACCGGCCTCTTGAAACCACCTGGCCTCGCGCCGAACGGTGGCTTCGGCCGCTCCATTCCAGCCGCCGCGCCGCTTCGTTCCCAGCGCTTTTCGCCGGATGGCGGTGCGGGCCGTTCTCCAGTGCCAGTCTGCCCGCGCCCTTCTTCATTCCGCGGGCGATTCGGCCTCGGCACCCAACGCTCCTTGCTTCCCGTGCGCCTACCGCTGCCGAAGCTCTTGCCCGCGCCCGTGCCTCGTCCGCTGTCGAATCGCTTCTTCGGTCCGTCGCCCGGCTTGAATGAGCCCTCGGGCCTCACGAACGCCGGACGCTCGCCCTGCTGGCGGAACGGCTTTCGTGGCGCACTGCCAAACCGGCCTGCCGCACCCTCGCGCGGCTTCCATTCCTTCCGCTCTCCGGCCCGCTCGCCAGTTCGCCCCGCACCGCCCTCGCGGCTGCCGCCAAATGCAGGCCTGGCTCCAAACGGTTTGCCGCCTCGCTTATCAAACCCCGAATTCGTTCTCGGCGGCCTGCTTCCTCGCGCGCCGAACCCCGTCTTCTCTTCGCGCCGGAATGGCTTGCCTTCACTGCGCCCGCCTGCCGCACCCTCGCGCGGCTTCCATTCCTTGCGCACTCCGCCCCGGTCGCCGCTTCGGGCCGCGCCACTCCCACTCCCGCCGCCAAACGTCCGCTCGCGCGGCTTCCACTCTGTTCTCGGTCCGCGCTCTTCCCGCTGCTGCCCGGCAAATCCCCCGGGTTTACCGGCGTACCGCTCGGGCCCTCGATCTCCCGCTCCTCTGCTTCCTTGTTCCCTTGTTCCCTGCCGGGGCCCCCGGCGAGCGATTTCTGCTCGCAGGGGTGGCTTGGTCCCTCGATCCCAGGCCTTGCCGCCCCACTTTCCCGGCGCACGCCTTGCGTCCTTCGGCAACGTCACTCTCATGGCTCGCGCCTTCATCTTTCCCTCGGCCGTCAGCCGCAGCGCGTTCACCTCATCCGCTGTCAGTTCGCGCAGCTTGCCCGGCTCCACGTCCAGCTCCAGCGGCCCGTACCCTACGCGTCGGATCTTCTCCGCAAAGTGCCCGATCGCCGCAAACATCTTTCTCAGCTCGCGATTTCGTCCCTCGGTCAGCACCACCTCGTACCACGGATTGTCGCCAACCCGCACCTGTCTGATCCGCGCCGGCGCAGTCCGCACGCGCTCCGATCCCGCCTCGCCGCGCTCGATCGCCACGCCTCTGCGCAGCCGATCCAGTTCCTCCTCGCTCGGCTGTCCCGCCACTTTCACCAGGTAGGTCTTCTCCACGCCCGATCCGGCCTTCGTCACCAGGTTCGCCAGCTCGCCGTCGTTCGTCATCAGCAGCAGGCCTTCGCTCTGGTAGTCCAGCCGGCCCACCGGATACAGCCTTTCATTTGTCTTCGCAAAGAACTCCATCACCGTCGGCCGTCCCTCAGGATCGCTCACCGTCGTCACGTAGCCCTTCGGCTTGTTCAGCACAAAGTACCGGTGCCGCTCCGCACCCTTGAGCAGCTTGCCGTCCACGCGGATGTGGTCGCGCCCCGCGTCGGCCTTGCTTCCCAGTTGCGTCACCACCTGCCCATTCACCATCACGCGGCCGGCAACAATCATCTCCTCGGCGTGCCGCCTGCTTGCAATCCCCGCCTGCGACAGAATCTTTTGCAGCCGCTCCAGCTTTGCCGGTGGCCGCGCAACTACGCCGGCGCCTTCCTCAGTCCCTTCTCCTTCTGCGCTATTCCCGGCTTCATTGGCTCCGCTCGCCGCCGCCATCCCCGGCCCAGCGTCAACAGTTCCATCCGCCGCCTCTGTCTCCGCCGCCGCCCTGTGCGCGCTCATCTCGGCCCTGCCCGAATCCTCCGCCTCGGCGAGGTACCTCCGAGCCTCTCCGCTTGTCACATCCCCAATCGGATCCAGCACCGGCTCGCCGGCCCTGACAATGGCTTCTTCAGCCTTGGCGGCGCGTTTCCCGGTCCGTGGAGTCGGAATTGCCTTTGCGGCGGGAGTTTTCGATTCGGTGGCAGGTTTCTTTCTCTTCGCCTCGAGCTTTTCCGCCGGCTTGGCCTTTGTCGCTTTCGTCTTCGCCTTCACCGTTGCCGTTTTGGCCTTCACGCTCGGAGCCTTGCTCACGACTGCAACTTTGCTCACGGCTGTAATTTTGCTCGCGCCCGCTGACTTGCTTTTGTCCGTTGTTGTCGTGCTTTTCGCCGCGATTTTCGGCGTGCGCTTGGCCGCCGGCGATTTCGCCCCGGAATTCGCCTTCGACTTCAACTCTTTTTTCATGGGGGAGCCTCAGTTTCCGCTTACTCTGCACCGCTTGGCGCGGCCTGTGGGGTATTTCCTTCAGTTTCTGCTGGCGCTTCTTCTGCAGGTGCTTCGCCCGCCGCCTCTTCAGTCTCCGCGCTCAAATCCGGGTTGAACTCCGCCGCTTCTTGAGCTGTCTCTTCTCCGGCGGCCAGCGCCATTTCGTCCAGCTCGCTCGCCGCCATCTTCTCGAACTCTTCCATCGATGGCAGTTCCGTCACATCTTTCAGGCCGAAGCGCAGCAGAAACTCCCGCGTGGTCTTGTAAAGAATCGGCCGCCCCACCACCGGCTTGCGCCCCGCCGTCACGATCAGCTTCCGCGCGAGCAGCGAACCGAACACCCCCGACGAATCCACGCCGCGAATCTCGTTCACCTCCGGCGCGGTCACCGGCTGCTTGTATGCAATCACCGCCAGGGTCTCGAGCGCCGGCAACGACAGCTTCAGCGGCGGCTTCAGGCTCTTCACAAACAATCGCACCGCGTCGTGGCACTGCGGCTTGGTTCCCATCCGGTACCCGCCCGCAATCTCGCGGATCTCGATTCCCCGCCCATCGGCCGCGTACTCCCGAACCAACTCATCCAGAACCTGCTTGATCGCCGCGCGTGCCTCGCGCTCGCGCAACTTCGCCGCACGATTCGCCTCCGCCTCGGCCCCAGCCTCATCGCCCGCACCAGCTTCTCCCTCGCCAGCTGCGCCTTTCGCGACCGCTGCCTCTGTAGCGTCGGCCTCCGCTTCAGTTGTACCGTCGGTCTCTGCTTCGGATGTAGCGCCGGTCTCCAGACCCGCATCTTCAACAACCGCGCCCTCAGCTTCGCCCTCTTCAACCGGCTCCAGCCCGAGGTACGGAAACGCCTCGTTCAGCTGCGGCAAACCCGCGCTCTCCGCCGCAACCTGCGCCGCAGCTGTCGCTTCCTGCTCCGCCTTCCACTCCATCGCCTCATCGGCAAACAGCGCGGACAATTGCGCCAGCGTCACCGGCTCTTCGGCGGCATAAATCACTGCTTCCAGCTTGGCTTTCAGGCTCATTCTTCTCGACGCACCATTCTGTATGGTACCGGATGCGCCTCTTTCTTTGCCTGTTCGCCCGCTCCCGCCACCCCTTTTCAACGCACAAAAAAGGCGTCCGCCGTGGCGGACGCCCCCATCATTGCACCCCTTGAACTAAAGCGACATCTGCCGGAACAGCCAGAACAGCGATCCCGAAAGCAATGCCGCCACCGGCAGCGTGAACACCCACGCCGCCGCGATATTGCGAATGGTCGAGAACTGCAAGCCGCTCTGGTTCGCCGCCATCGTTCCCGCCACGCCGGAGTTCAGCACGTGCGTCGTCGATACCGGCAGCCCGAAGTTATCCGCGGCCATGATCGTTCCCATTGCCACCAGCTCCGCGCACGCGCCCTGCGCATACGTCAGGTGCTCCTTGCCGATCTTCTCGCCCACCGTCACCACGATGCGCTTCCAGCCCACCATCGTTCCCAGTCCCAGCGCCAGCGCCACCGCAACCTTCACCCAGCCCGGAATGAACTTCGTCGCCTTGTTTACCTGGCCCTCGTACTTCGTCAGCGCGGCGCTTTCATCCGCGTTGAACTGTGGGTTCTTGCTCTTCAGCATCAGCCGGATCGCCTCGCTGGCCACATACATGTCGTTGCGCACGTTGGTCTGCTGGCTCGCCGGAACCGCCTTGTACTCCTTGTAGAGCCCCACTTCGTTACTCAAATCGTTCACCAGTTCCCGCAGCGCGAGCATCGTGTCCGGCTGCAACTGCTTGGTGGCGATGTATTGGGTCACTGTAGCTCTTGCGTCGGCGCCCATCACGGCACTCTGATCCGCGTGCTTATTGATCACCTCGTCGGCTGCCTGCGAAGACGCAACAAACGCTTGAACGTCCTTCGCCGTCACCGCGTGGTTCAGCGCATATGCTGTTGGCACCGTGCCGATCAGGATCAACATGATCAGCCCCATGCCCTTCTGCCCATCGTTCGATCCGTGGGCAAAGCTCACGCCTGAGCAGGTGAAAATCAGCAGCGCGCGGATCGGCCACGGTGGAGGAGTGCTGCCCTTGGGCGAGGTAAACAACACATCGGCGTTGTCGATCACGATCCTGGCGAACACGGCCACCAGGTACCAGCCGGCGACGCCCACCAACACCATCGTGGCGATCAGACCCATCGGCGGATTCCAGGACGCGAAAGACTTGATTGGCTGCCAAACGGCCATCCCCGGAGTGCCGAATAGCCCGAAAACCATGGGAGCAATCCACAAAAATAAATAAGCCCCGGGGATCCCTGCAATTGCGACGGTCGGAATCAGCCAAAGTGGCTTTTTGTGGTTTTCCGAGAAGAGAACGGCAAAACTCCGCGCCCATTTGGTGAGGATAAAAAACTTTGAAACCAGCAGCAGCAGACCGGCAGCGCAGAAGCCGACGATCGGCGAGATCAGCAGCACCTGGAAGACCTTGGTAGCCTGTCCCCAGTCCACGCCCGAAGTCCCGGAGTGCACGCTCATCAATTGGTTCGCCACGCCCACGCCGATGATCGACCCCACCATCGTGTGCGAGCTCGATGCCGGCAGCCCGAACCACCACGTGCTCAGGTTCCAGATAATTGCCGCGATCAGCAGTGCGAACACCATCGCGAATCCCGCGCCGTAGCTCACCTGCAAGATCAGCTCTACCGGCAGCAGCGTAATCACGCTGAACGCCACAGCGCCGCTCGAAACCAGCACGCCGGCCAGGTTGCACAGTCCCGACCACACCACCGCGATATTTGGATCGAGTGAGTGCGTGTAGATTACCGTCGCTACGGCATTCGCCGTGTCGTGGAACCCGTTCACAAACTCGAATCCCAGCGCGATCAGCAGCGCCACGCCCAGCAGCACATAGGGCCACACACTGGCCACCACCACGTTACTCAAGTCCTGCTGTACGTGGATGCCGATGTACCCCAGCCCGCCAAGCAGCGCGATCCCGACTACCAGGCCGCTCACCCAGGCGGAACTTGTCTTCATCTTGCGGTCAAGAAGCGACCCGCCATGAGGCAGGCCTTCCACGGTCGTTGCCAGATCGGCCATCGTCGAACTCCGGATTGGATTTTGTAGGGTCTCGGAGCCGGTGGGGGCGGGAAACTCCGAACCTCTCAGGGATATCGGACTTTTGTGAACGGCGCGTAAATGGCCGTTGAATTTTCCGCGCGCGACGCAGCCCGTCGCCGCCCGGCCGGCAGCAACAAAGAGGCGGGTGCCCCCGGTCCGTGGCACTTGGGGACCGGGGAGGGAGGTACGGCCAGCTTTTGTGCCGGGCCGTCCGCACCGACCCAATCTCCGCGCGGCCGCGCCGGACGCCTTCCGCAATTGAAGCCCGAGTCTTACGCGAATGTGTGGAACAGGAAATAAAGCGTGCCCGAAAGCAGCGCCGCGACCGGCAGCGTGAACACCCATCCCGCCGCGATGTTGCGCACTGTCGACCACCGCAGTCCGCTCCCGTTCGCTGCCATGGTGCCGGCCACGCCCGAGCTCAGAATGTGCGTCGTCGAAACCGGCAGGCCCCATGTGTCCGCGGCGAAGATGGTCGCCATCGTCACCAGTCCGGCGCTCGCGCCTTGTGCGTAAGTCAGGTGTTCTTTGCCGATCTTCTCGCCCACCGTCACCACAACCCGCTTCCAGCCCACCATCGTTCCCAGCCCAAGAGCCAGCGCCACCGCCACCTTTACCCAGGTAGGAATGAACTTTGTTCCCTTGTCCAACTGGCCGCGATAGTTCTTCAGCGCTGCGCGCTCCGCCGCGCTAAAAGCCGGATTGTTCGCACTCTCCATCAGCCGCAACGCCTCACTCGCCAGGTACATGTCGTTGCGCACGTTGCTCCGATCCCGCGCTGGAACCGACTGGAACGACTTGTAGGTCGCCACCTCGCGGCCCACTGCATCTACCAGTTGCCGAACCGCCAGAATCGTTCCCGGCTGCAGTTGTCGGGTGCTCACAAATCGGGTCACCTCCACACGGGGATCCGGATCGGGCGTGTCCGGCGCGATATGCCGATCGAGAATGTTCTCTGCCTGCGTCGATGCCGCGATGAACGCCCGCACCTCCGTGGGGCTCACGGTATAGTTCAGCGCGTACGCCGTCGGCACTGTGCCGATCAGGATCAGCATGATCAGCCCCATGCCCTTCTGCCCGTCGTTCGATCCATGGAAGAAGCTCACGCCCGTGCAGGTCAGCACCATCAGCGCGCGAATCGGCCACGGCGGCGGTTCCTTGCCTTTCGGCGCCTCATAGAGCGCCGGAATCTTGATCAGCCGCTTCGACAAAAGAATCAGCGCGCCGGCCAGCGCAAATCCCAGCAGCGGCGAGATCAACAGCGCCTTCAGAACCTTGATCACCTGTGCCCAGTCAAGGCCAGACGTGCCGCTGTGCACATTCATCAGTTGGCTCGCGAGTCCCACGCCGATAATCGACCCCACCATCGTGTGCGAGCTCGACGCCGGCAGCCCGAACCACCACGTACCCAGGTTCCACAGGATCGCCGCGATCAGCAGCGCAAACACCATCGCAAATCCCGCGCCCGAGCTCACCTTCAGAATCAGCTCCACCGGCAGCAGCGTAATCACCGCGAATGCCACCGTGCCTGATGACAACAGAACGCCCGTCAGGTTGCACACTCCCGACCACACCACCGCGATCGTCGGCGTCAGCGAGTTGGTGTAGATCACCGTCGCCACTGCGTTCGCCGTGTCGTGGAAACCGTTCACGAACTCGAATCCCAGCGCGATCGCGAGCGCCAGCCCCAGCAGCAGGTACGGCCAGATGCTGGTCACCACCACATGATCGAGGTCTCGCGCCACGTGAACGCCGATATAGCCCAGCCCACTCAAGACAGCAAACAAGAAGATCCATTTGCCAGCTCGGCTCGAACTGCTCCTGGGCCCGCGCTCAACCAGGCTGGGAGGCGCAGGAAGTGCATGAACTACCGTCGCGAGATCGGCCATCAGAAATCACCACGGCGGCCAGACAAATTCCGGCTCCGCCTGGGCCTCCTGTCGGAAACCTCAACGAAGTTGCTGTCTTCGAATGGAAATAGGAATGTTTTACGGCTGGAGTGGAACGATCCGGAGAGGATGGCTTGCATAAAACCTCAACAACCACAGTCTTTCGCGGTTGTTTACCCGGCGGTGAGGGAGCCTAAACCGGGCTACATTCAAGTTTACTCCTGGCCCTCCGGGTGGGTGTGCAAGATCGCCCCGTTTCTCCCCGTTCTTTGGGGCGACTGGCAACGCAGACTACGAGCCTATCTCAAATAGAACCAAAAACTTATCGATTAGAACACCGCCTGTTCCGTCGCTCCGGGTTCGTCCCTTGAGCCGGCCCTTGACAGCTTTTTGCTCAATTGGGCCACCTCCATGCCGTTGAAGCGCTCCATCTCATTGTTTCTCAATCGTTTATTCCAACAGAATCAGCCAGCCCTCGCCCTTTTCAAAACCAGTGCTCCATAATCACAAAATTGCAGAATTACAGAATCGGAAGCACCGCTTCTCCAGGATCCAGTGCAGGTTCATGCGCACCGGTGCGGTACGCCCCCAGTCCGCTCGCCATCTTCTCCAACTCTTCAGCGTGCGCGGACAGCCCGCACGGGTGGCCCTCCGTCTCCAGTAGGTGCCCGTTTTCCCGAATCATGGCAAACAATGGACTCGCTAATGCTTCACTGAGGCTCGATCTCCTCACGTTGTGTGTCGCCAGCGCGGAAACCGGGCATGCCGTGACGTCGCCGCTCGGATTCACGTGCACGAATCCGCGCCCCGCGGATACGCAGCCCCCGAGCGTTTCCTCATCCCCGGGCGAATGGATGATGTAAGCGCCTCCCGTCAATCGGTCCCTGTACTCGACGACTACCTGCCGGAAACGCGCCCGTTCCTCCTCCGTCAGCACCGCCCCGTCTTCGCACCCTCCCGTCGGAATCTGCTCGATGAACATGGCCAGTGGTCCGCTGTGGGCAATCAGTGCGTCGATATTCTTGGGCTGCGACCAGTACTCGACATTGGCCGATCCGATCGTCACCGCGATGCCGGTCAAAATGCCCGCGTCGTTAAGTTTGTCGAGCGAACTCATGGCCTTCTCAAAAACTCCGCTGCCCCTGCGCAAATCGGTCAGGTCGCGATCGCCCTCCAGGCTCACGACAACAACCGTATTGGTGCACCGCCTCAGGATTTCGTAATCGCTGGGCCGCAAAGCCGTTCCATTCGTGAACACCAGAAACAGCCGGTCGGGATAGTCGCGGAAAAGCTTCGCAATGCCCGGCAAAAGGAACGGCTCGCCCCCGGCGATCATGAATGCCATCACGCCCAGCCGAACCGCTTCGTCCACCACGCCGCGCCATTCGCTTAAGGCCAGTCCCGGCTGCACCGGTGCGTTCGTCACCGTTCCCACCGCGCCCGCATAGCAGCCGGCGCAGCGCAAATTGCATTTCGATGTCACGCTCAGAACCAGAAAAGGAGGAACGCGAACCCCGCGAGCCAGCGAGCGCGCTCGAACCCGGCTCGATAGCGCAACCGTTCGGGCGAGGCGCATAAATCCGGGCAGGTAGCGTCGATGCCGCATGACCCACGGAACCAAAACCCGCGTTAACTGCGGGTCAATTCCTTTGATCCGGCGCGTCAGATCGAAAAGCCGGTCCGCCAGGAAGTCGGCTCCCTTGAAGTCGGCGTTCTGACCAGCCAACTCGTTTTGCTTGGGCATTTCCTAAAGGATACGCGTATTGCGTTGCCGTGGTTCCCTCTGCATCCGATGCAAGCGCCGCATCTGTGGCTGCTACTCCGGGATCGCCACCGTTCCCTTTACCGTCAGCGTCCCCGCCACAACCGGCGCTCCGGTATCCGGCTGGCCTCCGCCCACGCTCACCGTGTACGCGCCCTCCGCTTCAATCAGCTGGCCAAGGTCCGTCACCATGCTCAGGTCGCGCGGCTTCAAATCGAAGTGCACCTTCGTCGATGCCCCCGGCTCCAGATGCACCCGCTGGAACCCTCGCAAAGCGAGCCGTGGCGCGCCCGCCACACTCGGAAACTTCAAATAAAGCTCCGCCACCTCATCGCCCGCGACCGCTCCAGTATTTGTCACCGTCGCTTCCACCACCGCCGGGCTTCCCGCGTTCACTGTCCCTGGCGGAACCGTCAGCCCGCTGTACGCGAACTTCGTGTAGCTCAGCCCATACCCGAACGGATACAGCGGCTTCCCCGTGAAGTACCGGTAGGTCCGTGCCTTCATCGAGTAGTCCTCAAAATGCGGCAATTGGTCAACGCCCGTGTAAAAAGTCACCGGCAGTCGTCCCGCCGGATTGTTCGCGCCCGACAGTGTCTCCGCCACCGCGGTCCCGCCCTCTTCGCCGGGATACCACGCGTCCAAAATCGCATTCGCATGCTCGTTCGCCCAGTTCACCGCCAACGCGCTTCCATTCGTCAGCACCACCACCAGCGGCTTGCCTGCCGACGCCGCGCTTTTCAGCAAATCCTCTTCCGGTTGCGGCAAATCCAGGCTCGTCCGGTCGCCTCCTTGAAACCCCGGCTCGCTCACATTCATCTCTTCGCCTTCAAGTTGGCTCGTAATGCCCACCACGGCCACCACTGCGTTCGCGTCCTTCGCCGCCGTCGCCACCGCCGGATCAAGGCTCTGGTCGATCTTGCCCCACATCAGCCTCAGGTGCAGTGGCGTTTTGCCTGTCCTCTGGTACTCCACCTTCAGCGGGTATGGTCTGCCCGCTTCCAGGTGCACCTTTCCCGTCATCGTCTCCACGCCGTGCGGATAGTTCGCCATCACCACCGGCTTGTCGTTCAGAAATACGCGGAAGAATCCGTCCGTCTCAACGCCCAGGTTGTAGTCGCCCGTTTCGTTCGCCGTCAGCGTCGTCTCCCACTTCACCGTCAGCGGGTCGACGTTACTTGCCACCTCCGGCACCGGCTGCGCCTCAATGTCGATTCCCGGCTCGACGCGTGTCGCCAGCCCTTGCGTCGCATAAGACTGCGCACTCGCAAAGCTCACGATGTTTTCATTCAGATACGTCGCCTTCACTCCTGGCTTTCCATCCACGCTCAAAAACTCATCCGGCACGGGCGAGGTGGCTTCTTTGCTTAGGAATCCCGTCCCCGTCATGAAAGTGATCGTGTCGCCCGCAAACTCCTTCTTCAGTCCTTCCAAAATCGAAACCGTGTGCGACGGAATTCCGTTGTAATTCCCCAACAGCACGAGCGTCTGCTCCGCCAGCGGTCCCACCACCAGAATCTTCTCGCCCGTCGTTTTCAGCGGCAGCACGCCATCGTTCTTCAGCAACACCATCGACTCGTTCGCCAGCTTCAGCGCCAGCGCCCGGTGCGCCGCACTGTCCAGCTCGCTCGCGTCGATCTTCGCGTACGGCACCAGCTCCGGCGGATCGAACATTCCCAGCTTCATGCGCGCCGTAAACAGCCTCGTCACCGCGGTGTCAATGTCGCTCTCCTTCAGGTAGCCCGCCTTCACCGCGTCGACATACGGCTTGTAATCGTGGTCGTCGGTCACCTTCGCCCTGAAGTCGACGCACTCGTTGTCCATCCCGCGCTCGAGGCTGATCGCCGAGGCCTGCGCCTGCGTCGGCTCGAAGCGGTGGCCTTCAAAAATGTCGCGAACGGCTCCGCAGTCTGACACAACGTATCCCTCGAATCCCCACTTCCCGCGCAGTTGGTCTTGAAGCAGAAATTCGTTGGCGCATGCCGGCTGTCCTTTGATCCCGTTGTACGCGCACATCACGCTGTCCGCCTTGCCCTCCGTCACCGCCGCGCGAAACGCCGGCAGATACGTGTCCAGCTCGTCGTGCCTGTTCACGTCCACGTCGGCAAAGTGCCGCGTCGGCTCCGGTCCCGAGTGCACCGCAAAATGCTTCGGCGTCGAAATCACGCGGTAATAATGCGGATCGTCCCCCTGCATTCCCGTGACAAACGCCACACCCATTCGCCCCGTTAGAAATGGATCCTCTCCGTACGTCTCCTGCCCACGCCCCCACCGCGGATCGCGAAAGATATTCAGGTTCGGCGCCCAGAAATCCAGCCCCCTGAAGATGGGGCTGTCACCGCCGGTCTCAGCCACCGACTTGTCATGGACCACCCGCGCTTCCGTGCTGATGTCCACCGCCATCGTGTGAATTCCCGGCGCGTCAAAGGTCGCCGCCAGGCCGATCGGCTCGGGAAATGACGTCACGCCCTCGGTGTTTGCCATGCCATGCAGCGCCTCACTCCACCAGTCGTACCCCTTCACCCCCAGCCGCGGAATCGGGCGCGCCTGGTTCACCAGTTGGCTCGCTTTTTCTTCGAGCGTCATCCGCTTCACCAGGTCGGCCGCGCGTTGCTCGGCCGGCAAATTCGGATTCAGGTACGCCGGCTTCTCTGCTTCCTGCGCCCACAGTGCCCCAATCGCCGCAACTCCCAGCAACGCTCCCGCCACCACCCGCATTCCACGCATCGAATTCATTTTCCAGTAAACCTTTCTCGCTAAACTTTTCCCATCACGCTCGCGGCTATCGTTCGAAGCTCGCCAGCGGCCAACTCTAATCAGCGCAGGAACCGCTGTCAACACGCCCTCGCAGCCAAAAACCCGTTTTACAAAGTCATTTTCTCATCCGCGAACCGTCAGCCTGCGTCCCATTGAATTTTGGATGTAGCGCCGGTCTCTAGACCGGCTGTCGTGCGGGCGTCCACGCCCGCATTTTCCGTGTGTTTTCCACTCCGCCCAATTACCTCTCAGCGAGAGCAGAACTTTCTATCGCTCATCGAACCCCGGTTTTTTGATCGATACAATCCGCCCCTATCGCTCACTCGCTTGCCGGTCCCTGACCCCTGACACCTGAAACCTGACCCCTGCTGTTGTAACCTTTCTGCCGTCACCCCCGTATTCCCGTTCAGAAAGGGAAGTCTGATGCCCGCGCGATCAGAAATCGAACGATCGGACAGCGTTCCCGAACCATCGGACAGCGTTCTTGTCCGGTTCCGACGTGGCGATCTCGATGCCTTCGAATCTCTCTTCCGCTTGCATCAGCGTTCCGTCTACGGCTGGATCCTCCGCATCGTCCGCGATCCCGCAGCCGCTGAAGACCTTACGGTCGAGACATTCTGGCGTATCCATCGCGCTCACGACCGCTTTGAGTCCGCGCGTCCCTTTGAGCCCTGGGCGCGGCGCATCGCCACTCGTGCCGCACTCGACTGGCTCCGCGCGCGCCGTCCCGAATCGGAGCTAACCGATCAGGACGTCGCCGATCTGCCCTCGAAGTCAGCCGCCGATCCCGGCATCGCCGCCGAGATCCGTTTGAAAACCGCGCAGGCCTTCGCTCGCTTACCGCCCAATCTGCGCATCGCGGCTGTTCTTTCGCTCATTGAGGAGCAGCCGCACCGGGAAGTCGCCGCCGCCCTAGGCATCTCCGTCGGCGCCGTCAAACTGCGCGTCTTTCGCGCCATTCGATTGTTGAGAAAGGACCTGCTCGAGCAGGGAATTACGCCATGAACACACACGATGACGATCGCATCAAGCAGCTCTTGCAGCAATCGCTGCCGCCCGTTGATCCCGCAGCCGAGCCGTCTCGCGACCTCTGGCCCGCGGTCCTTGGCCGCCTCGACGCCGAGTCTGTTCGCTCCGCCACGGCTCCCGGCCCGCTTCGCCAGAACTGGTTTGACTGGGCGCTCCTCGCCGGCCTCGTCGTCTTCGCCTTTTCGTTCCCGGCCACGATCCCGGTCTTTCTCTACTACCTATGAACTGTCCACTGGTCGACTGAAAGGAGCCCTATGAACCCGCACCCTTACCTTCGCGCTTACCTCGCCGGAATCTTTGTCACCACGCTCATCCTGCCGGTTATGCTCACTGCGTTCATCGTCATTCGCATCGTTCTTCAGGTGCCCGTCCCCATTGAGCGCGGTCTCATCTTTCCCATGTCCCTCGTCCCCGCAGTCTGGGGCCTGTGGAACATGCTCTGGCTCGCCTCGCACGAGCGCACGCATCTCGCCGTCGGCGTGCACGGCGCCATCCTGCCTTTTCTGTTGCTGCCCACGGGAACCGTCGTCGCCCGCTGCTTCGGCGTCCTCACTCTGGGACCCACCAGTGCCACCTGGTTCAATGCCTTTTCGTTCCCCTACGCCTTCATCGCCGTTGGCTTCGCGGCCGGCGTCGCCGCCTACTACCTCGTCTGGAAGTACATCGTCGGCTTCCTCAACCGCACCCTCGGCATCGCCTGATCAAAGGAGGAGCACCATGTTCGTGATCGTTCGCACCATCACCTATGCCTCTTTGTTCATCGGCCTGCTGCTGATCTATCTCCCCGCGCGCATCCTCGCCTGGTCGGGCATCGTGCGCCCCGCCGCCATGGGCTGGCCGCAGATCGCCGGCCTCGTCATTGGCACTGCCGGCGCCGCCGTGGCTCTCTCCTGCGTTTGTGCCTTCGCCTTCATCGGCAAAGGCACCCCCGCGCCCTTCGATCCACCCCGCCGCCTCGTCGTCCGCGGACCTTATCATTTCGTCCGCAACCCCATGTATGCCGGTGCCGCTCTGGCTGTCGCCGGCGCCGCCCTCTTCTATCAGTCCATCCAGCTTCTCGCCTTCGTGGCCGGGTTCCTCCTGGTCACGCACCTCTTCGTCGTGCTCTACGAGGAGCCAACCCTTCGCCGCCTCTTCGGACCGGACTACCAGGACTACTGCCGGCGCGTGCACCGCTGGCTGCCCTCCGCTCTCATCCCGCTCACCGCTCGGCAACGGTGAATCGCGAACTAACCACTAATCACTAATCACTGTTCCTGAAGAAATCCCCCAGCCCGGCCCGCTCCGCATGGGCCGCCATCGTCGCCTGAATCGTCAGCGCCAGCTCCAGAGCCGCGCGTCCCTGCCGCGCCGTCACCTTCGGCTCGCGCCGGGTCCGCACCGCCTCAAGGAACGAAAGAATCTCCAGCTTCAACGGCTCGCCTTCCTTCACCTCGGGCTTCACGAAGCTCAACCCCGGCGCCGGCCCATTCTCGGGCACAGCCTGTGGCCCGGCCAGTCCCTTCGCAATCTCCTTCAGCTTTTCGGGATCGTTCTTCGCGGCAGCAATCTTCATCACCAGCGTGGCAGGAATCTCACCTGATGCCATCAGTTTCTGGATCACCGCCGAATCGAGTTTCCCCGTCGACAAAAACTCGCCCGCCGCCGCGACTAGTTCCGTCGGCACTTGGGGTGCAGAATCTCCCAATGACTGGGGTGCCCCACCCAAGCTCTGCTTGGGTGGGAAGCTAACCCCGCTGTCCTCGATTCGAATCACCAGCACATCCCGTCTCGCATAATCAATCGACACGTACTGTCTCGGCTCAAAAAATCTCAGCTTCCTCACCCGCTCCGTCGACACGCGCGACGCCGTAAAATTCGCCACGCACCCACTCTCGAACTCCACTCTCACATTCGCAATGTCCACCTTGGGCGATAGAATCGGCAAACCCACCGCGCGCACTTCGCGCACCTCCGACTTCGCAAACGTCAGCACGATGTCCAGATCGTGGATCATCAGGTCCAGCACTACGTCAACGTCCAGCGCCCGCGGCGTAAACACGCTGAGCCGGTGCGCCTCAAAGAACATCGGCCTCTTCAGATTCGGTTCCACCGCCAGCACTGCAGGGTTAAACCGCTCCAGATGTCCCGGCTGCAGAATCTTTCCACGCCGCTCGGCGAGCGCGATCAGGTCATCGGCTTCTCTCAGGTTCGCCGCCAGCGGCTTCTCCACCAGGAGGTCCAGGCCTGCCCCGGCCCGCGCATCGAGCAGCGCCGCAGCCACCTCGTGATGTTTCACCGTAGGCACGGCCACACACGCCGCATCCAGCTTCAGGTCCGCCCTCAGCAGTTCATCGATGGTCGCGTACACCTTGATCCCGTACTGCTTCCTGGCCTCTTCCGCCCGCGCTGCGTCTGGATCGACCGCCGCAACCAGGGCCACGCCACGGCCCGCCGCGTCAACACCAGCCGCCTCAAGCTCGCGCACCACCCTCAAGTGGTTGCGCCCGAACGCCCCCGCGCCCGCCACCGCCACGCGCAACTGTCGCTCGCCCGCTATTTTGCTTCCTCTTTTTCCGGCCCTTTTCCTTCCACGGCCTTCAGGCACCGGCTATAGAGCGCCAGCAACTGGTTCACATGCTCCTCGGGCTTCGCCCCGCCCGCTCCGGTAAATCCCGTCGAAGGCACTGCGGTCTTGCCCACTCCCGCCGTTCCCGCCACAAACTTCAGCAAGTCCAGCGCGATATCTTCATTGCGCCGGGCTCCGAGTCCCGCGCCATTCAATGCATCCATAAGCATTTCTCCGAACACCGATGCTACCAGATTGGCCACCACTGAGTTCCGTCTGCTCCGCTCACTTCCTCTCAAATAACTTCTTCAGCACCGTCTCCAGTTCCACCTTCCCTTTGCGGGTTCCCGCCGCACCGCTTTCGTAATCGATCCATCCCTCGTTGAATCCAACCAGCATCTGCACCCGCGGCAAAGGATTCGTCATCCCCTGCGCGCGGAACATCTCCTCCCACTTTTCGTGCGGCGCCAGCTCCACCCGCACCGGCTTGCCTAGCAATTTGCTGAACGTCGCCGCCACGTCATTCGGGCTCACGCGCAGCGGACCCTCCAGTTCTACTACTCTCACTCCCGTCCACTTCTCCTCAAGCAACTCTGCCGCCACGCGCCCAATATCTTCAGTCGCCACCATCGGAAAAACCTTATCCAGCGGGTACAGGAAGCTCGGAATCACGCCTTTCTCGCCTGCCGGAGCCACGTCCCACGAAAAGTTCTCCATAAACCATCCCGGCCGCAGAAACGTGATCGGAACTCCCGTTCCTTTCAGCTCCTTTTCGATCATCGTGTGCTGCGTCAGCAAACTCTCCTTTATGGCCTGCGCGCCGATGGTCGACAGATACACCACTCGCCCAGGCCGCGCCGCCTCCAGCGCCGCCCGCACCGCAGCAGCCACCGATCTCGCCTCTGGGAACCCTGGCTTTGGATCGAACACAGGCGGCGCCATCACAAACACGCCCTCAGCTCCCGCGAACGCTTTCTTCAGCGACTCCGCGTCGTGAATATCGGCCACCGCAATCTCGCACCCCCTCCGCTTCCACTCTTCGCCTTTTCGCTCGTCGCGCACCACCGCGCGCACCTTTCGTCCTGCCGCCAACAAACTGTTCGCTACTGCCCCACCCACGTTGCCCGTTATTCCCGTAACTGCAAACATCGTCGCCTCCGCAATCTTGGAATCTCTCCACCGCACATCTTCAGATGACATCGACGCTCCAAGCCATTCAGATTCTGATGTGGAAATCCTCCGTAGCCATTTCTCCTCGCCGCCTTCTTCTCCTGGCCGCCTTTGGTCGCAACCAATCGGCAAATTCGCCAGTGTTAGCACAGCGCCGCCAGCTTGCTGAACTCCGCTGACTTGCTACCCTTGTTTCAATGCCCCTCGCAACCATCGCCCTCGGCGCCAACCTCCCCAGCCCCGCCGGTCCCCCCGACGCCACGCTCGCCGCCGTCCTCCCGTTCCTCGCTTCTAACGGGCACATCGCCGCCCGCTCCGCGCTCTACTCCACTGCGCCCGTCGGCTTTGCCGCCCAGCCCCGCTTCCTCAACGCCGTCGTCGCCCTTTCAACCGATCTCCCCCCGCGCATCCTCCTCGACGCGCTCCTCTCCATCGAGCGCCACTTCGGCCGCGACCGCTCCGCCGCCCTCCCCAACGGCCCT
>Ga0224554_1000692_pt1 | contig 26177 bp, 18 predicted proteins | sample 714S22024metaG_FD_180666 | JGI IMG/M metagenome (GOLD analysis project Ga0224554, IMG submission 180666) | Peat soil microbial communities from Stordalen Mire, Sweden - 717 S2 20-24 | ecosystem: Environmental > Terrestrial > Soil > Wetlands > Peat | place: Sweden: Norrbotten County, Stordalen...
TGCTCCCGCACAAACTGAGAATTATTCTCCGCTACTACAGGGAGCCCCGCAACGCCACACAGATCAACAAATCCAGCATGGAGACCGCCGCGTAGAGCGATCAGAGAACCTGGCACTGTCCAGTACTAATTTGAAGGGGACAAACGGCCCACAAGCGTGAGATCGATCCCCACCTCTTTGGCGACCTTGAGGATGAAGACGCTCGGATCCTTCAGACCCCACTGCACGTAAGGGACGGTGAAGTGCCCTTTCGCCGTGAGGTTGGCGCCATCGATATGAAGCTGCATGGGAACAGTGAGATCATGCGGAGTGCCGTGAAGGGTGAAGACGCCAGTAACCTGAACCGTGGAATCGCCGGCGGCGGCGATGGTCCCTTGATAGCTTTTGGGCACGAAAGACACTTCGGCGAAGTGCGCCACGTCCAGCACATCCGTGTTCATCTTCTTGTCCCGGCTCGGTTCGCCGCTGTTGCCGCTGCCGGCGGCCACAACCACAGACCCCGATATGGTCTGTGCGTTGCGGTCGAAGTCGATCGATCCACTCTGCACATGGAAAGTCCCCTCCACGTGGTGTCCGTTTCCGCCCAGGGAAAAGGCGACCTGGCTTGAATCCGGGTTGACGGTGAAGGTCTGATGCTGCGCGAGCGCAAAGGAGGCAAGCGACAGCGGGAGCGCGAGGAAGAGGGCTTTTGCGTAGGTCTTCATGGTTCTTCTCCTGAATGGAATGAGTTCTTATCTGTTTAGGCCAAGCTGTGCGATATGCTGCGACAACCACACACTGATGGAGGCTATCTGTTGGTCGGACAGGTATTCATGTCCGGGCATGTCGGTTCCGGGAATGCCGAATTTAGCGATCTGCGCCAGCCGATCCATGCGCAACGCAAGTGGGCCCGACAGTGGAAGATCAAGGAAGGGTCCGACCCGAAGATCGGGGGGAAGCCTTCTGAAACTGGCCTGCCAGGCGTGGCGTGTGCGCCCATCCACACTGTGACAGGTCGCGCAGTGGCGCTGAAAGAGCCGCTCCCCGTCGCTGGCATCGGCCGCTGCAACAGCAGAAGCAGACGGTCGCCAGCTCATTTCCGCCACCAGATGTTCCACTGTGCCCGCTTTCTGCAGACCCTCGAGGTACGCCACCAGATCATTCCCTCGCTCGTCGCCAAAGAGATACGCATACGAGGGCATGATCGAAGCTCCGCTGACCTCCGGCGGATCATAGAAATGCGCCCTGAGCCAGAGGGCCGAACGGCGCGCGCCAACCTGAGAAAGGTCGGGCCCCTGACGCCGATTGCCGATCAGCGGCGGATGCTGCAGACGAAGCTCCTGGATGGTCTCGGCAGGCCCCCACATGAGGACGTCGGCGGTATTCGGGCGGACATATTGCGAATGGCAGTGGATGCAGCCCTCGGAGATGTAGACCTGGCGCCCACGCTCCACTTGAGAGAGTTGGGGCGATCCATGGACCGGAAGTAGCACGCGATCAACATAGAAGGCAGCGAGAACGACAAAAGCAGTGAGCCCCAGTTCGCGGGTGCGATGGCTGAATGCGCGGATGAGGCCGGGCAGCAGGACGACCGCACCGGCGGCGATGACAAAGGTGGGCGGAATATGGCCGAGGTTCTGGCCCATCCCGATTCCCATGGCGGAGCCCGACCAACCTGCGATGGCGTAAATCCATCCTGCCTGACGGCCCCGCTCTGCCGCAGAAGAGACCGGCGCAAGCAGCGAGGGATAAGCGACCAGGGCAACCGAGTAGAGCGAGACGCCGATGGGATAGAAGAGAGAGGCGAGCAAGACGCGATCGGGATCGAGCAGGAGCAGACACGAGAAGCCCAGCGCCAGGAATGCGGCCGAAAGAACGAATGAAAGACCGCGGCGGCGGATTAACCAAGCGCTCACGAGAGCTGCGGCAAGATGCAGCAGGCCATTCGTACCCAGGTGGACTGAACCCTGCCAGGTTCCGGCCTTCAATGCTGGAGTGTTCTGAATGATACAGAAGGCTGCGGAGTCCAGCCAGACCAGCGCGGCAAAGCAGGCCAGCACGCGAAGAAATGGGACGGCGGCCTGGGGGAGAATCTCAGCCTCTTTGAGCGGCGTGGGCGCGGGTAGCAGAGTGATGCAGATTCCCGCGAGGCACAACAAACTTGCCGCCGACGCCTGCACGTCAGGTGAGGCTGTAAAGAGCGGCGGGAGGTTGCAGACAAGATAGCCGGCGCCTGTGCCCAGGCCTGCAAGGAGCAGCGGATTCCGGTTGCCCGTCCATTGGCGCAGGTGTGTCGCGAGCGTGACGGTGAGCAGGCCGAGCCCGCAGCCGATCAGAAACGATACGGCCACACTGGCAGCGAGGCCAAGCGGGAGAAGCGACAGAAGCGCCGCCGCGTCCGAAGCAAGCAGTCCAACGCGGAGCCGCAGAGTCGGCGATGGCCAGAGGCTCAACCGCGGCGCAAGCAGACTGAAGAGAATCCCCCCGATGGCCATCGCGGCCATCACGGCCTTCAAATGCGCGTCTGCCACACCAAGGCTCGCCAGCCGCTTTAGAAACGCGAACTGCGCGAAGATAAGGAAATAGACATACGTGATCGCGACAAGGCCTGCGCCCTGCCATCCGGACTGGCGTCCGTCACCGCGCGACATTCGCCAGCCAGCCTTTGCGAAGTCCAATCCCTTGAATCACAACACAGGCGCCGTCGGAGATGGCGACCGTGAGCCAGCCCACCTCGAGTGTGCAAGCCAGGATCTGCGTGACGACGAAGATTGCCACGCCACTCCGGGTAAATGCCGTGAGCAGCCATACGATCTCAAGTCTCGGTGTGCAGGCCCCGCGGGCAATGAGGAAGGCTCCGTAAAGGCAGGACAGACCGACGGAGAGAACAAATGCGCCAATGAACGAAAGAAACGGAAGCGCATCGGCAGGCGTGTGCAAGTGCATCAGCCGGAGGGTGAACACCGGCGCAACCATGAGCAGTACGCCGGTTGAAGTGTCGGAGAGGCCGGTCAGCAGTTGGTAGCTGAGGAGGATGGGACGGTTCATGCTGTCGTCTCCTGTGCAACGTATTTGGGAACAAGAGCAGGACCAGGTTCGCGAAGCAGTGTTGATGCATCGAAAAACCAGTCAAGGGAAGCAAGGAACATGAAGGCCCCGGTCAGGAGGCGCAGAGCATAGAGGAGGTTGCGAGCCATTCCGGGGACTATGGTGAACGTTGGGTCGAAGCCTTCACGCCAGCCGGCGACGGTCATCAATAAAACGTAGGCGATGACGCTTCCGTTCCAGAGATAGAACGACCGGGCTCGATTGAATATCCATCCACCCTCGCCCAGGAGCTGGACCATGACGAAGATGATGAGGCTCGACGTGAAGCCGGCCATCGCAATAAAGGAATGGCCGACGAGGCCATCGGTGAATTTGAAGTGGTCGAGGACTCCGGGAAGAAAGAAGACCCAGCCGGTTACGACCAGTGCCGCCCACCACCAGAGAAAGGCCAGCCGCCAGCGGCGCGTGTCGCTGTGCCAGTCGAAGGCCGCATAGTAGGCAGGAGTGAGCGGCAGCCACACAAGAAGGCTGCCGAGGCTCAGGTACTGCGCGGGACGGTGATGGCTGATGTCGGCGCGGCCGAGGGCTACACAGAGCGCGCATTCAGCAACTAGCACGATCCAGCCGATCGCGATAGTCCTGGAGTTTCCGGCCTTGCGGCGTGTGAGCCCGAAAGGAAGGATCAGCAGAATGGCGACAATGGCGAGAGAGGATTCCAACTGGCTTGCGCCAGTGGGGCCGCCCGTGTCGGGATTGACAGCAGGATAGTTAGTCGGGCTGGACGCGATGTAAAGCAGGAAGGGGACAACCAGCAGGATCACGAGACCAATGAGCTTGGCCGCCCAGGCAGCCACGGTGGCATTATCCGAATGGCTCCTGCTTCCGATGAGGGACAACGCCAGCAGCAGGCAGAGCGTAATAAGAGCGCCCGGGAAGAGGACGCGCGCATACCCGCTCCAGTCAAGAAACAGCTTGCCGCTGGAGTATCCGGAGAGCCAGGAGAGCGCGCCCACGCCCAGGGCCACTGACCACACCCAGAGAACCGGCCGGCACCAGTTCGCGGCGGCGCCGCGGTCGGCGCCGTAGACCTTGAAGAGAAAGCCGGCCAGTGGCAGACTGGTCCAGCCGTAAAGCTCAAGATTCATGTGCACCGTCATCCATCGCCCGTAGGTCCACTCGCCCAGCGTCTTGTTCAGGCCGGGAAACAGCAGAAGAATCGCGACCAACACTCCAATGGCATTCGCAACCACAAGCCAGGCCAAGCTGTGCCACGCGGCGCTGGCAACAACGTGCGGAGTCTGCCGTGGGGGAGCAAGCTCATCGAGCGTATTCAGGTTCATGAATCCTTCCACTGTGCATCTCCAGAAGCCGATCGCATCGCTCAGCCAGACTGCGGTCGTGCGTGGCCATCACCAGGGTCGCTCCCTCAGTGGCTACGATGTCGAGCAAAAGCTCAAAGACCGCAGCACTCGCGCTTTCATCCAATGAGCCGGTAGGCTCGTCCGCAAGCAGGATCTTCGGCTTGTTCATCAGCGCCCGGCAGAGCGCGGTGCGCTGGCGCTCACCGCCCGAGAGCTTCTGAATGCGATGGCCAAGGCGATGGGTCAAGCCGGTGCGGCCGGTGAGCTGCCGCAGGCGCGCCTGCGCGGTTCGCCGATCGATTCCCGCCGCAACTGTAGGGATAAGGCAGTTCTCTTCGAGCGTGAGATCCGGAATCAGGTTGTGGAGTTGAAAGACGAAACCCACCTCGTGCCGGAGTAAACGCAGCAGGTCCGAGTGGCGATTGATTTCCATGCCGTTGACAGATACCCTTCCGCGGTCGGGCGAATCCAGACCGCCGAACAGGTGAAGAAGCGTGCTCTTCCCGCACCCCGACGGACCGCAGAGAGCAACCGTCTGGCCCTCGGCGGCCTCGAAGTTAGCCCCTTTCAGAACCTCAATCGCTCCATCGTCATAGCTCTTCCACACGTCTTCGGCGCGAACGACGATGCGATTCTTGCTGCTCGCTTGTGCCGTAGAAGAATTCATTCGAAGCGCAGCGCCTCCACCGCTCGGATGCGCATGGCATAGGCTGCCGGATAAAGCGCTCCGGCGATTCCGGTAATCAGAGCGAGCAGAATCACAATCAGCAGCACGAAAGGTTGAACGGTTACGTCGACATAGCCGTGAAGAGCGGGAACCTGCTTGAGGATGAAGAGAAGGCAGGTTCCGGTCACCAGTCCCAACACCGCTCCCAGGAGAGACACAACCCCGGACTCGCCAAAGATCATTGCGGCAACCTGCAGGTGAGAGAATCCGTTCACGCGCAGGATCGCGATCTCGCGAATGCGCGTAAACACCGACATGATCATGGTGTTTGCAACGCCGAGGCCGCCCAGCAGCAGGCCGCATCCACCCACTGCCCAGGCCGTGGCCTTGAGGATCTTGAACTGTGAATAGGAACGGGTAAACTCCGCGCTTTCGAGACCGATCAAGTTGGGGAACTTCTCCTTTACCATCGTCTTGAACGAAGCTGCATCGTCCTTGTTGCGCAGCTTGACGGTGATGACCGATGAAGTGCCTTCCTTGTGAAAGAAACCTTGCGCGGAACTGAGCGGCATGAACACGCCGCCATCCTCAAAGCCGTTGGCCGTCTTCAGAATTCCGATAACGTGGAAGACCGCGTGCCCGATGGGCACATGGTCATCGAGTCTTGCACCGAGGAACTCCGCGGCTCGCTCTCCAAGAACTACGTCATCGGAGTGTTGCGCGAACGCGAGGCGATCGCCTTCGAGCCATGTGGCCTTGCGGATGCGAGCATCGGCAGCGGTTACGCCAAAGCAGGTAATGATGGGGTGGTCGGCGCTGGACACAATCCCGAACAGCACCGGGTCGGCGTGCAACACCATCGGCCAATCGTCGATCTCATCCGCTGCCGCCGCGGGAACGTTGCTGAAGAAGAGATCGGAGACGTTGCGCTCAAACACAATGATCTCGCTGTCGCTCGATAGGATGCCGGAAAACATGCCGATCGCGCCTTGCAGGATGGTGACCACGGTGAGCATGGCCGCGACACTGAAGGCGATGCCCGCAATACTGATAAACGACCGGATGCGATGGCGGCGCAGATTGGTCACGATCAGTCTGAGAAAGATCACGGACGCTCTCCCGGAGTCATCACGCAGGCGTTCTGAGTAACCCGGACAAGCTCGTCTTCCAGGTCGCTCCGCAGCTTCCCAAGGAAGGACATCTCCGGCCTCGATATCAGAAGGTGGCCGAGCGTCCGGTCGCCCAGATGGATAAAGCGCGTGAGACGCTGAACGGCGCCGGCAACTCCCATCACGGATGCGACGTTGGGCCGGTCGAGCAGCAGGTCGCGGGCGACGGTCTTTCCGGCGTCGGCCGCGCTCCCGAGCACATCCTTCAGGTCATCGACCATCTGGTACCCGAGGCCCCAGTAGAGAGCAATACGTTCCAGGAACTGAATGTCCCGCGCCGAAGCTCCTCCTAGCATGGCCGGCAGAATCAGCGTGAGCCGGATCAACGAAACCGTCTTGCCCCGCGCAATTCTCTCCGTCGTCTCGCGGGTGTGAGGTAAGGTTGAATAGTGGAGGTCGAGGCTCTGCCCGTTGAGCAGCCCTTCCACGCCGAGACGTTGCTCAATGTAGGCCAGTGCGCGCGATTGGCATTGCTGCGAAGAAGCGGCTGCTGCCCGCCAAATAAGCGCGTAGGCTCTATTGATGAGGGCAAGGGCGGTAAGAATCGCACCCGCCTCGCCGAACGCGAAATGAACACAGGGAACCCCGCGCCGCTCAAGGGCATTGTCCATGCAGGGTAAATCGTCGAAGACCAGCGACGCCGTGTGGAAGTATTCAAGCGCTATGGCCAGATCTTTGGCGGGAGCCGCATCCAGGCCGTACGCCGTCGCTACCTGGAAGACCATTCGCGGCCGGACGAGGCTGCCCGGATTGTCGAGCACATGACAGAGCGCCTCTTCGAAGGGTGGATCGAGCGCCACCGGTAGCGGCATAAAGGTCTTGAAAGCATCGGCGAACTGCGTTGTGTTCAATGTGTTCATAGTTTGTGCCGCTGGCGCACTTGTCCTCATCCGGTTTTTTTGTCGTTGTTCAAGATTGGGTAGCCGCTGTGAGTTTTTTGCTGGCATGCTTCCTGCACCACTCGATGCCGCACGATACAAGGATGAGACGGATTTGCAGGTTCATTGGAGAGCGGCAAATTGCGTCTCCACTCATGACGATTTGTTCATCTTTCCGGAAAGCATGCCAGTCGAGTGAAACGCAATTCATGCTTCTTTTTTAGCTTAGCGCCAGAGGATGACAGGCAGCGAACGCTTGCATGACAATGCGTTCATCTGGCGGTTATTGGAGTGTTTTTTGCGACTGCATTGTCTCCCGTTTCCATCCATCCATGAAAAACCGGTTGAAATGCACTAATATCCTCTCATGCGGCTTCTGCTCGTTGAGGACGAAATCGAGATACAAAGCTTCCTGCGATCTTCGCTTGCTGAGGCTGGGTACCAGGTGGAAGCAGCCGGAGATGGCAAGACAGCCGAGCGGCTGGCTATCGACGGACAATTCGACATACTTATCGTTGACCTTGGGCTGCCTGACCAGGATGGCATCACCCTGATCCTCAGGCTGCGTCAACTGGGGGTCCGCGCACCCGTGCTGATTCTGTCGGCGCGCCGTAGTGTCGATGACAGAGTGCGAGGTCTCGAGCAAGGCGGGGACGATTACCTGACCAAGCCCTTCGCTCTGGCGGAGTTGCTGGCCAGGCTGCGCAACCTGCTCAAGCGCAACAGCCCTCCCGGCAACGAAGCAACCCGCCTAAGGGTACTTGATCTTGAGCTGGATCTGCTTCGGCGCGAGGCGACGCGGTCAGGACAGGTCTTGCAGCTCACGCCCCAGGAGTTCATCCTGCTGGAGTATCTGTGTCGCAATGCGGGCCGCGTGGTTACACGCTCGATGATTCTCGACCAGGTCTGGGGCATGCGCATCCAGCCGGATACCAACGTCGTGGATGTTCACATCTATCGATTGCGCGGGAAGGTCGATGGTAAGGGGCAGCAACCGCTGATTCGAACGCTGCGAGGTGTGGGCTATGTCCTCAAAGATCGCTAAGCCCATCATGCACAGCGCCGCCTGGCGCATCTCGTTGTGGGCAACCCTCGCCTTTGCCTGTGGAACCATGCTGGTCTTCGTCTTTCTTCATCGCTTTGTCGCCGACGACATTCAGCGGCGCAGCGATGCATGGCTGTCGGGCGAGGTTGAGGTGCTGGGCGATGTCGCCGAGCGGACGCCGAAGGACGCTCTCTACGGGCGGGTCGTTGGCGAAGTTGCCGAACTGGCCGGCAAGGAGGTGCCGAACAAGGCGCTTTCAGACAGCAGTGAAAACGACTCAGTGTTTTTCCTTCAGACGGGAAAAGACGGCTCCCTCCAATTGTGGGTTGGCGCAGGGAATGGCGAGGCTAATTTGACGGCGATCCGAGCCAGCAGGATGCTTCCCGATCAGCCAATGGACCTGCATGTAAGTGGATTTCCAACGCCGTTTCGAGTGGCGTCGATCCGCATGGACGATGGGAGCCGAATCTATTTGGGACTCTCTGAACGGGATGAGTTGCGGGTGCTCAGGAGTCTTCGCCTGCGGTTCTTTCTTTTGTGGCTTCTGATCGTTATGCTCGGGTTCGGCATTGTCTTCTTCACGACGCGCCGGATGCTGAGCCACGTGCGCAGGATTACGGAGGCAGCTGCGGGAATCGGCCATTCCGATCTGAACTCCAGGGTGCCGACGACGCAGAGAAACGATGAGGTCGCACATCTGGCCCTGACTCTTAACCGCATGCTCGACCGCATCGAGAGTTCAGTTCACCAGTTGCACACCATCACCGATTCGCTGGCCCACGATCTGCGCAGCCCGCTCACCGCAATTCGCGGCAAGCTGGAGATGTCGTTGTCGGCGGCCACGCATGGCGAACAGGCCGAGCCGATCGTCTCCGCTATCGAGGAACTGGATCGGCTGACCGATTTTCTGAATAAGTCTCTGGATGTCGCCGAGGCCAAGGCGGATGCTCTTCGGCTGAACCGCAGCGAAGTGGACCTGGACGAGCTACTGAGAATCATGATCGATCTCTACGAGCCGTCGATGTCGGAAAAGGGCCTGCAGATCGGGCTGCAGAGCGGCGGCCCGCTAAGAATCGAGGCCGATGCGGCGCTGATCCATCGCATGATTGCAAATCTATTCGACAATGAACTGAAGCACTTGCCGTCCGCTTGCACGGTGACCATACGGCTGCGGGTCGAGGACGGTGCTGCTTCGCTCATCCTGGAAGACGATGGACCGGGATTCGATGCGGAGGTTTGCCTTCACCTGTTCGAGCACCGGGTCAAGGGAAAAGAGTCGAACGGCCACGGACTGGGCCTGGCCTTCGTCGATGCGGTGGCGCGTGCCCACGGTGGAGCCGTTCGAGCCGGCAATCGCGAAAGCGGTGGAGCGCAGATCGCCGTAACGCTCCCAGTGGTTTCCCAGGGGCACGCCGGATCGCCCGCGGCGGTCATGCATGGCGCCCACTGAATCCAGGCGGATTTGAACCGAGGATAATCCAGCGTGAACAGGAACGCACCGGCGCAGGCGCCGCGAACGACTCTCAAGATTCGAGAGGGGAATCAGTGACGCATTTGGAGATTGCTCGGGGTTTGCTTGCGCTTCTCTGTGGCGCGCAAGGGGCGGCGACGCTGGCGATCGATCTGAACCGCACCCATGCGACAAATCCCCAATGGCCGAAACACGCAAGGTTTCACCTGGTGTGGCAGGCAATCAGTTATGCATTGTTGTCCTTGCTGGAAATTGCCCTCGTCCTCATCCCGGGTCCCTTGCGAGAACAGCGCTTCTATCTGGCCGCAATTCTCGCGAGCATCCCGATGCTGAGCTGTCTGGCCGCATTTGTCTTCCGTAAAATGTACGGTGGCGCTCTCTCCGATCCGAACGGAATTCAACCGGTCAGAGTTGCGGCTTTTGGGTCAGAGCTTCACATCGATCTCAGCCTCACGGCTGAAGTTGCGGCGCTGCTGCTGCTTCTGGCGATCGTTGCTGTTTTCAGACATTGAAGACTGCGCTAGCGGGACCCTCCAATTTGCCTGCCCGCACATGTATGCTGAAGCCGGCAAAAAGGGTGCAATGAACAAGCCAACGGTCAACTCGCTTTCCCAGCCTGGTCCATGCCGGCGTGAGTTCCTGCGCCGGGCCTCTCTAGCTGCGGCGGCCGTACTGGCTCCCATGCCTCAACTCCTCTACGCACAGGCACCGTCCGGACAGGCCGATTCAGGGCAGGGTCCCAAGTCAAGCGATGCGGTTGGCGAAACCGCCAGCCCCGACTACCGCCTCCAGATCGCCGAGATCGACTGGGAGCTTGCACCGCGCAAGAATGTCCGCACCACCGCCTACAACGGGCAGATTCCCGGCACCCTCCTTCGCCTCACCGAGGGCCAGCCGGTCTCCATCGAGATCGTCAACCGGCTCAATCGCCCGGAGATCGTCCACTGGCACGGCCAATGGATTGCTCCCGCCGTGGACGGCTCCATGGAAGAGGGCGCCCCCATGATCCCTCCCGGCGCCACCACGCGCATCGCCTTCACGCCCCATCCATCCGGACTCCACTGGTACCACACCCACGCCATGGCCCATCGCGACCTCAAGCACGGCCTCTACAGTGGCCAGTTTGGCGTGCTCCTCGTCGATCCGCCCTCCAACCCGGCCCGCTACGACCAGGAACAGTTCCTCGTCCTGCACGATTGGGAGCCCTACTATGCCGCCAGCGACGACGGCTCCCTCATGGTCAACTATGTCTGCGGTTCCATCAACGGCCGTATGCTCGGCCACGACGCCCCCATCCAGGTTCGCGAGGGCCAGCAGGTGCTCTTCCACATCCTCAACGCCAGCGCCACGCAAGTCCACAAGCTCTCTCTTCCCGGCCACAGCTTCCAGGTGCTGGCCCTCGATGGCCGTCCCGTACCCAGCCGGGCCCGCGTGGAAACCATCCGCCTCGGTCCGGCGGAACGGGCCAGCGTGCTGGTCGCCATGAACTCGCCTGGCGTCTGGATTCTGGGTGAGACAAACTCCGCCTTTCGCAGCGCCGGCATGGGTACGGTCATTGAGTACGCCGGCCGCGCCGGCAAGCCCGTGTGGACCGCCCCCGCAAGCCCCCATTGGGACTATCGCGTCTTCGGCGATGCCGTCCCCGTTGTCCGCAAACCGGATCTGACCCTCCCGCTGGTCTTCACCTCCCGCTTCCAGGGCCACGGCGCACTGGACCGCTGGATGATCAACGGCAAGTCGTATCCCGACACCGCTCCCATCCTCCTCAAGGAAGGTCTGCGCCATCGCCTCATCTTCGACAACCGCAGCATGGACGACCACCCGGTCCATCTTCACCGCCACAGTTTCGAGCTGGTTTCCATCCGCGGCGCAGTCTTGAGCGGCGTTCACAAAGACGTGGTAATCGTAGAAGCAGGAACCGTAGTCGAGGCCGACCTGGTCGCCAACAATCCAGGGAATACCCTCTTCCACTGCCACCAGCAGGATCACATGGACTCCGGCTTCATGGCTCTGTTTCAATACGCCTGACCGTTCCGCAAAGCAAGACCGGCCCTTAACCCTCTCAAGGAGCGCTCTTGAAGTTAACTCTTCTCGCCGTCCTGCTGCTCGCCGCCGCCATCCCCGCGGCCCGCGCTCAGGGCAACTACGAGATTCAGGTTTACGGCGCCGAAACCGTAGCGCCCCGCAGCACCATGGTCGAGCTGCACTCCAACTTCACAGCCGACGGCCAGCGCAGGACTATCGACGGCGTAGCCCCCACCTACCACGCCGAGCACGAGACCCTCGAAATCACCCAGGGCATCAACGACTGGTCCGAAGTCGGCTTCTACGTCTTCACCAGCGAGCAGAGCGGCCTCGGCCCCCAATGGGTCGGCGACCACATCCGCCCCCGCGTCCGCGTCCCGGAAAAGTGGCGCTGGCCGGTCGGCGTCAGCCTCTCCACCGAGGTCGGCTACCAGCGCGCCCTCTTCTCGCCCGACACATGGACCTGGGAGATTCGCCCCATCGTCGATAAGACAGCCGGCCGCTGGTACTTCGCCGTCAACTCCGCCCTCGAGCGCACCTGGCACGGCCCCGACGTCAATCTGGGCCTCGGCTTCTCGCCCGCCGCCAAAATCAGCTACGACTTTACGAAAAGGATTACCGGCGGATTCGAGTACTACGCCGATTACGGCAGCATCACCTCGATCGCCACCCTCCACAATCAGCAGCAGCAGCTCTTCCCCGCCATCGACCTCAACCTTTCACCCAAGTGGGAGATCAACTTCGGCGTCGGCATAGGGCCTACTGCCGCCACTGACCACTGGATCGTAAAAGGCATCATCGGCCGCCGCTTCGACTGGGGACGCCATAACAAAGGGCAATGAGCGCATCACGGTTGATATTGGCCCGACTCCACCTTTCGTTCGGACATCGGTCTATCCAGTCTTAGCATCAGTCGGATGAAGGTTAATTGGTTGGCGCTCGTCTGCGTAAACGGCCTCGTTTCAGTCGCCATCATATGGAAGTACCGCGCAGGCGAGGTCAGCTCCGCCGTCGCCCTCCTTACCCTTGTTGATTCGTGGCATCCCTGCATCGGGGTCGAACATTCTGAGACCTCAGTCCGTACGAGAGATTGCCCCTGAAGATTTCCGCTGGCAGGTACTTGCGCTTCGATCCGCAGAGCGGACACGCCGCTATGATCCAGGCTTTCGGCATCGTCTTATCACTGCAATCGACGAGGCGGCGACCCCTTCCTTTGCCTTGCTGGGCAATCTAAACTTTTCAGCGTTTTTTCAGCAAAATGCCAAAATCCGTGTTTCAGCGCCAGTACGGCAAGTGGAGCATACTCCTTATGCATAACATTCATAACGACTTATCCTCATCGCAAATGGAATTACGGAGGACTACCCCATCATGCGCCACATGATGAACCTCGAATCCGTAAAGACTTACGGAGGCACAAACGACCCCCACACGCTGATTTTGGGGGAGAACCTGGCGGGGGCGATGAGTGGCTGGGCTTCGGAGGCGTCGAGTTGACTGGCGGCAGGTGGCAGGCCCGTCCCAGGGACTAGCCTCACTCCGGCAGCTTCGACTGGCAGGATGTTAAGACTACGGCGGGAGCGGTCCTGACGTTGCTTCTGGATCTCGGCTGAGAAACGCCTGTCGCGACGCGGATTGTCGGGCAAGGCACTGGAGTGATCTCCTTGACAAAGCCGGATTCCCGTCGCTTCTTTAGACTGGATGCCACCGTCCCGGCGGTCGAAGATATGACCTCCCCGCCCTGGTCGCCATTTCAACTTCCGATCGGTGCATATGCCTCACTTCGTCAGGCGGCCTCGACTCCTGAACACCCGTTCGACTAAGGTATATGCATCGGATCGAGGAGGAGGCAGGCATGCGCAGACGCGACTTCCTGAAGACAAGTGCAGCAGTTGCAGCGGGTTCGATGGTGCCCGCTTACCGATGGGGAAGCGCGGAAGGCCGCCGGCAGCCCTCGTCGCAGGCGGGTGCGAGGACCACTGCCGGTTCACTCCATCGCGTGCTTCCGATGATCGGCACTGGCTGGCACGGGCACATGTTTCCCGGCGCCGTCGCTCCCTTCGGAATGGTCCAGCTTAGCCCTGATACGAGTGGTGCACCCGAGCCGAAGTGGAACGGAAAATGGGATATCTACGGTTGGGATCATTGCTCGGGCTACCATTACCCCGACAACTTCGTCCTCGGTTTCAGCCACACGCATCTGCAAGGCACTGGCGCGTCCGATCTGGGCGATGTCCTGTTCATGCCGCTCGTGCAGGGTCGCAACTGGGGTTGGAACAGCGGCGATCCGGGCGAGGAGTCAGAAGCGCAAATCGAAGCCATTGGAGTCGACTCCGGCTGGGTCTTCAACGACGCGGAGCGCGGGTACCGCTCTTCTTTCTCTCATGATCGCGAGAAGGCTCGCCCCGGCTACTACGCAGTGCATCTCGATACTCCCGATGTTTACGCAGAGCTCACAGCGACCACCCGGTGCGGCATGCACCGCTACAGCTTTCCTTCGCTGCCGGCGGAAACGCAGCGAGGCCTGATCCTGGATCTCGTACACGGTATTGGCTGCGATGTCTACGCAGCCGAGCTGCACATCGAAAGCAACATTCGTGTCACCGGCTCACGCTCGACGAAGGGTTGGGCAGCGGACAAGCAGGTCTACTTCGCCGTTGAGTTCTCGCGGCCATTCGCTTCTGTGCAGGCAAAAGTCGATGGCGCAACGCGCGCCGCCTCGGCAGGTGACCGGCTCTCCGGCAAGGAGATCAAAGCGATCTTCACGCAAGGCGCTGGTCCAGAGCCCCTCGTCGTTCGCGTTGGCCTGTCCTGCACCGGCATCGAAGGCGCGATCGGAAATCTCGCCGTTGAGATTCCGCACTGGGACTTCGATCGCGCCGTCCACGACAATGAGCGGGCCTGGAGCAGGGCGTTGAGCGTGCTCGATGCGGAGCTTTCGAGCCAGGCTCTGAATGAGACGTTCTCGACCGGCGCGTATCACGGGCTGGTGGCTCCCGCAACCTTCAACGATGTCGATGGCGCTTACCGCGGCCAGGATCGCAAGAACCACCCCAACCCCGGCTTCGCGAAATACACCACGATCTCCATCTGGGATATCTATCGCGGAGAATTCCCGTTCATCATGTTGATGCAGCCGCATCGCACCAGCGACATCATCCAGACTTTGCTGGCGGACTATCGGCAACTCGATCAGCATTCCCTGCCGGTGTGGCCCTTGTGGGGCAATGAGACCTGGTGCATGACCGGATTCCATGTCGTCGGCATGATCGTGGGAGCCTACGCACGCGGCTTCCGCGACTTCGACATCGAAGCCGCCTACGGAGCCATGCGGGACACTGCGATGGTGGGGGCAACAGCCAATGGCAACAGGGAGCTGCAACAGCAATTCCGCGGCCTTGGCTATGTAGCCGCGGGTCCGCAGCGGCAATCCGTCTCGCGCACGCTCGATTTCGCTTACGACTACTGGTGCGTGGGAGCAATGGCCGAATTGCTGGGGAAGAAGGACGACGCGGACCTGTTCTACAAACTGGGACAGAACTATAAGAACATCTTCGACCCCGCCACCGGATTCATGCGCGGCAAGATGGAAAACGGTAAATGGCGTGAGCCCTTCCGTCCCGACCAGGAATACTGGGAAGACTACACCGAGTCCGATGCCTGGCAGGCGACCTTCAATGTCATGCAGGATGTACAGGGCCTGATCGATCTCTATGGTGGCGACGTGCCCTTCAGCGCCAAACTTGACGCCATGTTTGCCGCTCCTTCCGACATTCTCGAATCTCCGCCGGACATCACCGGGATGGTCGGCCAGGTGGCGCAGGGCAATGAGCCCAGCAATCATATCCCGTATCTGTACGCGTTCGCCGGCGCACCATGGAAGACCCAGCAGCGCGTGCGGCAAGCTGCGGCGCTCTACGGCAACACCCCGGCAGGTGTTCCTGGCAACGATGACTGCGGGCAAATTTCCAGCTGGTTTAATTTCGCCGCGCTGGGCTTCTATCCGGTAAACGCCGTTACGGGAGTTTATGTATTGGGCAGTCCGCTCGTGAATCGCGCCAGCATTCGCACTGAATCGGCAGGGACCGCCTTCACGGTCATAGCCGAGAACAACTCGCCCGGCAACATTTTCATTGAGAGCGTAGAGTTGAACGGCAAGCAGCTCGCCCGCTCCTGGTTCACTCACGCCGACATCGTCGCCGGCGGCGAACTCCGGTTCCGCATGGGCAACAGGCCGAATAAAGATTGGGCCGCCGCGCCCGCCGATCGCCCGCCTTCAGGCCTGGTCGGCGGCCATTCTGCAGGCGTCCGGCGGGGAAGCTAGCCTTCCCGTCCGGTTGCAGGCGGCCCCGTGCCTGCCTTCAGCTCTTCACGATACTCGGCGCACTCGGAAATCCGAGCGCAGGGAAACCGGTCATGCGCATGACTCTTAGACCGCAACGCGCTCGCCGGAGGGCCGATTGACAACCGGCAAATGGCCGGGAGACGACTCGAAAAAAGGCTTGTTGCGGAACGGCTTCTACGGTGCGCATCTGAGATTTACGTGGTGTATCCAAGATCATGCGTGGTGTGAGCTCATTCAGTCCGATTCCGCGAAATCTCCGTTAAGGGTGAGCCGGACCCGGAAAGGACCGGCAAGGGAGAGTGCCAGCGTCCCGACAGCCCGAAATCAACCAAAGTTCAGCCCGGCAGGCAGGATCGGTAATGGCAAACGCCACAGGGTCATATATCCATTACGCATGAATGTGCGACCGTAGCCAAAAGGCTCACTTGACTCAAGCGTCGATGGCATGATCATTCATGCTCGGTGACCTCCAACTGAACTGGATGCGCCGTGGAGTTTACATCGGGATTGTAGTACTCGTAGACGCGCGACTGAAATGTGCGGACGTGAATGGGATACTTGGCGCGCAGGCGGAAGCTGACGGTGACTGTTTGCTTGCCTGAGAGCGCGTTGAAGTAGAGGATCGCCTGCGTGGCCGTAAGCGAAAACTTTTCCAGGTGGCCGCTCTTCTGGTCTGCTGATTTCTCCTGAAGGGATTGAAGGTCTTCGCTGAGCAATTCGAAGCCGGGAGGAATGCCGAGGTCAACCATCACCATGTTGGCGGTCTTGGATAGATTGTTGCGGATGGTGGCCGTTGCGGTCGCGATGTCGTTCTGCGCGAGATGTGTGCGGTCGTAGGCTACGTCGATGGAGAGCGCCTCCGCGGCCGGCTTCTTTGCCCAGGGAGTGAAGTATCGACCGACAACCTGGTAAGGCAGCGTGCCGATACCGTCGAATTTCAGCAGCACGGATGCGGGGCTCAGCGGGTCAATCAGTTCAGTGCCCTTGAAGACGAACTGATGCAGAAGGTCGTTGTTCTCCGCGGTCAGTTGGAGGGTTTGCACGGGTTTGCCGTTGAGCACAAGCGTCACATTGCCGCGCACATCGGACGCGCTGAGTTGTGTTGCGAGGAGAAGAGCGCGCAGGGCCATGATGGTCGCCTGCGTGGTCCCCCAGTTTCCTGAGGCTTCCTTCTTTGACGAAACGAAATTGAGAGCCTTGCGGACCGTCTCTGCGGCCTGCCCCCATTTGAGCAGAGCCTGCGCAGCCAGACCCGTGGTTTCAATCGCGGCGCTCTGGCCGGTGGAGTAGACGCCGGTTTCTTCGGCGGTCCATGAGACCTGATCGCCTTCCTCGCTGCGAGCGTCGATGAGTGCCTGCATGGAGCGCCGTGTGAACTCGGGATCCTTGCCGTAGTCGACGGCGAAGTTGGCGATAACAGCAAGGGTATATGTGTCGGGCCTGGAACCGTTGTGGGACTCGATAAAGCGTTTTGCCTTCTCGGTGGCGTCGCCCTGGTAGCCGGTATTGGCCAAAGACCAGGCAATGTAGGCGGTGATGCGCAGCAGATCGGAGTTGTAGCGATTGGTTGCGCCCTCGTTGATGAAATAAGTGTCGGGCTTCCAACTGCCGTCGGGCTGCTGCTGGCGCGCGAGCCACGCGCTGGTCCGCTCAATGAGCCGCGGGTCTACGTCGGATACTTTGGACATGTCGTTGAATTCCATCAAACCGTACGCGGTAAGAATCTTGTTGGCGGGCGCCTGGCCGAACCAGGAGAACCCACCACCGGGCGCCTCGAATGTGAGCAGCCGCTGGTAGCCGTTGGCGATATAGCCCTCGGCCTTGGCGTGTATCTCCGGCGTGAGCTTCTTGGTGCGCTTCATGTAGTCGAGCGCGAGTACGTTGGGGTAGGTGCTGGAGGAGGTCTGCTCGAAGCAGCCGCCGGGCATGCGGAGAATGCTGTCCATGCCTTCGATAATCTGGCTGAGCGGTCCGGGATAGAGGCGGACGAAGATGCTGTTGGCGTCGGGAATGGAGTTGGCGGGAAACTTGAGATCGTGCTGTGCGCTCGATTCCAGCCGTCCGTTGAACACGATGTTTTGCTCGCGGCCGTTGGGGATGATTTCAATCTCGCGCACCACAACGTCCTCGCGCGCGTTCGCGCCCTGGGCGCCCTCCATGTGTGCGGAGAGCATGAGCTTGAATTTGCCGATGCGGTTGGCGCTGAGGGTAAATTTCGAACCGCCGACGCGGCCGGATTCGACGGAGACAGTCTTCTCCGGGGTGTCGTTTTCCAGCGTGTACCAATCGCCAGGCTGGAGCTTGAGGCGCACCTCACCGGGCTTGCCGGAGTAGTTGTAGACGGCAATGGGAATGGAGACGCGATCGCCCTGCGTGAGCGTGACGGGCAGGTCCAGGTCCACAAAAAAGTCCTGGAAGACCTTGATGCTTGAGGAGGCGGAGCCGAGCGCGCCCGACTGCGTGGAGGCAAGCATGGCCATGCGCCACGTGGTGATGGAGTCGGCGATGGGAATGGAGATCTCCGCGTTGCCTTTGCCGTCGGTGAGGATTTCGGGGTTGATGTAGAGAGCCTCAGGAAAGTAGGAGCGAACATGCGGTGCGTCGGGTGAGGCGTTATCGCGAAGGGCCGTGAAAGAGCGGCCCTCAAGCTGCAAGCTCTCCTTGGCAGCGCTTTTCTTGAGTTCCATGGGAGCAGGAGCCAATCTCGCGGCGCCCATGCCGGAACTAAAGCCAACGCCTCCTGCTATGGCGCCGTCCCTGCCCATGGGCATTTCCATAACGGGCTGTGCTGCGACCATGACGGTTTGGGTCGCGGCGCCGACGTTGAGCATCGCGGAGAGAACGGCGCGATCGCGTGGTTGCAACGACAAATCGCGCGACACGGTGAGGAATCCCGGAGAGGACACATCGATGCGATAGCGGCCTGCGGGCAAGCCTGCAAAGCTGAACTGCCCCGCGGCGTTGCTGCGAGCAGTGCGCATGTCATGAGTGGAGAGTTGGCAGAGAGTGATCGTGGCTCCCGGAACCACTGCGCCGGTTACATCGGCGACCGTTCCGGTGACCTCCGCGCGATCGTTGATGGGACCACGATCGTGCTCGATGCGAAGATCGAGCGAGCCGCCCTGGCCGGGCTCGCGCACCAGAGTTCCAGACCGGTCTTCGATGTAGACCGCCAGGTCGTCGGCGCTATCGAACCGGCGATCGGGACCGGCACTGCGCACAAGGTAGGTGTGTCTCCATCCAGGGAACCTGCCTGCCGGTTCAATGCGCAGGGGTGTGTTCCACGCATCGCGCGGCGGCGCGCCATTCTGAAGCGTTGCAAAGGCCTTCAGGATGTCCTCGCCGCTGGGCTTCTCCCCAATCTGTTCGCTGAGTTTGGCTGCAAGTTCGCGCACCTGATCTTCGAAGGCCGCGCGATAGCGCTGCTGGTAGTCCTCAAACTTGTCCTGCGGCAGGCTACGGCCGAACTCGATGTCGACCTTCGCGGGGTTGGCCATTTCGGTTGCGGAAAACAGGGCGCGCGCGGCCAGGTCCTCCGCTTCCCCGTTCGGCGGATTTTTGGATTCGACTGCATCGTCCATCGACAGCGAGTGGATCTCGTACCTCGGCTTCATCAGTTCCTGTTCAAGGTAGAAAAAAACCTTGGCGAAGCCGGGCTTCTTTTCGGCCAGCGCGAAGACCGCCTCATCGACAACCTGCAAACCGAGCGCGGCCTGCACGCCTTCGCCGTGCGCATTGGTCACGTGAAATCGAATGCGGGCATCGGCGCCGGGCAGGTAGACAGGAGAGTCGGCGGTGGTTTCGACCTTGAGTTCCTCGGCTGGCTGCACGAAGACGAGGCGATGGTCGGCAACGGGTTGAGCATCGCGGCCAAAGAGATATGCGTCGATATCGAGCGTTCCGGCCATCTCCGGCGTGGCATTCAGCGTGAGTTCCGCTTGCCCATCCTGGAGATCGAGATCGCGCGTGAGGATGGTCTGGCCGTTCCTGACGATGTCCACATAGGCGCCGCCATGCGCGCGCGTCGACAGAACTTTGAGTTCAATGCGGTCGCCCGCTTTGAAGACGGCGCGGTTGGTGTGGAGAAGAATCTGGTCTGCGCCGCCGCGGGATTCGAGAGGAACGGTGCTGGTGGTGCGGTTGCCGTGATGGTCGTCGGCCTCGATGCGCAGCGACTCGATGCCCGCGGCTGGGTTGACGCGAAAGATGGCAACGCCGGAGGAATCGGTGGAGAGTTTCTCGTCGTGCGGCCACTCCTCGTCGATGTACGGAATGTGTCCGATGCGATCGGGCGAGTGAACTGTGAGCGTGGCGCTTGCCGGGCTCCCGTCGGGATAGGAGGCGAGAAGAAAGATTTCGTTTTCGACGTTGGGAATGAGCGTGCCGCCCTCGGGAACCGCGGTAATCAGCAGTGGCGACTCGCTGATGGTGATGGGCTCGCCGCGGGTCTCCGCATGAGCGGCCGAGTCCTTGACGGTGGCCTCGATGAGTGCGCGCGCCGCGCCCTGGCTGAGCGGGCGCCCGGCGAAATAAGTTGGCAGCTTGAGATCGAAGTTATAAGCGCCTTCAGCGTCTGTCTTGCCGCTCGAAGTGGCTGCTTCGAAGGCTGTCACATCCATACTCGACGCTTTGATGGTGATCTCCGCATGGTCGACTGGTTTGCCGAAGAAATAGTTGGCGCGCACCGTGCCGGTGACGTGGTCGCCGGGGCGATAGTCGCGTTTGGGCTTGTTGTCTTTTTGTGTGAAGTCGATCGCGACCTTGAACTTGGGAAGCACATAGCGCTCCACCTCGAGCGCGATCTCCGCGGTATTCGCGGGAGCCTGGGGCTCTCCCATGAGCGCGCGCAGATGATAGGCGCCCAGGTTCACCTCATCGGCCAGCGCGAATTCGGCCGAGGCAATGCCGAACTTATCGGTCTCTGTGGCTTTGCGGAACACTTTGTTGCCGCGCGAATCCTCCACTTCAAAAGTCAGCTTGCGATCGGCAGCCACATGACCCGCGGCCCGGTCGAGTGCCAGCGCACGCACATGGATGGTCTGGCCGGGCTGGTAGATGGGCTTCTCCGTGGTCAGAAGAATGGATGCCTTGTCTTCCAGTTGAATGGGCTGCGTGTATTCAGCGGAGCCGATGGGCGTATCCACGACGAAGCGCAATTCATAGTTGCCCGTCAGGTCCGCGGGGAAACGAAAGCTCGCTTCCACGGTGCCGCGGCGATTGAGATTTCCGGAGAAGAGCTGGAGCGGCGCGCGATTGGGAACGAGCAGGCCGATGTGCAGCGTGCCCGTTTGCGCAATGCTGCTGTTGGCGTCAGAGACGATGACGCGGATGGCGGCCTGGCTGCCGGCGATGTACTCTTTTTCGCCGAGCACATGCACCACGGGCCGGCGAATGATCTGCGAGATGGACTCAACGCCTTCGATTGCCGGGAGCCCGCCATTGTTGTATTCGAAGCGGTAGCGAATGCGCTGCCAGAGAATGTCTTCGAAGGGAATGGGCTCAGCAGGTGTGATCGTCTGCAGCCATGAGCCATTGCCCCTGCGGATCTCGACAATGCGTTCCACGCGTCCCAGAGGCTTGTCCTCAGGGTTAAGAATCTCCACGGTCAGTTTTCCCGAGCCCGCTTCCGAGGAGTTGTACGGAATGGTGACCGACAGGTTGCCCTGCCTGTAGGTAGCGGCTAGTTGCTGCGCTTGCGGCTGCAGAATGGAGGGCAATTCGGCTAACGCAAGAAGCAGAACGGTTGCGGACAAACGGAAATCGCGTAGGGAACAACCAAAGCGGCTGGCAATCATGCGGGTTCTCCTCTGCTTCGCCGGACAATCAGCTTCCGGCTACTCGTCTGACAGGAGAACGCACAGGTTTTCTGAACTTGCAGCTGCGCGAAAAAGAAAATGCGAATTGTTTTTGCAGGCGGCGGTTACATCTGTTTCCAGGTCACGCCGTCGGTGCTCGTCCAGCGCTCGCCGTTGTCGGTGGTGATCGCGAAGACCGGAGACGCCTGGGTTGCGGCTACGGACTTTGTCTTCGTCTTCTTCGACACCGGGATAGTCGTGCTCTCGGTCTCCACCATGACGGACTCCGTTGCCGCGCCAACGGCGAGGGAGAGATTCTGCACAGTTGGGCGTGAGGCAGTGACGGCAACGGCGGCAAGCACCTGCTTGTTGAATCCGGGAGCCTGGGCTTCCACCCGATAGGCGCCGGGAGCGAGCCCATCGACAACGTAACGGCCGTCGCCATCTGTCTTGACCGTGCTTACCGTGTGCGCCGCGCTGTCTGTGACGGAAATGGCCGCCCCTGGAATGACCGCGCCCGTCGGGTCCGTCACCGTGCCGGAGAGGCTCGAACCTGACAGTTCTTTGAGGGCGCGCCCTTGCACAACCAGAGCGCCGTTTGCGCTTCCTGCCGATGCGCTGTTGCCGGCAGTCAACGCAGCCGTGCCGGTAGTTTTATCCCGGCCATAACCTGTCGGGCTGCCCACAGGAAATACGACCAGATCGGCCTTTACAGCCCGCCCTGGCCATTGCACAGGAATCGCCTTCCAATGCTTGCCGCCATCCTTGCTCAGGAAGACCGCATTGCGTGTGTCGATGGCCACGATCCGGCGTTCCTGCGTAGCCATCGATAAGATCGGAAGCCGGCTCGGCAATGGATGCTCGAGTTGTGTGATCTGTGCCTCGTCCTCGGCGATTGCAATGTTGCCCACATCGGAGGATACGGTGGCAATGGGCGCCGCGCTTGTCACCACGACCGTCTCGCTGCTTTGGCCCGGAGGCGCCATCGCCGCTGTGGATGTTGGCGCCGGTGCGGAGCGAACGGCCGCTGCCGCTGGCTCGACGGGAACCGCTTTCTGAAGACGAGCGTCCGCAACTGCCGATGGAGCCTTGGCAATGCCGCCGCCAACCCCGGCGCCCAACCCTCCGGAATACCCTGTGCCTGACGCTACGCTTTGCCCTGAGTTCCCTGGCGAGGGTGTGGGAGGCGCCTGTGCCATCTTGCTCATAGGGGCAGCATTGCGGCCCTTGATCGCGGGCCCGGCGATGTTCTGCGAAGAGACTACTATCCCATGATTCTGCTCCGCTGGGCCGCCTGCGCCGCTTGCAGATGCTTCACGGCTGCTGCGGGCCGGCTGCGGCTGGGCGCCGCGCAGAGCCGGCGCTGCGGAGAGAGTGGGGGATGGCCCTTGAGGAGCCGGCCGCGCGGGCGGATTTGCTCCGGCAATCTCTGTTAGCGCGGGAGCCTTGGGCGCGATTCCGGCGTGATGAATGTAGATGACGATGAGAGCGAGCGCGGCAATGGCTGCGGCAGCGGGCCAGGCAATCATCCATCCGCGCCACCACGGCTTGCGCGCAGAAGCGGGCAACGGTTTCGCAGGCTCTTCGACGGAAGGCAGCGACAACGCAACCACAGCGCGGCACTCCGGACACACGGCCAGATGGTCGAGCATCTGCTCGCGCTCGTGCGCAGGCAACGCGTGTTCGACGAAAGCGCTGATCTGGTCAGCGTCTGGATGGTACTCGAATTGGAGTCGGTCGCTCATAGGGTATCGCCTGCCGCAGTTGGCGCCGTCTTATTGGAGAACGCAGTGACTTGCGAAGTTTGCAGCAACATGCGCAGGTTTATTTCAATGTCGCGTGGGTCGGCGCCCAGGGCTTCCTCCGCCGCCGCCTTGCTGAAGCCGCTGGAGATGAGTTGATCGATGAGCTGTTTGCGCAGATTGTCGGCCAGTCGTTTGAGCCTGCGGCTGATGGTGGCTTCATGAACGGCCAGCGTTTGCGCGATCTGCAGAAGTGTCTGGCGGTCGAGAAAGTAGGCAGAGAGCAGAAAGCGGTCTTCCGCAGCGAGACCCCGCAGAGTGCGGGCCACTGCTGCTGTGAGTTGCGCCAGGTCGGCGGGGATTGGAGTGGGCGCCGGTGCGGGGCTATCGAAATTGTCGAGCGGCGTTTCCCGGTGGGTGCGGCGATGATGGTCTCTCCATCGTTGCACAAGTGTGGTGCGGAGCCAGGCCAGGAGAGAACCGCGGCCCGTGTAGGAGGCCAGCGGTGAGCGGCGCTCGCCGCCGGCCTGGCGAAGGCCGTAGAGCTCGGCGTACAGCGAGTCGGCGAGATCGTGCCCGAGCGTAGCGGATCCGGTTATCGAGACTGCTGCATGGACAACGGGACTCCGGTAACGGCTGAGGAAAGTCTCCCATGCTGCCTCGCGGCCCAGGGCGCATGCGTGCGCGAGAGCGAGTTCGGCGAGATGGAGGGAACGAAAGAATCCAGCTTTCTTAGCGGCATCTGGAAGCACTCCGGGCGGAAGGCCATAATTGACTCTCTCGCCGATCGCGCTGAGCGCTATGCTGAACTCGTCCAGGCTCAGGCTACACGTCTCCGCCTCTGCCGCGCGCCAAAGCTCCTGGATGAGACTCAGCGGGAGCCCAAGAATTGGAAGGGTTGCATCAAGAGTTGCTGTGGATCGCTGCTCGGCGGGCAAGGGCAGGACCAGATTAGCGGGCTTGGAAGAAGCCGTATCCACGATCTTGAGGATACTGCATTGGTGCGGCCAAGCGACCGAGAGAAGACGAACGCTCGCCGCGAATACGAAGCGAAAACCTGGAGTCAGAAACTCATAAAAGAGGCCTACCGCAATCACCGAATTGAGTGTCACATGCTATGCAAGGAAGCCCAAGACAGGCTGGCCGAACTAGGCGTTGACGACGTAGAGCAATTGGTTTCATACCACCTGAGCGCGCGCGAAAGCGTCTGGGGAATTCTAAATCACAACGTTTTAGACTTGCTTTGGTGGGACCCGGATCACTTGGTATACCCAGCGTTCAAACAACATACATAAAGTCCAACCTGGCCGGTGGAAAAGCAAATTGACCCACTACCCGGCACACCTTCGCTAGCCGTCTGGTGATGGCTGGGGTAGACTTGAAGACAGTGCAGGAACTGATGGGACACAAGACGATCGCCATGACCGCCCGGTATGCCCACGTCGCCCCGACTCACCAGTTGCAGGCGCTGGAGACCTGGGTGCCTCCGGGATCGGTTTCGGTACAAAGTGGCTACAAATTGGCTACCAGCGTCAAAAAGCCACGCAAGGCCAAGAAGGTTGATATGCTACAACTTATTGAATGTAATTAAGTTGTAGTTGGTGAGAGCTCGTAGCTCAGTAGGTAGAGCAACGCCCTTTTAAGGCGTGGGTCCTGGGTTCGAGCCCCAGCGAGCTCACCACTCATAATAAACGACTTAATCTAATGTCAGTGGACATCAAAAAAGGCTGCTGTGATACGAAAGTGATACACACGTATCCTTCGCGGAAATTCAGTTGACTCAAAATGCGGGTCGGGGTGTTGCACTGAATTGCACGGGCTCGCATTGAATCGCACATCACTTTCATTCCGCTCCGGGTTGTGCGTAGAATCCGTTGGCAGCGGCTGAGACCTTGCTCCACCGAACTTCCCACTTTGAGGCTGCCAAATTGGCATTCCGAATTCGACGGCTTCAGCGAGTCAGTTTAAACGTCCTCTGGCATATTCCATCTTCGATGGGATCATGAGTCTAATTTTACCCTGTTTTGCACAGGAGGGCACAGAGAGGCGCAAGCCGGCATAAAGTGTTTGATGAGAACTAGTTACGAAATTATGCTGGGCTGCACGCCGCTGCATGGAAACGCATAGAAATCGGGGAAAAGTATCCCCAAAAAGTAACACCAAGAACTGCTGGGGACTTTCAGGGAGAGCTCGGCACGATGCGAGCTGCTAAACTGCCGCTGCCAGCTTTCGCGCTGGGCCTCCTGTGCTGGGCGTGGTCTGGATTCTCACACGGCGGCCTCGCCCATCTACTGGCCGTACTGCGATGCTCGTTTGCAAATGCAGGCGGTCGGCGTAGCGCAACAGTTTCTCGATGCTCATTTGGGAGATTCGACCCTTGAGCAGGCTGCACACTGACGGCCGGTACTCGTCCAGAATGTCCACAAGCTGCGCCTGCGTGTAGCCCTTGGCCCGCACGTGCTCAAGGATGGCGGACAGAATCTCAGCCTTGATTTTCAGCGCGCTGGCTTCCGACGCGGAGAAGCCTAGCCTGCATTATTCGTGAAGGCACGGCGGAAGGCGTTTTGGGCGATATGAGATCGCCGAAAGCGTTATTGGCGGCGTGATTCTGTCGCACGGGACGAGTCGGTGAGCTTTGCAGGTCGGAAGCCA
>Ga0224554_1000694_pt1 | contig 26065 bp, 19 predicted proteins | sample 714S22024metaG_FD_180666 | JGI IMG/M metagenome (GOLD analysis project Ga0224554, IMG submission 180666) | Peat soil microbial communities from Stordalen Mire, Sweden - 717 S2 20-24 | ecosystem: Environmental > Terrestrial > Soil > Wetlands > Peat | place: Sweden: Norrbotten County, Stordalen...
GGGAGTCACTCCCCTCAAGAATGGAAATGTCCTGATCACAGACCGCGAGGGCGTGCGGGAAGTGACGCGGCGCGGTGACTCGGTCTGGAGCTGGAGTCCTGCCGATGCACCAGGCTATAAATTCTCAAGCCTCCAACAGGCCTGGCGCATGCCGAACGGGGACACCGTGATCAACAACTGGGTCAACGAGTGGAGCACAAAGCCGGAGGACAGGGCCGGGACTGTGCAGGCCATTGAGGTGACCCCTCAAAAGCAGGTGGTCTGGGCCCTTGCATCCTGGACAGATCCTGCGGACCTGGGGCCGGCAACGACTTTTCAGTTTCTCGATGAGCCCTCGGCGCCGGAAGATGCGCACTTCGGGGAGTTCAAATAGACGAGATCCAGGCCCGAGACGAAAATGTCTGCTCAGTGTTTCCGCACAGCCAGCCGCTCCGCCACCGCCGTCACAATCTGATCGTGGATCTCGTCGATGCTCTGGTCGCCGGCAATCAGCACCACGCGCTGAGGTTCGCGAGCCGCAATTTCGTTGTACTTTTCCCACACGCGGCGATGGAAGGCGTCCTGCTCCTGCTCAAACCGGTTTTCGTCTTTGCCGTTTTCGGCGTCGCGGTGGTTGCGCCTGCGTGCGCGCGCCAGCGAAGCATCAAAAGACGGCAGCAACAGCAGCGTCAGGTCGGGCTGCAGATTGCGGCAGACCAGCCGGTGCAACTCCAGCACCACCTCTGAGCCAAGCTCACGTCCACCGCCCTGGTACGCCTCGGTTGAATCGGTAAACCGGTCGCAAACCACGATGCGGCCGGCCTCGAGCGCCGGCTCAATCACTTCCGCGATCGCCTGCGCCCGGTCGGCGAACATCAGCGCCATCTCCGTCATCGGCGCCACGCCCGTGGAGCGCGAGTCGAGCAGGATCTCGCGAACCCGGTCGCCGGTCTCGGTTCCGCCCGGCTGCCGGGTGAGCACCGGTTCCACGCCCCGCTTTTCAAGCCAAGCAGCCAAGCGCTTGATTTGGGTGGTTTTGCCCGACCCATCGAGCCCTTCAAGCGTGATAAAAAGACCGCGCGGCATGGGCTCAAGTCTATCACTGCGATCAATGAGGTCGATGCCGAGGGTGACGCCGTGTGACGGATGGGGGAGACGAGTCTGCACGCGTTGTGTTACAAGAGTTTAACTTTCCAAATACTGTCGAGCGAAGGCAACTGCGCTCAATCGGAGTCCAACGTGAAACCACGTGGCGTCATCTTCTATTTGTCATGCGCCCTTGTCACGGTCGCCGCCCTGTTCTCAAGGCCGATCGCCGCCCAAAACCTCACCCTTGAAGGGCAAACCGGTGGGTTCCTTACCCCAACCGCATATGTTGTTTACGCGGAGAAGGGGCATTTCTTTTCTCACCCTGCCGTGGGCTTCCACTTTATCGATGCCTCCAAGGTGATTGGCAATATTGAGACCGTTAGCCTCACTGAAAGCTTCGCAAGCCGCGCTGAAGTGGGATATACGCGCAGCATCCACCAATTCGGCGACAGCGGCCCGAGCACAACGGTGTTGGCCAATGCAGTCCTGGGATCCACATCGTCGGCCTCCGCAGTTCCGGTCACGCCGGATTTTAGCCAGCTTTGGCACTTCAACGGCATGAACGTCTTTCACGGCAAGGTGGTGATATTCAACGATGGACAATTTCGCCAGTGGATGCCCGGTGTCGCCGTAGGCGGCGTGGTGCGCACCGACGACAAGTTTGTCACCGGCGCGGCAGGCCAACAGGCAGTGTTGCTCTACGATCAGTACTGCATCAACACCCAATTGTGCGCCCCTGTGGCTGTCCCAGCCGTCAAAGGCTACACCAATGGCGACATCTACATAGCCGTAACCAAGACCTGGGCCAAGCCGCCGGTGCCGTTCCTGGCAAACATCGGCTGGAAGGCCACCAATGCCACCATCTTCGGCATCGGCGGCCAGAGTACGCGCTTCGGCGGACGTTTCTTCGGCGGGTTGGGAATTCCGCTGCCCGTCGGCCACGGTATCGTAGCCGTGCCATCGGCGGGTTTCACGCAGGAGCCGCGCACATCCAAGGGCTTGGGCCCCAACGCCCCCACGGGTATTCCTTTCGTAGGTGGAAAAGCTGACCTGCCCACAACCCTGGACTACGCAGTGCGCGTGACACAGAGAGAGCATCCGCACTTTGCCTTCGACATCGGCATCGGCCAGGTGGCGGGGAATATCGGCACCATCCCGTCGCTCACTTACTTACCTGCCCCCTATCCTGCAGTTGTCTACGTCCCCGTTGACCTGCAGGCGCGCAAGGTGGTGGGTATGGGCATCAGCTACCGGTACTGATCGAGGCTGAAGCGGCGGCTCCGTTGCTCAAACTGTTTCCCGAGCCGAGGCCGGAAACGCACGATCACAGTCGCGGCCGATCAGGCGAGAGTTACCGTAGCTTAACCAAAAGGGTCCGCGGCCGCCCGCGGGCCCTTTTTTTCTGGTGCCACCCATGCAATTGCCCTGCTAATATTCCTCCCGCAATGCGTGTGGTGGCAGCTTTTCGCGTTCATTCCCCAAGACTTTTTCATTTTTTTCTTCTCAACCAAACTTTCTCAGCAACATGCATCTGAATCTTGTGTTTCACCGAACAGACCCCAACGTTCCGGGTAGCAGGGCAGCCTTGAGGCGACCCGCACTTCGGAAACAAAAAGGAAGGATTCCCCAATGACGTTCAGCTCAAAATTTCGCACGCTGCTCTTTGCCGTCGCCGTCGTCGCTCCCATGCTCATGCTGCCAGCCACGCGGGCAAACGCAGGCGTCTTCGTTTCGATTGGCATCGCACCTCCGGCATTGCCCGTGTATGTGCAGCCACCGCTCCCCGCTCCCGGCTACATCTGGACTCCCGGCTACTGGTCCTACGGCGACGCCGGCTATTTCTGGGTGCCTGGTGTGTGGGTTAATCCACCGAGGGTTGGCGTGCTCTGGACCCCAGGCTACTGGGGATTCGCAGGCGGCCTCTACGGATGGCACGGCGGCTACTGGGGTCCCCACGTTGGCTTCTACGGCGGCGTGAACTACGGCTTCGGCTACGGCGGCGTCGGCTTCTTCGGCGGCGAGTGGCGGGGCGGAGCCTTTGCGTACAACAGCGCGGTGGCCAACTTTGGCGGCGTGCATGTGACCAACGTCTACGAAAACCGCACCGTGATTCAGCAGAACACCATCATCAACAACAACCACGTCAGCTACAATGGCGGCGCGGGTATCCAGGCACATGCTTCCCCCGGGGAGATGCAGGCGGCCAATGAGAATCACATTGAGCCCACCGGCGATCAGATGCAGCACGAGCACTTCGCCGGGCAAGATCGTTCGCAGCTTGCCTCAGTGAACGGCGGACATCCGGGAACCATGGCGGCCGCGAATCCCGGCGCCTATCACCAGGTGGCGCAGCAGCACGCACAGTCGCAGCCCATCTCGGCTGCCGACCGCACCGCCGGTCGCAGCTACAACCCGAATACCCGCGAGGCCAACCAGGACCAGCGCATCGCCAACGGCGAGCGCACCGGGCAGATGACCTCAGGCGAAGCGGCTCGCGCCGACAAAACACAGTCCAACATCGACCAGCAGGTGCATAACGATCGCGTCGCCAACGGTGGCAAACTCACCGGAGCGGAGCGTCAGCAGATCAACGGCGAGCAGAATGCAGCCAGTCGTCAGATCTACAACGAAAAGCACAACGGAAACACGATTCAACCCAATGAGGTGAACAACCGCGAGGCCAACCAGCAGCAGCGCACCGCCAACGGCCTGCGCAGCGGCCAGATGACCTCAGGCGAAGCGGCCCGCACCAATGCAAACCAGGCTGCACTCGATCAACAAGTGCACAACGAGCGCGTTGCCAACGGCGGCAAACTTACCCCGCAGCAGAAGCAACAGGCAAACAAGCAGGAGAACAAGAACAGCCGCCAGATCTACAACGAGAAGCACAACAACAACACAACGAAACCCCCCAGAGAGCGCTGAGCCACAACTGGGTTCAGCAACCCACGCAAGGCAGCGGCCGGCAGCAATGCCGGTCGTCTTGTTTTCTGCTTCTGGCCTGAGACAATCCGCCCTGTGCCGGAGTAGCATTTCTGAGGTATCCTTTGGGCTCCTGCCGGCGCTGGTTGCGCCCACTCACTTGCTTATCAAGACCTGAAGAAAGTTCTGGAGGTAAATCCCATGAGATTATTCCGAAATGTGCGCATGTTGCTTCTGGCGCTGCTGATTTCTGTTGTGCCCGCAACCTCATTCGCTGGCGTCTTTATCAGCGTCGGCTTTGCTCCGCCCATGCTGCCCGTGTATGACCAGCCGCCCTGCCCTGAGGAAGGCCTGATGTGGATGCCCGGCTACTGGGCCTATGGGGACGAAGGCTACTTCTTTGTACCCGGCACTTGGGTGCCTGCTCCCTATGAAGGCGCGCTGTGGACCCCGCCCTATTGGGGCTGGTCAGAAGGCATCTACGTCTTCCACCCCGGCTACTGGGGTCGCCACGTCGGCTACTATGGCGGCGTCAACTACGGCTACGGATACATGGGCGTGGGTTTTGTCGGCGGCATGTGGCGTGGCCACGACTTTGTCTATAACCGCGCGGTGATGCGCGTGGACGATCGTTATGTTCGCAACACCTATGAGGACCGCGAAATTGTGGAGCGGAACACGGTGATCAACGAAGGCCACGTCGCCTTCAGCGGCGGTCCAGGCGGCATTCGTCACGACGCCATGCCCGAAGAGCGTCTTGGCGAGCATGAAGACCACCTCGGCGCCACCTCGTTCCAGGCTTCGCACGAGTCCTCCGCCATGGGCGACAGAAATGCCTACGCCACTCACAATGGCGGTCATCCTCAGTACATGGCCGTGCCCCGTCCCATGAACCAAGGCATGCAGTCCAACCCGCGCGGCGGTTACCAGAACGAACCCGGTGGGCACCCCGGTGCTCAGGGTGGTTATCAGGGCGTCTATCAGGGACCCACGAACCAGAACAACGGCAATCAGAACAATGGTTATCAGGGTCGCGGAAATCCGGGCGGCAATGCGAATCAGCCCCAGCCGTACAACGCGCCCAACAACGGAAACAACCAGCCCCGCAACTACAATCAGCCGCAGCCGAACAACGGCAGCCAGGAATCGAAAACCTACAACGCCTCTCACTCCAACACGGGCAACGCGCCGGCTCCTCCGACGCCGCAGCCGCAGCCGAACAACGGCAACCAGGCAGGGCGCACCTACAATTCGTCGCACTCCAACACCGGTAACGCGCCCGCGCCTCCACCACAGCCGCAGGGCCAGCAAAAGCCTGTGCCGCAGAAGAATCCTCCACCCAAACCCAATCCAAAAGACAAGGATCACCAGCATTGAGTCTGGATTGAATCTCAGGAAAACCAGAAAGGCCCACGGACAGCCGTGGGCCTTTCTGCGTCAACCCGTCTTCTTCAATCTTGCGCGGCAATCTCCATGCCCATGATCTCCACTTCAAGCCCGCCAAAGTCGGGATGATCGTTCTCGCGAATGCGGTAGGCAAGATCGATGACACTGCCCACCACAAGGCGCAACTCAAGCGCCCGCCCGGCCAGTCCCCATCCAACGGCGCGGATGGTGTTGCTCGGACTCGGCGACCCACCCGGTCCCGGCGGCGCATTTCCGTCCTGCATCTGCGCCAGTTCCAGCCTCAGATGCCGCTCTTTCATGATGCGCGGCGCAGTCGCCAGCCGCACCCGGCGCGCTAAAAACATCGGCTCAGGATTTCCATGGCCCAGCGGCTCCAGTTTGCGCAGCCATCCAGCCAACACTGGCGTAATGCGGTCCAGCGGCAACTCCGCATGGATGTTCAACACACGCTCCGGTTCGTGCGCTGCCAAATGTTCCGCCGCATACAGCCGCAACCTCTTTTTCAACTCGGGCAGCGCCTCGGCCGGCATGGCGAAGCCGACAGCGAAGGCGTGGCCGCCGAACCGTGTGAACAAGTCTGCGCAGCTTTCAATCGCATTCAAAAGTTGAAAGCCGTCCACCGATCTTCCTGATCCGTGGGCCACGCCCTCTTCCACGCTCACCACAATTGCCGGCTTGGCCGTGCGCTCCACTACGCGCGAAGCAAGAATGCCGATGACGCCCCGATGCCAGCCGTCGCCGTCGACAACCAGCAGCCTGTCAGCCGCCAGTTCCTCGTCGGCGGCCAGCCGCTTTTCAATCACGCTCAGCGCTGCGGCCTCTGCATCGCGCCGTTCGCGATTCAGCCGCTCCAGTTTTGAGGCCAGCTCCGTTGCCCGGTACGAATCGCGCGTTGTGAATAGCTCAATCACCTCTGAGGCCACATCCATGCGCCCTGCCGCGTTGATGCGCGGAGCCAGCCTGAAGGCTACATCGAATCCAGTAATCTGCTTGCTGGCCGGGTCAAGCGCGGCCGCTGCAAATAGAGCGCGCAGTCCCGCGCCCGCTGGACGCCGCAATTCGCGCAATCCCAACGCCGCAATCACGCGATTTTCCCCGTGCAGCGGAACCGCGTCTGCAATGGTCGCAATCGCCGCCATCTTCAAAAAGCTTGGCAAGGTTTTTTCGCGGGTGCGCGCCGCATCCCGCCGTTCAAGCAAAGCCTGCGCCAGCTTGAGCGCAATGGCCGCACCGCACAGCGACTTCTCAGGGTAGCCGCAGCCCGCTTGGTTGGGATTGAGAATGGCAAGCGCCACCGGCACTTGATCGCCCGCCTTTGCCAGGTGGTGGTCGGTCACAATCAAATCAAGACCCAGCCGCTCGGCCGTCTCCGCTTCAGCAAAGGCGCGCATCCCGGTATCCACCGTAATCACAAGGCGCACCCCTTCAGCGTACGAAGCTTCAAGCACACTCGATTGCAGTCCGTAGCCTTCGCGCAGCCGATGAGGCACGTGGAAGCGCGCCTCGCCGCCCAGCATCTCAATCGCAGTCTTCAGCAGAACCACCGCGGTGGTTCCATCCACGTCGTAGTCACCATAGAGCAGCACCGGCTCGTGCAGTTCAATGGCGCGCTCAAGCCGCTCCACGGCCGCCGCCATTCCCATCATCAGGAAGGGATCGCTCAACTGATCTGCTTCAGGATTCAGAAAGATGAAGGCCTGGCCCGCCTCGGTAATGCCGCGCGCCACCAGCAACTCGGCCAGCACCAGCGGCACGCGCGCCGTTTTGGCTAGCTCCGCAGCTTGAGCATGATTGGTATCTGTCAGTTTCCAGCGTTGCCGTGGAAGACTCGGCCGCAATTTTTCGCGCTTTTCAGGGGTGCCGGCATCTGCGGCAATCACTTCCACCAGGGCCTACTCGTCTTCGTCGTCGTCGTGGTGTGTGTCGTCGATGACAATGTCCTGAAAACTTTCAATATCTTCAAGCAGCGTCTGGAACCGCTCGTACCACTCCGTCGTGGTCTCGTGCAGAAAAACCAGCCCCTGGTACACAAAGCCAAGCTGGATGTAGCCCAGCATGTCAGCGTATTTACGCAGCCACTTGGCCTCCACCAGTTCGGTGGCCTCTTCGTCGGGGAAGTTCATCTCGCTGGCTTCTTCGATCAGCGCTTCCAGTTCCTCGTGCTCCAGCTTCATCTCGCTGAACGTCACGAAAGGAGCGCCCACATGCTTGGCCATCTCCACAAAGTCTTTCCACGACTCAGGGTTGCCCTGGCCTTCCCACACAATGGAGGGAATGTCTTCAGTCACATAGCCGGGCAGGCGGTGCATGCCGTGGCCCTCGATAAAGGCCACCATGTCGTCTTTGAGCGAGAGGAGGTTGTCAGAACTCATGATCTACCTCTTATTCTCTCAGATGGAGCCCCCGCGCCAGCAGCCTTGTGTGGAAACTTTGCCCCGCGCTTCGGCTGCTCATTCCAAGGCTTTACTCTTGGAAAGAGGTCATTCCCATTGCCAGCTTTTGAGCATCACGTCTTCGTCTGCCATAACACGCGCCCTGCTGACGCGCCGCGGCCCAGTTGCACCGCCGATGGAAAGAGCGATCTGCACACGCGCCTGCAGCAATTGACCAAGGAAGCAGGACTTGCCGGCCGGGTGCGCATCAACAAGTCAGGCTGCCTGGATCAGTGCGAGCATGGTCCCACCGTCGTCGTCTACCCTGAGGCTGTCTGGTACGGCAACGTGCGCCCTGAAGACGCGGAAGCGATTGTGCAGGAGCATCTCGTCGGCGGGCGCCCGGTTGAACGCCTGCGCATCGCCGACGAATGCCTGAACGCAAAAACCTGCCCTCATCGCAGCTGACCAGCGCCCACAACGGCCCCAGTCAGCCACGGCACGGCCAGTTACTGAGACTTGGTAGAGATCGTATGCACGATCGTAATCTGCGTCTTACCCTGGTTCTCCTGCGCATTGTTGGTGATGGTCACCATCACAGAATCCTGCGGTGACTTGTTCACCGTCATCACCGTGCCCGTCGGTGCGTCGAAGGTGGAACCGTCACTGCCGAATTTGCTCTTGTAGAAGGCCGTCACTTGGTCCTTCGAGTCGCTGGTCACATAGACAGCCGTCACCACCTTGCCGGTGGGCAGGTCCATCTTCATGCCGCCTTTGCCTTGCGTGGCGCCCGGATAAACGTCAGTGCCGAGGTCATCCGCGCTATAGCTCTGCGAGCTGTTCATGTCGATGGTGCCGCCCGGCGTATGGAGCGTCACACTTCCGCCATTCGAGTTGCCTGAAACATGAATGGCGTGGGCCACGCGCCACACCATAAAGGTGAACGCTCCCGCTCCCAGAATGCCCAGTCCGACGAAGATCGCCACCACAATCAGGATGATCTTGACCACGTTGTTGCCCTGCGGCGCGGGCGCGGCGGCCACTGGCTGCGCTGCCGGGGCTGCCACTGGTTGAGCCGGCGCTGCGACTGGTTGGGCGGGCGCTGCTACCGGCGATCCGCAGGCTGTGCACGCATAGGCTCCAGCGGGAACTTCAGCCCCGCATTTCGAACAGAAACTAGCCACGTTGATCTCCTTTTTGCCCGGCGTTTTTCGCGGTTTTGCTGCTCCGGCCCGCCGGATACGCAAATATACCGCAACACGATGCGCTAAGTCCCTCTATTTCATCTTTTCAGGGGTCAGGGAACAGGAAGCAGGGTCCAGGGCTCAGCGTCCAGCCTGCCTGCCCCATCGCTGGATTTTCAGACATGGGATAGGAGCAGTTTGCTGACTCCCTCGGTCTTTCCGTCCTTTGTCTTTATGATCCCTGATCCCTGATCCCTGAACCCTCACCCCTGCCTTTCGGTGTACAGCCTGCCGTCCCATGCGTTATCCTGAGCCTTAACCCATGATTTTTTCACGAGATTACATAGGGTATCTGGCCCGCCGTACGGTCAAGCACCTCATTGACGCAAAGATGATCACCACCGCCGACCTCAAGGCGACTGAGGCGCGCGTCAACGAGGGTCTGCTCGAGGAGCTGTCTCTCGAAGACCGCATCAACGAAGAGGTGCGCGTCATTCTTGAGGCCTATTCCGAGGAGATGCGCAAATCGGGCGCTCAGTACGCCGAGATGTTCAAGAAGGTCAAAACCGAGCTGGCCAAAAAGTACAAGGCGGTGCTATGAGGATCAGCCGCGACAAGCTCAACAAACTGGCCCACACCGTGGCCGATACGCTGGCCGAGATCAACGAGGTAGGTTTTCTCGAGGATCGCAACACCATCCGCCAGGAAGCCCGCAAGGCTCTTGAGGCGCTGCTCACCGATGAAGCCCGCATCGACACCGCTGCCAGGCTCAAAATAGCCAACCAGCGCAAGATCATTCTTGAAGGCTCCCAGGAGTGGGAGATACTCTACCGCAAGTACTACAACGACGAAGTCCGCAAGCTGGGCATCTGAGCAATTGCCCGCCAAACCGCCGGAATTGGCCCGTCAAACAGCCACCGGCCGCTTCCACCATCTTTGGCGACAAGTCGTTTCTTTGGTAAATTAGTAAGGGGCCATTCCACCAGCCCATTCAAGTGTGGCGCTATCGTCTAGGGGTTAGGACGTGAGATTCTCAATCTTAAAACCCGGGTTCGATTCCCGGTAGCGCTACCAATCAAGATCCGCTAAAGCCCGCTCATTCAGCGGGCTTTTCGTTTGGCCAGGAAAGTAAGGTCAAATCGACAGCGATCGTCCTGCCGGGATTGCGTTGCGGCAAAGTTCCAGCTACTTGGTCACTTCGGTCGGAGGATGGGATGAGGGATCCGTTTCGAGTTCTTGGAGGTACTCTATGTAGCCCAGGAGTGCGCCCCAATGGTAGAACCGATCGCTGCTCGAAACGTCGTCGCCGGTTCCGAGAATGGCGTTGTAATTCTCATGCACATGGCCTTTGTCATGCCACTCCTTCAGGAACAGCTCATAGGATTTTCTTGCAAACTCCGATCGCACAGGTCGATCGTCATAGTTGAGCAGCCCCAGGTACACGAGGTAATTCATGGGTCCCCAGATGCGGCCCCGCCAGTAATTCTGGTCGCCGAATGCAGGATCGTTGCGCGCAATGGATGGAATGATCCAGTCGCCCCAGAATTCCTGCGGATTCAGCAAATGCTTCTGGATCATGGCTTGCGCCTGGGCAGGGGTGGCCGTATGCGAAAGCAATGGGTAGAAGTTTGTGGGCGACAGTCGATAGCTTAACTGGCCGGTATGAAGATCCTTGTTCAGGAAGATCTCAGCGCTGGGACTCCACATTGATTCGAGTTTGATTCCGTAGTGCGCACTGCGCGCGCGCAGTTCCCGGGCTTCGTCCGTGCGTTCGAGTGTATCGGCAATCTCCGCCAGCGCGTTGCAGTCCGCGATGTAGAGGCTCATAAGGCCGACATCGGCAAACTCCAGCAGGTGAGTTCCGGGATCGTAAACCGTTCCGTCGTACATCGGGCTGTTGTCGAGCCCTGACTCCAGAATGGCGCCGGGGCCCGTACCGCGAGATGCGTCGTCCAGATTGCCCGGCGGGTTCTGGCCATCGCTTCCCCACACGAGATAGCCGTCGAGATCCCGATGCCGTGCCCACCACCGGTTCCACTTCAGCAGGGCAGGGAACGTCTCTTCCAGGAACCAGCGATCTCCGAGCTTCTTGTACAGCCCAAGCACCGTAATGGCGCCAACCGGAGGTTCCGATCGGTCGAAGCTCTTCCAGTTCCCCGCGCGCGCATAGTTGGGAACGAATCCTTCCGCGGTCGACTCGCGAAGGGTCTCGATTGCATCTGCATAGGAGAGATCGCGATCGCCGACCGAAGCCATGGTGGCCGCAAAGAAAGTATCCCAGTCGAAGATCACGTAGCCGCCCCAGCTCACGCTCCAGACGCGACTCACGGGCGACACGACCCGCTGCTTTTCCGGTTCGTAGATTGTGTCCCAGCCGAGGGTGGTCTCAATTGCATCGGCAATCGGCTGGGTGCCTTCTTTGCCTTCCAGAGACCGCTTATATGCGCCAAGCTGGCGATCAAGGATCGCTTGAGCCTGTTCCACTGTGCGCTGGCTACCGGTACTGATGGCAACGGGCGCAGTTAGATCTGCCGCAAAGTACTGGCCCACAGTGGGGATCGCGGACTGGATTACGCCCTGCTGATTGCTGCCGGTCTCGCAGGTGCAATACACAGAAATGGCGCCGGCAGGATCGACCGCCCTGATGACGCCCGGTCGCCTTTCAACCGTCCCGGTTTTGTTCCAGAGATAATTCACAGAGAACACGGCTGTGGGCGGCAACGCCGCGCTTGATTCAGATGCCAGCGGCGTTACTAGAATCACAAGATCCCGGCCATCGTGAGCGCTTTGCACACGCCAACTATGGCCCTTCCAGGTGACACGCAGATCGGTATAGCTGCCGTCCCAGGCATGAGGGCCGGGAAAGACCTGCTCAGCGCCTGAAGATAACCGGCCGATGAGAGTGTCCCCGAGAAGCGCGTCTCCATATAAGGTGGAGTTATGCTTCATCGCCACGTGAATCGCGAGTCCCTCCGGCAGAAGCACATGGGTCGTAACGCTGTTCACGTCCCAGGTGTTCCATCCGCGAGCGAGCCGCTTCTGCACAGCTCCGTACTCCACGGACCTCGATACGTTATCCGGATTCGGAATCGCACTGGTGGGATACTTGCTCGAAAGTCCTGAGTCTGACCCGGGGGACTGCGCCAGGAGCGGAAATGAAACGGCTAGGACGCAAGCGAGAAGGCAGGCATTGCGCGCGATGCCGGGCACCTTCAAATTCTCACTCATCGAACCGCCCTCCAATGGCGATGACTGGTATCGCGTGAGGAATCTCGCCGCACAGCAGAAGGGAATCCTGGCGCCTGGAGCAAAAGCCAAGGTGGAATCCCGAGCCGCACACTCGATCGTGCTTTTGCTAGATCCACACCTTCGAGTTGATTGGCGGCTTGGGCTTGGTGAAGCGATCGGGCTCGTCATCCGTGGGATAGTCGGCTCGAGTTCCTACTCGATTTGTCCGCGCGAAATTCGGAATCGCAACCATCCGAGAACCATCTGCCCACTTGCCTGAGATCACCGTCACTCCGCCCAGCAGGTCACCGCGCCACTCGGCCACGAGCGGCCCGTCTCCCAGTTTGCGATCGATGTTGTTGTTGTCCGCGGTCTCGACGTTGTAGATGAGTGGCCCATACTTCAAGGCCACCAGCGCATTGTCGGCCTTGATTCGGCTGTCGGCAGTCACGCGCTGCGGCTCCATCGGAAGTTCCAGTTCAATGCGGTCGCCCGCTTTCCATTCGCGCGTTACCACGGCATAGCCTTTGTGAAGGTCGGGCGTCTGCACCTGTCCATTGACAGCAAACTTCTTGACGCCCCTGACCTGCGGAGAGTCCTTATAGAGCTTGCTTGTGGTGCGGTCCGGGATGCGCACGTAGACCGAAAAAGTTCTTGCTTCCTCAGGATTCACGGTGATTGAAATCGATCCATCCCAGGGATAATCCGTCTTCTGGACAACTTCAACGTTTGTGCCCGCGACCTGGCCAACATGAATCCTGCTGCCGACAAACATGTTCACGTAGAGCCCGTCGTTACTCTTCACATAAGTCCAGGTGGGGATCATGAGCAAGGTGCGGGCAAGATTGCCCACGCAGCATGGACACACATGCCACTTGGCTCGCTCGGTATTCACAAGCGGATTGGTGTAGCAGAAGCTTTGACCGTCAAGCGCCACCCCTCCGAGCAGCGCGTTGTACATTGTCTGCTCGTACAAGTCGGCATACCTTGCGTCGTGATACGCGAGGTTGAGTTTGTATTGGAAAAAGACGACTCCGCAGCTTGAGCAGGTCTCGCAATAGGCTTCGTTGCGCAGCGAGTAATTCGGTCCAAAGCCCTCTGAGGTTTCTCCGCTTCCGATACCGCCGGTCAGGTAGTACTTCTTGTTCACCATGTTGTCCCAGAGCGAAATCACGGCGCTCTGGTATTCGCGGTCCTGGGTCTCGGCAGCAATGTCCGCCATCCCCGAATAGAAGTACATTGCGCGCACCGCGTGGCCTACGGCTTCGTACTGCTGGCCCGGCGGCAAGTGGCTCTGGTCGTACTCCGATCCACCCCGGCGCGAATCGAGAAGAAACTTCGCGAGTGCAATGTAAGCATCGCCGCGATGATTTCCTTCCTGATCATTCACAAAGCGGCCGAAGCGCACTAGCGCCTGTTCCATTTCCTGGTGCCCGTCGAACCATTCCTTTTTGCCGGGACCGATGTTCGCAACCCAGCAGTCGGCCAGTCTCTTGGCCGCGTTATACATGCGCAGATCTTTGCCCTCGGTGAGAGTGTAGTGATTGATGGCCGACTCGATGAAGTATCCCGAGACGTAGCCTTCGTGATTGCCGCGGTGATCGGGCGACCAGCGCTCCGGCCAGGTCGCGCGATCGGCCAAAATGTAAGCAGTCTGCAGGTAGCCATCCGGCATTTGAGCAGCAAGTATCGTCGGAATCCACCGCTCCAGCGTCGCGCGCATCATCTCCTGCGCCTTGATGATTTCGGTGTCGCCTTGCGGATCGACCATCAGGGCGATACACATCGACTCAACTGTCTGGTGAACCCATGCGTTCGAAAAGACGAATCCCTTGTGCCCCGCGTGCGGCTCGCCACGGTTCGCTTTTCCCGCTTCGATAAAGTTGTCGATTCCGCCGTCCCCGCGCATCACTGGAATGTCGGTGCGCTCGCACATGGCGACGCAATGAGGAATCCAATTCACAATAAGAGCCTTCGCACGGTCGTTCCATAGCTTGCTGTCGATCGAATACTTCCGTGTATAAACCACGTTGAGACGGTCGGCAGGTGGCGCCGGCTCGACATGAACGCCAATCGCGGGCGAGGGGCCTTTGCTTCCGCTCGATTCAAGTGCCAGCACGTAGTCACCGGGTTGGGAGAAGGTTGCAGTCGTCACCGGCGAAGCAGCGTCCGCAAAGGCCACGGCGCCTGGCCCTGCGTTCTTCACCCAGCGGGCCCTGTTTCTGCTTGAATCTTCAAGCCAGGTCACCTTGCCTGACAAATAGGTCTTGCCGTCGCTCACAACGGAGCGGTCAACTCCGGCATCAACCACCGGCTGAATCATTGGAATCGGTCCGTAGTTGAAGACCTTCCATTCGAGGATTCCCGCCGGCCGGCCCTGCTGGGTGACCACTTCAATCCGCAGCTTGCTCGTTTTCACCGGTTCAAAGGTTGTCGCGTTAAACGTGTCCAGTGCTTTGCCAAGACCCTGCGGCTGAGATACCTGCGCGAAGTCGCTTCCATTCCAAAACAGGATGTTGTAGCTCTCAGGCGTGGCAATCCTGCGCCCAAAGCTGCCCGGCAATTCACCGGCACGCGGGCGATCGACAGCCCAATAGACCTCGACTTTGTTTACGTTGACTGGCTCGCTCCACTCGTACTGCACCCAGCTTGTACGCTCGCCCGTCGACGGCTCTGCCCACAGCGCATAAAGCGCGTGGCTGCGGTCAAACGAGTTCTCGGGCGTAAACCCGTCGTTCAGGGCGGAGATTCGATTCTCGCTCGTCATCACCTGGCTCGTCGGCACAGCAACCCGGGCGAGGTTCACTGCATTTTCAGGTGCCTGCGAAAACGCGTTCGAGCCAGAAAGGACGCCCAGTACCGCCGTGCCTCCCACGCCCACCAGGAATTCTCGGCGGCTCGGCTCAAGCCTTGTTGAGTTGATTGCCTGGCTTGCCGAAATCTTCGATCTCTTATTCCTGTTCATCGTAGTGAACCTCTCTCCAACATGTGCTCCAGCGCCGTTCAATCCAGGCGGGGAAAGCGTTTACTTGCACTCCGAAGTCTAAATCCCTCACGAAATCATGTAAAGCGAAACCAACCACGAGTTGTCCCTTCGAAATCCGGCCTCAAATGGCGTGCTCTTTCCGCGGTCTGAGAGAGCAGACCAGGGTGCGTGAATGCGATCTGGATTCGGGGGCAGGGCCCAGTGAGAACATGAGTAGGTGGAGCGGGCGGCGAGCGGGGCCTGGAATCGACTTCCCCTTCGCGGTCAACTATCCTGACTTAGTTGCGTCTAAAGGGACGAAGGTGTCTCCCCGGAAAGCCATGACGAATCGAATTGTTCTTCCTTTTGCGCTCGCACTCGCCGCCCTGCCTCCTGTAGTCATCGCGCAGGCCGACGACAAGCCCGTCACCACCCTCAAAGTCCAGGCGCGCGAGGTACTGCTGCCCGTCACCGTCCGCGACAAAAAAGGCGACATGGTCACCAACCTCTCGGCGGCGGACTTTACGCTCACTGAGGACAGCCGTCCCCAGGTCATCAAGAGCTTCACCCGCGAAAGCAACCTGCCGTTCCGCGTTGGCCTTCTCGTCGATACCAGCCGCAGCGTCTCCTCGGCCATGGAAAACGAGCGCAAGGCCGGCGGCAAGTTTGTTGACCTTATGCTGCCCGCCGACCCCAAGAGCGCCAAGCAGGCAGACCAGGCTTTTCTCATTCACTTTGACCAGGAAGTGGAACTGCTTGAGGACTTCACCAACTCCCGCGACAAACTGCACCACGAACTCGACGGGATGGGTCCCACTTCCCACGAGCACAACGACACGCAAGGGCCTGAAACCAGCGGCGACGATCGCGAGCGTCAGCGGGGCAGCCGCGGCGGTGGCACGCAACTGTACGACGCCATCTACCTCGCGTCCGACGACCTCATGAAGCCCAAGGATGGCCGCAAGGCACTGGTTGTCTTCTCTGACGGCGGCGATCGCGGCAGCAAGGAGACCCTCAACGACGCAATCGATGCCGCCGACCGCGCCAACGTTTCCATCTATACCATCTACTTCAAAGGTGAAGAACAGCGCGATTCGAGTAACGGCTTTCCCGGCAGCGGTGGCCGACGTGGCGGCATGGGCGGCGGATGGCCCGGCGGCGGTGGTGGCTACCCAGGAGGCGGCGGCGGTTATCCGGGTGGCGGCCGGGGCGGCGGCCAACCGAGAACGGCCACGGGCGTCGACGGCAAGAAGATCATGGAGCAGATTGCCACTCGCACCGGCGGCCACTTCTTTGAGGCCAAGAAGAAAGATGCCCTCGAAGACATCTACAACCAGATTGCCGACGAGTTGCGCGGCCAGTACCTGCTCTCATACACCCCTGACCAGGTCGACACCGAAGGCGACTTCCACAAGATCGTCCTCAAAGCCAAAAAGGACGACCTGACGGTAGCCACGCGCGAAGGCTACTACGGTACGCCTGGAACTGGCTCAAAGTAAGGTGAACGGAAGCAGATTCTAGAGTGCCGCCAGGCCGGAAGTATAGGAATTCTCTTCTTCTGAGACCACAATGAAGGACCGCAGGTCGGCCCTGCCAAACGCCGTCGTCATCGCTACATCGGAAGCGTCGCGCCCGGTCGCCATCAGAACGCGGCCAATGCGTGGCATGTTGTTGCGGGCGTCGAATGTCCACCACTGGCCGTCGAGCCACACCTCAAACCAGGCGCTGAAGTCCATTGGCAGCACCACGGGTACGCCGATGTCGCCCATATAGCCGGTGGCGTAGCGTGCCGGGATGTTGAGGGCGCGGCAAAACGTGATTGCCAGATGCTGATAGTCGCGGCACACGCCCACGCGCTCCGTGTACACATCGAGCGCGGTCTTGGTGGGCCGGGCGTGCTGGTAATTGAAGGCCACGTGACTGTGCACCCAGTTGCAGATTGCCTGCACCTTGCTCCAGCCGGGAGCCGCGTTTCCAAAAAGTTCATAGGCGATGTTTGAGAAGCGATCGACTTCGCAATAGCGGCTGTTGAGCAGATAGCTCAGCACCTCATTCGGCAGGTCGCCGACGTCAGTCTGGCGGGCAGTGATATTGAGAGTATCCGGAAAGCCGGAGTCGCGAATCAGCGTGGAACCGCTCAGGCGCAGTTGTCCCGCGGGGGCCACGAAACGGGCGCAGCGGTTGCCGAAGCTGTCAATGTAGCTGGTCACGGGGATATTCGGCTCCGCGTGGAGTTCATCCGGCTCGAGCAAGTCGTTAGCGCGCGAAGGATGGACGTTGAGCAGCGCAACCATGGCCACCGGGGCGGGGATGTCGAATTGAATATCGTATGCCAGACGGATCAGCATTCGGGCGTCTCCTGTCTTGGGGTTGAAGGGGCTGTAGGGGAGCTTCCGCGACAATGCGGAAAAAGCGGTGGTGTTCTTATCATCTCATTCTTTTAGATGCAAAGAATCGGGAGAGAGCCTTTCGGCGCCGCACAAGGGCTTCCGAGCGGTCGATGAAGGTCAAAAGAAAAAGTTCCTGCGGCACGCAAAAAGGGCGCCCGCCGAAGCGGACGCCCTCAAGTTTTTCGCCTTGCGCGGAGCTTACTTGCTGCCGTGGAACTCCGTGCCCGTCTCTTCGAGCGATGCCTGCGCCGCTGCCAGCCGCGCCGTCAACAGACGGAAAGGCGAGCATGAAACGTAGTTCAGCCCGATCTTGTGGCAGAACTTCACTGATTCAGGATCGCCGCCATGCTCGCCGCAGATGCCCAACTTGAGGTTGGCGCGCGTGTTGCGTCCCTTCACCGTGGCCATCTTCACCAGTTGTCCCACGCCCGCCTGGTCAAGGGTGGCAAAGGGATCCTGCTTGAAGATGCCGAGCCGCATGTAAGCCGGCAGGAAGTTGTTGATGTCGTCGCGCGAGATGCCATACGTGGTCTGCGTCAGATCGTTCGTGCCGAAGCTGAAGAACTCAGCTTCTTCCGCGATCTGATCAGCCGTAAGGGCTGCACGCGGCAATTCGATCATGGTGCCCACCATGTAGTCGACCTTGGCCTTCTTTTCTGCGAAGACTTCAGCGGCTACGCGGCGTACGATGGCTGACTGGTTCCGCATCTCCTCGATGGAGCCGATCAGCGGAATCATGATTTCGACATGCGGATCGCCGCCCTTCACCTTGGCTGCAACCGCAGCTTCAATGATCGCGCGCACCTGCATCTCGGTGATCTCGGGGAACGTGATGCCCAAACGGCACCCACGCAACCCGAGCATGGGGTTCTGCTCATGGAGTTCTTCCACGCGAGCCAGCAGCGTGCGCAGCTCCTTCAGCTTGGGCGAACGCGGCTTGGTCTCTTCCAGGCGCGCGATCTGAACCAGCAGATCTTCACGCTTCGGCAGGAACTCGTGCAGCGGCGGATCGAGCAGGCGGATAGTCACCGGCAGCGCTTCCATCGCCTTGAACAACCCGGCAAAGTCGGCGCGTTGCATTGGCAGCAGCTTCTTCAGCGCGGTGCGGCGCGTCTTCTCGTCCTTGGCCAGAATCATGGTGCGCATATGCTCGATGCGGTCCTCTGCAAAGAACATGTGCTCGGTGCGGCAAAGCCCGATGCCTTCAGCCCCGAACATGCGCGCCTGCTTGGCATCGCGGGGGATGTCGGCGTTGGCGCGGATCTTCAGCTTGCGCAGCGGATCCACCCAGCTCATGAACTTCACCAGATCCGCATCGTCGGGCTGCGCTTCCAGCGTCTTCAGCTTGCCTGCAATCACGCGGCCGGTGGTGCCGTCCAGCGAGAGCCAGTCGCCCTGCTTGTACACGTGGCCCTTGACGCGCAGTTCCTTCTTGGCTTCGTCCACCGTGCAGTCGCCTGCGCCGGCCACGCAGCACTTGCCCATGCCGCGGGTAACCACAGCAGCGTGCGAGGTCATGCCGCCGCGTGAGGTCAAGATGCCTGCCGCCACTTCCATTCCGGCGATATCTTCCGGAGTGGTTTCGCCGCGAACCAGGATGATGATCTTGTACGAGCCGTCGGCATGACGCTTCACAGCTTCTTCTGCCGTGAAAACGATCTGGCCCACAGCCGCGCCCGGCGATGCCGGCAATCCGGTTGCGAGTACCTCAATCTTCTCGCCCTTCTCCACTAGACGCGGAACCAGGAAGTCGTACAACTGGTTCGGTTCTACGCGGTGAATGGCTTCTTCCTGCGTGATCAGGCCTTCGCGCACCATGTCGATGGCGATGCGCACGGCCGCCAGGCCGGTACGCTTGCCGTTGCGCGTTTGCAACATGTAGAGCTTCCCATCCTGGATGGTGAACTCAAAATCCTGCATGTCGCGATAATGCTTTTCCATCTTCCGCGTAATGTCGCGAAGATTCTCGTAAACCTTGGGCATCGCTTTCTCAAGCTCGCTGATCGACAGCGGCGTGCGCACGCCCGAGACAACGTCCTCGCCCTGCGCGTTCATCAAGTACTCGCCGAAGAACGCGTGCTCGCCGGTGGCCGGGTTGCGCGTAAAGCCCACGCCCGTTCCCGAGTTCTCGCCCAGGTTGCCGAACACCATCGCCTGCACGTTCACCGCGGTACCGATCGAGTCGTCAATCCGGTTGATGCGGCGATAGGTCTTCGCGCGCTCGTTCTGCCAACTCCTGAACACGGCGTCCCTCGCCTGTACCAGCTGGTCCAGAGGATTCTGCGGGAAGTCCTTGCCGGTGTCTTTCTTCACCAACTTCTTGTACTCGGCAATAATCGTCTTCAGCTGTTCCGGCGTTAGCTCGTAGTCGAACTTCACCTTCGCCTTCGCCTTTACGCCGTCAAAAATGTGCTCGAACTTCTTCTTCGGCACGTCCAGCACCACGTCGCCGAACATCTGGATCAGGCGGCGGTAGGAGTCATAGGCAAAACGAGGATTATTGCTGAGCTTGGCCAGTGCTTCCACAGCCTTGTCGTTCAAACCCAGGTTCAGAATCGTGTCCATCATGCCCGGCATTGAGAACTTGGCGCCCGAGCGGACTGACACCAGCAAAGGATTCTCGCCCTTGCCCAGCTTCTGTCCCTGCATCCGTTCCAGCTCATCCAGGGCCACCAGCATCTGCACGTCGATTTCGGGGCTCAGCTTCCCCTTCATGTACTCGCGGCACGCTTCGGTCTGAATCGTGAATCCCGGAGGTACCGGCAATCCGACGCTGGTCATCTCTGCCAGGCCGGCGCCCTTGCCGCCCAGAATATCCTTCATCCGGCCGTGGCCATCTGCCTTGCCGCCGCCGAAGAAATAAACATATTTTGTTGGGGTTTCAATTGTGGTCGCCGCGGCGACCGCCTTTTCCAGAACGCCCTGCGTCATGGGGTAAAGCCTCCGTTTTTTAGATTTCCGCGCCGGCGGCCCATCGCAAAGCATGGCAGAACCGTACTCCAGCACTCCAACGATCAAGTTTACAGGCTGAGTGCGCGCGGGTCATCCAGACAGTCGACTGCGCCTTGCGGCATCAATGTCTCACTAGTACAAATAGCGCCCCAAGTATACGATTGCCTGTGCCTTTCGTCACATCCCCTTCTTGAGCCAATGAAAAACCGCACCCACAGGCACGGTTCAGCTTCCTGACAAACCCAATCGTTGCCCTTCCACTGGGAGCGGTCTGCTTGCTGAAACCCCCGTCGCTGTTTTTCCAGAGGGAGCGTGAGGCTTCAGCCTCACGAATAAGACCATTCGATTCAGTCGGGCTTCACAGGTTGCGGAAAAACTCCATCGGCGAAGTGGTTTGTATCAGGGCACGAGTTTACTCGTGCCGCAAAGACCACAGAATCAATGCCGGGCTTCAGCCCCTGCTAATTTCCTCCGACCGCACTTGCCTTTTTCCGTAGCCTGTTTAGCCCCTGAGGGATGCTTTTCGGGTGCCCCTGGTCCCTCGCACTTGGGGACCAGGGATAGCAGCGACAACGCCAGCCAGACGCAGGTCCTTTGTTTTCATCGCCTGCCCGGCTCCTACGCGGCCGTCTGCGCCAGTTCCGAGCCGGCCTGCCCAAATTGTCTTGCATTATGAGATACAAGAATCCGGTCCACACCCACCAGCGCCAGCACTTCGGCAACATGTGGCCGAAGGTTCGAAATCCTGAAGCTGTTCCCGGCCTCGCTCGCCGTCCGGTAAAGCGAAATCAGGGCCGCAACGCCCGCCGCGTCAATTCGTTCCACGCGGTACAGGTCCAGGCGTACGCTCCCGCACTGCACAATCGGCGTCATCTCGTCGATCAGGCCGGCCTCGCTGCCCCTCACCAGCTCTGTCAGGTGGCAGGCCTTCAGCGCCTCGCCATTTTTCTTCATCTCTTCACAATTCATCACGTTTGTCATTTTCTACCTCCTGGTCAATCAACGCCGCGCCGCGCCCCTCGTTATCAGCTGTCGGCAATCCCCTATCAGCTATCAGCGCTGTTCGCTCGTTTGAGTTGCACGTAGACGGCCACATCGGCTCCGGGGGAATATGCTGAAAATACAAGGGGATCCACGTGCTTCAGAGTCCCCGGCCGCTCCATCGTGTGTTCGCTTTCGTTGCGGCCGTCCATAAATGAACACTGCATCCCTTTACGCAAGCCAGGGGAATCCGGTTCCATCCCGAGCTCCGCGTCCGATTGTGCATACAGGTTCCCCATTCGCATATATGTCCAGCGCCCCGCCAAATTCCGCCGTCCCGCCTCAAACCCTCAGCCATGCGCAGGCTCGCGCCTTGGCCCTCGCCGCGGGATTCACTGAGGCCGGACTCGTCGCGCTGCCCCATCCAGCCGAAGAACGCGACGCCGCGCGTTTTGAGGAGTGGATTGCCGACGGCAACGCCGGCTCCATGCACTATCTCGAACGCAAAGGCACCGACGGCCAGCTCGTCCGCGCCCGCGTCGCCAGTCCCTTCCCATGGGCGCGTTCCGCCATCGTCTGCTTCGCCAACTACAACTCCGCCGAACTCCGCTCAACCGACCCAGCAGGGCAGGGAACCGGCTGGATCGCCCGCTACGCCTTCACCTCCAAACTGGTCCAGGCCCGCCGTCAACCGAGCGATTATCACAAGGTGCTCAAGAAGCGCCTCGACGCACTTGAGACCCAACTGCACGCGGCGCTCGGCAACTTCGAAGCCCGCGCCTACGTTGACACTGGTCCCATCGTCGAGCGCTCCCTCGCCGTCGCCGCCGGCCTCGGCTGGACCGGCAAGAACACTTGCCTCATCCATCCCAAACTCGGCTCATGGGCATTTCTCTCCGTCCTGCTCACCGATCTGCCCGTCCAGAACGCGGAATCGCCCGCCGCCCTGGTGCCCGACCACTGCGGCACCTGCCGCCGCTGCATTGAAGCCTGCCCCACCAACGCGCTCGCCGTGCCTTATCGCATGGACGCCACCCGCTGCATCTCCTATCTCACCATCGAGCACAAGGGGCCCATCGCGCCCGAACTCATGCAGGGCATGGGCCGCCAGGTCTTCGGCTGCGATATCTGTCAAGACGTCTGCCCCTGGAATTCGCCGCGGCGAACCCCCATCACCGCCGATCCCGACCTGGCCCCGCGCCCCGAGCTCGTCAACCCCGCTCTCGCCTGGCTCGCATCACTTTCTGAAGCCGACTGGGAGCAGCAGTTCAACGGCTCCCCCATCCGCCGCGCCGGCTTCACCGGACTCGAGCGCAACATCGCCATCGCCATGGGCAACTCCGGCCTCGCCCACTTCGCGACCCAACTCGAAGCCTGGTCCGCCGCCGCTGACGAAGCCCTCCGCTCCGCCGCCCAGTGGGCTCTCGAGAAGCTGCGCGCTTCTGTAGATCAGTCCAGCTCATCCTGAATCTGCCCTCAAGGACTATCCTTAAGGAAGCAGCTTCCTCGATTTCGATCCAGCAGTTCACGCAAGGAGCACCGTTGGCAGAAGTTCTCAACTCCAGCACGCCAACCGGGCCGGTCGCCGAAATTCTCGCCGCCCCCGTCGAGCCCGCAAAGCAAACCAAGTGGTTCCTCTGGCGCTCAGCCGGCGTTTCGCTTGTCACTTACCTGCTCGACAGTGAGGTGCACACCTTCGCCTTCAGCGTCGCCGCCAACGCCATCCTTTCGTTCATTCCCTTCATCGTGCTGCTCTACACACTGGCGATTTCGGTCTTCCACTCTCAGGCAATGGTGGGCGTAGTAAGCGATATGGTGAAGTACTTCCTGGTCTCGAATCAGGGCTTTGTCGCCAAGAACCTTGCTTACACCGCATCGCGCCATGGCGTGCAGGTCTTCTCCCTGGTCATGATTCTGGTCGCCTGCACCGGCATCTTTCTTCCCCTTGAAGTCGCGCTCAATCAGGCTTGGGGCGTCACCAGGAGCCGCAACTATCTCCTCAATCAGGTCGTCGCCTTTGGGCTCGCCATCATCATGGTGCTGCTCGGCATGGGCAGCATTGCCTTGAACGCCGCCGCGCGCGACGTGATTACAGCGGTCTTCTTTCACCACACGGACAATCTCATCTTCAACAGCATCAGCTTCCTGCTGCTAGCCGCCACCACAGGCGTGGCCTCCATCCTGTTCTTCTTCTCCATCTACTGGCTTCTGCCCAACCGCAAGGTGCCCTGGCGTCCGGTTCTTCGCACCGCCATCGTCACCGGCGTCATCTGGCTCTGCTCGAAATATGCCTTCGAGGCCTTGCTGCCGCACCTCGCTCTCGAGGATCTCTACGGACAGTTTTACGTCTCGGTGGGATTGCTCTTCTGGGCCTACGCCTCGGGCCTCATCCTCTTCGCCGGCGCACAGTTCAGCGTCTCCCGCTTGGGCGACAAAAAGGAACCTAAGCGGCGACGCCAAGATGATGAGTCAAATTGATTCTGGATTGAATTTGAATTGTCAGGATTCCACGCCCAGCTCAGAGAGTCCAAGCAAAAGCAGAAGAGGAAGCCAGCACCTAGCATCAAAAAGCTAAAAGCTAAAAGCTAAAAGCTAAAAGCTAAAAGCTAAAAGCTAAAAGCTAAAAGCTAAAAGCTAAAAGCCAGAAGCCAGAAGCCAGAAGCTGACCACTGACCACTGATCACTGTACTTTGAACGCCTTGTCCACAATCGCGTTCGGCGCGCGTCCTGTGGGCAGCAGCGCAAACGGCGCAGTCGGCCCGCGCCCCGCCTGTTGCGGCGTAAGCGGCGATGTCGTAACGGTTGGCACCGCTGCTACATCGCCCGAGCGCTCATCGACAACAAACAGCAGATGACCCGCCGCTGAAAACGCCATGGCCGACGGCCCGTCGCCCACCTGCGCCCAGCCCACGCGGTGTCCATCGTCGATCGAGTACACAATCACATTCTGCGAGCGCAGATTGCTCACGTAGAGCAGGGAATTGTCGCGCGATACCAGCCCGCTCACCGGCGCATCGCCCATCATGTACGCGCCCTGCACGTCATCGGTCCCGGTAATCACTTCTGAAATGGTGTCGCTCTGCCGGTTCACCACAAACACCTCGCCGCCGTCTGGCTTCAGCGCCAACTGCACCGGCCCACGCCCCACATCCATCAGCGACTCCAGTTTGTCCGGCTGTGCTGCCGCGGCCGCCTGCTGCGGTCCCGCCGGCTGGCTCACCCGCGCCAGCGCAACCGCCATCACCTGGTGGCCGCCAGAGCAACTCACAAACGCCTTCGACGAGTCCGGCAGAACCACCACGTCCGACGCGCCTGGGCATCCTTCAAACACGCCCCGCACGTACATCGCCGCAGCGTCCATCACGGTCACTGAGTTGCCCTGCCGGTTGGCCACCACCAGCGTTTTGCCGTCGGGCGAAAGCTTTGCCGCCGCCGGCCCTTCGCCCACGCCTACCTGCGCCGCCTCGCGACGGTTCTTCAGGTCCAGCACCGATATTGAATTCGATCCCGCATTGGCCACGTAGGCCAGCTTGCCTGTCTCGTCAATCTCCACCGACACCGGCTGCCGGTGCAGCGGAATCGTCGCCACCACCTGGTTCTTTTCGCTGTCGATCACGCTCAGCGAGCCCTGCCCGCCCCCTCCGCCCTGATTTGTTGCCCCCTGGTTCACCACGTAGACTTCGTTCAGAGTCGGGCTCGCCGCCACGGCCACCGGATTCTGGCCCACCTGCAGCTCGCGATCCACACGCACGTTCACCACGTCCAGCACCGTCACCGTGCCGCTGCCGCCGTTCGTCACGTACGCGTATTCGCGATAGTTGGCCGGATACGTTGGAAAGTCCTGCGTCCGGCAGCCCGTCAGCGCCAAAGCGACCAGGCTCAACCCAAACACGCACGCTCTTCGAGCGTTCACTGAATTCATTCCAGAATTCGTCATCCGAGAAGAGCCTTCCATTGCATGTACTCTAGTGTCCTGTCTCTGAAGTTCAAATTAGTACTGACTGTCATCCTGGGCGGAGATTGGCGCGCATTTTGCGAGAATCGCAGTCGAAGGACCTGCGGTTGCTTTCCGTCTCTCTCAAAAAACTACGAGCAACGCCTCACTTGGCTGCCGCATCCACGCGGATCCCGCGCGGCAGGTGGCGTCCGATCACCGGGGCAATCTGCTCCAGCTCATCCATCATGCGCGCAAACTGGTCGGGATAAATCGACTGCGGTCCATCGCTCAAGGCAAGCTCCGGATGGTTGTGCACCTCCACCAGGATCCCATCCGCTCCGCACGCCACCGCCGCCCGCGCCATCGGCAACACGCTATCGCGCCGTCCCGTCCCATGGCTCGGGTCCACCAGGATCGGCAAATGGCTTGCCCGCTGCACCGCCGGAACCACACTCAGGTCCAGCGTATTGCGCGCGTGGTCGTTGAACGTCCGCACCCCGCGCTCGCATAGGATCACCTCGTAGTTCCCCTCGCTCATCACGTACTCGGCGGCCATCAGAAACTCTTCCAGCGTCGCGCTCAGTCCGCGCTTCAGCAGAACCGGCTTGCGCAGCTTGCCCGCCTTCTTCAGCAGGCTGAAGTTCTGCATGTTCCGCGCG
>Ga0224554_1000695_pt1 | contig 26044 bp, 13 predicted proteins | sample 714S22024metaG_FD_180666 | JGI IMG/M metagenome (GOLD analysis project Ga0224554, IMG submission 180666) | Peat soil microbial communities from Stordalen Mire, Sweden - 717 S2 20-24 | ecosystem: Environmental > Terrestrial > Soil > Wetlands > Peat | place: Sweden: Norrbotten County, Stordalen...
AAAACGCGCTCAAGACATCCTTGCGCTCCGAAATCCACGCCACCGATTCCACGCGCAGCGGATGCAGGGCGAACAGCGCCGCCACGATCAGGCTGCGCCACAACGCACCGGTCATCCGTTTCAGCACGAGGAACAGCAGGACGCCGTTGGCCGCATGAAGCAGCACGCTGGTCAAATGATGTCCCCACGGATTCGCCCCATATATTTCAAAATCCAGCATGTGGGAAATCCATGTCAGCGGATACCAGTTGGAGTATTCCATGCTGAACAAGGCCCAGCGCAGATTCTGCCAGCCGAGGCCGGTGTTTGCATGGGCATTGCGCAGCAATTCGCCATTCTCATCAAAATACTGGAAATCGGTCTTAAGCGCCGGAACGAAAACCCAAACCGTCAGTCCAAATAACAAGAGACAAATCAGGAAGACGCCTGCCGGCCTGTGGAAGAATGAATTCGCCGATTCGAAGAAAGGCCTCTTCGCATTGCCAGCCCGGCTGCGGGAGGGACTTTTGCCGGAAATGTTGTCTTTCATCGGGTTGTCAACAGCGAGATTAGACAAGCGGCGCGGCGGCGTCAATTCATGGGAACAGGCGGGGGGATTGGCCCAAAGGCCGGGCATTCGGGTTTAATCGCATTCGATTCATTCGTTCAGTGCCCGTTGATCGCCTGTAGCATTGAAGCCAATCGTTGTTACCGACCCCTTGCGGGCATTCAGATGCCGGCGGTGTGCGGCAAAAAATGTGCGGGGTTGGACAATTTTGTTTTGAAAAACGTCATTGACCGTGGGGGGCGTGTGGTTAATAATGTGAGTTCGGTTGAACGTAACAAATTAATTTAGAACACATAAAAAATTATGGCAGTGAAAGTCGCAATCAACGGGTTCGGGCGCATCGGTCGCTTGGTCTTCCGCGCGCTCATTGAACAAGGCATGGTGGGCAAGGACATTGAGGTTGTTGCCGTCGGCGATATCGTTCCGGCGTCCAATCTGGCTTATTTGCTCAAGTATGATTCCATCCAAGGCCGTTTCGATGGCACGGTTGGATCGGAAAAATCCGCCGCCGACAAGACCGACGATGATGTGCTCATCGTCAACGGCAAGAAAATCAAGGTGGTCAGCGCCAAGACGCCCGCCGAATTGCCCTGGAAGGCGATGGGCGTGGATCTGGTGATTGAATCTACCGGCCTGTTCACGGACGTGGAGAAGGCCAAGGGTCACATCGCTGCCGGCGCCAAGAAGGTCATCATTTCCGCCCCGGCCAAGGGCGATTGTCTCACGGTCGTGCTGGGCGTGAACGAAGGCAAATACGATCCGAAGCTGCATCATGTTGTTTCCAACGCGAGCTGCACGACGAACTGCCTCGCACCGGTGGTTTATGTGCTGCTCAAGGAAGGCTTCGGCGTCGCCGAAGGCCTGATGACAACGATTCACAGCTACACCGCCACGCAAAAGGTGGTGGACGGCCCGAGCAAGAAGGACTGGAAGGGCGGCCGCAGCGCGGCGATCAATCTGATTCCGTCAACGACCGGCGCGGCCAAGGCCGTGGGCTTGGTGTTGCCGGAAGTCAAAGGCAAGCTGACGGGCATGTCCGTCCGCGTTCCGACACCGACGGTTTCCGTTGTTGACCTGACCGTGAAAACGGTCAAGGAGACGAGCTACAAGGAAATCTGCGCCGCGATGAAGAAGGCCAGCGAGACCTATCTCAAGGGCATTCTCGGCTACACCGAGGACGAAGTGGTCAGCAGCGACTTCATCCATTGCAAACTGTCCTCGATTTTCGACGCCGGCTCCGGCATCGAGCTGAACAGCAAGTTCTTCAAGCTCATCAGCTGGTATGACAACGAATGGGGTTACAGCTGCCGCGTCGGCGACCTCATCAAGGTCATGCTCAAGAAAGGGCTGTAAGCCGAACAGAATTCAAAAAGGCGATCCGGAAACGGGTCGCCTTTTTTGTTTAACCGCGGATGACACGGATAACGCGGATGACAACATTTATTCGTGAAATCCGTGAAATCAGCGGTTCAATTTTTCGTCTGCGGGGTTTCCTGAATCACCTTTTTTCCCTCCAGCTTCTCCAGCTTCGGCGCGATGACAAGCTGGCAGTAGGGTGCGCTGGAATTGTTGTCGAAGTATTGCTGGTGGTAATCCTCGGCCTTGTAAAATTTCTTCAGCGGCACGATTTCCGTCACTATCGGGTGCTTGAAATCCGCCTGTGCGGCGAGCTTTGACTTTTCCGCCTCAAGCTTCTGTTTCTCGTCGCGGTAAAGAATGATGGAGCGATAGGACGTGCCTTCGTCCGCGCCCTGGCGGTTCAATGTCGTCGGGTCGTGCGCCTGCCAGAAAACTTCGAGCAGTCTGGAATAGGAAATTTTCGCCGGATCAAAGACGATTTCCGTGACTTCGGCATGACCGGTTGTTTCGGTGCAAACCTGCTGGTAAGTTGGGTTCTCGGTGGTGCCGCCGGCAAAGCCGCTGGTGACGGAGATGACGCCGGGCAGGCGCTCAAAGACGGCTTCCATGCACCAGAAGCAGCCGCCGCCGAGATCGGCGATTTCAGTTTTGTTTGTGTTCATGGAATTGGCGGGTTGCGCGGACGCCGAAAAATTCATCGCGCCCAAGATCATTAAAAAACAAATCATCCTTTTCATAACGGCACTTGCAGGCGAACGCCCGCGCTACTCCTCCGGTTTGTCCAGATCTTCGCCCGGCGGCAGGTCGGCGAACTTTTCAAAATGCTCCGGCCTGAGCGGCTCGGAAATCACATGTTCGCCGCCCAGCCATTTGCCGAGGTCCACCAGCTTGCAGCGGTGCGAACAAAACGGACCGAACTTCCCGGCAAACCAGTCGCCGGTCTTTTTGCACACGGGGCAAACCACCCCGCGCGGTTTATTTGGTTTCGCTGGCAATCGCTTTGATGTCATTGACCACGCTTGCGGCCTCGTCCGGCGATGCGCCGCCATCCGTCAAAATCTTTTGCACGCCCCTGAAAATCATCTGCTGCTGGGCCGTTGTCAAATGCGCGGTGTTGAAGATGGCGTGGATGAACTGGGCGAGCTTCGGCTGCGGTGCGCGGAGCTTTTCCTTTCCGGCGATGGCCGTTGCCAGATCATCGGCCAGCTTGGAAATGGAGGCCGGCTGCGGCTTTGCGCCCTGGGCGGCGATGGCCAGATCGTTCGTCAGGGATTGCTTTTGGGCAGCGAGGGGATCGGCGGCGGGCGCATTGCCGATGGCGACGAAATCGTTGCGCAGGTTGTCAATGTTTTGGAGCGTGGCCTGAAGCGCGGGATCAACGGGCTGATTCGGATTGTTTTGCGGCGGCGCGGCGGGCTGCGGATTGTCCATGAGCTGCTGGTTGGCGGCGGTTTCCCTGGCGGAGGCAGTTTTCGCCTGTCGTATTGCCTCCGAATAAGAATCCGCCAGAAGGCTGTTTGCCACCAACAATGCGCAGGCGAGTGCGATGAACGACTTCATAACTTCAGTGATTTGTGGTCAGGATGGCACTTTTTTTCGAGAGCAACGAAACATAATCTTCGAGAATGCCTTCGCTCTCGTCGAGGGCCGGATCAAACGTCTGCGCCTTCGTGATGACCATGTCGCAACGCGGCTTGGCGGCGGGCGCATTTGTTTCGGGCAGGTCCAGAAGGATGCCGGTGACGACCTCGTGATTGGTGGTCATTGCCGAAACGCTCCCATTCTGGTTGGTGGCGATCAGCAAAACGGTTCCGTTGGTGGCGAGCATCGGTTCGGGCGCGGCCAGCCCGGGCAGATCGGAGTTTTCCAGGGTGATGTCGTAAATCTTTTCATCCGGCAGCGGCCGCCCGGCCCGTTCCGCCGCCCGCAAATCTTTGCGGACATTTTCCGCCTGGCGCTGCTTGATGGCCTCCTGCTCATTCAGCGTGGCGGTCTTGTCGGCCTGCAATTTTTGATACTGCGCGATGTCCTGGCGGATGTATAGGAAATCCTGGTTGGTGGCGGTGCGCGTTTCCGAGCGCTGACGCAACTCGGCGAGGCAGGGCTGGACGAGATTCAGGCTCTGAAAATCCACGGGCGCATTGGTGTCACACGGCAGCGCATTGTCGAGCGCCTTCTCGCCGATGTCGGCGTAGACATTCAGGACGTCCGGCAGCACGATGTCCGGCTCGACGCCCTTCAACTGGGTCGAGGTGCCGTTGATTCGGTAAAACTTCCGGATGGTGATTTTGAGGGTGCCGGGGTCGTTGGTGGCGGTTGGCGTGGCCGGCCAGATGAAATTGTCGAGGCGCGTGAGGCTTTGCACCGTGCCTTTGCCGTGGGTGGAAATGTCGCCCACAATGACCGCGCGGCCATAATCCTGCAAGGCCGCCGCGGCGATCTCCGCCGCGGATGCGCTGAACCGGTTGATCATGACGACGAGCGGACCGGAATAAAGCGCCGCGGAATTGGTGACGGTGTCCACCTGGATTTGTCCATCTGTGCTGCGCGCGAGAACGACGGGGCCTTCCTTGATGAAAAGTCCGGTGAACTGGATGGCCTCCTCGAGCGAGCCGCCGGGATTGTTGCGCATGTCGAGGATGATGCCGCCGACATTTTCCGCCTCGAGTTTTTTGATCAGTCTGGCGACATCCACGGAAACGAAATTGTGCGCGTTTGAATCCATGGGCGCGTAAAACGAGGGGACGTCAATGAGGCCAATCCGGTTTGTTCCGCCGTGGCCGTCCGGTATTTCGATGAGCCGCGCCTTGGCTTCCTGGTCTTCAAGCTTGATTTCGTCGCGGGTCAAAACCACCACATGACGCGACGCCGGATCATCCTTTGCCTCGATCGTCAGCCGCACCTGCGTGCCCTTGGGGCCGCGGATCAACTCGACGACCTTGGGCAGTTCCATGTCCACGACGTTGACGGGCGGCTGATTGCTTTGTGCGACGGCGATGACGCGGTCTTTTTTGTTGATTTGCCGGCTTTTATCCGCCGGCCCGCCGGGGATGAGCGAGTCAATGGTGCAGTAACCGTAGTCCTCGGACAATTGAGCGCCGATGCCACCAAGCTGCAGGCTCATGCTGATGCGAAAATCCGCCGCATGCTGCTCGTTGAGATAGTCCGTGTGCGGATCGTAGGCGTGGGTGAGCGCGTTGAGATAAGCCTGCAACACATTGTCGCTGTCCCAATTGGTGAAATAGCGGAGGGTCCAGTTGTAACGCCGCGCCAGTTGTTCGGTGATTTCCGCATTGGCGGATTTGGGCAGCGGCAGGATGGCGCCGCTGTTGGTCGGCGACACCTCGCGATCCAATTTTTCCTGCAGGAATTCGTAACGCAACTGCTGGCGCCATAACTCCTGCGCCTCGGCCAGATCCTTCGGATACGGCGCATGACGGCGGTCGAGCGTGATGCGTTCGCCGGTGTCGAACTTGAAGTGGTCCTGATTGAGCAGCTTGTTCACATAATCCGTGTGCTGTGTCATGCGTTCCACGACCCTTGCGAAAATTTCATAGGCGGGCGTGAGGTCGGAGCGGCCGCGTCCGCCGACGGTGAGCTTGTCGAGGTTCGTCCGGTAGTGTGCGAACTCGTCAATGTCGGATTGCAGGAAGTTTTCGCGGCGCGGATCGAGCATCCCCACATAGCCGTCGAAAAACTTTTCGGACATGGTGGTGTCGAGCGATTGCTGGGAATACTGCAAATTCTCCATGAACTGCGCGGTCCGGTAGGCGATGCGCGGGTCGTTGGGACCGGGCGTCAGGATTCCCGGCGCCGTTGTCGTGGTCGGAGCCGGTTTTGGGGCCGCGCAACCGGCTGCGATGACAAGGCAAAGCGAGACGGCCAGCGCGAGGGCCGCGAAGTATTTTGTTTTAAAAAAGCTCATGGTAACGGGCACAACTTCGACCCAATGTAGCGTGATTTGTTCAGAAAGAAACCTTTTTGCGCGATGCCGGATGAAAAGCGGGTTGCAATTTTGAACGGAATTCCCACAATGCCCGTCCGAAAAACAAAAACATGAAGACCATTATCTGGGCCGTGACTGTATGCTTGAGCGTAGCCGCTGTGGACGGTTGCGCCGCGCCATCCAAAACCAACACAACCGCCAGTCATGCCCCGGCCGTCCGGATTCCGCCGGTTCCGTCTGCCGCCGGCACCAATGTGCTGGCCGATGACAAATCGCGCCTGAGCTACGCCATCGGCATGATGTTCGCCGACCGCTGGAAGGAGCAGGGCGTGGACGTCAATCCGGAGCTGGTCCTGCGCGGATTGAAAGATGGACAATCCGGCGGGCCGACGCTGATGAGCCAGCAGGACATGCACGACCTCATCAACAAATTCCAGAACGATCTCGCCCAACGGCAGCAGAAAATGCGCGAAAGCCTCCTTGTGAAGAACAAGGCCGAGGGCGAAGCCTTTCTCGCCAGCAACAAAGCACTGCCCGGCGTTGTGACCCTGCCGGATGGATTGCAATACAAGGTTCTTGCCGAGGGCAGCGGCGAATCCCCCGGGGACAACGACATCGTGGCGGTGAATTTTCGCGGCACTTTTGTTGACGGCACGGAATGGGACAGCTCGGCCCGGTCCGGCAAACCCCTGCAACTGAATGTCGGCCAGGTCTTTCGCGGATGGAGCGAGGCGCTCAAGCTCATGAAGCCCGGCTCCAAGTGGCAGGTGTTCATCCCGGCCGAACTTGCCTTCGGCCCCAATGGATTTTCGCCGCGCATTCCGCCCAACGCCACGCTGATTATTGAGGTCGAACTCCTGACGATCCAGCATCCCCAGGCGCAGCCGCAACAGGCTGCCGCGCCGCAGCCTTCCTCCAATCCGCCCCTGACCAGCGACATCGTCATGGTGCCCTCCGCCGAAGACTTGAAAAAGGGCGCCAAAGTCCAGGTCATCAAGCAGGAGGACCTTCCGAAGTTTCAGCAGTCGCAGACCAACGCGGCGCAGTAACCGCTCGTTTTTGAACAATTCGCGCGGCGGCGTTGTCCATTCTCAACAATGGACAATGCACGTTTGCCTATGAAAAGTCTGCCAAAACCAGTGGTTGGGATTTTCGCCGCGCTGATGGGCGCGGCGGGAATGGTTTGCCTGTTTTATTTCACCGCCTGGGCCATGGACCCGGCCCTGGCCATCACCGTGGACAAAACACCCGTTGTCCGCGACGCCAAGGCCGTCACCAGCTATGCGCCTATTGTCAAAAAAGCCGCGCCGAGCGTCATCAATATTTTCTCCACGCACATCATCCATGAGCGCCTGTATCGGAATCCCATGTTCAACGATCCGTTCTTCCGCCAGTTTTTTGGCGATCCCTACGGACAGGACGGTGGCAGCCAGCGGGAAATCACGCGCAAGGAACAGAGCCTCGGCTCCGGGATCGTCATATCGCCGGATGGTTATATCTTGACCGCCAACCACGTTGTGGAAGGCATGGATGAAATCAAGGTCGCCCTTTCTGACAACAAAAAAGAATATACCGCCAGGGTGGTTGGCACCGATCCGCTGACGGACGTGGCCGTGCTGAAAATTGACGCCGCCGGCCTGCCCGCCATCACGCTTGGCGACAGCGATCAGCTTGAAGTCGGCGACGTTGTGCTCGCGATTGGAAACCCCTTCAATGTCGGCCAGAGCGTGACGATGGGCATCGTCAGCGCGCTCGGCCGCAATGTTCGCGATTTCAACGATGACGGCCGGGTGCATATTCAGGATTTCATCCAGACCGACGCGGCGATCAATCCGGGAAATTCCGGCGGCGCGCTGGTGGATGCCCAAGGCCGGCTCGTCGGCATCAACACGATGATCAAAAGCGATACCATGGGAAATGAAGGCATCGGTTTCGCCGTGCCCGTCAATCTCGCCCGCCACGTCATGGAACGCCTCATCAGCGGCGGCAGGGTCACGCGCGGCTATCTGGGCATTCATATGCAGGATGTTGACTCCAGCATCGCCCCATTTTTTAATCTGCCCGGCCAGAAGGGCGTTCTGGTGGACGATGTCATGCCCGACACGCCCGCAGAAAAGGCCGGGATCCAGTTTGGCGATTTTATAACCGAATTCAACGGCAAGGAAGTTGATGACAGGAACAGTTTGCAACTGGCTATTTCCGAATGCGCGCCCGGCTCCGATGCGACGTTGACGCTGATTCGCAACGGCGCGGCCAAATCGCTTGCCGTCAAACTCGCCGAGCTGCCCGGTGAATCCGCACAAAACAGTCAGGTTCCATCCGTTCCCGCTTCAACCAATGCCGATGCTCTCGGCGGCGTGGCCGTGACCGATTTGGACCGCCAGGCGCGACTGGCGCTGAAAACACCCGCCAACCTTCAGGGCGCGCTCATCATGGAAGTGGACCAAAATTCCAACGCCGCCGAGGCCGGTTTGCGTCGCGGCGATGTCGTTCTGGAAATCAACCGCCAGCCCGTGCGCGACGCCGATGCCGCCGTCAAATTGTCCGGGCAGGCCGGTGGCAGGCACATTCTCGTCCGGATCTGGCGGCGCGAAGGCGAGCTGGACGGGACGCGATGGCTGACCGTTGACAGCGCTGGCAGGTAATCCGAAGAAAGTTGCAGGTTGCGGATTGCAGGTTGCAGGCCGGCGGGTGGTTGAACTTGCAGCCGTCAACCTGTAACCTGCAGCCAGCAATGCCAGTTCAATACAAAGATTATTACGAGACCCTCGGCGTCCCGCGCACCGCGAAGGATGACGAAATCAAAAAGTCATTCCGCCGGCTCGCGCGCGAATTTCATCCTGATGTCGCCAAGGACAAAAAACGCGCCGAGGAAAAATTCAAGGAAATCAACGAGGCCTACGAAGTCCTCTCCGACCCGGCCAAGCGGAAGAAATACGACGAGCTTGGCGCCAACTGGAAGTCCGGCGCGGAGTTCCGTCCGCCGCCCGGCCATGAAGGTTTTCCCGGCGGCCAGGGTTTTCGCGGAAGAGGGCAGGGCGGCGAGGATGTTGAATTCCAGTTTGGTGGCACCGGTTTCAGTGATTTCTTCGAGCAGTTTTTTGGCTCGCGGATGCGCGGCGGCGGTTTCGGCGGGCAGCCCGGCTTTCAGCAGGAGGAGGAATACGCCGAGCGCGGCCGCGACATCGAGGGCGACATCATGGTCACGCTGGAAGAAGCCATGCGCGGCTCGATTCGTTCCGTCAGCGTCCGCCGGCCGTCCGGCCGATCCGTCAAGACCGAGACGTATCAGGTCAAAATCCCGCCCGGAGTCACCGAGGGACAAAAGCTGCGCGTGGCCGGCCACGGCGAAGCGGGCAGCGGCGGCGGCGAATCCGGCGACCTTTTCCTTCGAGTCCGGCTTGCGAAGCATTCGGAATTTGACGTGGATGGCCACGACTTGATTTATGAGGCGGAACTTGCTCCGTGGGAGGCGGTGCTGGGAACCGAAATATCCGTTCCCGCCCTTGATGGCCGCGTGAGCATCAAAATCCACGCAGGCACTCAAAGCGGTCAGAAGCTCCGCGTGCGCGGACGCGGCCTGCCGCAGCGTGGTGGTGACAGGGGGGATTTGTTCGTCATCACCAAAATCGTCGTGCCGGCCAGAATCACCGACACGGAGAAGAAATTATGGGAACAGCTCAAGCGTGAATCAAAATTCAATCCTCGCGCTTAACTTTTAAATGGTATTTCACGCCAGGACGATGGAGGGTTTTTTCCGGCCGTTGACATCTTGGTGGATTGTAAATCCACGGTTGTTTGATGGCAACAGAGGCACCCTCATTCAGACTGCTGCCGGTCAGGGCAGGGGAGCTTGACTTTTTCCCAGTGCCACGGAAAGCAACTGCTGTTCTTCCGGCAACAAATGGCCTTTGGTTTGAGCGATCTGAAGCCAGGGGCTGGCTTGGTTGGTTTTCCCGGTGGCCGCGAGCAACACCCCATAGTAAAGCGCCACGGATGGCTGGGCGAGTTCCGTTGGCCGGAGTTTTTGCAGCACAGCGATGCCTTGCCTGTCCCAGCCCTGCATGTGCAGGGCAAAGGCGTATGTGGAAGCCGCCGTCGGATTGCCAGGATTCTTGGTGTAAAGCTCCTCCGCCAACTGGTATGCCTTGCGCACATCGGTTTTCAACAGCAATGACGTGACCACCAGATCATTTTTATAGGATGTCTCGTCGGGGAAATGCGAGTTTAAAAAGGCATATAGCTGGTGCAGGCCAAGGGTGTTGCCGCTGTTGAAATACAGCAATTCCAGTTCCTGCTGCGCCCCGTGTTCCTCGGGAAAGTCCTGAACCATCTGCAGGAGCAAAGCCTCCTGTTTTTGTTGGAGATGCCAGCTTTCCGCCAGTTGCAATAATTGTATCACGGCTTCGCGGTGTCCGGCGGCCGCGCCCATGGCGGCGTTCCAACTGGTGTCGGCTTCTCCCGACGCACCCAGTTGCGACCAAGCCCGGAAAACCAGGGCAAGCCGGAGAAATTCCAGTTCATCCCAGTTGCCCTGGGAGGCGCTGTTCAGCAGCGCCGTCCATTGGCCGCTTTGGAGGTAACCCTGCGCCAAGGCTATCTCGACCGGTCGCTGATGTAGGAGGGGGACGGCCAAACCCGTCAGCCAGTCGAGATTTTCCGCCACGAGGTTGTTCGTCTGCATCCATTCGGACACTGTCGCAATGGCCGGCGCATTGGTCGCCACCTGTTGTTGCACGGTTTGCAGGCGGTAGTTGAATTCATCGCTTTTCAACTGACGTAAAATGTCCAGGTTTTGCAACTGGTCAGCCAGGGTTGCGTGCGGGTTGGCCGCCAATTGACTGGAATAAACATTTGCCGCTGTCACATCATTGCGTAACAACCGGTCTGCCACCATGGTTCTTAAAGCCAGCAGACCGAGACTGTCGTCCGACCGCATTTTCTCCAGGATTGCCCGTGATTGAACTTGCTCCGTCTTGTTCGTCGAGGTCATCCGGAGGATGGCGGCGTTCATCCTAAAAAGTCCGTTGTTCGGCTCCAGTGTGGCTGCCGTCTCAAAGTGGGACTCCGCCTCTGCCAGATGATATGTGTGCATGGCCAGACTGGCGGCGACCACCTGATAGCCGGCAGTGTTGGTGGCGATTGGAGCGAGCTCTTTCAATATCTTAACGGTGAGCGGATACGGCGGTTTTTGATAATTCAATCCCGCCGTCGCCAGGCTTAATTTATTTTCCACGGTGGGATCATTAATCACAATGCGCAGCAGCCATTCCAACGTCAGCGGCAAGTGGTTGCGGTCGTTGAGTATGGCCATCACGCGGCAGGCTGGCAGGTTGTTGGGATTAAGCATGAGCGCCTGCTTGGCACTCAAGTCTGCGTTGTGATAATCTCCGCGGGCCAGAAATGCCTGGGACTCCTTCTGCCAATGTATTTCCTTGTAGTGCCGGTAATGACGCAACCCAACCCTGAACGTCCCGGCCAGCGCGACCGCAACCACCATGATGACGACGGCTGCCACCAGCCAGGAATAAAAACGGTAATACGCCTCGCTCCAGGTGCGGTAACGATCCATGTGCCGGAAGCCGCGTTGGCGAAACCAAGCAATTATGTCGAGCGCTTTCCGACCGCCGGCATTTCCCTCCATCCAATTCCAAAAACGATTTTGATTTTCGTTTTCCTCCATAAGAACAAGGATATCAGATCAGCAGCGGATTGGCAAAGTGGAAACATCCGCTAAGGAACCGCTGAATAAAGCCAAGTTTTCAAATTTCAGTTATTGCTGATGAAAGATGATCCCCCAGCGGTGGCAAATTGAGTCGGGGAGCTTGGGTTGGCGAGTCAGTTTTGGTTTGGTGGCGGGGGTTGGTCTGTCTGCTCAAGATCGGATTTGACTTCGGAAACCTGGCCTGCGGTCTGGACAGTCCCAATCCGCTGCCCGAAAAGATTGCCTATGACTACGAATTCACAGACCTCAAACGCGCTTACGGCCGCCCGGATGATGACCCGGTGCCGCCTGTTATCCTTCACTCGCCGGAATTCCCATTTCCGCATCAGACGGGAGGGGGAGTGAGAGCGCTTTTTACTGAAACTAGCCGGGGTGTCGCCAGTATTCCGCTGCGTGATTCCAACGGTTGGGATTGTTTTCGTTGATTGGTGCTTGCATCTTGAATAATGATAGCTATAATGATTCCGGATGTTTGGAGTTCAGATGCACAAAATGGTTTGGCTTTCCTTGTTGCGCGAACTGCAAGGCAGTTTGTGCCCTTTGTGCTTTATGATCTCTTGTCTCACCAAGCGCTACGGTAACCTTATGAAAAACATATTCCCATGTGCGTCAGTCTGCTGGGAGATTCCTCTCCGCCGCGCCGGACTTGGCTTTTTGTGCGTGCTGGCTTTGTGCTGCCTGCCGGCCACCGTCGCCCGCGCCGCGCTGGCTCAACCCGTCGTCCAGCAGTTCTTTGTCCCCTTGCCGGAACAGGATCTCCAGACTTCGATGAATACGATTGACTCCACCGGCACGAAGGTGGGGAACACGATGAAAGTGACCATCGCCATTGTCGTGGGCCAGACCAACACCGTCATCGTCTATGACCAATGGGAAGACGGCTACGAGAACGACCTCAACAATCCCACCCAGCCCGGCACCAAGATCTGGGGCGACGGCAATCTCAACACGCCGGCACCGGGTTATCCCAACAACATCCTGCCCGCTGGCGCGGTGATTCTGCTCACCAACATTGTCACGCTGCCGCGCAATCCGTCGGTGACGAACTACGACGGACGCGATCGCATCGGTGCCACCAAGCCGGTGGTGATGACGCGCGCCGCCTGGGGAGTCACGCCCGGCACCGTGCTCGTGAGCGCCTCGGAGATTTACGACACCTCGCACTGGGGCACGAATTTCCTGCTGCCCATCGGCACCAACGTCAACGCGGCCATCCAGAATTTCTCCTACAGCGCTGCCTACATCATGGCCTCCCAGAACGGCACCGTGGTGAAGATTGATTACAACGGCGATGGCGTCTTTGAACTGACGAACACATTGAGCATGGGCCAGAACGCGGTCGTTCCCAATGTCAGGGCCGGCGCCAAAATCATCTCGTCCGCGCCGGTTCAGGTGCATGAAGTGACCGGTCGCATCGGCTCCACCTACCAGTCCCGCTCCTTCGCCATCCGCCCCTTTAATGTGTGGAACATGAGCTATCACGCTGCCGCCGGCACGACGCTCGCCTCGGAGGTTCACAACATTTTCGTTTATAATCCCTATCCGACCAACATCACCGTGCAGTATCAGACCGCCGCCGGCTCCGGCTCGTTTGTGGTCACCAACAATGGTAGCGACTACAAGTTCCCCATGCCGCTCAACTCGGGTGCCAATTTCTTCACCACCAACGGCGTGATCTTTTATGCCGTCGGCGCCAATGACAGCGGTGCCGCCGCCAGCGCCAACCAGACGCACGATTGGGGATACGCTCTCCAGCCGGATTCCGCGCTCACCACCGTCGCCCTCTGCGGCTGGTCGCCCGGATCGGATTCCACGATTGCGCCTCCCACGCCCGATGCCAACGGCAGCCCCGTCTGGGCGACGCCCATGAAGAACACCGTCATCTATGTCAACTATTCCGGCAATCCGACCAACGGACCGCTCACCGCGCCAAACGGCATCAAGTATAACACCAACTACACGGCCACCGCCCTGAATTATGTCCGCATTTACAATCCCACGACGAAGAACATGACTGGCGCCCGCATATTTACCACGGATGGCACGCTGTTTACCACCGTCTGGGGCGAGGATTCCTCCGTCGCCGGACCGGGCAATCCGTATCTCGACTGCGGCCTTACGGTCCTTCCATTCCCGACCCCCACGATTTCCAAGTCATCCACTCTTTACCTTGACAAGGACGGTAACGGCGCGGCCAGCGTCGGCGACACGCTGCAATACACCATCAATGTTGCCAACCAAAATTCGATCGCCATCTCCGACGTGTTGGTGAAGGATGTCCTGCCGACAAACCTGACCTATGTGGCCAATTCAACCACGATCGGCGGATCGCCTCTCGCCGACAACTCGGTGCCGCCGGCGCTCACCCAGTTCCCGCTCGACGAGAACGGCATTATCATCCCCACCATTCCGGCCGGCAACACGGTGCAAATCCAGTTTCTCGCCATCATTAACGCCCCCGGCACCATCACCAATTCCGTCAACGGAGCCACCGGCGACGGCCTTTGGACTGGTGTGGCTCAAACCGCCAATCCGGTGATTGCGTCCAATTCGCCCGCGCCCCCTTGCGGCCTGACCTTCTCCGACAGCACCGGGAACCCGGTCAGCAGTTATGCGCCCAATGCCGGCATCTACGTCACCGTCACCAATAATGCGTTGAACCTCTCGGCCGGCGCCACGGACACCGTTCAGGTGCTCGTGATGAACGATTCCAACGGCGACTTCGAATATCTCACGCTCACCGAAACGGGTGTGAACACCGGCATCTTCCGCAACACCAGCCCGCTGCCGTCGTCCACCACGGCTGGCGTCAATCAGCAGGACGGCACGCTTTACGCGCAGGCCGGACAGACCCTGGAAGTGGATCTTGCCAACAGCAGTTGCAACGTCGCACATGTGACAGTGACCACGCCGTCGGCGATCAAACAGCTCTACCTCGATTTTGGCCAGACCCTCGACCGCAATAACCCGGTGGCGTTGAATGAAACGACGACCACCAACACCAGCCTATTGAGCGCTTGGAAATACAGCAGAAAAATCACCATTGACCACACCAAGGTTGGCGGTGGCACCACGGACGAGGCGAACTTCCCCGTTCTCATCAGTCTGTCTGACGACTCCAGCTTGTCTTCTCACGCGCTGGCCAGCGGCAACGACATTCTTTTCACCGCCAGCGACGGCGTAACCGTCCTGTCTTACGAAAGAGAATCATATTCCAGCGGAACACTTGTCGCCTGGGTCAAGGTTCCGACCTTGAGCCACACCGCCGACACGGTGCTTTATATGTATTACGGAAACAGTTCGGCTTCGGACCAGCAGAACAAGATCGCCGTCTGGGACTCAAACTACCAGGGAGTCTGGCACCTTGGCCAGACGCCGAGTGCAACCAAGCCGGATATGCTGGATTCCACGTCTGGCGCCAACAACGGCTCCAGCCAGGGGTCGTCACTTCCTACGCAAGCCGCCGGCCAGATTGACGGCAGCCTCACCTTGAGCAGCAATAACTTGAATTATATTTCAACGGCTAATTCGTTTGCGCCCGGGACCAACAGCAGCGAGACGGTGCAAGCTTGGATCAAAACCACAACCGGGGCCAGCAACAAGGTCGTCGGCTTTGAAACTTCTCAACTTCAATCCGGCACCACTGATTCTTCCCAAGCTGACCGGCAAATCTATCTCGACGCAAAAGGCAAGGCGCGGTTCGGCACTTGGAATACCACCACCGGTGTTGCCAACATGGCAATTTCAACGAGCGCAGTTAATGATGGAGCTTGGCATTCCTTGGTCGGTATTCGGGACAACACCGCCAGCAAATTGTATCTGTATGTGGATGGCGTTCTTCAGGCAACCACCAACAGCACCATGGGGCAGGCCTATACTGCCGGCTATTGGAGGATTGGCTCTTACCACATATCCGCTGGCCAATGGTTCGGCAATGATGGATACTTCAATGGCAGTGTGGACGAGGTTCGCGTGTCGCAGATCGCGCGCAGCTCCGACTGGGTTGCGACCGAATACAACAACCAAAGTTTGCCCTCCAGCTTTTTCAGCATCGGAACGGAAACGGCGCTCAACAACAGCGTCAGCTTCGTCCAAACGCCCGCCTTCACGAACACATTCTTGCTGCCCGCCGGCGGACTGGTGACAATCACCAACTACATTTCGACCAACATGGGCACGCTCTCTGCGAGCCCGACGGTGAGCGCGGTGTTGAGTTATGGGCCTGGTCTTACAAACTTCATCAATTTCAGTTCCGCCACTTTCCTGACCAGCGGCAGCGGCAGCAATTATCTCGTCTGGTCCGGCACGCTTTCCAGCAATGTCACCGTTGCCAGCGGCCAGGCAATCACCTTCGCCGTGACGAACACCACCACCGGCGGTTTTGTGATTAACTACGACAGCACCACCTGTCCTTCCGTCATTTCGCTGCCCACCACCACGATCATCAACGTGAATTCGCTGGCCCTTTACACGACCCCGTGGTCGGGCACGAACCTCGCGGGAGCCGGCACCTTGAGCGGCCAGACGCTCTATATTCGCGCCACGGTCAGCGATCCCTTTGGCGCCTATGACGTGAACCATTTGAATTTGAACATCACCGATCCGGCAAACAACGTCAGCAACACCACGCTCACGGACGCGCAGGTGGTCGCCACCAATGGCGCCTCGAAGACTTATGAATACGCGTGGTTTGCCCCCGCGACGACCGGCAACTATACCTTCCGGGTGGACGCCTTTGAAGGCACGGAGGGCATCACCAATTCAAGCCTGACCTCCATCTACGTCGGCACGCAGGATCTCGGAGTGCCGAGCACCACCATTTTCACCTACGGTCCCGCCGGCTACCAGACCAACAGTTACTGGGCTGGCAACTATGTCAGCGTCCAAGTCACCAGTCTGGATGGAAATACCAATGCCACCACCGTTGATAAAATCAACGCGATCATCACCACCAGCACCGGCGACACTGAAACCATTCTTCTGACCGAGACGGGTCCGAACACGGGCATTTTCACGAACAGCATTCTGTCAAGCACGGGCACGGTTGTTGCTGGCAATGGCACCTTGGAAGTCCAGCCCGGCACGCTGCTGCATGTCACCTATACCAATCCATATAATCCCGCCGACGTGAGCAGCGACAACGCCGTCATCAAACCGACTAATCCCGGAAACCCGTCAGTCAGCGTGTTCAAGACGATGGTGAGTCCGGCCGGCGGCCTCGTGCAAACCAATGGAACGGTTCAGTTCAATATTCAGGTGGTCAACTCCGGCGGCACCACACTGTCAAGCGTCATCCTGACGGACACCAATAACAACACACAGTTGGCCTTTACCGGTGCCAGCGCGACGCCGACCAGCACCAGTGTTGTTGGAAATACCGTCAGCCTCGCCTGGAACAACCTCGGGCCGCTGGCGGTTGGTGCCTCCACGAATATCAGCGTCAATTTCACAGTGCTCGCCACCGGCACTTTCAGCAACAGCGCCATTGTCACCGGCGACGCCACCGCCGGGCCGTCACGCGCTTTTGTGACGGGCATTAACACCAGCCTGGTCATCGCCAAGAGCATCGTCACGCCGGTGCCCGGCCCGGCTTACATCAGCAACATGGTTGTCTTTTTCATCGGGTTGACGAACAGCGGTTCCACGATCATTACCAACCTGCCGCTGGAGGATGATTACAGCGCTGGTGAATTGCAATTTGTCGCCGCATCGGTGCCGCCCGCCGGTGCGGGTGGTGGTATTATTCTCTGGACGAATCTCGGCCCGCTGGCGCCCGGCGCATTTACCAATGTCTATGTGACGAACATTGCCGTGGGCGTCGCCAGTCCCACGGTCAATTCCGCCGCTGTTAATTACGCGCAGGATGCAAATGGTAATCTGGTTCCGCCGGTTCAGGCCATGACAAATCTGAACATTGTCGGTGCCAGCTTGAGCGGTAATGTCTGGTTTGACGCCAATGCTAATGCCGTCAACGATGCGGGTGACAGCGAGCTGGCGGGGGTGATCGTATTCCTCGACCCCGATCACGATGGCATCCGCGGACCGTCGGATACGTTCGTCACAACGGACGCGAGCGGAAATTACACTTTCAACAGCCTTGCCGCCGGCACTTATTATGTGACCGTGGACACCAATTCGCTGCCAGCCGGGGTGAAGCCCACTTTTGACACGGATGGAATTGCCACATCGAACGTCATCAGCGTCTCACTCACCGGCAGCCAGGTGGTGACCGGCCAGAACTTCGGCTACACCGGCACCGGATCCATCGGCAATTATATCTGGTATGACGTGAACGGTGACGGCGTGGCGCAGGCCAATGAACCGCCGCTGGCCGGCGTGCGGGTGTTCATTGATGCCAATGGCAATGGCAGTTGGGACGCCGGCGAGGTCTATCAATACACCACGGCTGCCGGATATTACGACTTCACGAACCTCGTGGCCGGCACTTACAACATCGCCGTGGATTACTCGACGCTGCCCGCCGGCGTGATCTGCACCGGCGATCCCGACGCCACAAAGGACGGCGCCTCGACGACCATCCTTGCCGCCGGCCAGAATGTCACCACGGACAACTTTGGTTTCCGGGGCAACGCCAGCGTTGCTGGAAATGTTCTGAAGGACGTGAACGGCAACGGCATCGCAGACCCCGAAGACACTACCGGTATTCCGGGAGTTACGGTCACACTGCAGACGACCGGCGGTCTGACCATCGCCACAACCCTCACCATCGCCGGCGGAGCTTACAGCTTTACCAATCTATTGCCGGGCAGCTACGTGGTGGTGGAGACAAATCTGCCGGGCTGGATCAGCACCTTGGACACCGCGCCACCCAATGACAGTCGTATTCCGGTGACGCTGACGAGCGGTCAGGTCTCGACCGGCAATAATTTTTACGACACGCAACTGGCGCAGATCACGGGCAGCGTGAAGCTGGATGTGAACGGCAACGGCGTAGTTGATACCGCAGACACCAATGGCGTTTCTCCCGTGGTGATCAAGGTGTATCAAGGTGGAACCAACTTGGTGGCCACCGTGACAAACATTTCGAACGGCAGCTTTGCCGTGTCGAGCCTGCCGCCAAGTGGTTACACGGTGGTGCAGACGGTGCCGCCGGGTTACACCAACACTACGCCGGTGACGGTCAGCGTGACGCTGACCAGCGGTTTGTCCGGCACGGCCAATTACTTGGACACACCCACCTTCAGCATCGGTCACCGGGTGTTTTTGGATAATGGCGCGGGTGGCGGCACCGCCAACAACGGCGTGCGGGATGGCACCGAACCGGGCATCGCGAGCGTGGCGCTGAAGCTCTATGCGGCGAACGGTTCGGGCAATCCCACGGGCAGCGTGCTGGCCCGGACGAACACCGATGCCAGCGGTTATTACCGCTTCGATGGATTGTTTGCGGGAACTTATGTCGTGGTGGTGGACATGATTGGTTCTGGCGCGGCACTCAACGGCATGATCACCAGCACGGGCTGGACCACGAACTTGACGACTGCGGGCGATTTGAAGGATCACGGCATAGACACTCAGATGAATGCCTTCACCGTTCTGCCGGGCGGAATTGCGAGTGTGCCGGTTCAGGTGGGCATTGGTTTGCAGCCCCTCAACGAGGTCACTTCCGGTTCAGACGCGGGAGCCAACGGACCGGGCGGCGATGCCAGCGACAATCTGGTGGTGGACTTCGGCTTTTACAGCCCGCCGCCGACGGCGGCAACGCTGGCGTGGCTGGGTGCCTATGTGGACACCAATGGCCAGGTTCAGGTGACGTGGCAGACGCTCTCCGAATTCGACTTACTCTACTTTGATGTCTTGCGGACGTCGCCATCGTCGCCCATGACAACGGATGTGACGCCTGATTGGGTGGACGCCCAAGGTGGGCAGTCTTCCGGGTATCTTTACCAAGTGCCGGACCCGACAGTGGATTTACCCGGCAAATATACTTACAGCTTGGTGGGCGTGAACAGCGACTTGACTACAAACGTGTTGGCGACAGCGACCGTGAACTTGGCAACAAACAGCTTCGGCACGATCCGCATCACCGGCATACAGGCGCAGACGAACGGCATGCAGGTGCAGTGGGTGGGCGGTCAGCCGCCTTATACTCTGGAATCTCAATCCAGTCCCGGCGCGAGCTGGATACCGGTCGGCCCCGCGCAACCGGGCGAAACCGAGGCGGTGGTGCCGGCGACGAATGCCAGCGGATTCTTCCGCGTGAAAGGCGGCGGCAATGAATAATTCTGAATTTCAACCTGAAGGGTTTCAACAACACACTCGCATGAAACAAACCAACATGAACCAGGTCAGATCGTGGTGCGGCTTGCTGCTGGCGGGCTTGTTGCTGGCAGGATTTGCACCCGCAGCCCACGCGGGGTTGTTTGCCGGTCCTTTTGCCACGGGCGATTGGACACAGACGCCTGTAAGCGCCAATGACGGCGTGTTCGCCTTCACGGGAACCGGCACTTCGACTACATTGGTGCTCCAATCGTCAACGACGACGGGGTTTTCCGACACGCTGGTCGGCGCCTTCAATTCGGGCACGGCGGAATTAGTGAGCTTCGACTGGACGCTGACGGCCAATGGCAACATCGGTTCACCGACGGCCTATTTTTATGTGGGTAATATCATATACACGCTGCAAGGTTCCAGCGGCAATTGGACTGACATTAATGTTCCGGCGAACACGGAAATCTACTTCGAGCTGGTGGGAGACACGTCGCCGGACAAGGCCTCGGCGGAACTGCAAATCGTCGGCGTGCCCGAGGCAGGCAACGCGCTGGCCGGTCTGCTGGTGTTGGGGGCGGCGGGTTTTGAATGGTTCCGGCGGAGGCGAATGGTGGTTGGTTGAAGCGCGCCTGCAAACCAAGCCCGGATGATGCAAATCAAGCTGTCGCGGTTGGAACGCGCAGGAAGAAGTGTCCGGATGGCGCCTCTTTTGAGCGCGCTGTGGCTGGTCGCGGCGGCTGCCATTGCGCCCGTGTGTCGGGTTCAAGCTTCTGATTGCTGGCCGCAGATCAAGATTACCACGCTGAACTCCGGGCTTCATCATGTCATGGCTGCGGACTTGGCCGCGCTGATCGGGGTGAATACCAATGACGTGCAGAACAGGATTCTCCAGGGCAACTGGCAGCTTTTGAATCAGGGGCAGCCCGCCGGCTGGCTGGCGGGGAGCAACGGAATGGATTTGATCTTCTATGCCCAGGCGTTGTGCAATAATTTCACCACCAATAACGTCTATTGGCTTGTGGACGGGACGAATGCACCGCCGGCGTCCGCAGACGGCGGATCCCCCGCGGCGGTGAGCGGCACCTGGTATCCGGCCATGACGAACTGCGAGCAGGACATCTACTGCCGTTATGAATTGGGGACGAATCCCGATTCGAATTACTGGTATTGGGCAAACCTCGTGGCCAGTCATCCCTTGCGCGGCAAGTTCAGTGTGACTGTCCCGTTGGACGCGCTGGGCGACACGAGCACCCATGCCCAGATTGCCGTCCGGGTGTGCGGTTCCACCACGACCACCAACACCGTGGGCGTGTCCGTGAACGGGACGACCAACGCCGCGTGGGTCGGGGCGTGGACGGGCGCCGTGCCAGCCGTCTTCACCTTCAATTTCCCCGCCAGCCTGCTCAATGCGGGCAACAACACCATCGAGTTCACCGCGCTGGGAACGCCGTTGACGCAGTGGTGGCTGAACGGCTTTGCGCTCCAATTTCCCCGGCCCTACCTGGCGGTGGCGGGAGCATTGCAGTGCAGCGCCAATTCCAACGCGGTCGTCACCATGATCGGGTTCAACAACAACCTCATCACCGTGCTGGACGTGACCCGGCCGCTGTCGCCGGTGGTGGTGACAAATCTATTGGTGGAGACCAACGGCGGGCAATGGCAGGCCAGCTTCCTGCCGGCGTCGGCCAGCGCGAATTATTCCGCGGCCCAATCCGGCGGCCTGCTGACGCCACTGGCGTTGGAGGCCGTGACGCCGCTGGGGCTGGCCAGCCCGACCAATCGCGCGGCCTGCGTGATCATCGCCCCCGCCGCGCTGCAAAATTCCGCCGCCGCCCTCGCCGGCTATCGCAACGCGCAGGGCCTGGAAACGCGCGTGATTCCGCTGGAGGCGATCTACAACGAATTCAACTACGGCCTGTGCGATCCGGAGGCCTTGAACACATTTCTGGCGCAGGCACACAGCACATGGCAATTGCCGCCAGCCTACGTCGTGCTCGCCGGCAATGGCACCTACGACTACCGCAATCTACTGGGGATGAACGACAACCTGTTGCCGCCGCTCATGATCATGACCCTCTACGGTTTGACCGCATCGGACAGTGAATTCGGCGACCTGGGCGGGACCAATTATCCCGAGATCGCCGTCGGCCGGCTGCCCGCCACCAACTCGGTGCAACTGGATGGCATGATCAGCAAGATCGAGGCCTACGAGGCGCTGCCGCAACAGGCGATCAATCAGGCGCTGCTGGTCGCGGATTTTGATGATCCCCAGGCGGGAGATTTTCCCGACGAAATTTTGGCGGTGCAGGGGATTGTGACACCGGCTTTTCAGGCCACCACCGTGCTGCCCACTGTCGCGGCTCAAATGCACAACCAGGTGCTAATCAGTCTCAACGCCGGAGAGGATTTGATGTGTTATCTGGGTCATGGCGCTTCCACGCAATTCGGCTCCAGCACACCCGGCTACCTGTCCATTTCCGATCTGGGCGCGCTCAATAACGGCGCGCGGCTCCCATTCATCGCGGGCATCACCTGCCTGGCGGGAAGCTTTGCGCAGCCGGGAGGCGTCTGCTTGGGCCAGGCATTTATGGACGCCACCAATTCAGGCGCAATAGCCGTCCTGTCGGCGTCAGGATTTTCAATAGATTATGAGGCGCTGGATTTGAACACGTCGCTCATGATCAGTCTCGCCGACGGCTCAACCGGACGGCTCGGAGATTTTGTTCGCGGCGCGATGGAGGACTTCAATCAGACACCGCATTTCACGCCATCGGGAATGTTCAATCTCATGGGCGACCCGGCGCTGCGGCTGTGCTTCACCCCGCTGCCGCCGCCGGCGATTTCTGCGGTGACATTCACTTCAACCCAGGGAAGCCTGCTGACATTAAGCGCCACGCCGGCGAAAAATTTCACCCTGCTGGCCACAACCAATCTTCTGATGCCGGTTGCGACCTGGTCGGTGGTGGGCAGCGGCACGGCACCCGTGGGGCCGTTCGTGGTGTCCGATCCGGCGGCGACAAATTTTCCGCAGCGATTCTACCGCGTCCGTTCGCCGTGATTGCTCATGGGTGAGCCGGCACGGCGCCGGTTTATCCGCTTCACGGTGTTGAATTTATTTTTCCAGCACCGGCGAGTTGCGGATGACGACGCCGGTTACATTGTCCGCGAGCACCGAAGGCAGAACGCCGTCGGCCACCTGCGCCTTGAAGTTGTCAACCTCCAGCTTGTTCACGTCCGCGCAAATGATGGCCGGGCGGAAATCGTTCGTCTTGAAGCTGAAATTGATGTTCGCCAGTTCCAGGCCCTTGACGTGCCGGGCAAAGATGCCGTAGGCCGGCATGGTGCCTTCGCGGCTGGGATCGGGATAATCGTAGGCCAGTTCCCTGGGCATGTGGGTGGCGTTGGTCACCGCTCCGCCGCCGTTGCTGATGATGCGGATGTTGTCCAGCCGGATACCTTCCAGCGGATGATCCGGCAATCCAAAAATCTCCACGCTGGCCGCCTTGCCCACGCCGTCCGCAATCACATCGGAAATGGAAATGTTCCGGCACACGCTGGGCGATTCCGACATCGGGGCGCGGTTGCGCTTGCCGGTGGTGATGTAAATCGCGTAATCCGGCACGTCCGTCATCGTCAGGTTGTTGATCGAAATGTTTTCCATGATGCCGCCGTCCACTTCCTCCAGCGCCAGCCCCTTGCAACTGCGGAACGTGCAGTTGGCCACGGTGCAGTTGCGGAAACCGCCGGCGGATTCCGTGCCGAACTTGATGCGGCCGTTGTGCCGGGGACTCGGCTTCATCGTGCCGTCGAGCAGCGTGCCCACCTCGAAGCCCGACACCTGGCAGTTCACGATGGTCAGGTTTTCCGTGAGCACCCTCCGGCCCAGGGCGAAACTGCTCTTGGGGCAAAGCCCGTCGTCATTCGGCGAATTGATGCGGCAGTTGGAAACCATCGTGTTGCGGCAGCAATCAATGTCTATGCCGTCGCGGTCCGTGTCCATCGTCACGTTGTCCACCGTCATGTTGTCGCAGCCGGTCACAAGAATGGCGAAGTGGCCACCGTGATAAATCGTCACATCGCGGATGAGGACATTTCGGCACAGCTTGAGTGCGATGGCCTTGTTGCCGAGGCGAACCGGTGGATAATTCGTCTTGGCCGGCACATAATTGGTCGGGTTCCATGATTTGTAGCCGCACATCCGGTCCAGCAATCCGTCGGCGCGCACCAGGCCGCCGCCGCTGATCATGCCCTGGCCGGTGATGAACACATTCGTCAGGTTCTCGCCCCAGATGAGGCTGTTGTGGAAGTAACAATGCCCGCCGTCCTGATATGGATTGTTTGTCCAAGCTTCCGTCGGGTCGTAGGCGTTCAGCTTTTGCGGAGCGCCCACGATCGTCGCGCCCGCCTCGATGACAAAATGGATGTTGCTCTGGAGATGGATCGAGCCGCACAGATAAACGCCCGGCGGAACCACCACCGTGCCGCCGCCCATCCGCGCCGCGGCATCAATCGCGCGATTGATGGCTGCGTGGTCCAGCGTCTTGCCGTCGCCCTTCGCGCCGAAGGCGCGGACGTTGTAGGCCGCCTTGCCCGGATACGCCGAACGGCAACCGATGGCCAGCGTCAAAAGGAGTGCGAAACAAAACAGGGCTTGGAGGAGGCGTGTCATTTTCATGGGCAATTTTCACACGGTATAATCCAGTGCGCGCAAAACTTCAATGCGCAATTGGTGAAAATTTCAACCTGCACCATCGGTATCTGACTGCGCCGGTCGTTTGCAACCGCCTTTCAAAGGCCGTTGGCGGCGGTGACAATGCCACCATCGAAATGGAAAGTATGGGTGGCACCCCAGCGAACAGCCAAGGCATCCGCCATGCCAGACAAGTGTGCGATTTCCCCTTTGGCCAGCCGGACGAAAATCACGGCGAGCGGAGACGGTAGAAACGGCTGGGATAATTCGTCCACTGCGAATCGGTGAAATAGGACGAGCCGCCGGTGAGCATGTTGGTTCCAACAGGAAACCAGACGGGATTGGCCAAATCCGTGCAGGCCTCCACCACGACGGGGATGTTGGTTGCCCAAGAGACGGTGAAACCGAACTGGTTCGTCTGAATACCGAAATTGGGCTCGAAATTCAGAATCGTCGGGTTCGGAAGCATCCATGACGCGGTCGGAACGCCGTCAAAGGTCGCGCCCCAGCCTGTGGTCCCCGGCAAATAATAAACCGTCGGGCTGCTGTCGTATAAAAACACAGAAGAATCATCGGTGGGCACAGGAGAGTTGCCCAAGCAATAGACACTGGTCAGCCTGGTGCAGGAATAAAAGGCAGCGCTGCCGATACTGGTGACGGTGTTGGGAATGGTGATGCTGGTCAAGCCCTCGCAGCGGTAGAACGCCTGCTCTCCGATGGAGGTGACCGGCAGACCGTTGGTCGTATCGGGGATAATCAAATCATCGTAACCGGAGGCGGTATATCCCGTGATAGTGATCGCGCCGTTGTTGGTTGTGAATGTGAATCCATTTGGATTTAACCACTGCGCGGTCGGAAGACCGCCGAACGTCGAATCCCAACCCGTCCTCCACGGCTCGTAATAGACGGTGGCGTTAATGTCATTGCTGAAAACTGATGTGTAATAAAGCAAAGGGGCGTTGTATTGAAAATAAAATCCCGTGACATTGGTGCAACCATCGAACGCATAACTCATAATCGTGGTGACCCAGGGACCAATCGTCACGCTCATCAGGCTGGTGCAGGCTTCAAACGTATGATCTCGGATAACGGCGGCACCTCCGCTATAACTATTGTCAACGGCAGGGAATGGTTGGATTGAAATGCTTGTCAGGCCGGAGCACGAATCAAATGCCGAGCACCCAATGTTGGTGGCGCTGTTGGGAATCTTCAAGATCGTCAGTCCGGTGCAGGAATCAAAAGCCCAGTCCCCAATGCTTTTGACGCTGAAGGGAATCACAACGCTCGTCAGTCCGGCACAGGAATCAAAGGCGATGTTGCCGATATTGGTGACAGTATTGGAAATTACGTAGCAGCCGGCCTTTCCGCCCGGACATTGGATGAGCGTGCTCTGGCCCGGATTGAACAGGACCCCATCCGCACTGCTGTAGTTCATGTTTTGCGGATCCACCGTTATTGCGGTCAAGCCGCCGCAGGAATCAAACGCATACAGCCCGATGTTGGTGACGCTGGTGGGAATGAAGACGCCGCCCAGGCTGGCGCAGTTTT
>Ga0224554_1000699_pt1 | contig 25989 bp, 25 predicted proteins | sample 714S22024metaG_FD_180666 | JGI IMG/M metagenome (GOLD analysis project Ga0224554, IMG submission 180666) | Peat soil microbial communities from Stordalen Mire, Sweden - 717 S2 20-24 | ecosystem: Environmental > Terrestrial > Soil > Wetlands > Peat | place: Sweden: Norrbotten County, Stordalen...
TGGCGCGATCACGCTCGCCGCGCGCGAAAATCTCGACAATTTAATTTGGGTCGTGAACTGCAATTTGCAGCGGCTGGACGGGCCGGTGCGCGGCAACGGGAAAATCATCCAGGAACTCGAAGGCCTGTTCCACGGCGCGGGCTGGAACGTCATCAAGGTGATCTGGGGAACGGAATGGGATGACATCATCGCGCGCGACCAGTCCGGGCTGCTCCTCAAGCGCATGGAAGAATGTGTGGACGGCGACTACCAAAAATATGTCGTCGAGCCGGGCAGTTATACGCGGCATCATTTCTTCGGCAAATATCCGCAGTTGCTCGAACTGGTGAATCATTTGAGCGACGGGCAGATTTCCAAATTGCTGCGCGGCGGCCACGACGTGCGCAAGATGTATGCCGCCTACAAATCCGCGATGGATCACAAGGGCCGGCCAACGGTGATTCTCGCGAAGACCGTCAAGGGCTACGGCCTCGGCGAAGCGGGTGAGGGCAAAAACATTTCGCACCAGCAGAAAAAAATGAACGAGAAGGAGCTGCGCGAGTTCCGGGCGCGTTTCGACATTCCGTTGAGCGACGATGTGATTGCCGACATGCCGTTTTATCGCCCGCCCGCCGACAGCCCGGAGATGAAATATCTTCTGGCGCAGCGCAAAAAACTTGGCGGCTTTGTTCCGGCGCGCATCGTCAAGCCCGCGAAACTCGACGTGCCGACGATGGAGCATTTCACCGAATTTGCCAAAGATTCGGCGCGCGAAGTTTCCACCACGATGGCCTTCGGACGCTTGTTGAGCCTGATGCTTCAGCACAAAGGCTTGAACAAACATCTCGTGCCGATCATCCCGGACGAGGCGCGCACGTTTGGTCTGGATACTTTGTTCCGCGAGATTGGAATTTATTCGTCCAAGGGCCAGCTTTACGAGCCGGTGGACAGCCAGACGCTGTCGTATTATCACGAAGCCAGGGACGGGCAGATTCTCGAAGAGGGCATCAGTGAAGCGGGTTCGATGGCGTCGTTTATCGCCGCCGGCACGAGCTACGCCACGCTCGGCGTGCCGATGGTTCCGTTTTATATTTACTACTCGATGTTTGGTCCGCAGCGCGTCGGCGATTTGTTCTGGCTCGCCGGAGATATTCGTGCAAAAGGATTTTTGCTGGGCGCGACTTCCGGCCGCACCACGCTCAACGGCGAAGGCCTGCAACACCAGGACGGCCACAGCCTGCTGCACGCGAGCACGATTCCGACGTGCCTGCCATACGATCCCGCATTCAGCTACGAACTCGCGGTCATCGTCGCCGACGGCCTGCGCCGGATGTTCGTCGAGAACGAGGACATTTTTTATTACCTCGCCGTCTATAACGAAAATCATCCGATGCCCGCGATGCCCGCCGGTTGCGAAGACGGCATTTTGAAAGGGCTGTATAAATTCAAGCCCGGCGCGGAAGACAAAAAAATCAAGACGCACATTTTCGGCAGCGGCTCGATCATGCAATCGGCGCTCAAGGCGCAGGAAATCCTCGCGGAAAAATACGGCGTGAGCGCCGATGTCTGGAGCGCCACGAGTTACAAACTGCTCCGCACCGACGCGATCCGTTGCCAGCGATGGAATATGTTGCATCCGGCCGAACCGCAAAAAAAATCCTACGTTGAAAATCTGTTGGCGAAAGAGCAGGGCGCATTCGTCGCGGTGTCGGACAACATTCGCACGGTGCCGGACCAGATTGCGCCGTGGGTTCCCGGCGGCTTGTTCACGCTCGGCACGGACGGTTTTGGCCGCAGCGACACGCGGACGCGGCTGCGGAGATTTTTTGAAGTGGACGCGGAATCCACCATCATCGGCACGCTTTACGCGCTGGCGGAAAAGAATCTCATCGGACGCGAAGTGGTGGCGCAGGCCATCAAAGACCTCGGCGTGAACCCTGAAAAAAACCAGCCGCAGCTTGTTTGATTCAAGCCCGTTGCGATTTTGCTGGTTAAATCATCCATTCCATTACAAACTCTGGCATGAGGAAAACCGCGCCTGTTGCCCGTGCCCGCATGAAACCGCTGGAAGCCGGCCAGGTCTGGCGCATGGCCGCACTGAATCTCAAGGTGGAATCGGTCGGCAAACTGCTGGTGCATTACAAGCTCGCCAAGCCCGACGCCGTCAGGATTCCCAACTCCGTCGGCAGCAAAACGGCGGTTGAGAAATACCTGAAAAAGAACAAGGCCGTCCTGGCCAGGGCATAGCCGGAAGGATTACTCCGCTCAAATCACATTGCGATTTAACTGGCTTAATCCAAGGCAATGGCGCAGGATTAACCATGATGAAAACCAAGCCCGCCCGCCGCGTCCGCCAGCAACCTTTGGAAGCCGGCCAGCTCTGGCGCATGGCCGAGGCGAATCTTCAAGTGGGCATGGTCGGCAAACTGCTGGTGCATTACAAACTCGGCAAGCCCAACGCCGTCCGCGTGGCCAATTCATGCAACGGCATCAAGACCATCGAGAAATATCTCAAGGCGAACAAGGCTGTTCTGGTTTAAGCGCAGGATTTAAGGAGTGGCAGGAGCCGGTTGTGGCGCCGGGGCCGGGCGGATGGTCAGTGACTTCAACAGCGTGCCCGGCTCGCGCCCGACGATGATTAACTGGTGCGCGCCCGGCTCCAGCTTGAAACGCTTGGGGCTGAATTCATCGCTGCCGGAATCCCCGCTGCCGCGCCAGCTTGCCACGCGCTTCTCAAATCCGGTCGTGACATCAATGTCCCAGATGTTGTCCGGGTCGGCCGGCTGCGCGTCAATGTTCAGGAAAAATGAGTTGGTGCTTCCGTCGTCCGCATTCACCAGCGACTCGATCACATAATCCCCGGCGTTCGTGACGGTGAAACTGATGACCGCCTTGCCGCCGTTCGTGACTTCCGCCTGGTCGCCCGTCAGGTAAAAATAATCGTTCGTCAAAACCAGCGGCGCGGTCAGGACGGCGGCGGACGCAAGAAACAATTGTCCCGGCGGCGGCACATTGGCGGCGGGTGCGTTCGTATCAGTGACGGCGTTGGTTTTTGCGTCCTGCGCCAAGGCAGGAATTGTCAGCGCACAGGCCAGAACGATGGAGGAGAAATGCTTCATGCGGTTAGTTCTACTCCTTCGGCGGAGATTCGGCAAAGAAAAAAACGAGCGGCATTACCTGTCGCTCACCGGCTCATCCCAAATTCCTTTACGATCTGACAGCATTCCGGCGTTGGTGCATCATTGTTGATACATTGGCGACACTTGGGAAGAGTTAATCATGGCGGCATAGATGATTTTGGTGAACCACGCGCTCAACATCAGCATCAACGGCACGGCAATTGTCGCCAATCGTTCGGACATCATTGTGATACGGGTGCAGCCTGCGAAAAGCATCAGGATAGTCAGGCATAGGGCAAATATTGAGAGCGCGCCAATCACCTCCATGTTTCCCGCTCCTAAAACACTGGACAGCAGCATGACGCAGCCGAACGGAAGCAGCGACGCCCCGGCAATAAAACTATCGTTGCTCAAGCCGCCTTTCCCGCGAAAAACCAGCCGTGCAAGCGCACAGGCTACGGCAAGACTGACGAACGGGATGAATGCACACACCAACAACTTGAAAAAACCCTCCACGCCGGGAGGCCGGAGAAAATCGGGGGTCAGGCGATAGGTTCCAAGCAAAACACAGAAGGTGAATACAACTCCGAAGCTGATACCAACACTCATTGCCCGCGCCGCACCCAGGCTTTCATACGCGACCGACAAACCCGCCACCGGGTCGGTTGCGAATTTTAGGAAGGCTTGAAGCGAATCCTTCGACGCGGCTTTCACCTTGTCGGTGACTGCTGTTGCGGGATTCGCCGTCTCGATGGGTGCCGCACACTTCGCGCACGCCGTCGCCGTGTCCTCAATCTGCGCTCCGCAATGTTTGCAAAACATATTGATGTTCTTTCTGGTTGGTTTGTTATTTTAACGTTGTTCTTAAAACTTACTGAACCCGTTCTTATTTTCCATCAGTCGGAGTGAGGCTCCACTTGAAAAGGGTTTGCCCATTGTCGAAGCTCCAGCCGCTGGTATGTCTCCCAATGGAAACGTCCATGACGTAATCGGCTTGGGGCACGTCAAAGACCTTTGTGCCCTTTCGCGACATCTCCGGATTTATGGAAATCTGTCCGTAAATCATCATAGCCGTAAGATCGTCGAAGGTTACTTCCTGCCCTGTCGACGCATATTCGCTACCCCGCGCGTTTTTTAACATGAAGATTAGTGGCTGGACTGCGGGCCAGGTATTCGCGGATTGGCTCAGATTTTTGATGGAAAACTCCAATACCAAAAACTTGGCCGAAGGCTTCTCGGTGGGAAACCCCGGCTTCTCGAATTCATCCGCCCAATAGCATTTGTCAATTGTAATGCTGTAGGGTTCGATCAAGGTCACCGCTTGGTTTTGGGCATATGTAGGGACGCCATCGGACACCGGATTCGAGTTGTTGCTAATTCCGCCTGTTTCGTAGCTCTGCGAATTACTGTTAATGCCGCCCATTTCGCATCCCGAAACGAGGACGACGCTGGCAAAAAGCACAGCGCAATTCTGTAATGATATTTTCATGTTGATGAAGTTTGATTTCTGAAACGCAACTCTAACGAACTTGGCGGATAACTTGACCGTATGCATCCACGAGAAAATCAACTGGCACGAAAATGATTCTTCCATCGGTTGTCTTTTCCTCGCGCCAATAACGAACGACGCGCTGGGTATTGTCGAACGCCGAGTGAATTCCGCCAGCCGTGCCTTCCACCACGCCTGCGCCCGCTCCCGCCACGTTGCCAACGACTGCGCCCACGCCGCTGCCCACGGCACGGCCAATGGCCGGGCCGGGTTGCTGCTGGTTGGTCACTCCGACGGAATTCGGCCCCGAGGCGCAACCCGCAAGGAGCAAGGTAGCGGTTACTGCGCCAAAGGTTTTGTGTGCCGTGATGCTAATTAATGTTTTCATAATTGATATGGATAGTTCACCGATAAAGCGAACGAATTCTGCAATAGCTAATGGTTCAAGTTTTGTAACGCTGTAATTATATTCGCCATGGAGTGCAGTTCATTGATCGTATCATAGGTGGCACCAAGCCTTGCCCCCAGCTCTTTTAGATCACGAATAAAAGGGAATCCATGCATCACTTCTTTCACCACATCCCATTCCGCGCCGAGTTGAGCGCGCACACTTGCTGGGACTTCCAAAGTATAAATTGTCCCACTTTGTCCACCAAAACCTGAAACAACATCACCCTGCATGTCTATGTTCGTCACCAACGATTTGTTTTCATTCAGGTTTTGTATATCGCCAAGCATTCCACTCCCCATCGGTGCTGCGTTGAAAACGATTGCTGGTTTGCCATAATACAGTGCGGCGTAAGTAGCCAATCCACCGCCCAACGAATGTCCTGTCATAACTATTTCGTAATTGGCTCCAGCCTGCTCAATAATCTGACCGGCGTAGTTCAGCGCGTCTTTATACTGCCCGGGTTCTAAACCCATTTTCGCCGCAATATCTGTCGTCCAATCTATTAATTCATTCGGGTTGGTTCCTTGAAATACCACTGCAAGCTTTTTCCCTTTAACGAAAGTGCTAACCTTGAATCCGTTTACCAGATCTTCATATGCTGCTTTCTTTGGATCGACTAGACAAACCAGACCGGGCAGTCCGACGGCTTCCCAGCCATTGGGGGCTTTGTATTTATCTGAGCCTAAATCGTAAATAGATTGGCTCAACAACGCATAATCCAAAACGGCCCGCGCAAGATTCGCGTCAACCGATTGGATTCCAGTTAGTGCAGCGGTTGGCTGCGCTGGAGTAGCGGTTGAGTTTCCCAATTCCGAAGCGGGAGTTTCAACGGCGAAAAGGAATCCATAAATATCGGTGTCTATATTGTCGGGAAGCGAGTAGGCAAAATAAACACCGTCGGTGAGCGGGTTGGCTGGAATTAGTCTTTTTCCTTTTTTTCCGCTGTCATCGGTGGCATCAACAATTTTGAATTCAATGGAAACCGATTTGTCGTCGCCTTGATTAAAGCGATCCAGCCCAAGGGCAATGTCGTAGGCGTTCACAACGGTATCACCATACTGCTTCACAAGGGGCACGCGGATCAGCCGTGTGCGTTCCGGAATCCACATCGGCAGATGCTGCTTCGAATCATCCGGGAATATGATGAAGTTTCCACTGGCTTGCGGCACCCAGCCGGTGGCAACATCTTGCGCCTCTTTCGGAACAAAATCATCATGGCCAAAAATGTCATGCGCGCGGTAGCCGCCGCGCAGGGAAATCCTCAAGTCCACCGTTTGCGCTGGTTTGGGAAAGGAATGATACTGGTCAAAGCAGAAAATCTTGCAGTGCAGGTTTTCCTTTTCCAAAAATAATTCCTGGCCGGTGAGTTTTCCAGGCGTGAAGGTGTAGGTCTTGTAGGCAACTGGCATGGGGATACTTTCGCCACTACACGGCAAACCGTTTGATTCATTACCAGCAACGAGCCTCATTTTTTGAAAGACGATACTGCTGTATATTGGATGCACAATCGGCATCGCACCGAGGCTCATTTCAATTTGCTTTCCTGGCTTGTCACTTTCATTGCCGGGATAAGGGTCCCACGCAATCAAAGTCTGTTCTCCGTCGGAATCCGTTTTGAAGCCAACAACCAAGACGAAATGTTCTTTCAGTGGACCGCCAAAACCGTGAAGGACGACAGGCTGCCCCAATTTCAGAGAAGCAAGGATTTGTTGTTGATCAAGTGTGACGTCACCGCTAACATACGTTGGCCGTGTAGCTCCGGGACTATTGCCGTTATATTTTCTAGGATCGGGATAAAAATCATCAATCATTGCATGAAGGTTTCCACGGCCACGGTCTAACATTGTGTAAACCGTGGCAGCACAAGCGAGATTAGGCACAACTGCTGTTCCTGTTCCACCGGGTAAACTGTCTTTAACTGTCAGCAACGATTGGTCACGATAGTTTTCGGGGTCTTTCTGGGACAGTAATGGATACTGACTTAATAGAACTGATTCTGGGCCATTATCCGCAGCTTCCGTCGTGACAGGAATCGCAAGCCAAAGCAGCAGCAAAAATCCCCGGCCAAGGCGCGAAAAGAAACGGCCAGTTGCTATCAGGAGTAAGGAGCACATATCTGTGATTCGATCATCACAAGCCCAGATTTTTTCGGGCGGTGATTTTAGTTATCTCTTTGTTTTCCGCCCAGACTGTCAGATTGTTGCTGTCAGACAGTGAGAACTGAAATACAAAAGTGGACTGACCGACATTTCCTATGCTTTGTATCATTTGCACCACCTTGCCAGACAGGACGAAATCAGGAGTCGGCTCAAATGTTGTATCAGTTGTATTTTGTTTCTGTTGAGCCACAACAATCTTGCCCATTTTCAAAAGTGCAACAGAGATTTGACGGGTCAATAAATCACTGTCAAATGGCTGAACCGTATTATTCACATAACGACCGATTCCCAGCACGGCTGGATGGTGCGCGGTGCGGTCAAGAATTCCGGACTCCAAGAGCGAGTTCAGGGCGAAATTCGCAACGACGGTCAAATTTTGTGCGTCAACTCCAGAAGTAACCCGGAATTGCGAATCCATGGGCGGACGACAGGCAGGCTGATTAGAAACACAACCCGTCACCAACCAGCCTGCCGCCAAAGAAGCGAATGCAAGTCCCGTCAGCTTATCAAATGAGGCAAATCGCTTCATATTTGTAGTGGCTGTCGAATTCCATTAAAGACCAAAGCCGCTCCTTTTAGTAAGCTTGTTGACTTCTCTTTCGTCTTCCCAAACAGCCAGTCCATTATTATCTGTAAGTGAAAGCTGGAGAACATAAGTGTGTTGCGTCTTGTTACCTTCCATGACATTCGGTGGTTGTATGATCTTTCCTGAAAAGAAGTAGTCGTCCGTATTCAGTGCTCCGCGTGTCGTATCAGTTATGGCCTTGCCGTTTGAATTCAGCCTGACACGAATCGTTTTCATCAACAGATCGGTGTCAATGTAGAGCGTGGTGTCATTGACGATGCGGCCAATGGCGATCACGGCCGGGTGGTGGGCTGCCTTATCTAATACATCCCGTTGAAGCAATGAATCAACCAATTCTTCGCCCTTCGCCGCAAAGTCCTGGGTATCAAGACCGCTGGAGGTGAGTTTCTGCGAGCTTTCCATGGTGGTTGTGGTGGTGGCACATCCCGTCAGGAAACAGGATCCCGCTGCCAGAGCGAGGCATAAACCGAGTGTTGTTTTGTTCATATTTGTTTATTTTAGGTTGGTGTTATTTGGAGATCAATTTCAGGCGGAAGTCTTTGGCGTTCTCGGTTGGGGCGACGGATATAATGTCCATGTATTCCTTGCCTTGAATGCTCCGCTCAATCCAACTAGAGGTCGGTGATTGAACCAACATTCCCTGACCGTCAAACCAATCGAAGTGATAACGGAAGCTGTAGGGCGAACTGGTTTTGTTAAAAAGCTCGACCTGCACTTTGGTGAAACCTGTGCTGATGGTCGCCTCATTGATGCCCACAATGTTCACATGGCGATCCAAGCTCGCGTCGGTGAGGATTCGCTTGTCAGCAGTCATTTGCTTTTGTGCGGTTGGCTGGGCGCGTTCCACAGTGTTGACAGTGGTGCATCCGGCCAGACAAGCCAGCCCAATGATGAGACCGAGGCCGGCAAACGAGAAAAGATTGCGTGTTTTCATTTCAGTTTGATTTGAGTAACCAGCAGTGGACTGACAGGACTAATGGATTTGACATAAATCAGGTTAACCGTTCCGTCCCCGATTAAAACTTCCGTCTTTGATTCGCCGTTAGGTCCAGAGAGTTCAATTTTTCGGTCTGGTGGTGTTGGTATCCGGCAAAATTGAAATTCTTTAGGCAGGGTGTTCCAAGTCCTAGTGTCAGCAATATCAACAGCCAATTGAGCACCAATCATTGCGGCCTTAACAAGCAGTTTTACCCATACATTCTCTTTTTCCATCTCCTTATTGGCCCCATAGGAAGCGGCTGCCTTCATACCGGCGGAAATGATTGTCTTTGTAATGATGGTGGGCAATGCATTCTTAAAATCCTGCCCCACAGCACTGTCTATGCTGGCAAGAAGCACTGTCGTTTCATTTGTCCCCGCAGCGGTGACAGTAAGGCTTGGCAATTGTCCCCCTTGTTTCTTGAGCGTCGGGAAAGCCGCTCCGACGTAGGGGACATCACGCACGCCCGCGAGAAAAAGAGGGATAGGAATTCTGATCTGGTCACGCTCGGGAGCACAGCCCGTCTCAAAAATCACATAAGTCGTCGGGGGGGTTGGCGTCCCGTTCAAGGCCTGATCCACCATTTCCAAGTCCTGCTTGATAAACTTGTTTTCGCCAATGCTGCCGAGAGTGAAACGGAAAGCATCGCGAGCGCGGGTTAAATCAGACTGGTCTCCGTTTGCCGTCAGAAAATAAAGTCCACTGACATAATACACGAATGGGTTGACATAAATCGCCTTGGCCTTGAATTCGTCCAGATAGCCATAGTCAGATGCCACCTGTTGGGTGAAGTTTGTATCAGCGTTGGCCTTGTCCGCCATGTTTTTGGCGGCCACATCGGTATTATTTGTAGAATCTGCGAGTTTTTGAATCTCGGCTTCCTCTTTTTCAATGCGCCGCCTGTTATTTTCCTCCGCGTCCTGCTGACGCTGGGCGGCGCGCATGAATTCCACCCGTGCCTTATCTGGCTCTCCAAGTTGGAGATAGTCAAGCGCCTTGTAGGCGTTCAACATCACCTTATCATAATCACGTCCTTTGTAAGGCAAGTTGGCCTGATTGGAAAGCAGCGCACCGGTTTCCTTGCTGACGCTGACTTTGGCCTGCTCGTCATAGGCATTGATTTTGTCCTCCGCCGCATCAAACGCGGCGATGCTTTCCTGATATTGGCTGGCCGCCCGCAAGGCGGTGCCCTCCTCTAATCGCCAGATGACAGTGTCTTTGTCAGCCTTATTTTTTTCAGCCTTGGCAGTGAATTGTTTGGCAGCGTTCGTCACGTCTCCGCTCCACCATGATTCCATGGGCGGCTTGTAGGTTTGGCAGCCAGTAACAAGTGCAGCCATGCCGGCAGTCAGCACGAACAATCTTCCGTTTTGTATGAAATTTCCAATAGTCAGCCTGTTCATTTTGTTTCCTTTCACGGGCAAGTTTGGATTTTTTTGGGTTTTTTACTGTGGTTTCCGCAATACGCAGCCTTCGGCGATTCCAAGATTCTCGCCTACGATAAGACCATATGAATTTTTAGGTGTCACCCGGTTAATTTCTACGGAACCAACCGGAATTTCAATTGGATCGGCATTTTCCTTGATTTTAAGTGCAAAAACATCGAGTTTATCGCCCTTGGCTATAAACCCATCTCCCCAGTCAATGGTTACCTGCTTCCCGGTAACATCGGTGACTTTTGGCGGGCAGATGGAATAGAACACACTGATGGCGATTTGGCTAGCCGCCTCAATAGGGACTTGCTCCACCAGTTCTTCGCCGAATTTCTCATCACGAGCAACGCCGGCAATTTCCATCTTACCCATGTGTTTGTTGACGGAAAAGCTTGTATTCGCAAAGGTTTCCCCGTTTAACTTTAATATTTCAACCGTCCCGAAAAGTCTTATTGTGCGCGTAAACGCCACCCCGGCTTCCCCCTGATTGTTTGTGCTGCCGTCCTTAAAGCCGGTAATAGTTGTAACGAGAATATACTTCGCGGCCGTTAGCTTGGTTTCACCGCTCACACTCTGCTCTTCGAGCAATGCTTTCAATTGATCCCTTGATAGGATATTGAACTTCTTTTGCAGACCTGTTTTTAACTCGCCTTTAAGGGTTCCAAGCACCTGAATAAATTCCGGCGAATTTCCAGCCTCAATACCTTTATTTAACGTAATCTCGTCAACCACCAGCGTCTCCTTCTCTGTCTGCGCCCAAAGGAGCATTGGTGTGAACAAGGCAACGGCAATGGCAATGGCAACTTTTTTATTGCTAAATAATTTCATATTTTTCTCATTTTGAGTTATTCGAACTTGAAATTTGCATGGCTAAAAAATGCTTTTGTAAGTGGGGTGAACATTCTCCTTGGTATCCACTTTGATATTCACCAAATTTCCGCTCTGACGCAACATTTGCGCTTCGCCCCGAAGTTTCTCCGCCTCGGCATCCGTCAGCTTCTTGTCTTTCTCGATGGAGTTCAGAAATGCCGTGTTATCCTTCCATCGTTGGTAGCCCGCATCGGTCATTTGGAGCGCGGCATTGAATGTTTGGCCTTGGTAAATATTGACGGTTCCCTCGTAATCAGTAAATCCAGCGCGACGCAAGCGGATCTTGTGTATCCCCGGTGCAGCTTTGAACGTGTCCGGCGTCGAGCCGATTCCCGCTCCATCGAGTTCCACTGTCACGTTTAGCGCAAGAACCGGAATTCTTTCTTTTCCAATCATCACGGTATTACTCGTTGTCAACTCCACATCAGGAACGGTCACAGGCAATTGAGCGAGGTCTTGCATTCCACAAGCTACTGAAAACTCAACCGGATTTGAGGATGCGGCGACCGTTGCGATTGCTTTCGTGCCCGCACTCTCGGCAATTTTGACCGACGCTTGATCCAGCAGATCGTTGATCGTTTCCGAGCTGTCGCTGCGGCTATTTTCAGTGAATCGTTTCGTGCTGGTTACTTTGAATGTGTCTCCGGCCAGCGTGCCGCCTTGCACACCTTCCAAAATCTTATAAGTGACACGCAAGGTGTAGATCACGTTGACAGTTTGGACACCATAGGCTTCGGTAGTCTGCTTGTCAGTCCCGTAAGAACTGATTGTTGCAATGATGATATAATTTGCGCCGAGCATCTGTGCCAATCGCAGCGCGGAGGAATTATTATCCAGCGCTTTATCTATTTCGGTCTGTTGGCTGTTTTTCAACAGCGAACTTACCGCAGCGGTGGCAACATCAGGGCTAATCACGCTGAAACCTTTTTCCGTGATTCGGCTGGAAATGAAATCTCCCAATGCTGCCAGCTTGTCATCGAGGGTTTTGTCAGCATGATTGGCCGTGAAAATTGCCGCTTTGCGTGGCGTTGCCGTTCCGGTTTCCTGCGCCACTAAAGGCAACGCAGATAAAACACAAATCGTAAGCAATGAGATAATTGGATTTTTCATAATTGTTTTTTTACGCATTCAACGGTCTGTCTGCGGGCAAATCGAATTTTTTTCTCATGCCGGCGCTGGCGGGGTCGTTGAAGGGAAATTCGCCGTCGGCGGCGTGCTGCAATTGGCGGCGGCGCACGGCAAAACTTTCCACCATTTGCGCGAGTTGCGTGCGCGTGTCCTTGGCATCGCCTTTGCCGCCCACTTGCGTGACTTTGCTCTTTTGATAGCCGCTCAAGGCGGCTTGCAAATCGGTGCTGTGTTGCGCGGTGATTTTGGGAAGCGTATCGGTCTTGAGCTTGTTCAAGATGTTTCCGGCGGCGGTTTCCAGCGCGGGGCGGCTCACGTCTATGTTCGCGCCAATGGAGTATTCGGCGCGGGCGGGATGTTGCGCGGGATATTTCATCCGCGCCTTGCTCTGGATGTAATGGATTTTGTCGAGCAGGGATTTTTTGGTGGTGGCTTCGTCACCGGTGTCCATTTGGGAATCAAGCGTGGCCTGCGCCGCGCCGCCGGTGAATTGGCTGACGCCTTGCAAATCCGTTCCCAACTGGGTCATGAAGGCGGCGGTAATGATTTGGTCGTCCTGAATTTTGGCGAAGGTGGCCGGGTCATTGGCGACGCCGTAAATGGTGTTGGTGCGGCTGATTTCGGCGAGCTGGTGCTTGTCCAAAAGGCCGTGGGTTTTGGGTGTTTTGCCGCCGTTGGGCGCGGGTGCGGGTGCGGGGTCAGCCATAATTAGTTCAAGGTTGAAGGTTCAAGGTTGAGGGTTTGGCAAAAGTTTGGAGTGCGAGGACAGGTCCGCGCTTTGAAAGCGACGACGTGTCGCCGCAGTCCCAAAGGGTAGGGTCGCGCTGCTGCGCGGCCTCGGACGACCGGCAGGTCGTCCCTACCATGAAATTGGCGAAAATCGCAGATTTTAAGGGGAATCCGTTGATTTTTGGGGAAACTCCGTTGTTCCGGCAGACTGCTCCATTGCATCGAAAGTTCACTCCCAAGCAACGGAAAGACACTCCGTCGTTTTGGATTGCCGCTCCATTGAATCGGCGGCTCGCTCCATTGTTCCGGCAACGGACTCCGTTGCGCCGGATGGTCGCTCCGTTGTTTGAGGCACGGATGCTGTTGCCGCGAGTTGCCACTCCCTTGCGCCGGAAAATGACTCTGTTGAATTGGAATTGAAAATTGCCGCCGGAAATTTTGCCGCGACTGAAGAAAAGAGTCCCGCCGCTTATTGCGCGGTTGCGCGGTTGCGCGGTTGCGCGGTTGCGCGGTTGCGCGGTTGCGCGGTTGCGCGGTTGCTTTCGGGTGAAACTCTGATTGTTACGAATCCCGCCATAAAGGTTGAGATGAATCTTTGAAGAACTGGCAAACGCACGTCAAGTTTATTTTGGAAACATTTTCAAGGCGTAAAGCATTGTGCATCGGTCGAGCTACCCGATGCGGCAGGCGAGACGCCCGCGCTACCTGAATTTTTCCTTCATTCATCCGTGTTGCGCGTATTTTGCCTTCCTCTGATTTCAAATGAAATTTCCGAACGCCGGACGTGCAATCGTGGAAATTGCAAAGTTGCGCGATTACTCTCTGGATGTCGTGCATAAAGAAGGCAAACACAAGGCGCGCGTGTTTGCATCGGCGCTCGGCCTGACCCGCAATGATGCGGACTGGTTGCGCGAACAATTGCTGGCGGTCGCACGCACGCATGATTGCCGTCCCGGTCGAAACACCGAGCACGGTCAGCGGTATGTTTTGGATTTTGCATTGAGTCACGGCGGCAAATCTGCGCTGGTCAGAAGCGTTTGGAATGTCCGCCCGGCGGAAGATTTCCTAGATTAGTCACCTGTTTTGTGCCATAAAAACAGGGTGCAAAATGCGCCGGTAAAATTACTGGATGTCGTGGCATTGCTTGACGACAAGCCTGCGGAGGGACTGGCCGCCGGGCAGGTCGGCACGATTGTTGATGTCCTTGCCCCGGGCGTGTTCGAGGTGGAATTTCTTGATTCCAACGGCAAGACTGTGGCATTGACAGAACTGAAACGGATGGAATTATTGGTTTTGAAACACGAGGCTGCCGTTGCTGCTTGAGGTCGGGTCGAGTCAGTCAAATTTCCTTTTCTTCAATCGTTTTCCGATTATCCTGCTGCGCTCGGATTTTGTAGCGCCGGTCTGTGACCGGCGAAAGAGGCGAGCGGTCACAGACCGCCGCTACAATTAAAAATGGATTCAGCACACATAAGAAATTTCAGCATCATTGCCCACATTGACCATGGCAAGACGACGCTTTCTGACCGGCTCCTGCATCGCACCGGCACGATTGCCACGCGCGATATGTCGGAGCAGTTGCTCGACGCGATGGATTTGGAGCGCGAGCGCGGCATCACCATCAAGGCGCATCCGGTCACGATGCTTTACACGGCCAAGAACGGCGAGACTTACGAGCTGAACCTGATTGACACGCCCGGCCATGTGGATTTCGCCTACGAGGTTTCGCGCAGCTTGAGCGCGTGCGAGGGGGCGTTGCTGGTGATTGACGCGGCGCAGGGCGTCGAGGCGCAGACGGTGGCGAATTATCATCTCGCGGCGAAGTTGAATCTCGAAATCATTCCCGTCATCAACAAGATTGACCTCGGCCACGCGGACGTGCCGCAGGCGAAGCGGCAGTTGGAAGACGTGCTGGCGCTCCCGGCGGAACTCGCGATCCCGTGCAGCGCGAAAGAAGGCATCGGCATCGAGGACATTCTTGAGGCGATTGTCGCGCGCATTCCGCCGCCGAAGCCGACGGGCGAACCGAGTTTGCAGGCGCTGGGTTTTGATTCTTATTTCGACACTTACAAAGGCGTCGTCACGCACGTGCGCGTTTTCAACGGCGAATTGAAGGCCGGCCAGATGGTGAAGCTGTTGCACTCCGGCAAAACCGTCGAGGTGAAGGAAGTCGGCAGCTTCAATCCGAAACCTTACACGCGCGAGAAATTGGAAGTCGGCGAGACGGGTTATTTCACCGCGAACATCAAGAGCGCGGCGGAAGTGAAGATGGGCGACACGATCACGGATGCGCGGAATCCGTCGCCGGTGCTGCCGGGCTTCAAGGAAATTCATCCGATGGTGTTTAGCGGGATTTATCCGATCAACACGGCGGATTATGAAGCGTTGAAATCTTCGATGGGAAAATTGAAGCTGAACGATTCGGCGTTCGTTTATTCCTCGGAAACGTCCGTCGCGCTCGGCTTCGGTTTTCGTTGCGGCTTTTTAGGATTGTTGCACTTGGAAATTGTGCAGGAACGTCTGCGCCGGGAATACGACATGGACATCATCGCGACGTATCCGAGCGTGGTCTATCACGTCACGCTTTCGGACGGCACGCGCAAGCAAGTGGACAATCCGGCGTTCATGCCGGATGTGACGTTCATCGAAAAAATCGAAGAGCCGATGGTGAAGACGTTCGTGATCTGCCCGAACGAAAACATCGGCGACATGATGGCGCTGATTTCCGAAAAGCGCGGCGCAGTGGACCACACCGAAACGCTCGACGCCAAGCGCGTGATGCTGACCAGCCTGATTCCGCTGAACGAAATCCTGATTGATTTTCACGACCGCATCAAAAGCATCACGCGCGGTTTCGGCTCGATGGATTACGAACCGGCGGATTACATGGCGAGCGACATGGTGAAGCTCGACATGCTCGTCAACACCGAGCCGATGGACGCGTTTTCGTGCATCGTCCACCGCACGAAGGCGGAGGGCAGGGGACGCACGCTGGCGGAAAAGTTAAAGGAAGTCATCCCGCGCCAGCAGTTCCAGGTGAAAATCCAGGCGGCTATCGGCGGAAAAATTGTCGCGTCAGAAACCATCAGCGCCTTCCGCAAAGACGTGACGGCGAAATGTTACGGCGGCGACGTCTCGCGCAAACGCAAGCTGCTTGAGAAACAAAAAGAAGGTAAAAAGCGCATGAAATCCATCGGCAACGTGAACATTCCACAAGAAGCTTTCATTGAAGTGCTAAAAGCGTAAGACTCATCGCATGAACTTGACCAAGAACAAATGGTATCGGGCGCTGGGGTTGGTGATGATTCCGCTGGGAATTTTTCTGACCGTGGCCGCGTTTGCCGCGCAAGGCCGGCCCGTGGGGGCGGTTCCGTGGGTCAAACTCGGACCGGTCGGCCTGATGAGCTTTGTCGGTGGCGTTGGCCTCCTGTTTCTGCCGAGCAAAATCAAATTCTAATGAGCGGAAACCAAAACGAACCAGTCAGGGCAGAAGGCATTTTATGATTTTAAGCTGGTTCATTTCCAAGGCCGTGCGCGAGGCGAGCGCCATGCGCAAGCACGTCCGGCGGCTGCTCAACGCGCAGCGCGACATTCTTTCGCCGCAAGCCATCGCCGCCGTTCAGTTGAAAATCAACGAACTGGACGCCGCCATTGCGGACAAGGCGAACGCCGGGAAAATCCGGCTCAAAACCGGGGAGCTTCAATTCGCCGCCGAGAAATGGTTCAAGCCGTATCCCCACGCGGCGTGGCGCGAAAATGTGGAGGTGCTGCTGGTCGCGCTGGCGGTGGCGATGGCCATCCGCACGTTTTTCATCCAGCCGTTCAAAATCCCCACCGGCTCGATGCAGCCGACGCTGTTTGGCGTCACGTCCGTCCCGGATTTTGGAAAGATTAACTATTATCAGCCGGACAAGCGGAAGGAGCAGGCGGAACTGTTTGAGCAAATCAAGTTGCGCGACACGATGGAGATTCCCACCGGCTGGGCGCGGGTGAAAGACTGGTTCGCGGGAAATTCCTACGTTCACATCGTCGCGCCGGCGGATGGCGTGATTGATTCGATCAGCCCGCCGACGAAATTCCTCATTTTCAACATCAAGCAGACAATCACCATCGGCGGCGTCGAGCAGACGATCTGGTTCCCGCCGGATTACGGCGAATCAGACCTCGCCCGTCGCGCCGGTTTGCAGGTGGGAGAAAACGGGCATCCTTATCGCAAAGGCGAAGAAGTGGCGAAAATCAAGGTGAGCGCGGGCGACCATTTGTTCGTGGACCGGCTCACTTACAATTTCCGCAAACCCGCCCGTGGCGACATCATTGTTTTTGAGACCGGCGGCATCCCTAATTTGAATGCCATACAAATGGCGAATCATGAAGATACAAACACATTTTACATCAAGCGGCTGGTCGCATTGCCCGGCGAAAAAGTTTCAATTGGCGATGACCGGCATCTCCGCATCAACGGCCAGCGGCTCGACGCCTCCACGCCGCATTTTGAAAATGTCTATGGCTTCGACCCGAAAACGCCGCCGCGCGAAAGCCAGTGGTCGGGCCACGTCAACGGCGTGGTCTCGGTGGAAAATAATTTGAACCTGGGCGTTCCGCCGCTGTTTCCCGATGAAGACACCGTTTATGATGTGCCGGCCAATTCCTGCATGCCGATGGGCGACAATACCTGCAACAGTTCCGACTCGCGTTTTTGGGGGGCCATCCCGGAGAGCCACGTCATCGGCAAATCCTTTTTCGTCTATTGGCCGATCACCAAGCGGTTCGGTGTGACGGGACAATAAATTTTGTAGGAGACGACGTAAGGAGTCTCTAACTTGATCCTCGAAAAATTAATTTGAGCCTCATCACCTCGGCTCCTGCTGAATATGAAAGAAATGGTTCTCATCACCGGCGCGTCTTCGGGCATCGGCCTGGAACTGGCGAAATGCTTCGCGGCGGACGGCAGCCGGCTGATTCTCGTCGCGCGCAACCAAGCCGCCTTGGAAAAGCTCGCGGAGGAATTGCGCCGCAAAAATAAAATTGAGGCCATGGTTCTGGTTGCTGATTTATCTTTGCCCGAAACTCCGACGCGGATTTTTGAAAAATTGTCCGCGCAAAAGATTTCCGTGGACGTGCTCGTCAACAACGCCGGCTTCGGCGCGCACGGCGCGTTTGCGGAACTGCCGTTGTCACGGCAACTGGAAATGCTCCAGGTCAACATCACCGCGCTGACCGAGCTGACGGGATTGTTTCTGCCCGGCATGATCCAGCGGCAGCGCGGGGGAATCCTCAACGTCGGCTCCGTCGCCGGATTCATGCCCGGCCCCGGCATGACGGTGTATCACGCGACGAAGGCGTTCGTGGTTTCCTTTACCGAGGCGCTGGCCGAGGAACTGCGCGGCACGGGGTTGAACATTTCCGTTTCCTGTCCCGGCCCGACGGAGAGCAATTTTGGGAATGTCGCACGCGGGAAAAAAGTCCGCCTGAAAAAAATATCCAAAATGTCGGGCGAAGCCGTCGCGGCTCACGCCCACCGGGCGTTTCGGAACGGGAAAATCACCGCCATCCCCGGACTGCAAAATAAATTTTTGGTGTTTCTGAACCGGCTGTTGCCGCGCTGGCTGCCGCGCAAAATCGTCAAGCGGTATAATCGCACCAAGGATTGAATCCTAAACTTCTCCCGTGTCCGCCTTTGGGCCGGCCACGGTTTTCTTGACCGCGCGCAGGATGTAATATGCTACCGGTGTCGCCACAAGCGAGAGCAGCACGGAGATGCACAGCGCGCCAATGACGGCGACGGCGAGCGGACGCAACATTTCTGCGCCGCTGCCAATACCCCACGCGAGCGGCAACATACCCAACGCGGCGGCGAGCGAAGTCATCAGCACCGGGCGCAAACGGCGATGGCCGGAACGCACCAAGGCTTCAACCAGTTCCACGCCGTCCGCCTCCAATTGCTGCACAAAGTCGAGCATGAGAATTCCATTTTTGGCGACGATGCCGACACCAATAATCGCGCCCAAATATGAAACGATGTTCACCGTGATTCCCGTGAGCCACAACGCGGCAACCGTGCCGAACATGGCGAGGATGGCGCCAAAGACAATCGCCACCGGCTCGTTGAAGGAACGGAATTCAATCAGCAGCACGGTGAACACGAGCAGGATGGCGGCGAGCAGGACCATCACGAGGTTGCGGAAGGATTCCTGCTGCTGCTGGTAAAGGCCGCCGTATTCAATGGTGCCGGGCGGCAGCCATTTGAGTTGGCTCAACTTGTCCTGAACATCCTTCATTGCGCCGCCAAGGCTGCGACCCTCGAGATTTGCGGAGACGATGATGTCCTGCCGCAGGTCGTCGCGAACCAATTCCACCTCGCTCGCCTCGAGATTCACGTCGGCAACCTGGTTCAACCGCACGATAGCGCCGTTCGCGGTGCGCAAAGGCAGGTCGCTCAAGGCGGAAATCTGGTTCACGGTCTTCGGATCGGCCACAACGCGGATGTTGACGATGCGGTCGCCTTCCAAAACATAAGATGCCGTCTGGCCGAGCAGGGCGGTGCTCACGGCTTCGGCGATGTCCTGTGCGGAGAAGCCGAACCGCGCGGCGTCGGCGGGGCGGACGTGGAAATTGATGGAAGGACCGGTTTCCGTCAGCCCGTTCAATGTGTCCACGATGCCGGGAATCTTTTTGATTTCCTCCTCGACGCGCGGCGCTGTCTGCTTCAGCCAGTTCAAGTCGGGTGAGAACAGTTTGATTTCAATCGGGTTTGGCGCCAGTTGCAAATCACCGATGACGTCGGTGAGAATTCCCGGAAATTCCCAGCGCATCATGGGAAATCGAATTGCGAATTCGTGGCGCATTTCGGCTTTCACCTCATCGGTCGAATGTTTGCGGTCGCGCTTGAGCTTGACCGCGAAATCGCCGCGATACGGCTCGGTGATGAACATGCCCATCTCCGCGCCAAGCCGCCGCGAATAACTTTCCACGTCCGGGTTCGCCGACAAAATCTTTTCCACCGCCTCAAGCTGGCGCGACGTTTCGGCGAGGCTCGTGCCCGATGGCGCCCAGTAATCAATCACAAAACCGCCCTCGTCAAACCCGGGCAGAAAATCGGAATCCAACTGCCGGTAAATAAAAACCGACGACACCAGCACCGCACCGCACGCCAGCAGCGTGAGCCAGCGGAACCGCAGCGCCGCGCGCAACGCGCGTTCGTAGATGCGGATGACGCGCGTCAACAGCCAGCCGCCTTCCAGATTTTTCGGCGCGTGGCCATGTTCCAATTTTTTGCGGTCGCGGATGAACCAAGCGGCCAGCGACGGTGTGAGCGTAAGCGCCAAAACCAGCGACGTGAGCAGCGAGACAACCATCGTCAACGCGAGTGCGCGGAAAAAAACACCCGTGATGCCGGACAAAAATGCCAGCGGGATAAAAACTACAACCGGCGTCAGTGTCGAGCCGATTAGCGGCGTCAGAATTTCGCCGATGGCTTCCTGGATTCCCGCCAGGCGCGGCCGGCCGGCGGCAATCTTTACGCACATCGCCTCGACGACGATGATCGCGTTGTCAATCAGAAGTCCGATGGACGCCGCGATGCCCCCGAGTGTCATCATGTTGAAGCTCATGCCAACCAGCTTCATCGCAATCAGCGTCATCAGCACCGTGATCGGAATCGTGACGATGGCCGTCCACACGATGCCCCAGTTTTTCAGGAAGAAAAAAAGAATCAGCACCGACAGAATCAGCCCGAACAGAATCGCGTCCCAAACGCTGCCGACAGAATCGCGCACAAAAAGCGATTGATCATAGAAAAATCCAAGGTGCATGTCCGGCGGCAATTCCTGCTGGAGCTGCGACAATTGTTTTTTTAGCGCGGTCGCGATATCCAAAGTGCTGCCGTCCGCCTGACTCTGGACGTTGAGCAGCACGGCGTCGCGCCCCTGCGCGGTGACGGACAGAAAGGCCGGTTCCGCTCCGCGTTCGACGCGCGCCACATCCCTGACCTGCACCGGATGACTGCCGTGAACCGCAATCACCAGATTTTCGATGTCCGCCGCCGAACGGACGCGCCCGTCCACCGTCGTCAGATACAAATGATAATTTTCCTCCATCATGCCGGCTGGCGCGAAAAGATTGTTTTTTGTCAGCGCATCACTCACGTCCGACAAACCGAGTCCGTTGGCCTGCAATTTCAACGGGTCAACCACGACGTGATATTCCGGCGCGCGTCCGCCGGTGATTTCGACGCGCGCCACGCCGGGAATTTGGAGAAAGCGCGGCTTCAATTCATAGTTCGCCGTTTCCCAAAGCGACGTGATGTCGCGGTTGGAACTCGTCAGGCTGATGCCGATGATGGGAAACGCCGAGAATGTCACGCGCTCGATTTCTGTTTCCACAGTTGACGGAAGCTCACTGCGGATTTGCGAGAGCCGTCCCAGCACATACAATTCCGATTGCGACATATCCACGTTCCAATTGAAAAAAACATTGATCTGTGCCGAGCCGCGCTTGGTGGACGAGCGCACCGTTACCGCGCCGGGAATATCTTTCAATGCTTCCTCGATGGGGCGCGTTACGGTCGCCATCATTTCGTCGGCGGGCGTGATGCCGTTGTTGGCGATGATGACGACGCGCGGAAAATTCGTCTGCGGAAAAACCGACGACGGCATCCGCAGCGCGCAAAAAACTCCCGCCAGGCAAAGCGCCGCCGCGATGAACGTGATGGACAGCGCGTGCTTGGTGGCGAACCGGCCCAAAGGCGAAATGGCGTCGGGCTTCATTTGGTGGCGGCTGAATTGGTGGCCGTTTCGTCGCCCGGAGAATTTTGGACGCTGATTTTGGTTTTGTCAGGCAGGCCGTAAGCGCCCACGGTCACGACGACATCGCCTTCTTTAATTTCCGGCGCAGCGATTTCAATCAGGCCATTTTCTCGCAAACCAGTTTGCACCGGCGTTTGCGTTGCCTCATCGCCTTTGACCAGTGCGATAACGCTTTTGCTGTTTTCATCCGTGACGACGCTTTGGACCGGCGCGGCAAGGCAGTTCGTGTGAACCAGCGTCACGATGCGCAGCGAAACAAATTGTCCGGGACGCAACCCGCTGTCTTTCGGCAGCAACGCACGAATCAAAACCGTGTCGTTGTCCTTGTTCACGCTTGGACTGACAAACAAAATTTCCGTCGTCACAGGCAGCTTGGTCAGCACTTCAAGCGGATTGCCGGCTTTCAAATCGCCTGCTTCCGCCGACGGAATTTCCGCGCTCACGGCGAGCCGGTTCAAATCCATCACTTCCGCGACGACCGTCGTCAAATCCACCGCCTGCCCCGGCTTGACGTTGACGCGCACAACCGTGCCGGACAACGGCGCGGTGACGCGCAGCATCGCGAGTTGCGCCTCGGCGTCCTGCAAATTTTTCAAAGAAGTATTTTGCTGCGCATACAATTTTTTCTGCCGCTCAAATTCCGCCGCCGCCGCCTGCGAATTTAATTCCACGATGACATCGCCTTTCGCCACCTGCTGCCCTTCGACGACATTTACTTTCGTCACGACACCTGCGGACGGCGCGGCGAGTTGCGCTTCGGCGGCGGGCAAATCCGCCGTGGCGGGCGCGGGCGCAATCATGCCGTAGCCCTGGACGTAACCATGCAGCGTGGCCGTAGTGATTTTGCCGGTCTGGACGGCAACTTCAGTGACAACTTTTTCATCCGTGGCGGAACTGTCATCGGCGTCGGCCAGGACGCGGATCGCACCGGCCAGAATCATTCCGCCACAAACTGCGGCCAGAATTGGAATTATTTTTTTACGGTTCATGTTTTGAAATGGGTTTAACTTCGCGGGGATTATTTTGCATTTGTTGGACGACAGAAGCAGACAAGGTCAACGGGCTTTGCAGCGCATCCTCCAATTGACCAAGCGCCGCCTGCAACTGCGCTTCATTTTCAAGCTGCGCGAGCGACGCGCTGTCGAATTCCAATTGCGCGTTGAGCGAATCCAGTTGGTCCGCCGCGCCGGCTTCGAGCTGCGCCTGCGCGGATTTTTGCTGCTGATCTTCGGCGGCGAGCAGGGCGTATCCAGTCTTCAACTGCGCCTGCGCCACGCGCCAGCCCGCGACCGCGCGGTCAATCTCGCCGATGACTTGTGATTGCAGTTCGGCAAATTTTGCGGCGGCCAATTTTCTTCGCGCCTTCGCCTCGGCCATCGGCCCTTGATTCTGATCCAAAACCGGCAATTCCAAAGTCAGGCCAAGGCTCCACTGATTGTCGCCCGCGTTGCCGGAATTCCATGCGTAGCCCGGCCCGAAATGCAAATCGGGATATTGTTTCGCGATTTCCAAACGCAAATCGGCTTCCGCCGCTGCATAATCCGCGAGCGCGCCGAGAATGTCTGCGCGCGACCGCAGCGCCACGCGGCGCGCATCCGCTGAAGTCAACGGAATCGCGTCGCCCGTTGAAAAATCAAAGTTCAACTTCTCGCCGTCCAGCGCCGCCTCGCTCAAGCCGAGCGCTTCGGCCAGCCGCGAATGGGTGTCAGATTTTTTTGATTGGGCATCGCTCAAATCGAGTTGTGTTTTGTTCAAGGCAATTTGCGCGGTCGTTAGTTCCGGACGGGAAATTTCCCCTGCGTCAAAACGCTGCTGCAACAATTTCACAATCTGCTGCTGCGCGGAAAATTGTTTCTCCAACCAGCCGGCACGGCGTCCGGCGATGGTGAAATCCAGCAGGCTGGCGCGGACGCCGCTGCGGATCTGCCAGATGGCGGAAACAAAATTCCAGCGGGCGGATTCGGAAATTTTTTCCGCCTCGGCAATGCGTTTGCCGCGTTTGCCGGCGGTTTCAACCGGCACGTCGAAAGTCACCGGCACCAGCCACGGGCTGTAATTGCCGGGAATCTGCGAATCATAGCCGGGCGTGACGGTCACGGAAGGATTCGGCCTTGCGCCCGCCGTTTTCAGACCCGCCTGCGCGACGAGCCATTGATCGCGCGCGACTTCAAGGCTCGGGTGAAAATAGAAGGCGACCAATGAAAGCTCCGGCAAATTCCAATTCGTCTGCGGCCAGTTTTGCAATTCACGGCCGAGATTTTGTTCGAGAAAATATTTCAGGCCGTCGTCGTTGAGCCGCCGCGATTCCAATTGCGCTGCCGTTTTTTCCGGCGCGAGCGGTTGCGGCTGGAAATGCGCGCAGCCGGCGAGCAGGACTAATCCGAAAATGTGCAGCCAGTATTTCATGCGGACTTGGCAACTGCGTCGAGCGGCAGTTTCACGGTGACGGTTGTTAATTTTGACGGCACGGAGTTAATCTGAATGGTTCCCTTGTGCGCGGAGACAATCCACTGGGCAATGCTCAAGCCGAGACCGCAGCCGTCAATCGCGCTTTCGTGCGCGGGGTCGCCGCGAAAAAAACGGTCGAAGACGCGCGGCAAAATTTCCGGCGGAATTCCCGCGCCGGTGTTGGTGATTTTAATCTGCGCCATGTCGCCGGATTTCAGCAGGCTCATGATGACGCCGCCGTGCGGCTGGTTGTATTTGACGGCGTTGTCGGCCAAGTTCAAAAGCAACTGGCGCAAGCGGTGCCGGTCGCCGCGCAGGGAAATTTCTTCGCAGTCCGTCAGTTCCACCTGGATGCCGTGCGGCTCGGCAAGGATTTGTGCGTCGGCAAAATTGTCACGCACGAGTTCGTCCAGGCGCACCGGCTCCAGCGCCAGGGCGATTTGTCCGGCGTCGGCCTTGGCCAGCAGCGCGAGGCCGTCCACGATTTTTGAGAGCCGCCGCACCTCGTCGAGCTGGCTCAACAACCGTTCGCGTTCGGCGGGCGAAGGCGATTCGTCGCGCAACGCGATTTCCGTCTCGCCGCACAAAATCGTGAGCGGTGTTTTCAGTTCGTGCGAGGCGTGCAAGGTGAATTCGCGGATGCGTTGGAATGAATTGTCGAGCCGCGCGGTCATGGCGTTGAAAACTTCGGTGAGCCGGTCCAGTTCGTCGCCGTTGCCGGTGCGCGGAATTTTTTCACCGAGGTTTTTCTCGTGAATGTTTTCAACAGCGTTCGTCAGTTTCGTCACGGGCGCGAGCGCGCGGCGCGTCAGCCACCAGCCGCCCAGCAGTCCCAAAACGACGGCGGGCAGGCTGACTTGAAAAATCATTTCGCCTGCTTCGTCGAGGGCGCGTCCTTCCGGCCGGTTGCGATGCTCATGGCGAAGCTGCTCGGAAATTTCGCGGAAGGTCCCGACGCCCATGACGAGCAGCGAGACAACCAAAATGCCCGCATACCACCAGGTCAGGCGCGTGCGGATGGTCATGGAGTTTCCCTCAACACATAACCGCTGCCGCGAACGGTGTGGAGCAGCTTGGGTTCAAAGTCCGCGTCAATTTTTTCGCGCAGCCGTTTAACATAAACGTCCACGAGGTTTGTGCCGGGGTCGAAATGGTAGTCCCAGACTTTTTCCAGAATCATCATGCGCCCGCAAAGCCGTCCCGTGGAGCGCATGAGAAATTCCAGCAGCCGGTATTCGCGCGCGGTCAGTTCGATTTCCGCGCCGCCGCGCTGCGCCTTGCGCGAAAGCGTGTCGAGCATCAGATCCGCCACGCGTAAGACGACGGATTTATTTTCGCCGCCGCGCCGCGTGAGCGCACGCACGCGGGCGACAAGCTCGGCGAGTTCAAACGGTTTGGGGAGATAATCGTCCGCACCGAGGTTCAAGCCCTCGACGCGCTCGTTGACTTCGCCGCGCGCGGAAAGGAGCAAAACCGGCGTGGTGTTTTTGCGCTCACGCAACTGGCGCAGCACGCTCAAGCCGTCGCGCCCCGGCAGCATGATGTCGAGGATGATGGCGTCGAACGGTGTGTGCGCGGCGGCGAGCAGGGCGTCCTCGCCGTTGGCCATCACGTCCACGGCGAAGCTCTCCGCCTGAAGCGCCTTGCGGACGAACGAGGCGGTTTTCCTTTCGTCTTCGACTACGAGCACGCGCATGAATCGAATGCCTGGCGGCTTACCGGCCAACCCACAGCACGTCGAGGTTGCCGGGACCGCCGCCGCCGCGTCCACCGCGCCGCCCGCCGCCGGCGGGAGCATTGGTGGCTGGAGCCGGT
>Ga0224554_1000700_pt1 | contig 25952 bp, 22 predicted proteins | sample 714S22024metaG_FD_180666 | JGI IMG/M metagenome (GOLD analysis project Ga0224554, IMG submission 180666) | Peat soil microbial communities from Stordalen Mire, Sweden - 717 S2 20-24 | ecosystem: Environmental > Terrestrial > Soil > Wetlands > Peat | place: Sweden: Norrbotten County, Stordalen...
GCGATCTGCTGGCCGCAGCTATTCGGGCAGCCGGTCACGTGCAGCTTCAGTTGCTGGTCGAACTGCGGCAGCCGCTCTTCCATCTCGTCGACAAGCCACCGAGTAAAGCCCTTGGTCTCTGAAATAGCCAGCTTGCAAAACTCCGTTCCCGTGCAGGCAACGGCGCCTCGCCAGAACATCGATCCTTCCACGTGCAGTCCGATCTGGCCCAGTTCCCGCGCCAGCTCGCCCGTCTTCGCCTTGGGCACATCGATGATCACCAGGTTCTGCGAGACCGTGAGGCGCAGTGCGCCACTTCCAAACCGCTCAGCCAAATCCGCCGCCGCCACGAGTTGGTCGCCGGAGAGACGGCCGCGCAATACCGACGCGCCCACGTATGCCAGTCCCGGCTGCCGCTGCGGATGAATGCCTGCATGGTCGCGAAGAACGTCGTCCGGGACCTGCTCTTGCGCTGCCGGATCAAGTTTGAATCCAATCTTCGCGTGCAGTTCGTCAAGGAAGCGCTCTGCCGTCCAGCCTTCGCGCATGAACAAATACTTCAGTCGCGCCCTGTCGCGGCTCTCGCGCAGCCCCTGCTGTTCGCGGAAAATCTCCGTCACGCCGCGCGCTACGCGGATCGCCTGATCCGGCCGCACAAATGCATCGAGTTTCAGAGCCAGGTGCGGTTCGTTAGAAAGTCCTCCGCCCACGCGCAGCGAAAAGCCCACTTCGCCGTCGCGCACCGCCGCCGTCAGCGCAATGTCGTTGATCTCGGGATAGCTGCACCACGAGGGACAGCCGGTGGCGCAAATCTTGAACTTGCGCGGCAGGTTGAAGAAGTCGTTGTTGGCCGTCAATTCATGCGCGATTCCGCGCGCGATGGGCGAGGCATCGATCAGCTCGTCGGCAGCCACGCCGGCCAGCGGGCAGCCCGTCACGTTGCGCACCACGTCTCCGCAAGCGCCTTTGGGCGAAAGCCCGATGGCATCCAGCGCCTCAACCACCTCGGGCAACGACTCGATGGTCAGCCAATGCAGTTGGATGTTTTGGCGCACCGTAATGTCGGCCAGGTTGCGCGCATACTTGCGCGTGATTTCGCCAATCGCGCGAAGTTGGCTCGCGGAAACAATCCCGTTGGGAATGCCGATCCGCATCATAAACCATTCGGTGGCCAGGCCTTCCCCGCCCTTACCGCCCGTCGCGCCCACGCCATCGCCCTGCGTGTACACGCCCCACCATTTGAAATAGAAGGAGGCCCACTCGGGCAACACGCTGCTGCGGCCCGCGCGGGCAAAGGCGCGAACCTCGTCGAAAACATCCCACGGATTCTTTTCGCGCTTCAGCCGCTCAGACTTTTGGGCTTTGGTTTCTTTTGGCGCCGGTATTTCGCTCATCTTCTGTCTTCTCTTTCGTTTCGCTCAAATGAAACGCCCGCGAGAGCTTTTGGCTCAATCGCGGGCATCGGGGAAACCGTGGACTTTTGTTCGGAAATTCAGACCCAGGTCACCCTAGCCGCGCGAGCGGCTTACACGAGCGACAACAGTCCATTGCTTCCATGCTCAGAATATTAGACTTATCTGGTCCGATTTGCAATCCTCGACGCGATTCAAGGAAGGAACGGCAGGACTTACGCGCCGGCAGCGCCCGTATTCAGTTCCGCAAGAATCTCGTATGTGGCCGTCTCGGCCGCTTGGGCGCACTCGATCGACAGCTCCATCGAAATCGGCTGTCTGGGATCGATGGCAATCGCGTACAAAACCACTTCACGCGTTCCGCCCTGCATGTAGAAGGCGTCGAGAAGATCCTTGACCCCGATGTCGTGTGCCGTCAGAGTCGGCGGATAGTCCTTTGAAAAGCGCGGCGTCGTGCGCGTTACCGTCCCGGGAGGGTTTCCGTCCGCCGCTGCATCAATCAGAATGATATGGTCGGCATTTTCGAGCGGCTCCAGCAGAATGAAGCCGCCGGTCCCGCCGTCCAGGCACTCCACCCCAGCTGGCAATGTCTCCGCAGCCAGCGCGCGCACTACATGGACGCCAACGCCCTCATCGCCCATGATGACGTTGCCCAGGCCCAGTACCAGCGTCTTCTTAAGGCTTTTTGGATTCTCCGTCACTGCGCACCCTATCGAACTTCCACCCGCCGATAATTGAGCTTACCGTACCGCGGCCCTCGATGTAATCGTGATAGAACGACAGATAAATATGGATGACGACGAAGGTGACGAAGAACCACAGGAACAAATGGTGCCAGAAACGCACCCCAGCATCGCCGCCCAGCAGCGGCACCACCCAAGTGAACATCCTCGGCACCCACGACGAACTCATCGAAGAGTAGAGCGCAAAACCGGTGATGGTCTGAATGCAAAATGCAATAAACGTCAGGAAGTAGATCAGGCCGGCCAGCGCGTTGTGCCCGGTAGAGATTGGACCGTGCATCTTCGTTTCCAGGACGTCGGCCTTAACGACGTCGACAATCTCTTGCCGTTGCGCGTGTCTCAGCGGAAAAAAGGCGCGCCAGCTTGCGTACTTGTTGCCTGCGAAGCCCCAGTAAAGCCGCGCCAGAAAGTTGAAGACGTAGACGTATGCGGCTGCAAAATGGATAAATCGCACCCAGCCGAACCAGTATTGCTGGTACGCCTCTGACGCGTACGCGATGTGAACTTGGCGGCCGATCATGTAACCTGTCACGCACAGCAGCGTCAGCGCGATCGCGTTGATCCAGTGGTATGCGCGAACCGGCAGTTCCCACACGTACACGCGCCTGTACTCAACCGGCGCCCCGCCGTTCAGCTTGAAAACGTCTCGTACACGAGTGCTCTGTGTGCTCATCGCTATTACTCGAATGAAACCTGGTTGAGGTGCCTTCCCTGCGGATCGTATAGATGCACGGCGCAGGCCAGGCACGGGTCAAAGGAATGGATAGTGCGGATGATCTACACCGGCTGCTCCAGATTCGCCACCGGCGTCCCGATCAGCGACGCCTCAAACGACGACCGTTGCTGCTTTCCGTCGCGCGGCGATCCGTTCCAGGTCGTCGGCACAACCAGTTGGTAATTCTCAATCGCGCCGTTGTGAATCTTGATCCAGTGCGCCAGCGCTCCGCGTGGAGCGTCCACCAGGCCCACCCCTTCGCAATCCGCAGGCCACGACTTCGGCTCCCACTTCTCGCCGTTGAAGGTGGACACCTCGTTGATCTTCACTCGATCCATCAACGAGGCGTAGAACTCCTTCAGCCAGATCATGGCCAGCGCCGCATCGATGCCGCGTGCCGCCGTCCTTCCCAGCGTCGAGAACAGCGCACCGACTGGCACGTTGAGCTTGCCCAGCACCATGCCGACCGTTTCCTTCACGTCTGCGTGACCGGACGCATACGACACCAGCAGCCTTGCCAGCGGTCCCACTTCCATCGCATTGTCCTTCCAACGCGGCGTCTTCAGGAACGAGTATTTGTCGTAGCCTTCCAGGCTTTCGAACGGGGGCTTCGGTCCGCTGTATGCGATGTTCGTCTCGCCGGCCCACGGGTGCAGGCCCACGCTGTCGCCCCCGTCGTACTTGTACCAGGAGTGCGCAATGTACTCCTTGATCTCCTGCGAGTCACGCGGATTCACCGGATACACCGTGCCGAGATCGCGATTGAGTATCGCGCCCCGCGCGTATTTGAATGACTCCGGATGGTTGTAGCCGTTGGTCGGGAACTCGCCGTAGCAGAGATAGTTGTGCAACCCGCCGCCGTAGTTCGCCCATTCCTTGTAGAACGACGCCACCGCCAGCAGATCGGGAATATAAACCTGGTTGATGAACTCGTCTGCCTGCCCGATGAGACGCGACACCAGGTTCAAACGGTCAGAGTTGATCGCCGCCACCTCGTTCATGTTGATCGAGCATGGCACTCCGCCGACCAGATAGTTGGGGTGCGGATTCTTGCCGCCAAACACGGCGTGAATCTTCACCACTTCCTTCTGCCACTCCAGCGCATCCAGATAGTGAGCCACGCCGATCAGGTTCACTTCCGGCGGCAGCTTGTACGCCGGATGGCCCCAGTAGCCGTTGGCGAAGATGCCCAGTCCGCTCGCCGCAAAGGCCTTGATCTTGTCTTGCACCGCGGAAAAATAGGCAGGCGTATTCTTATCCCACTGCGAAAACGACTGCGCCAGCTCCGCGGCCTTTTTGGGATCGCCCTTGAGCGCGTTCACGATGTCCACCCAGTCCAGCGCGTGCAGGTGATAGAAGTGGATCACGTGATCCTGCACGTACTGCGTGGTCAACATAATGTTGCGGATCAGCTCCGCCGTCGGCGGCACGCTGACGCCCAGCGCATCTTCTACCGAGCGCACGCTGGCCAGAGCGTGCACTGTTGTGCACACGCCGCACACGCGCTCCGTGATGGCCCAGGCATCGCGCGGATCGCGGCCCATCAAAATCTTTTCCAGGCCGCGAACCATCGTCCCGGCGCTAAATGCGTCCGTGATGACGCCGTTCTCCACCACCGCTTCAATCCGCAGGTGGCCTTCAATGCGAGTGACAGGATCGACAATGACGCGCGTGGCCATAACTGTTTACTTCTCCTTCTCATCTTCGGTGTGCACTTCCGCAATCACATTGCGCTTGCGTATGTTGGTCACCACCGCATGCGCCGCAACTCCGGCCAGCGTGGCCACTCCAACTGCGGTGCCGATGGTATCAGCCGTGCTTTCGATGCCGAATCCGGGGAACGATGCCAGGTGCTGATAGAACGGGCCGTTGTCCCAGAAGCCCGCTTCGCTGCAACCGATGCACCCGTGCCCTGACTGGATGGGATAGCTCGTGCCCTCGTTCCACCTCGTCACTGAGCAGGCGTTGTAGGTCGTCGGGCCCTTGCAGCCCATCTTGTATAGGCAATATCCCTTGCGCGCATTCTCGTCGTCGAACGCCTCTACAAACAACCCGGCGTCGTAGTTCGGCCGGCGATAGCAAGTGTCGTGCACGCGCCGCCCGTAAAACTCCTTGGGCCGCCCCTGGCTGTCGAGCGCCGGAATCTGACCGAGCACCAGCAAGTGCGTCACCACGCCCATCATCACGTCCGCAATCGGCGGGCAACCCGGCACATTGATCACCGGCTTGTTCACCAGTTTATAGATCGGCGTGGCTCCAGTCGGGTTCGGCTTCGCCGCCTGCACGCATCCATTCGACGCGCAGCTTCCCCACGCCACAATTGCCGCCGCATCCGCGGCCACGGTCTGCAGAATCTGTTCCGCCGTCTTGCCGCCCACCATGCAGTAGACGCCCTCGTCCTTCGTGGGTACGGCGCCTTCCACCAGCACGATGTACTTTCCCTTGTTGTTCGCGATGGTGTCGCTCAGGCTCTTCTCCGCCTGGAACCCCGACGCCGCCATTAGGGTCTCGGTGTAGTTCAGCGAGAGCACATCGAGCAGCGCGTCCGCCACAATCGGGTGCGACGACCGGATAAACGACTCGCTGCAGCAGGTGCACTCCTGAAAGTGCATCCACACCACAGCAGGTTTTTCCTTCTTCTCGAATGCGGAAACAACCTGCGCCACGCCGCTTTGCGCAAGACCCGCCGCTGCCGCGGCCGCTGTGCAGAACTGAAGAAACTCTCTGCGGTTGTAGCCCTTCTGCTGCATCGATTCCCAAATAGTTCCGCCCATACCTACCTCGCTCGAACATCTATACCGGCGAATTCCCGAAGATTCAGGAGGAGGAGGAAACCACTTCCGGAATTCGCCAGCATATTGTGAGCGACGTTACTTACCAAAAAGTAGACGTGGCTGTGAGCGTCATCACAGGTGTCGTGAATCACTTTTCGATCAGGAGGTAGCAGAGGCTTCGTGAGCTGAATCACATTCCGCGGCGAAGCTGAGGGGGCCCACCAGCGCGACGCAATTCAGTCTGATCTGCTAGCAGTGCTAGCATTGCTTGCATTGCTAGCACTCCCGTGCTAGCATCGTTTCATGGCCACCATCGTCATCCGCAAACTCGACGAAACCGTCAAGCGCAAACTGCAGATCCGTGCCGCCCGCAATGGCCGCTCCATGGAAGCCGAAGCGCGGGAAATGCTGCACGAATCTCTAGCCAAGGCACTCCGAGACGGCGACGAAGTCGATATTGGCACCGCGATCCACCGACGATTTGCCGCGCTTGGTGGCGTGGACCTGGACATCCCACCGCGCACATTCTCGAATCGGCCGTTGCCTAAGTTCGACTGATGATCCTGCTCGATACGAACGTTATTTCTGAAACGATGCGCGAGCGGCCCGATCCGGACGTCAGAGAGTGGCTTCGCCAGCACCCCCGCGCGAATGTGTGGACCACTTCCGTGGTCATTGCCGAATTGCTCGCTGGAATCGAATCCATGCCCTCTGGCCACAAGCAGAAGACGCTACGCGAAGCGGTGGAAGACATGATTGCCGAAGATTTTCACGGCCAGATGCTCACCTTCAATCTCCCTGCCGCACGCAAATACGCGCGGATAGTGGCCTCACGCCGGAAGATCGGCCGGCCGATCCGCGAAATGGATGCGCAGATCGCGGCCATCGCGCACGTGCATGGCGCTACACTTGCAACGCGAAATGTGGATGATTTTGCCGGCTGCGATGTAATCGTGGTTAACCCGTGGCAACCGAAAAAGGGAAAGTAGCGGCGCCCTACGCCGTCTTCTCTACCGGCGCCGCTGCTTTCTTTTGAGCCTTCTCCGTCACCCGCACAGGCCGCGTCGACGCCCACCAGGCGAGCGCAATCCCGATCAAAACCGCACCCGCGCTGGCCAGTTGCGCATTCGATAAACCACAAAGAACCTTGGGGTTGCGGCGGATAAATTCAACCAGAAAGCGAGCAATACCGCTCAACGCCAGGTACTGGCCCACAATGGCTCCCGTCGCGTGCGGCTTGCCCAGCCGTCGCCACAGCCACCAGCCAATCACGAGGCCTGCTCCGAGCTCGTACAACGGCGTCGGATAAACCGGATAATCAACTGGCTCGATCCCATTCGGAAAAGCCATTCCCCAGGCGCGAAACGCGAACCCGAAGATGTGCACCGGCTGGATCGCGATCCCATAGCAGCCGTCCCCGGAGAGAAAGCACCCGATCCGCCCCACGCCATACCCGATCGCCGCCGCGGGAGCCAGCAAATCCAGCGTGCGCAGGACGCCAATCTTTGCCCGCCAGCCCATCAGCACCAGCGCCGCGACGCCGAAGGTCAATCCGCCATACCACGCAAATCCGGCGTTATCCCACAAAACCCGCCAGTGTTCAGCCCGGAATTCCTCCGGCGAATCGAGCACGTGCCATATCTTCGAACCAATCAGGCCCACCACAAGGGCAACGGCCACCATCCCCACGGCATCCGCGCTGATGTGCGCCCGCTTGAACGCCCGGTCGGCCACGATCGCCGCAATCACAACCGCCAACCAGAGCATCAGCCCGAAAGTGGGCAGGTTGAAAGACCCAATGTGCAGATAAGGAATCATCTCTCTTCAAGTATAGACGTGGGCCAGCCCCGATTCGCCGCCCTCGCGGGTCCTAACCCCGCGAGCTCCGCTAACGCCGCTAACTCCGCAGTCCTCCTCTTTTCCGTCCCCGATTTTCACAGCCGTTTCCGATCGAAATCGCGCGATACTGTGTGCATGGCTACCATGACGACCCAGGGCCTTGACGTTCTTTATTCCCGCCAGCAGATCGCCGAACGCGTTGCTGAAATGGGCGCGCAGATCACCCGTGACCTCAACGGCGAAAAGCTGGTCATGATTGGCGTCCTCAAAGGCGCTGCATTCTTTCTCGTCGATCTTTCCCGCGCCATCGATGCTGACGCCACCTTCGACTTCGTCGCCGTCTCCAGTTACGGCAACGGCCAGCGCTCCTCCGGCGCCGTTAAAGTTATCAAGGACCTCGACCAGCCCATCGAAGGCAAGAACGTCCTCATCGTCGAGGACATTCTCGACACCGGCCTGACACTGGCCTATCTGCGGAAGCTCTTTGCGCAGCAGCATCCCAAATCCCTGCGCATCGCCACGCTGCTCGATAAGCCGTCCCGCCGCATCGAAAAAATCGACGCCGACTACGTCGGTTTCTCCATCCCCAACCTCTTCGTCATCGGTTACGGCATGGACTACGGCGAGCGCTATCGCAATCTGCCCGACATCTGCATCATGGCGCCAGGCCAGCCCGCGTAGCCTTGGAGAAATGTGAGGCATGGATGATCGGGAACTGCTCGCCGGTGCTTATCGCGATTTCAACGCCCGCCGGATCGATGCCGTTCTTGCCAGGTTGCATCCGGATGTCACCTGGGCCAACGGGGTGGAGGGTGGCCACGTCCGCGGAGTTGAAGCTGTGCGCGCTTATTGGACCCGCCAGTGGCAGACTCTCGACCCGCACGTCGAGCCACTCCGCATTGAGCCCGATCATAACGGCCGGCTAATCGTCCATGTCCACCAGACTGTCCACGACCTGGAGGGCAAGCTGATCCTTGACACCATCGTCCAGCATGCCTATCGCATCCGAAACGGACTGATCGAACAGATGGACATCGAATCGCCGGAAACCGCGGACTAACGGACGAAACTCCATCTGCCCGACATCTGCATCATGGCGCCCGGCCAGCCGGCGTAGCCCGCGCATTTCCGGTTCTATGCCACCATCGTTCGCGCGCGTCACCCGCTGGTTTGCACCGTCGTTTCACCCGCCGTCTGATTCTGCATCAAATCATTTGGGCTTGCCCTCGGCGTCGCCGTATACTCATCTCCCGGAGACCACGGATCAGTCGCCCAGCCGACCAGCAGGAGCGTCCGTGATTGACAAGGAGCATCCCCGATGACCGCCTCCATCGCCATCCCGAACTCCGATCTGGATTTCGATAACGGAACGTTCGACTCGGCCGCTTTTACCGCCAAGGCTCTCGCCGGCTGGCAGTCTCTCGCTGCCGTCATCGATCACTCGCTCGTCAAGCAGGACGCCACCCGCGCTCAGGTGGAAACCCTTTGCGCCGATGCCGCCCGCTACCGTTTCGCCTGCGTCGTGGTCAATCCCGTTTGGACGGCCACTGCGGTCAAACTGCTGGTTGGCTCCGGCGTTCCCGTCAGCGCAACCATCGGATTTCCTCTCGGCGCATCATTGGTCTCAACATTGCTTCAGGAGGCCACGGCCCTGCTCCGCCTTGGCGCTCGCGAACTTGGGATGGTCCTCCCCATCGGCCTGATGAAGAGCGGCAATCATGATGCCGTCCACCATGCGATTCAATCGGTCGCAACTGTTGCTCATCATCGCGGCGCTGTGCTCAAGGTCAATCTAGAGACCTGCCTGCTCACCATGCAAGAAAAGCTGCGCGCCTCTGAGATCGCCATTCAGGCCGGCGCGGATTTCATCAACACCGCGACGGGCTTTGCCTCGGGAGGCGCTACTCCCGCCGATGTCGCACTCATGCGCGGCGTCGTCGGCGCACGCTGCGGCGTCAAAGCCGCCGGCCGCATCCGCACTGTCGCCCAGGTCCGCGCACTGCTTGAAGCCGGCGCCAACCGCATCGGCTCCTCCGCCTCCGTCGCCATCGTGCGCGAACTCGGAGCGGAATAAGCGAGGACCGAGGGATAAGGCTTGGGGATTAGACGAGCTCCAGCACCGCGAAGCACAGTTCCGCTCAAACTTCCGCTCAGTCGGGTTCTTGCACCCTTGCTCCCTCGCCCTCATCAGCAATCCAAAAGATGCGGGAACCGCCGCAATTGCTGCGGTAGTAAATCATGGAGTAACATCGGGAACCATGCCAGATTCAAACGCTGTTCCGAGCATCGACCGCGACCAAGCCATCCATCTTGCTAGCCGCCTATTCGCCGCCTTCCTCCTCTTCTGGGTTGTCGATGACATCATCGAACTGCCCCGCGAACTCTTTTCCGTCACGCACTACCTCCACGATTCCATGCAGATGGGAGTGGGCATTTTCGAGGTGCTGCGCGGCTCGTATCTAGTCGGCGTGTACATGCTGTACCTGCTCGCGAACATACTGCGCATCGCGCTGTGGCTTCTTGCTGCCGGATGGTTCTACCGTTGCGGCCCTCGCATCCGCAGCTTCTTCGCAGCAAGAGCCGACCAACCTTAGCAACGCACGCACGGGACGCTATCTTGTTCCCTCGTTCCCTTGTTCCCTTGTTCCCTGCCTCCTTGCGCTATCATTCCTTCGACCCCAAATGTCCGACACTCCTCCACCCCCGCCGGCCCACGACTTCGAGGGCGACTATCGCCCCGCCGAAACCGCGTCGTCCCCAGACTCGCCCGCCTACCTCGACGCCATCAACGCCCGCATCGAGCCTGCCGACGTTGCCTACCTCATGCGTCTCACCGACGCGCTCAACACCACGCTCGACCTGCAAACCCTCCTCGCCCGCACCTCGGAGCTCGTTCGCTCCCTCATCCCTTATCGCATCTTCGCCATTTTTCTTCTCAACGAACGCACGCGCGACCTGCGCATGCGATTCCAGATCGGCCACACGCCACAGATCGAACGCACTCGCGTTCCCGTCGGCAAAGGTGTCGTTGGCCAGGTCGCGCTCACTCGCCAGCCCATCCTCCTCAACCACGTCTCCACCGCCGACTTCTACATCGCCGCCAATCCCGATGTGCGCTCCGAACTGGCCGTCCCTCTCATCGCCAAGAACCGCCTCATCGGCGTCATGGATCTCGAAAGCGAGCAGGAGAACTTTTTCCGTCCCGAGCACCTGCACGTCCTCACCATGACCGCCTCGCGCATTGCGCAGTCCATTGAGAACGCCCGCCTCTACGCCCGCGTCTCCCGCCAGGCGCAGACGCTCGAAGTCCTCAATGAAATCGCCATTGAGCTCGCCTCCATCCTCGACCTCAATCCCCTCCTCGAGCGCGTTGGCCAGCTTCTGCGCCGTCTCATCGACTACCAGATGTTCACCATCATGTTGCTCGACGAAAAAGGCGACACCCTCGTCACTCGTTACGCCTGGCGCTTCGGCTACGTCCACGCGCCCATCCGCCGCGTTCCCATCTCGAGCGGTCTCGTCGGCGCCGCGGTCCGCGAGTGGCGACCCATCAACGTCCCCGACGTCAACGAAGACCCGCGCTACCTGCCCATGAACCACGAGACCCGCTCGGAGCTCATCGTCCCGCTCTTCTACAAGGGCCGCGTCATCGGCGTGCTCGACCTCGAACACACCCGTCCCTACTTCTTCAATGAAGAGCACGAGCGCATGTTGACGACCCTCGCATCGCAGATCGCCATCGCCATCGAGAACGCTCGCCTCTATCAGGCCGTCCACCGGCAGGAGCGCCAGTTTGAGAAAGACATCGCCATGGCCCGCGAGGTGCAGCTTCGCCTGCTCCCCGCCGAGGCGCCCACGCATCCCCACGCCGATATGGCCGTCCGCTTCCTGCCCGCCCGCACCATCGGCGGCGATCTCTACGACTTCCTCGACTACGGGGCGAATCGCACCGCAATTGTGCTCGGCGACGTCAGCGGCAAGGCCGCGCCCGCCGCGCTCTTCGCCGCGCTCGTCAGCGGCATCATGCACGCCGCCGCTGCGCAGCAACCTGACCCCGCCGCCATGCTCGCTCTGCTCAACGATGCCCTTCAGGAGCGCAAGCTCGACTCGCAGTACGTCACCATGCTCTTTTGTCTCTGGAACGACGAAAACCAAACTCTCCAGGTCGCCAACTCTGGCGCAGTCCCGCCCGTAATCTGCCGCGCCGGCCAGTCGATCCCCGTCCACGCCGAGGGCTTTCCCATTGGCATGTTTCCCGACGTCACGTATGAGGAATTCAGTATCGCCACGCAGCCCGGCGATGCCATCGTCTTCGTGTCCGATGGAATCCTCGACGCCGAAAACGAAAAGGAAGAGATGTACGGCGAAGACCGCCTCGCCGGACTGCTCTGCGCCAGCCGCGATCTCTCCGCCCAGGAAATCGCCGACGCCATCCTCGCCGATGTCTCCCGCTTTCAGGGCAGCAAAGACCGCTTCGACGACGAAACCATCATCGTCCTCCGCGTGCGCGAATCGGACGCGCTGCCGCAAACTTCGAAAGACCCCTCATGATCGCCAGAACTATCATCGAGCCGTTCCGCATCAAGAGTGTTGAGCCGATACGCTGGACTACCCGCGCGCAGCGCGAGCAGCTTCTCAAGGCCGCGCACTACAACCTCTTCCTCCTGCCCGCCGACGATGTCCTTATCGACCTGCTTACCGACTCAGGCACGGGCGCAATGTCCACCCATCAATGGGCCGCCATCATGGAGGGCGATGAGAGCTACGCGGGCAGCCGCAGCTTCGACCGCTTCCGGAATTCCGTTCAGGACATCTTCGGTTACAAGCACGTGATCCCCACCCACCAGGGACGCGCGGCTGAACGCATCCTCTTCGGCGTCACATGTAAGAAAGGGGACATCGTTCCCAACAACACGCACTTTGACACCACTCGTGCCAACGTCGAGTTTGCGGGAGCTGAAGCTGTCGATCTGCCCATCGCCGAGGGCCGCCAGCCCGCATTGCTGCACCCCTTCAAAGGGAATATGGACGTGACTGCACTCGAAAGCCTCATCGAGCGCGTAGGTCGCGGCCGCATTCCTCTCGTCATGCTCACGGTCACGAACAACTCCGGCGGCGGACAGCCGGTCTCGATGGAAAACGTGCGCCAGGTAAGCGCCGTGTGCAAGCGGCACGGCATTCCGCTCTACTTCGATGCCTGCCGCTTCGCCGAAAACGCATGGTTTATTAAGTTACGTGAGCCCGGATTCTCGTCCAAAAGCCCGAAAGAAATTGCGCAGGAGATGTTTCACATGGGCGATGGATGCACCATGTCGGCCAAAAAAGACGGCATGGCCAACATCGGTGGTTTTCTCTGCACAAATAACGATCTGCTCGCCCAGCAGGAGAAGGATCTCCTCATTCTCACCGAGGGCTACCCGACTTACGGCGGCTTGGCCGGCCGCGATCTCGAAGCCATCGCCGTGGGAGTGCAGGAAGCGCTCGAAGAAGACTACCTGCGTTACCGCATCGCCTCCACAGCGTACCTCGGCAACCACATTGCCGCTGCGGGTGTACCCATCGTCCAGCCGCCGGGAGGCCACGCCATTTACCTCGACGCGCGCGCCTTTCTGCCGCACATTCCCTCGGCGCAATTTCCCGGTGTCGCGCTGGCTTGCGAACTGTATCTTGAAGGCGGCGTTCGCTGTGTCGAAATCGGCACGCTGATGTTTGCCGCCGCTGCGCAAATGGACCTCGTGCGCCTGGCCATTCCTCGCCGCGTCTACACGCAAAGCCACATCGACTACCTCGTCGAAGTTATTTTGGAGGTGTGGAAGAATCGCGAGCAGATCCGCGGCATGCGCCTCACCTACGAAGCGCCGTTCCTGCGCCACTTCACCGCGCATCTCGAGCCGCTCCTCTGAAGCTCGCTACAAAACATCACCTGTCATCCTGAGCGAAGTGGAGCATGCTGAGCGAAGTGGAGCACGCTTTCTGCGCTCTGCGCAGTCGAAAGCCTGCCCCTCAGCGAATCCGCCGCGCGAACGAGTCGAACGGGGACCTGTGGTTGCTTCCTGCGACCCACACTCACCTCGAATGGGGGTGCCCCATCCTTCGCCTTCCTTCTGGCGAAGGGTGGGATCGCGCGAACCAAAACTCATAGGCCTTGTATCAGGGCACGAGTTTACTCGTGCCGCACAAAGTCCCAAAAAGTGAGCGAGCTTCAGCCCCCGAGGGAAAGATTCTCCAAACTAACCCACTACCAACAGCCCGCGAACCCTCCCGCTACTGAATAATCACCACGTTCATGCTCCACGGTGCCAGCGTCAACGTCAGCGGCAGCGTTTGAGCGCCAAGATTGGTGATAGTCGGCGCAGCCCAGGTGTTCGTCCCATTCGGGTCCGGGAAAAACCCCGTCGGCGAGCCCGACAAGTCGTAGATGGCCCTGTCGTACGTGATTACAGTAACGGTTGTGGCGGCACTTTGCCCTGAAAGCGCAACCAAAACTTGCTCGCTGACAGTTTCGTTCCGGTTGAACAGCACCAGCGCCGTTCCTCCGCTATGGGTGGCCGCGTAAGCAACCACATCCGTCGTATCTCCGGCCACGGTCGCGGTCAGCACAGATTCGCCGTTGACGGCCACGCTGCTGAAGAGCTGAAACGCTCGCGCCGTGGGAGACATGGTGCCGATGGGCCCCGCGTTCGGGCAGCCGCTGTCAGACGGTCCATCGGAGAACACATTGTAGGCCCCGAAATCCTGCCATCCGTAAAGCAAGGAACTATCGTTCCCGCTGGTGCCATTACAATTTCCAAACCCAATCCACCAGGTCAGGCGCGTGACTCCATCGTTCATCATTTCGCCTAGCACCTGGCCGGCATACAAGCCCTGAGTAATCGACCAGCTCTGCTTGCCCGGATTGCTGTATGGCCCTCCGATCTCGCCCACGTATATCGGCGTGTCTGGTTTCCCGGCTGTCTTCAGCTCCGACTTGATGGTGTTGATGTTCGTGGTCAACTGCTGCGCCGCCTGTTGCACCAGGAAGGTATCGCTTTCCGAGCCCGGCGTCTCAGGATAGTAGTGGTATTCCACAAAATCATAGGGCGCATCGGCGAGCACAGTCGGATCCCACGCCGGGGAATTGCCAGGATTGACCGAAACACCGACCAGCGTGTTCGGAGAGGCCGCCTTGACCAACGCATAGTAGCCGCTGCTTCCCGCCGTCGCGGCTGCGTAGGTTGCCGCATTGTTCTTCAGGGGATGATTGTCTGTCTCCCAGCTCCCGTACTCCTCGTTGCCCACCGTCATATGGCTTACAGTGACGCCGAGGCTCAGCGCGTTGGTCACCCATGCGGCTGCCTCGGCAGGGTCGCCGGGTCCGGTGCAGGCCGCGTCCGTGCCGTAATCCGCCGTGAGCGCCACATCGAGCCCCGCTGGAATGGCGAGATCGTTAACGAAATCCGAAAACGCGGAATTCGGAGTGGCATAGCCGCCATCGCACAGAGAATTGTTGGCCCAGTGATAGATGTCGGAATACGATCCGCCCGGCCAACGCACCGCCTTGATGCCGGCAGCCTCAAATGCAGTGGCCACTCCGGTTGTGGTCGGGTCGTACCACACCGCCAGATTCATGCCAAGAAGCTGATCGGTCACAGCTGGGCCGGAGCTTGACTCGTCCACCGTTACCGAGGTCTGAACGGTTACCGTAGCCGTTTGGGTGATCGCCGTCCCAGCGGAATTTGTGACCGTGAGGGTATAGGTCGTCGTCGCCGTGGGACTCACGCTTACCGGCGTGCCGCTGGTGGCAGCGAGATTGCCCGGCGTGATCACCCCGGTGCCATTGGCAAAAACGCCCGTCAGGTTGGAGCTTGCTCCTGCTGCAATCGCCGTGGGATTCGCCACAAAGCTGGTGATCGTCGGCGCGGGAACCACAGTTACCGTAACCGTCCGGGTGATCGCCGTCCCGGTGGGAGGAGTGACGGTGAGGGTATACGTCGTAGTCGTCGCGGGGTTCACGCTCACTCCGGTCCCGCTTGTGACGGCGAGATTGCCCGGCGTGATCATCCCCGTGCCGTTGGCGAAAACAGCCGTCAGGCTGGAGCTTCCCCCTACAGTAATCGTCGCTGGATTCGCCACAAAACTGCTGATCGTCGGCGCGGGAACCACAGTCACCGTAGCAGTCTGGACGATTGCCGTCCCCGCGGAATTGGTGACGGTGAGGGTATACGTCGTAGTCGTCGCGGGGCTCACGCTCACTCCGGTCCCGCTCGTGGCAGCGAGATTGCCCGGCGTGATCACCCCGGTGCCGTTGGCGAAAACAGCCGTCAGGCTGGAGCTTGCTCCTGCCGCAATCGATGCGGGATTCGCCCCAAAGCTGGTGATTGTCGGCGCGGGAACGACGGTCACAGTAGCCATCTGCGTGATGGCCTCCCCAACGGGAGGAGTGACCGTGAGGGTATAGGGAGTGGTCGTCGTCGGGCTGACGCTCACCGGTGTTCCGCTAGTGACGGCGAGATTGCCCGGCGTGATCATCCCCGTGCCGTTGGCAAAAACGGCCGTCAGGCTGGAGCTTCCGCCTGCAGTGATCGTCGGCGGAGCCGCCACGAAGCTGGTGATCGTTGGCGGGGGATTCACGGTGATCGTTGCGGTCGCCGTGACCACGGCTCCGCTGGAAGAGGTGACGGTGAGGGTGTAGGTCGTCGTTGCCGCTGGGCTCACGGTCACCCCGCTTTCGCTGGTAGCCGGAAGATTGCCGGGCGTGATCACGCCCGTGCCGCCGGCGAAGACTCCCGTCAACGTTGCGCTTGCTCCTGCCGTGATGGTCGCCGGATTCGCAACGAAACTGGCGATGGTGGGTACAGGAGGGGGGGAGCTGGCCAACGCGCCGCAGCCGATTAGACTACCCAAACACACACTGAGCGATATGGCCAACGCCACAGGAGCAAGAATTCGTTTCATCGGAGTCCCCGGTTTCATCAAAATTAGACGATTTTTCTTCGCAAGCATTATCTATTCCGCTACTGAAAGATTGTGTATCCTTCTGCTCACTTTAGAAGTTTGGAGAGCCGGCAATTCGGCCAAATCGCCAGCCTCTCAGCCGTTCATCTTCAGGATGAAACCAATTCTGAATCGCCGTTCCATGGCTCCGCGATCCCCGGCCCCTCATTCGATAGACTCTAGTAGACACCCGACCACCCCGGAGACCACTTGGCCCACGCCGCACAGGAACGCCTGATCCACCCCGCTCGAAACATCATCGGCAGCCTGCGCTTGCCCGGCGACAAGTCTATCAGTCATCGCTACGCCATGCTCAGCGGCTTTGCCGAGGGCACATCGCTCTTCTCCAACTTCTCCACCGGCGCCGACTGCGCTTCGACCATCGCTTGCATGGCGGACCTCGGCGCGAAAGTGAATCGCACGGGCCCCGGCTCCGTCGAGATCACCGGCGTCGCCGGCCGCGTCACACCTCCAGCTCATCCCCTCGACTGCGGCAACTCCGGCTCGACCATGCGCATGATCTCCGGCATTCTCGCGCCGCAGTCCGGCCGCTTCACGCTCATCGGCGACGCCTCGCTCTCGCGCCGTCCGATGGAGCGCATCCGCAAACCGCTTGAGGCCATGGGCGCGCGCCTCACGCTCACCGACGGCCACGCCCCGCTCACCATCGATGGCGGCCCGCTTCGTGCCATCCACTTCGCCACGCCCATCCCCAGCGCGCAAGTCAAAAGCTGCATCCTCTTCGCCGCCCTCCAAACCGCCGGAACCACCACCCTCCTCGAAGAAGTCCGCACGCGCGACCACAGCGAGCTGGCCCTCCGCGCCTTCGGAGCCACGCTCACCCGCACATCCAATTCGATCTCCATCGCCGGCCCGCAGTCGCTCCACGCCATCGACGCCGCCGTTCCGGGCGACCTTTCCTCCGCCGCGTTCTTCCTCTGCGCCGCCGCGCTCTTCCCCGGCTCCAGCCTCGTTCTCGACTCGATCGGCCTCAATCCCACGCGCGCCACGCTGCTCGACGTTCTCACCGCCCTCGGTGCGCGCATCACCGTCCTCAATCTCGAAGAAAAGCACGCTGAGCTGGTCGGTGTGGTGCAGATCTCCGCGCCGCCTGAGGGCCTCGGCTCGACTGAAGTCAGCGGCGCTCTCGCCGCGCAACTCATCGACGAGCTGCCCGTGCTCGCCGCCATCGCGCCCTTCACCAGCGGCGGCATTCGCATCCGCGGCGCACGCGAGCTTCGCGTCAAGGAATCCGACCGCATCGCCCTCGTCGCAAAAAATCTTCGCGCCATGGGCGCTGAAGTCGAGGAGTTCGACGATGGCCTCGACGTTCCCGGCGGCCAAACCCTCCACGGCGCCACCATTGACTCCGGCGGCGATCACCGCATCGCCATGGCCTTCAGCGTCGCAGCCCTCCGCGCCACTGGCGACACGCTCATTCAGGGCGCAGACTCCGCCGCCATCAGCTTTCCGGAATTCTTCGATCTGCTCGATCGCGTCGCCGAGCGCTAACGCGTCTCCAGAAGGGGATAGGAATTAAAGCTCCGCGCGCATCTCGATCTTCTTCGCCACTGGCTCTACGATCTGCACGATTCCGTGACCGCGATTGGTCTCCTCGCGCAGGCGAATCAGGCCGAATTGCTTCAGCTTGTTCACATCCCGCGTAACCGACCCGCGGTTGCGGCCAAGTTCCACAGCCAGCGCGGAAATGCTCAGCTTCTTTTTTCGGGCCGTTTGGAAAAGCCGGAGACGCTGCACGGTCATCAATTCAAACATCATCATCGGGTCTCCGAAGGTGATGATCTTCTCCGGCTCGAGCCGTTCGCCGGCCTCGCGCCTGCGAGTGCGATCGAGAGACCGCCGCACATGACCCTCAAATCCATCGGTGAACACCTTAACCTTCATATTGCCTCCTGATCGCCTCGGCTTCTTGATAAAAACGGTCTGACGTCTTCGAATAGTGCGTGAATTCCGTCCGCTCCACCTTGCCCATGAAATGACGCTCATGAACGCCGTGGGCGTTGTCGTACCCGAGCACTCTGCCATTGTCCCGGTAAAACAGATGCGGCAAAAGGAAGGCCAGATTGTAGCGCACCACTTCTTCGCGCGCATCGACCCAGACTTCTTCTCTAAGGATGCCTACACCACCCGCGCACCAAAAGCCGGTTTCGTAGTCCGTATCTTTGCGCAGCCGTCTCGCGCTGCCCATCCACGAACCTTAGCACAGGTGATGCGCCAGATGCAACACCTGCTCTCTTTCCCCTCTTCTCGAAAAACAAAATGGCCCGGCTTCTCGGCCGGGCCATCTCGCCATCCCGCATTTCCACTTATCCTGGGTGCGGGTGCCCCATCCTTCGCCTTTTTTCTGGCGAAGGGTGGGATCGCACGGACTCTGCCTACTGCGCCGGCGGCGGCGCTGCCGGCTGCTCCTGTGTCGCCGGCGGAGTCATCGTCGGCTCATTGCCCGGCGGCGCTGCTTCCACCCCCGGTACCACGGGCGATGTCGACATGGTCCCCGCTGCGGCTTCCGTCAAATTGATGTCGTAGTGCTGCAGCGTCGAAGCCAGCGTCTGGTAAAGCCCCGCGCGGTCCGTCGCATAGGCAGCGTGCGCCGCAATAAGGTTATCCTCGGCCATCGCCAGACTTCTCTGCTGTTGCAGCACGTTCGCGGTTGTCGACGCGCCCAGGTGCAGCTTCTTCAACTCGGCATCCAGGCTTTGCTGCTCGAAGTCGCGCGCCGCTAGCGCCGAGTGCACAAGCGCGCGATCGTTGGTCAGCGCAAACATCGCGTTCACCACCTGCATGCGGACGATGGTACGCAGTTGCTCCAGCCTCAGCTCCGCCTGCCGGTACTCCATCAGCGACCGCTCCTGCTCGCTCTGCGCCTCCCGGTTGCGCAAATTGATCGTCAGGTTGAATCCCACGCCCTTGTTCGGCGAACTGCTGTTCACCAGGTTATTCAGTGTGGACCCATAGCTCACCGTCGGATAGGTGTTCGGAGGGCATGCCGCCGGTGGATTGGCGAGAAAGTTGTAGCAGTTCGGGCTCTGCGCGCCGCCTGTTGCGCTGGCGCCATAGAATCCGTACACATCAAGGGACGGCAGTAGCGCGTTGCGCGCGCCCTTCAGAGTGATCTCGTCGTTGCGCAGCGTCAGCACTGCCTCTTCCAGCTCTGGCCTTTGCTGGAAAGCCTCCTGCACCAGTGCCTCCACCGGCTGGCTTTCTTCCGGCAGCGCCTCCAGGCCCACGCGGTCCGTCGGAATCACCGGTGCAGCCGAAAGCGCGGCATCGTTCAGGTTCCGCGTGATCGCCTGCTTGATGATCTGCTGCTGGTAATTCAATGCGCTCTGCGCGCTGATCAGCGACTGCTCGTCCGTTGCCACTGTCGATTCCGCGTTCACCACGTCCAGCGGCGCCATCGTTCCAATCTCCAGCTGCTTCTTGTTGTCCAAAAGCAATTGGTTGCTCTGGTCCAGCGCGCGCTCCTTGGCCTGGACGTCCTCATAGGCTTTCACAAGGCCCCAGTAAATCGACTCCACCTGGTTCACGGTGTAGAGAATCTGCTGCCGGAACGATGAGTCCGTGATGCGCCGGTCGTTCAGCGCCTGGTACATGAACCGCTTGTTCACCCAAATCCCGGCTCCCTGCAGCAACTGCTGCGTCACCTGGGCCTGAAAGCTGGAAAGATACAGCGGGCTGTAGTCGTTGAAGAAGTTGTTGGTTGTGACCCGTTGGTTGTTGAATCCTACCTGCAGTGTCGTGCCCGTCACGAATCCCTGGTTGTACGCGAAGTTGTACTCATTCGTGTTTGTCGAAGCGCGCGGTTGGAAAATGCTTTCTGCCGGCGACTCCGATCTCTGCAATTGAATCGTGCTCGTCAGCGTCGGATCGAGCTGCTCTGGATTGGGTCCCGCGCCATTCGTGGTCAACGTCAGTCCGTTCACGCCCGATCCCGCGCCTCCTGAGCCTCCCGCGGTTCCTCCCGGACCGCCGCCCGTCGACAATGTGGAGGTCGACCCGCCCTGCGTGCCTGTCACCAGCCCGGATGGCGCGCCCAGCGGCCCCCCTCCGGCCCTCGTCCGCAGAATGTCGGTGTCGGCAATGTCCAGGTCGTAGCGCGCAATCGCGATGTCGTAGTTGTTCTCGATCGCCAGCGCGATCGCGTCAGACAGGCTCAGGTAAATCTTCCCGTCCTTCATCAGGTCGGCCAACCGCACCGAATTTTCAAAGCTCGCCTTAGGAATCGACGTCGGCAAAAAAATGTTGATCGGATCTCCGATCCACTTCCCATAGGCCTTCGAGTAGTCGCGGCTCGAGGTGGTCAATGGATACGGCTGTGTGGGCACAGGCGCAGGTGCAACCGGCAGCGCCGAAGCCGCCTTGTCTGGACCGTTCGAGCCTGCGCCGGTAGCTTGACCGTAACCCGGCGGCATCGTCGCGGCCAGCGTCAGCAGCACGGCCGCAACAGCGCGCAACCGCTCGCTTCTCTTTCCCACCGCTTCTCTCTGCGTCGTTCCTTTGGGATCATTCCCCTGTGCGCTCTGCGCCCCAAAACCCACACCCGTCCTGTAAAAATGCATATTTTCTCTCCACAATGGGTTGCGCTGCCTGTTTGTGCTGCCCGTTACCCTGTCTCGGTTGCCTGCCTGCACGGTTGCCCTGTCTGGATCGCCATGCTTCCCGGCAGCCATTGTTCGCGAAGGATACATCCCGTGCTCGCCAAGACGATTATCTCTTCCGCGTCGCCCTTGAAGGCTCTTCTTTGATTACGAAATCGATACCCCTCTCGTTCCCTGCAATCGTTTCATCGCCCAGACCCATCGCAGAAGTCCCTCGCAATCGACGCTTCACCTGTACGAATTCCCGGCTTGTATGCGAACTCTGATCGCGTCCGCAGACGATCGCTACGCGTGGAACCTTGTGCGCGCCGGCAAACCTGATCCGCGCCGGCGCCGAATCCGCACCGGCAAACCTAATCAATGAGTCGCTCAAGACTTCGACGGCAACAGCCTGTCAATGTCCGCTCCGCAGGGCTCGAACTCTGGCATCAAGTCGCGCAATCCAGAATATTAACTAACTGGTTAGTAAAATACCGCCAGACCCACCCTGAACGCAACCCCAAAAGCGCCTCTGAGAGTCCAGATATCGCGCTAACTCTTTTTGGATCAACGCACAGGGGGCACAGTTTCTGAGGAAAAATGAACCGGAAGGAAGGCAAGCTTCACGCCCGGCCGGAGACTGTCGATCCTTGAGGGCGCCTCGCCCGCACGCCTCCGTCAATTACGCTGATAAACAGCAATCCTGATGACTGACTTGACCGACTCCGCCCAACCCGGCTCTGACCTCCAAACCTGGAAGCTCACCCTCGCCTACGACGGCACCGACTTTCAGGGCTGGCAGGTGCAGCCCGGTCAGCCGACCATCCAGGGCGAGTTGCAGGCAGCGCTCGGCCGCGTCACCGGAGAATCGCCTCTTCCACAGGGCTCAGGCAGAACCGACGCCGGCGTCCACGCCCTAGCTCAGGTCGCGAGCTTCGCTCTCCGCGCTCCCATCCCGCCCGAAAACCTGCACCGCGCGCTCAATCGCACTCTCCCCCCGTCGATCCGCATCTCCGAAGCCAAAACGGTGCGAAGCACTACATTTCATGCGCGGCACTCGGCCATCGCCAAAACCTACGAGTATCGCATCCTTCGCGCCATCGATTGCCCACCCTTCCTCGCGCGCTACGTCCACGCCTGCGCCTGGCCGCTCTCGTTCGACGCGCTTGAGGCCGCCGCGCGTCTCTTCATAGGCGAGCACGACTTCCTCAGCTTCGCCGCAACCGATCCCGACCTCGCGCAAAGAAATCTCGCCGAAGAAGAGGAACCCGGCGATCGCGACTTGACCAGCGGCGCACCGGTAAAGCCCCTAACGACCGGAACGATCCGCACAACCTTCTCCTCAACCTGGGTCGAGCGCTCGACCGATTCCGGCGATCTCCTCGTCTACCGCGTCCGCGGCAACGGCTTTCTTCACCACATGGTGCGCAACCTGGTCGGCACCATGATCGATGTCGGCCGCGGTCATCTATCCGTCGAAGAAATTCCCCGCATTCTCGCCGCCCGCTCCCGCTCCGAGGCCGGCCCCACCGCGCCGGCTCGCGGCCTGTTCCTCCATTCTGTCGAGTATCCAACTGAATCGTAAGCACTTGAAAGCGCGCGGCTGGACTACCGCGGCTTTTCAGTCTATAAAAGGACTATATTTGGTCCGCACTGCCGGAAGGGAGCTACCATGCGTTACTCGACCCAGATCAAACCCATTAGCTACGTCAAATCCCATGCGGCGGAACTCCTGGACAGAATCGCCGAGGAGCGTGAGCCTATCGTCATTACCCAGAATGGCGAAGCGCGCGCGGTACTGGTCGATATCGCCAGTTATGAGCAAACGCAGGAGACGATCGCCTTGTTGAAGGTGCTGGCCATTGCAGACAAGGAGATCGAGGCGGGAGATTCGGTGCCGATTGAAGAAGTCATGGCCGAATATGATATGGCGGCGAAGCGAGCCTGATGCGCCCGATTGTCAAGTTCACTCCTGGCGCGCGAAAAGATCTAAGAAGCATCCACGACTATATCTCCAGTCATGACGCTCCGGAGAAAGCGGATTACGTAGCCAAAAAAATCGTTGAGGCAGCGTTATCGCTGCGTGAGCTTCTCCACCGCGGGGCCTACCCTCCCGAACTGCTTGCCATCGGAAAGCGGGATTATCGGCAGGTATTCTTCAAGCCCTACCGGATTCTCTATAGAGACCGCGGAGACACTATACACATCGCCGCCATAGCCGATGGCCGCAGAGACATGCAATCGTTGCTGGCGCGGCGACTCCTCGGTTCATAATCGTGCTTCGCTCCTCTTCGAACTCATCAGCCGTTGACCCTGCTACTCTGAATTCACTTCGATGCCGGTTCTGTCTTCAGCCTCGGCGTTCTCGCGCGTTACAACCCTCGCCGCGCAAAGACCGATTCACGCCGCCTTCGCCTGGCTGCATGCGAATCCCAAAACCATCATGGACTGGCAAGTCGCGCTTGTCGCGATTCCCGCACCCACTCACGGCGAGCAGGCGCGCGCCGAGTGGCTCGCCGAGCGGTTTACGGAAATAGGTCTAAGCAGCGTCGAAATCGATGCCGCCGGAAACGTTCTCGGCACTCTGCCCGCCGCAAGCCTTCCGGCCGACAGCAGCGGCCCGGTCATTCTGCTCTCCGCGCACATTGACACCGTTTTCCCCGCCGCCACTCCGCTCCATCCGATCCTTAAAGGCGATCGGCTTGAAGCTCCGGGCGCCAGTGACAATGCCGCCGGTGTAGCCGGAATGTTAGCCATCGTGAGCGCGCTTCTCCATGCGGGTGCCCAGAACGCGGGATTCTCCCTGCCCGTCCCACTCGTCATTCTCGGCAATGTCGGCGAAGAAGGCGAGGGCGACCTGCGCGGCGTCCGTCATATCTACGAACAAAGCGCGCTCGCCGGCCGCATCGCCGCTCACATTGTTCTCGACGGGCCCGGCGCTGACGCCGCCGTCACCCAGGCTCTGGGCAGCCGCCGCTACAAAATCGCCATCACCGGCCCCGGCGGCCACAGCTTCACTGACGCGGGCATTCCCAACCCCATCGCCGCGCTCGCCTCCGCTCTGGCCGCGCTTGCTGAAACTCCGCTGCCCAATGAGCCGCGAACCACGCTCAACCTCGGCACCATTCGCGGCGGCATCAGCGTCAACTCGATTCCCGAAAGCGCTCAGGCCAACATCGACCTGCGTTCCACCGACCCCAATCAACTTCTCCGCCTTGAAGTCGCGTTGCATCGCGCCGTCGAGGACGCCGTCGATCACTGGAACGAAAAGGCCAGATCCGCCGGCGCAAGTTCGCGCTCGCGCCTCTCTTTTGCCGTCACCAAAATCGGCGACCGCCCCGCCGCGCAACTGCCCGACGATTCGCCGCTCCTCTCCACTTTGCGAGCCGTCGACCGCCATCTCGGCCTGCGCACCGAACTCCGCCTCGGCTCCACTGACGCCAACATCCCGCTCGCCCTCGGCGTCCCCGCGCTCTCCATGGGCGCTGGCGGCGACGGTGGCGATGCCCACACGCTGCGCGAATGGTACTCGTCGAAAGACCGCGAGCTCGCGCTCAAGCGCGTGCTCCTTCTCACCCTCGCCATGCTGGAATGGGCGTCGGAACGGGCTGCCGTTCACTAGGCCTCTGACCGCTTTTTCATGTACCAATGTGGGTGCATCCTTGCGGCGTTCTTGTCTTTGCCGCAAGGGTGGGAAGCACGAAATCCAGCGGTCAGAGACCTGGCGCCGCCCACCCTCCACCTGCGCCCGCCGGTGGCCTTCCTTGTAGCGCCGGTCTCCAGACCGGCTGTCGTGCGGGCGTCCTCGCCCGCACTCTTCCTCGGCAGGAAACGACAATTTCCCTCCAGCCCGCGTCTAACCAGTCAGGGCGTACAGTTCTCTTCATCCACGCCCCTCGGCGACGCGGCACAGGCAGTGCCGCTCCCACTCGCAGACGGCTATACTGAAGAGGTAGCGCAATCTGCCTGCCGGCCCACGGCATAACCGCTCTCATGAGGTCAGTAAACTCTATGAATTTGCTCTTCAAACGGCTACGCTCGCGCCGTCTCGCTTCAGTCTTCATCCTGCTTGCCACGGTCTCCGCGGCCGTTTTGGTCGGATCGTATGCCGCTCACGGAGTCCGCGGCCAGGAAACTCAGAACACCAGCACGGACGCCACTCCCCTCAAGGTCGTCACCACGCCGACTCCGCCCAACGACTTTGTCAGGATCGCCAAGCTTGTGGGACCGGCAGTCGTGAACATCAACACGCAGACTCTGCCCAAACAGTCGGACAAAGGCGGCCGCCGCAACTTCCATCAGTTCCGCTCGCAGCCCAATCAGCAGAACCCCGGCGATGACGATCAGGACAACGGTCAGCAAGGCCAGGACAACTTCCAGGATTTCTTCAACCGCTTCTTCGGCGGCCAAGCTCCCGGGCCCGATGAGGGCGCCGACAACGGCGAGGTGCAGGAGTCGCTCGGCTCAGGCTTCATAGTTGACGCCAAGGGCTACATCATCACCAACGATCACGTCATCGACAAAGCCGACAAAATCTACGTCAAGCTCTCCACCGATCCCGACACGCAGGACCTCGGCCGTCCCGCTCGCGTCATCGGCATCGATAAAGCCACCGATCTTGCCGTCATCAAAATTGATACCAGCACACCGCTTCCCACCGTCAAATTGGGCAACTCTGACACGGCGCAGGTCGGCGACTGGGTCGAAGCCATCGGCAGTCCATTCGCCTTGGCCCAGACCGTCACCGCCGGCATCATCTCCGCCAAGAACCGCACCATCGACCAGGGTGCTCCGGGCCAGTTCCAGCACTTCATCCAGACGGACGCGGCCATCAATCCCGGCAACTCCGGTGGACCGCTCCTCAACATGAACGGCGAGGTCATCGGCGTCAACACCGCCATCTACACGCAATCGGCCGG
>Ga0224554_1000705_pt1 | contig 25859 bp, 23 predicted proteins | sample 714S22024metaG_FD_180666 | JGI IMG/M metagenome (GOLD analysis project Ga0224554, IMG submission 180666) | Peat soil microbial communities from Stordalen Mire, Sweden - 717 S2 20-24 | ecosystem: Environmental > Terrestrial > Soil > Wetlands > Peat | place: Sweden: Norrbotten County, Stordalen...
CAGCAAGGAGAACTTGTCGGCGGTTGGCTTGGCTGTGGTTTTCTTTTTCATGCCCTACCTTGTGGCAGGGCCCAAACCCGCAAGCCAACCTTTTTTCATCAACCCTTAACCCTATGAGTCAGCAGTGAACACAAATTAAAAATACTCTGCCAACATCAACACTTTCGCAGGTTCCTCACTTCGGTCAAGACTTGGAATTAACCATCTGAAACTCTGGTATTACTCCGCTGCTGGCAGTTTTGCTGGCAGTCGAACGCACATCTAATCAAAATGAGCAAGTGGCCGGTTTGATGCGCGGCTGTTTTCAAAGCACGGGATCAAGCCACGCAGGAATAGGCTTTGCCAGAAACGTCCGCACTCCATTTTGAAATATCGCCGTCAAACGGAAGGGCATTCGCAAATCGTCGTTGTCAAAAATGAGAACGCAGGGAAGTTCTCGGATCGCCTGTTTGAGATTGGTCGTGGTGCGTGGGAACCGGGCGGTCAACTTATCAGTTGGCACATCGTGTCCGCCCTGACTGACGCACATGGCAACGCGTTCTTCTGAACGGTCGACCCCGGCGATGCCAATGAAGCACAGCACCATGGAGTAACCCAACTGCGCCGCGTTTTTCAAAAACGACAACTTGTCGCCCACAGGATCGGAAAGAACCGTCTCAAAAATGTAACTTTCACCCTGGTTTGTAAATTCCCGTCGCAATTTGGCGGCGACTTCGGCCGCCTGATAAGCATCAACCCCCAGTTCCCCGGCCAGCGCATCCGCGTTCAGAAATCGCAAGCCGCTGGATTTGAGATGCGTTTCAAAAAATGTGGTTTTTCCCGCTCCATCAGGCCCCGCCACGGCGACAATCACCGGGCGTTTGTCCAATCCGGGAATGATTCCCGATGCTTTCGGCGAAGATTTTTTCACCTTGAGGCGCCCGCCAAAGCCGGTTTTGCCTTTTTTTTCACAGCCATTTTGACCGGCTGGAACTGCCGGTTTACAAACCGACCCATCGTGCGCTTGCCGTCCGCCTCAATTCGCACCAGCAAACCCGGTGCTTCGGCGGCGGCTTCGTAGTGCGGATAAGGTCTGTCCTTCAAATGCTCAAAAACGCGCCGACGGCCCGCCGGAGAATCCACTGACTCCAAGCAGGCAGTGAGCGGCTTGACATTACCTGACCGGCACAAGGCCAAGACATGATCCCCGCGCAATAATGGTTCTAGGGCGCGACCGATTTTAGCCCAAAACTCGATCTGGCCGGCAATGGACCGTTCCATCGCCCCACCTGCGACCCGGGCGTCCAAGAGCAACGCATCCGAAACCTTGACTGGTTGACTCATGGAAACAGGGTAGCAAAATGCTACCAGTTGTTAAGGGCGGTTCCGTCGTGACCAACGCGCCTTCTTGCTCCCGTCTCCCCGGCGGCCGGTCAGCCCCGTGCCCCGCACGATCGCGCCAGTTCCGTCCACAATCAAGCGCGATCGTCACGAGCGGCATCCGAGACGTCAAAGGACCGGCGGGCTTTCCGCCCGCGGCACGGCGAGGCTGTTCCGCTCCGGCTGTGTTCCTTAATGAAGGCGCCGCAGTTTTCGACCGCCGTTCCTATATGTTCGCTGTGGTTCGGCCACATCCAATCAGCGTTTCCGCCTCCAGTAAATTGGTTTCAAAAATGAACCGGCCCGAAATCCGGACGGCCCCTCCCACGGTTCGAAATCCTGGTGTTCATCCAGGACGAAGTCGCCGCGACTCACCAGTTCATTCCATTTCAAACGCCGAAGGCACTTTGAAAGGACGGTGGTTGCGGATTCGCTCATCAGACACTCTTTGGCTTCACAAGCAACAACACGATTCCGCCGACGAGAAAAAGCGCTCCGACAGTCGGTGAAATAAAGTGGCTGACCGTGGTCTCAAAGTGCATTCCCAGAAAATTGACCGGCTCTCCCGGAGTCTTGAAGGTGATGCCCGAGTAAGCGAGCACCACAACGCCCAGGGAAATCAGAAGAACGGCAACGATGGTTTTCGTGTTCATATTGAATCCATAATTTAATGTCCTTGGTCTGCCATTTCTCAAATCACTGGTCTGCGCCCGGAAATGACGCGGAGCAATACCGCAACAATGGCGAGGAGGAGGAGGATATGAATCAAGCCGCCGGCGGTGCCGGTCACCATCCCCAGCAGCCACAGAATAATCAGCACCACTGCAATCGTGTATAACATAAAATTTCTCCAGATGAGTTGCTGGCTGGCGCGTTTTTGCGCCAGCCAGCAATAAATGGACGTTTTAGCTGGCGGCCACGGGCACGGCGACGGTCATGTTGTTGATCACGCTGGTCACGCCGTTGATGTCGGTGACGAGCTTGGTGACGAGGCTCTTTTCGGCGTCGTTTTGGGCAACGCCACTTAACGTAACCACGCCATCCGTCGTCGTTACTCCGGTATGCAAGGCGCTGGTCGAATGATGCGACAGCAACGACGACTTGACTTCAGCCGTGATGGAGGCGTCATCAATTTTATCGCCGATGGTGGCGTCTGGCACTGCTGGTGTCTTGGCGATCGTCATGTCGTTATTGACCGATTTGACGTTGTCAATGTCCTTGGCGTATTCGGTGGTGAGTTCCTTTTGCGCCATGCTGCTCGCCTCACCCTGCAAAGTGACGACGCCGTCCTTTGTATAAACGGTGGTGCCGGTGGCACTCACGTTTCGATGGAATAGAAGCGCGGTCTTCACTTTCATGGTGATCCAGGTGTCTGAATGTTCAGCGGGTTGTTCGCCGCTGACGAGCAGTTCATTGTTCACACTCTTGACTCCGGGCAGGCTTGCCACGGTGTCCTCGGCCAGGGACTTGTCGGACGCGGCGGCGACCGTCCCGGTCAGGAAGACGACACCGTCTTTGGAATCCACCTTGATGGAATCGTCCTTGAGGGTGGTTTTGAATGTATAAGAATTGGCGGCGGACGACTCGATGCGGCTGTCCGTGCCGGCGGCGCGCGCCGGCGTGCTGGTGATTAACATTGTGCCCACGACTGCCATGAGTGCGAGCGAACTGGTTGATTTTATTTTCATTGTTTTTCTTTCGGTTGTTATTTGTTTGGTTTCTAACACTTGAGACACATTGCCAGATGCTCCGGTTTGTGGCTATGGGGTGTAACCCTACCATGAATTATGAATGGCTCTTCTCGAACAACCGTTTGATCCAGCCGGCAGTGATTTTTGAAAAGAAAAAGCGCCGGCGGATTTTCCGCCGGCGCTGTAGCAGACACGTTGTTTAAAAGGCGAAGCGCATACCCAGCCGGGCGACGCCGTAATATTTTGTTTCGTTTGGCACCACCCCGCGGGCGTCAAGGAATATTCCAATATGCGGGGTAAAGCGATATTCCATGCCGGCCCCGGCCTGACCAAACCACGTTTTGACCTCATCAAAGTTGCGACCGCCACCGCCAAAGATATAGGGGGCGAATCCACTTTGGCCCAGCGGGAGACGCAGGGTCAAATTGGCCGAGGCGCTGTCTATAAATGTTCCGGTGGTGTTTTCAGAATAAGCCTCGGCGCCAATGCCGATGTTCCGGGTGAAGAAGTAATCAATCCCCGCTCCGGCGCCCAGCCGGGTATTGTGCCGGACTCTATCACCGGAAAGATGATTAAGGGTGTATTTCCCGATGGAAGCACTCCCAAACCCGTCCAGGGACAGTTCGTTGGCCCGGTAAAGGTTGCTCTGGTCAAAATGCGAACTCTGGTTGTTAGTCGCGTTGTCCTGACCCAAGACTGCCGTTGCGGCCAGCATCAGGATGGTTCCGCCGGCAATCAATTTGTTTTTCATAATTTGGTTTTGTGTTTTTTGTTTTAACATTGGCGGAAAGTTACAACATAGGCCGATTCTTCTCCATGGGGTGTAACCCTACCATGGCTCGCGGCCCGGTTCAGTCGGGACTGATCAAACCGGCAGGAGCCAGGAACGGTTGAATTAAATTCACCCGCCGCGCGGGAAATTTCACGAACGGCGCGGCTAAAACGACGAACGGCGCCATCATTTCATCGAACGGAGACATTTGAGTTCACGAACGGACCGAGCGAATTGACGGTCAGCGGGGTCAAAACGACGAACAGCGGGATCAAATCAACGAACGGAGCCTCCAAAACGACGAACGGCGGGGTCAAATCAACGGACGAAACCCTCGAAATCACGAGCAAATCGCTCAATTTCACGAACGACCCCTCCATTTGACGAACGGCGGGAAGATTTCATCGAACCGCCCGGTTTTCAGCCCCAATTTCGGAAAAATCGCGGTTTCCATCGCCGACCGGCGCATGACCGTTCAATATGCCGTCGACGCCGAATGGCCGTTCACCAATCTCGCGAACGCCGGCTGTCAACCTTGCGGCACGGAGAGCTGTTCGAGGTTCGCGCCTTCACGCTGCTGGAGAATGGCTTCAACGCGGGGCACATACATTTGCGTTTCCGCCGGGAGATGTTCGGCAATGGCATCGAAGCTGTCCGATTTATAGCGGTCCAAAAGTTTTTGCACCGTGCCTTCACCGGCGTTGTAAGCGGCCAGCGCGAGCCGCCAATCCTTGAAACGGTCGTGAAGATATTTCAGATACCGGGCGGAGGCGGTCGCGCTCGGCTCCGGCTGGTAACGCTGGTCGCGCGGCCACAGGGAAAGGCCGAACCGTCTGGCCGTGTCCGGCATCAATTGAAACATTCCCGCCGCCCCCGCCGGGCTCAAGGCACGCCGGTCAAATCCCGACTCCACTTCCGCCAGCCAGACCAGTTGGGGCGGAATCTTTTGCGCGGCGAAAACCGGCTTCAACTCCGGCACATATTCGTTTGCCAGAACCGGCCAGGGACTGACAGACACTTTTTTCACCCATAGCTCGCGCTCCTTTTGCGGCGGAGGATTGGGAACCGGACGGGGCGGCTGGTTGGTTTCAACAGCTGGTGGCGGGATCGTGATCTGGATTTCGTCAGCGACGTCGAGGTAATCCATCTGCGCCTTGAGCCAGGCGGCATAGGGCTGGGTTTCCTCGCGGCTTTCCAGCAACGGCAGGACGGCGCGCGCCGTCTGCCGCAGCGCCGCCAAATCCACCACATAGTCGCCTTGAAAGCGCTGCTGCACGTCGCGGAAAAATTGCAGCACCGCGGGATCATCCACGGTGGGAAGTGCGTTGAGAACATTCGTGTCGAGATTTTCCTGCGCCCATTGTTGCGCACTCTGGATCAGCTCCGGCATTGTGACCGCGTCGTCCTGCGCCAGCGCAGCCGGTGGAACCACTAGAAACAACATGAGCAGACAGCATGCCTTCACAGCTTGCTTCCTTGAAATGTTTCCAGAAGCACGGCGGCAGTGCGGTTCAGAACCGGGCCTTCATCTTGTCGTAGATTTGTTGTGCTTCGGTTCGGTTCGCCGTGCTGTCAAACGTGCCCACGGTGATCTGAATTTCAGTGACGGTGTCAGTTTTCCGGGTCGTTTGAATGACCACGGGTTGATCCTGCGCGTTCCGCGCCTCCAGCCTGCCGGACGCTCCGTCCTTCGTGGATGCAGTCGCGGGCATCTTTAGTTCCTTCAATGCTGCGTTGGCCGCGTTCCACGCCTTGTCCAGAGACACTTCCTGTGTCACTTGCAACGTGTTTTTGACGTATTCCACCGTGCCATATGCGGCCCCCGCCGCCACGCCGCCCAACAGCAGCAAGGCACAACCTTGAATCAATGGCATCATTGCCAGCGCAGCGAGTATGACGACCGATAGTTTGAATGATTTGAATTTCCCCATATTTGTTGTCTTTCTGTCCGGTATTTTGCCTGAAGATAAGGCGCGAACCAGTGAGTAGCCATTAGGTGTTCACCCCATATACAGATTGAAACAATTGTCCGATATTCGCCTTGGATTTCTGGCGTGTCCTTGAGAGGCCAGCCATTGTGGAGAATCCCGCCGGAGCCAGTGCCAACATGAAACAAAAATGAAACCAAAACCGAACGGGTTGTCACAACGCTACGTGACGGTGTTGCGAAAACACCTGAAACAGGGGCCGCGCGCGAGTTTACAGCCTGCGTTGGAATTGGGACGTCGGGCGGTCGGTCTCGGACTGAGGACGCTGGATCTGGCCCGAATTCACGAGCGGGCGCTCGTCACACTGGAGGCGGCCGGCGGCAAAGATGGGTTCCACAAGCGGGCGGAGATTTTTTTTACCGAGGCCCTCACCCCGATTGTGGAGACGCACCATGCCGCCCGGCAGAGCAAGATTGAGCTAAACCGGCTGAACGAGACGCTGGCCCGGCGCACGGCGGAACTGGCCGTTACCCGCCGCCAGTTGCAGCGCGGCATCGTCCGGCGCAAGACCGTGGAGGCCGCCCTCAAGAAGGGCAGCGAGCACTATGCCAGACTGTTGAAGGAATCCCTGCAATTGCAGGAAGGTTTGCGGCAACTGACACACCGGGTTCTGGTGGCGCAGGAGAATGAACGCAAAAAGATCAGCGGTGAACTTCAGAACGAAATCGGCCAGACCCTGCTGGGCATCAATGTCCGGCTGCTCTCCCTGAAACAGGAGGCGCGAAACAACACCAAGGGTCTCAAGAAAGAAATCGCCAGCACGCAGCGGCTGGTGGTAGAATCGGCCAATTCCGTGCGGCGGGTCGCCCGTGAATTTGGCGAGTCATGAAAAGGAAATTTTCCAGGCGTTATCAGGCGGCATTGCTGGCCTATCTCAAGCAAGGCCCCGGAGCGCGTCTGCAATCGGCGCACGGCATGGGCCAGCAGGCGGCGACCGCCGGTCTGGAGACGCTGGACATGGCCAAGCTCCATGAGCACATCTTGGTCACCCTGGTGCTGCCCGGCCACCCGGCCCGCAAACGCCACCTGCTCATCCAGCAGGCGGGAGCCTTCTTTATCGAGGCCATCACCCCAATCGAGAAAATCCACCGCGGTGTGCGGGAGGCCGCCGTCCACCTGAACAAAATCGTCGAGATGTTGAGTCAGCGCACGGTGGAGCTGGCCGCCGCGAACCTGGATTTGGAACAGGAAATCGTCCAGCGCAAGGCCGTGGAGGCGGCGCTCAAAAAAAGCGAGCGCCATTACAGCCAGCTGTTGGCGCAGTCAAACCGCCTGCAGGAGCAGTTGCGGCAATTGTCGCGCCAGATTCTCCTGGCCCAGGAGAATGAACGCCGGGAGATCAGCCGCGAACTGCACGATGTCATTGCCCAAACCCTGACGGGCATCAACATCCGGCTGGCGGCCTTGAAAAAGGAGGCTGCGGTCAACACCAAGGGGCTTGACCGCAACATCACCCGCACGCAGCGGCTCGTGGAAAAATCGGTGGACATTGTGCATCAGTTCGCGCGCGAATTGCGCCCGGCAGTGCTGGACGATCTCGGACTGATTCCCGCCCTGCATTCGTTTGCAAAAAGCTTTTCCAAGCGGACGCGCATCCGCGTTCATTTGAAGGTCTTCGCGGGAGTTGAACAATTGGACAACAACAAGCGGACGATCCTTTATCGTGTGGCGCAGGAGGCGCTCACCAACGTGGCCCGCCATGCGCAGGCCAGCCGGGTGGAAGTGAGCATCCAGAAACTGCCGGACTGCATTTGCATGAAAATAAAGGACGACGGCAAATCGTTTCAGTTGGAACGCGTGTTGAATGTCAAAGGGAGAAAACATCTCGGACTGCTCGGCATGAGGGAACGCTTGGAGATGGTCGGCGGCCATTTTGGCGTCGAGTCCGCGCCAGGCAAAGGCACCACCATCATTGCACAAATTCCGCCCGGCAAACTGCGCGGGGGGGGGGGGCTGATGGAGCCGGTTCAAACCAAACCTGAAACCCCATGAAACGAATCATTGTTTTACTGGCGCTGCTGGCGGTCGGTTGGAGCGCCGCCTGCGCCGCGCCGGCGGCGACCAACTCCAACACGGGGAACCGGATTCTCATGATTGATCCCAGTTCCATGCCGGTGGACGCGGGCAAAGCCACCCTGACCATCGACGCGCTCCGGCGCACGAACGGCATTTACTCCGGCGATTACAAGATCAGGGTGTTTCCCTGGTTTTTGAAAAACGAAAAAGGCACGCTGGCCATCGTCGTTTCGGATGCGTCGCTGGCCGAGGCCGGCCAGGGCAAGGTCGTGACGATCTCCGGGACCGCCACCACCAGCGGCAAGGGCGGACGGATCCGGCGCGTTGATGCCACGGCCACGCCGGCGGATATCAACCACGGAACGCTCAAGCTGTGGTTCACGGCGGGCAGCCGGAAAATGATTTTCACGCCGGCCTATCACTTTGCCGGGAGCGGGACGGCGCTGGTTGTGGCGCAGGCGGCTGAAATCAATCCTTGAATTTTTATGAAACGAATCACTGTTCTGCTGGCGGAAGACCACATGATTGTGCGCGAGGGCTTTCGCAAGATGCTCGAACTCGAAGACGATCTCGAAGTGGTTGGCGAGGCGCAAGACGGGCGCCAGGCGGTCGTGCTGGCCAAAAAATTTCACCCGGAGGTGGTGCTGATGGACATCGCCATGCCGCTGCTCAATGGTCTGGAAGCCACCCGGCAGATTCTCAAAACCAGCCCGGCCATCAAGGTGCTCATGCTTTCCGCGCACAGTGACGACGCGTATGTCACAAACGCGACCGAGTCCGGCGCCGTGGGTTTTCTGCTCAAACAAACCTCCGCCCATGATGTGTGCCGGGCCATCAGGGAAGTGCAAAAGGGGAAAACATTTTACAGCCCCTCCATTTCCCGGCGTCAGGATCGCATCCATCCGTTGTCGCCTGACCGCGCGGGCGGGCTCACCAAGAAAACCATTCCGCTGACGTCGCGCGAGATGGAAGTGCTCCAACTGATCGCCGAGGGCAAGGCCAACAAGGAAGCCGCAGCGGAACTCGGCATCGGCATCAAAACCGTCGAGAAGCATCGCGAGCACGTCATGCAAAAGCTCGACATCCACGACACCGCCGGGCTTACCCGCTACGCCATCGGTGCGGGCATCATCGAGAGCAGCGTCCAGTTGACCGTCGTTTAGCCGCCGTCAAAAAAGTAGCAGCCGACGTAAGGAGGCTTATTTCAAATTCGGAATTCAAAGGATGAGCCTCGTTGCCTCGGCTGCTACAAAAAAGTGAATAAAGACAATCTCGCGTTCTGGATGACCTTGGCCGGCACCATTTGCTGGGGCGTCTGTTTTTGGTGGATGCGCCGGCTTTCCATCAAACAGAACGCACTTTTGGACCAGCTTCGTGAGCAGGGCAAACGCATCGAAAAGCTGTCCCGAATCGAGCATGACCTGATCAAGGAAGTGCATCCCCAGGTCAACGAGATCAAGGAAGGGATGGATGAAATGATTGCGGTGGTGAAGGAAAATGCGGAAAACCATCCTCCTCCGGCACCCAAAAAAAAGGGGCATTAGTCCACGATCCCGACCCTGATAGGGCGGGACTCCTCAAATCCGGCATGGGTAAAACACCGTATAGCCCCATCAAGCGTGGCGAATTATCATCGGATCATGAAAGAGCACAAGGATTCACAAGCCCGCGGGCCGGTCAGCGCACCACTTCAGTGCCGGGTGAATGCGCCATGCCGCATTCTGGTGGTGGACGACACACCGGACATCCTCGATCTAAACGCCAAAGTGTTGATCCGCTCCGGCTATCGTGTTGACACCGCCGAGGACGGCAAGGCGGGATGGCATGCCGTGAGCCATGCTCCCGAAAGCTATGCCCTTCTGATCACCGACCACAACATGCCGGGATTGACGGGTCTGGCCCTCGTCAAGAAGGTGCGTGAGGCGCACATGACCCTGCCGGTCATCATGGCCACGGCAGCATTGCCAGAGGCGGACTTGTTCGACCGGTATCCTTGGCTCCAGCCCGCCGTCGCACTGCTCAAGCCATACACCATTCAGGAATTATTGGGAACGGTGGAAAAAGTTCTGCGCGCGACTGTCGTTCCAGACGAGGAATTTGTGCCGCCATCCAACTGGCAAGGCCAGCCATTGCCGAACGGTTTGCAATTATGATGGATCCAGCGCCCTGCCCAGCGCCCGGTTCTTGGTTCCTCCAGCCCGGACGCTTACGCAGGGCTGGATTCATCATTTCCGGCGCGGGGCGAACACCCCATGGCGGGCGGGCGTTTTCGCCGCGCCTTATCGCATCGCGACTTCCAGAATTGTTCAGCCGTTGCAAGCAAACTTTGCGGTGGAAATGAAACAAACAGAATCATGAACAGCGCCCATCAAAACGGGAACGAACCGGACAAACAGGCCGGACATCGCCGCACCGCCGGGGGCGAGAAACCGGCGCAAGCCATTCACGCCTCCGGGTTCACCAAACGATCCCAGGCGGCAACATGAATGTGAATATGACAATGACAACGACGATGAAAACCGAAAAGAAACGCATCTTGGTTGTGGACGACGAAGCCGCCAATACCCGGCTGTTGAAACTCTGCCTGGAACGAACCAACAATTACGAGGTCCGGGAGGAAAATGACGCCAGGGTCGCGCTCTCCGCGGCGGAGCAATTTCAGCCGCACTTGATCCTGCTGGATGTGATGATGCCGTTGATGGATGGAGGGGAATTGGCCGCCTGTTTTAAGGCGCATCACCAATTGAAAGACGTGCCGATTGTGTTTCTGACCGCGGCCGTCACGAAAAAAGAAGTTGATGCCGGTCGTGGGCAGGTCGCGGGGTATCCCTTTCTGGCCAAGCCGGTCGTCCTGTCGGAATTGGTCGCCTGCATCAAGCATCACCTGGGGGGATGACACGTCGCGAGGAAAACCGTCCATGAAAGCCATTTATAAATCTGTCGCCTCGATTGCCGGGGCGGCCCTGCTGGTTGCGCTGGTGGTGGTGGCATCGTTCTGGGCTTTCGGACAAATGAAGGCCGCAGCCCTGGCGCGAAAGCATACCTACGAGGTCATAGACCGCGCGAACGTTTTGCTGTCGGCATTGAAAGATGCCGAGACCGGTGAGCGCGGCTATGCGCTGACCGGCGACAAGTCTTTTCTGGGACCGTATCTGGCGGTGCGTGACAGCGTCGGCGGCCAACTGGCGGAATTGCGCCGGATTGCCTCGATTGGCGCCGCCTCAAAACAACTGGATGCAATTGCTCCCTTGATGGACGCCAAGATGGCGGAACTGTCACAGGTCATTGAGCTGCGCCGCACCAATGACATGACTGCCGTTCTGGCGGTTGTCGCCGGTGGCCAGGGCAAGGGGTTGATGGATTCGATTCGCGTTGAGATGAGCGGCTTCATCCAGATAGAGAACGACGCGCTGGCGCAGCACGAGGCGGAGTTCCAATCGAACATGCGCCATCTGTTTGCCATCATCGTCACCGCCAGCCTGGTGACGCTGCTGTTTGTGCTTTTGTTCGCCTATTTGATCCGTCGGGAAACACAACACGAGCTCAAGCATATCGTTCATCTTGAAACCCGGCATTTGCTCGAGGTTCAGGAGGAGACCAACAAACAATTACAGCAGGCCAACGCCACCTTGCAGGTCAGCGAGGAAAAATTCGCGGTGACGCTCAACTCCATCGGCGATGGGGTGATCGCCACCGATGCCGATGGGCGTGTGATTTTCCTGAATCCCGTTGCCGAACAGCTCACCGGCTGGACGCAGGCGGAAGCCGTCAATCGCCCGGTGGACGAGATTTTTCACATCATCAACCAGGAAACCCGCCAACCCTCCGCCATCCCGATCAAGGCAACTCTGGCCCATGGCACGGTCCAGGGCCTGGCCAATGGCACCGTCCTGGTTGCACGCGGTGGCATCGAACACATCATTGCCGACAGTTGCGCGCCGATTCACGATCGGGACGACAAAGTGATCGGCGCCGTGCTGGTGTTCCGCGATGTCTCCAAGGAATATGTAACGCAGCAGGCCATTCGCGACGGTGGCGCACTGGTCCAGACGATTCTCAATACCGTGGCGGACGGCATCATCACGCTCCATGCCAGCAGCGGCATCGTCGAGACGGTCAACCCGGCCGCGGAACGGATGTTTGGTTATGCCGCCGCGGAACTCATCGGAAAAAACTTCAGTCTGTTGATACCCGAACTCGATCAAGGCCAGCACAATGGTTCCCTCGAGCATTACAGCGCGAGCGATGAGGCGCGCGCCGTCGGCCTCGGACGCGAGGTCATGGGCCGGCGCAAGGATGGCAGCGTTTTCCCGCTGGGAATTGCGGTCAGTGAAATGTGGCTGGGTGGCAATCGTTTCTTTACCGGCATTTTGCGCGATATCACCTCGCGCAAACGGGCGGAAGAGACGCTGCTTAAAGCGGGGCCATTGCAGAATGCGATATTCAACAGCGCCAACTTTTCGAGCATCGCCACGGACGCAAAGGGCGTCATCCAGATATTCAACGTGGGCGCCGAACGCATGTTGGGCTACGCGGCCACCGATGTGATGAACAAGATCACCCCCGCCGACATTTCCGATCCGCAGGAAGTGATCGCGCGCGCCAAGGCGTTGAGCGTCGAGCTTTCCACACCGATCACGCCGGGCTTCGAGGCACTGGTGTTCAAGGCGTCGCGCGGGATCGAGGACATTTATGAATTGACCTACATCCGCAAGGACGGCAGCCGCTTTCCGGCGGTCGTGTCGGTCACGGCGCTGCGCGACGCGCAAAACACCATCATCGGCTACCTGCTGATCGGCACGGACAACAGCGCGCGCAAGCGGGCGGAGGAGGCGCTGCTCAAGGCGGGGGCTTTGCAAAGCGCGATTTTCAACAGCGCCAACTTTTCGAGCATCGCCACCGACGCAAAGGGCGTCATTCAGATTTTCAACGTCGGCGCGGAACGCATGCTGGGCTACGCGGCCGCCGATGTGATGAACAAGATCACCCCCGCCGACATTTCCGATCCGAAGGAAGTGGTTGCGCGCGCCAAGGCGTTGAGCGTCGAGCTTTCCACGCCGATTACACCGGGCTTCGAGGCATTGGTGTTCAAGGCGTCGCGCGGGATCGAGGACATTTACGAATTGACCTACATCCGCAAGGACGGCAGCCGCTTTCCGGCGGTCGTGTCGGTCACGGCGCTGCGCGACGCGCAAAACACCATCATCGGCTACCTGCTCATCGGCACGGACAACACCGCACGCAAGCAGGTTGAAGAAGAACAGAAGAAACTTGATCAGCGCTTTCGCGACCAGCAGTTTTACACGCGCTCCCTCATCGAATCCAACATTGACGCGTTGATGATGGCAGACCCACTCGGCATCATCACCGACGTCAACAAGCAGATGGAAGCGCTCACCGGCTGCACGCGCGACGAATTGATTGGCGCGCCGTTCAAGAACTATTTCACCGACCCGGAGCGGGCCGAAATGAGCATCAAGCTGGCGTTGAGCGAAAAGAAGGTTTCCAACTACGAACTCACCGCGCGCGCCCGGGACGGCAAGGAAACCGTGGTATCTTACAACGCGACCACCTTCTACGACCGAGACCGGAAGTTGCAGGGCGTGTTCGCCGCCGCGCGCGACGTCACCGAGCGCAACCGTCTGGATCAGGTGCTGCAGGAAAAGAACGTCGAACTGGAGGGCGCGAAGTCCGCAGCGGAGAAAGCCAACCTCGCCAAGTCGGATTTCCTTTCCAGCATGAGCCATGAACTGCGCAGCCCGCTCAATGCGATCCTCGGTTTCGCGCAACTGATGGAATCAGCCGATCCATTGCCGACGGCCTCCCAGGCGGAAAGCATTGCCCAAATTCTCCAGGCGGGATGGCATCTGCTGAAGCTGATCAACGAAATCCTCGACCTCGCGGTGATCGAGTCCGGGAAGGTGTCGCTGTCAAAGGAATCAGTGTCAGTGGCCGAGGTCATGTCCGAATGCCAGGCCATGATGGAGCCGCAGGCGCAACAGCACGGCATCCGCATGACCTTTCCCAGGTTCGACAATCCCGTCTTTGTCTGGGCCGATCGGACGCGCTTGAAACAAATCATCATCAATCTCGTTTCCAATGCGATCAAATACAACAAAGAGCAGGGAACGGTGGTCGTGGATTGCACCATGAGCGCCCCGCCTTTGTCGGACTCCGGTGCGGCAGGCCCGGAACGCATTCGCATCAGCGTCGCGGATACCGGCGCGGGATTGCCTCCGGAAAAACTGGCGCAACTGTTCCAGCCGTTCAACCGGCTGGGCCAGGGGGCCGGCGGTGTGGCCGGCACGGGCATCGGTCTGGTGGTGACAAAACGACTGACCGAACTGATGGAGGGCGTTCTCGGCGTGGAAAGCACGGTCGGGGTGGGAAGCGTGTTCTGGTGCGAACTGATCTTGGCGGCGGCACCCCAGCTTAAAATCAAAAACGGCGAAGTTGAGGCCCCGATCCGGACGCAATTGCCCGCTGGTGCGCCGCAGCGCACCCTGCTCTATGTCGAGGACAACCCGGCAAACATGGATCTGGTCGAGCAACTCATCGCGCGGCGTCCGGATATGCGGCTGTTGACCGCGGTGAACGGGTCACTCGGCATCGAGATCGCCCGCGCCACCCGGCCGCAGGTAATCCTGATGGACATCAATCTGCCGGGCATCAGCGGCATTGAAGCCATGAAAATCCTGCGCGAAGACCCGGCCACGGCGCACATTCCCATCGTTGCCTTGAGTGCCAATGCCATGCCGCGCGACATCGCGAAGGCTTTGGAGGCGGGATTCTTCCGTTATCTCACCAAGCCCATCAAGGTCGAGCAATTCATGGACACGCTGAACGCGGCACTGGAATTTGCAGAAAAAGGGACTGCTCAAAAGAAATGAAAATGGACGAATACCATGGTCACTTCCTCCGACATTCTTAAGGCCGGCATCTTGATCGTTGACGATCAGGCGGCCAACGTCTCCCTGCTGGAGAAAATGCTGCGCGGTGCCGGCTATGTTTCCATTGAATCCACGACCGACCCGAACAAGGTCTGCGAACTTCACCGCAAGAACCGCTATGACCTGATCCTGCTCGACCTTCAGATGCCCGGCTTGGATGGATTCCAGGTCATGGAGGGTTTGAAGGAAATCGAAAACGGCGGTTATCTTTCTGTTCTCGTGATCACCGCCCAACCGGATCATAAGCTGCGCGCGCTGAAAGCCGGGGCGAAGGATTTCGTAAGCAAGCCGTTCGATTTTGCGGAGGTATTGATGCGGGTTCACAATCTGCTCGAAGTCCGCCTGTTGCATCGGAAGGCGGAGATGCGGGCGGAACAGGCAGAAACGCGGAGCGAGCAGGCGATTCGCAACTCCGAACTCCGTTACCGACGGCTGTTTGAAACGGCGCAGGACGGCATCCTCATTCTCGACGCCGAGACCGGGCAGGTGGTGGATGCCAACCCGTTCATGAAACATTTGCTCGGCTATTCGCAGGAAGAAATTCTGGGGAGAAAACTGTGGGAAATCGGCCCCTTCAAGGGCGCGGCCGCCTCCAAAATGGCCTTCGCCGAATTGCAGCACGCCGACCGAATCCGCTACGAGGGCCTGCCGCTGGAGACGAAAGACGGACGGCGGGTCGAGGTCGAGTTCATCAGCAACGCCTGTCTCGTGGACCAGAAGCGGCTCATCCAATGCAACATCCGCGACATCACCGAGCGCAAACAGGCGGAGAAAACAGCAACACGGCTGGCGGCAATCGTCGAATCTTCGGACGATGCCATCATCGGAGAAGATTTGAGCGGCATGATCCAAAGTTGGAACGCCGGGGCGGAAAAGATTTTCGGATATTCCGCCGGCGAGATGGTGGGCAGCCCGATGACTTTGCTGATTCCCGCCGACCGGCCGGATGAGGAGAATCAGATGCTGGAAAAGGTCAAGCGGGGCGAGAGCGTGCGAAATTTTGAGACGATGCGTCAGGCGCAGGATGGACGACGGATTGATGTTGCCGTCACCGTTTCACCCATCAAAGATTCGATGGGCCGGATTGTCGGCGCGTCGGAAGTGGTGCGCGACATTTCCGAACGCCGGAAACTAGAGGCGCAATTCCGTCAGTCGCAAAAGATGGAAGCCATCGGCCATCTGGCTGGCGGCGTGGCGCACGATTTCAACAACATTCTGGCGGTCATACAATTGCAGTCCGACTTGTTGAAGGCCGGCGGCAATCTTTCCCCAAAGCAGTTGGATTATGCCGATGAAATTGGCACGGCCACACAGCGTGCCGCCGCGCTCACACGCCAATTGCTTTTGTTCAGCCGGAAAGAAATCCTGCAACTGCGCGATTTGGATTTGAACCAATCCATCAACGACATGACCAAAATGCTGCGGCGCACCATTGGCGAAGACATCCAGATGCAGTTCAAATTTGCCATGCAACCGCTCTACATCCATGCCGACGCAGGCATGATGGATCAAGTGCTGATGAATCTGACGGTGAATTCCCGCGATGCCATGCCCAAGGGCGGCCGGCTGATCATTGAAACCTCCGCCGTGGAATTTGATGAATCAATCCTCGGGCAATCGGCCCACGCCAGACCCGGTTCATTTGTGTGTTTGAGCGTAAGCGACACCGGCTGCGGCATCCCCGCCGAAAACCTGCCGCGAATTTTTGAGCCGTTCTTCACCACCAAGGAAATCGGCAAAGGCACCGGCCTCGGATTGGCCACCGTTTTTGGCATCGTGCAGCAGCACAACGGATGGGTCAATGTTTACAGCGAAGCCGGTCACGGGACGACCTTCCGCATTTATCTCCCGCGATTGGCCGGGACGGTTGTGCAAAAAACAGAGCAGCCCATGCTGGCTCCCTTGCGCGGCGGCAGTGAAACGATTCTTCTCGCTGAAGATGATGCGTTTCTGCGCGCATCCGTCCGCGTCATCCTGCTGCAACTCGGCTATCATGTGATCGAGGCAATCAATGGCGTCGAAGCCCTTGAAATCTGGAAACAGCACCGCGAGGAAATCCATCTGTTGCTGACGGATTTGGTCATGCCCGGCGGTATTACGGGAAGGGATTTGGCAGGAAGACTTTTGAGGGAGAATCCCAAGTTGAAAGTTATTTATGCGAGCGGTTACAGCGCGGAGGCGGCCGGCAATGATTTCCCGCTTGAGGAGGGTGTCAACTTCCTCACCAAACCCTTTCAGACGGCCAAACTCGCGCAAGCCCTGCGCCAACAGCTGGATTCAATCATCTAGTTGGCAGGACCAGGAAAGAATTGTCCCAGATGGCATGGATCAACTACACCCGCTCGCGGTTCATTCGTTCGACCTCAACCCGCGCGCGGCCTGCCATAGCGCAATCCCGAAAATAAAAAGAACGCGCCGAAATTGTCCGGCGTGTTCTGATTTTGAAAGGTTCGGAGATTTCGTTTAGTCGGACGTCAGGCTGATGGCGCCGCTCCAGTCGCTCGTGCCTGCCGCACCGGCGACATTGACATCAATGGTGTATTTCACACCCGCCACCAGGTTGCTGAACGCATGGGTGGCCGCCGTGTCTTGCTCAATCACAGGCACCGCTCCGGGCGTGTTTGGTGTTAGCCGGTAATTGTAAATGGCCGCTCCAAAGACGGGGTTGACCCTGGCCACCAACTGTCCGAGCTGCTGTCCGTGGTTGACCGACAGGCCTTGCGGCTGGGCCGGTATGCCGACCGGTTGGCCCTTGCCTTTTTGAGGCGGGAACCCGCTCAAAATCAGGTTTTCAAGGCTGCCGTTACAGACCTTCGCCACATAATATGATAGCGAGCGCACCTTGTTGGCCAGCACCAGCCGCAGATTGTTTTTATTGATGGTGTCAGCCGGGCCGGCATTAACCAGGTGAACTGCGGTGGAATAGTTGTCCAGCGAGAGTTTGACGTCCGCCAACGGCGGATCGGGGTCTTTGTAGATGAGGATGTTGTCGGTCATGGCGTTGAACACCACGGTGACATTGTTAATGAACAGAACTTCACCGTCGGAATTAATCCAACCGATGGCGGGTTTGGCGATCATAATCTTGAACTCCCTTCATTGTTTTTCATATTGCTTGATTTTAATCCTTGACTTGTGTGTTGTTATTATTTGTTCACCGAATCTTACGCAATATGTTTCGGCAAGCCGGCGGAAAAGTTTAGAAGAAAATGCAATTCCATCATCGCCCTTGATGGCTGATGACATGATAGCCGTGTTTGATCCGCCGGAAGCCTTTTTTTGCAAGGCGTTTATGCGTATGAGGCGGGCAATATCGTCTCCCGGCGGAGTGCGGAAATGGCAAATCTAGCCATATCCATGGACCAAGAATGCTCCATCCACGACCAAGGATGTTCCATCCATAACCAAGGATGCTCCATCCATAACCAAGGATGCTCCATCCATAACCAAGGATGCTCCATCCATAACCAAGGATGCTCCATCCATAACCAAGGATGCTCCATCCATAACCAAGGATGCTCCATCCATGACCAAGGATGCCCCATCCATGACTGAGGATGCCCCATCCACTACCGAGGAAATGATTCCCACGACCAAGGAAATCATTTCCTTGACCGAAGAAATGTCCGGCATGGTCAAAGAAACTCCGACCATGGTCATGGAAATGAGGCTCCGGCTCCGTAGCGGCGCGTCGGCAGACCGTAACCGTCGCGCAGGCATTTGGCCATGACGCGGCAGGCTTCGCTGATAATAGCCCAGCCATTTATGGCTGGGAACAACGCAATCAGAATTTCAAAGTCCCGTCAGGGACGGCAGAAGTTTTCTTTCGTCCCTGACGGGACTTGAGACATTTCCAAACCATGAACCCAGCCATAAATGGCTGGGCTATTGTCAAAGACAAGCCAATGCGCGGACGACGAAGCCGCGTCCGGCGCGCCAGAGCATTCGCTTTCCGGCAACGCGCAAACGTCGCGCTGACGTTTGGCCATGACGCACAGGCATGGGCGAAATATCAATGCCCATCCCACGCGCGGATTATCAAGGGGACACGGATGATTCCCATTTTGGGAAAAGCCCGTCAGGGCTGACATCTTTGTAGCTTGGCGATTCAAGAATGAACCAAGCTCCGTAAGAGCGACATCATCCGATAATAGCCCAGCCATTCATGGCTGGGAAAATCGCCACCCCGTGTTCCGAGTCCCGTCAGGGACGGCAGAAGGTTCTTTCGTCCCTGACGGGACTGGTTATGTTTGCGCGCGATGAGGGCAATCTGATTTCTTTGCCATGCGGCGATTGTGCGCCGGAAGATTGGCGGCGTCAATTCCGTGTTCAAGCGGTATTCAGGCACGAATTGGTGAAATGCCTGTCCGGCCAATCCCTGCGCGCGGATTTTCAAGGGTCACGGACGAATCTCCGGCAAAGCCAGTGGTGTTGGAATCCCTTTACGCCGCCGGCCAACTGGCCGATGGCCTCCATTTTCTGCGACTGGTGGAATTGTTCTTCTAGTTTTTCGCCGGTCGGTGATGTCACGAAAAGTCCAGATCCTTCCGTAATGTTTTCCGGCCTTGTCGCGGACGGGTGACGAGTAGCGATCCAGAACCTTTCCGGTTCATCCGGGAGGTTTGAGTCTGGGATGAGGGGTTTGTAGCATGAGGCATGAGTCAAAGTTTTGTTTATCCGCGCAATTTTCGATTATAAATCCGTGGTTGAGCCGCGTTTTCCGGCGGCAAACAACGAAAGCGGGTTGGGCATTTGCACCATTTCGCCGCTGCTCAAAAATATAATTAATAAGCACGCTCAACCCTCAACGACCATATACTGGAAACACCCCATATCACCTGCCCACGCGGCAGCGTATGGTCATCAAAGTTTAGGTTCAATCTGATTACTGTAGATGTGATGAAGCATACGCGTTAATCCTGTTTCGTCAGTGAATCCGGTCAAGCCTATGCTTTTTTATCAAACACTATATTTACAATTACTTGATGGCGCTGATGCTTTTTGGGGCTGGCGATGCTGTCGCTCAATCTACTTGGTATGGCAGTGTCTCAACCGCTTGGAATAATCCCACCAACTGGACCCCAAGTTGGCAGATTCCCGGAAATATTCAAAGTGTGCCAGCTTCCGGTGCCAGCATTATTATTCCCAGTGGGTGCAATTATTATCCCGTGGTGACCAACAGCCTGACCATTGGCACACTCACCATGAACCAAGGCAGTGGCAGCTTCACGGTCGCGGCTGGCACCCTGACCTGCGGAGCAATCTCCGTGAGTGGCGGTTCCAGTTACAACTTCACGATAAACTCGGGTGCCACCGTGGCTTCCTCGGGAAAGGTTGAAATGGGCAGCATCTTGACTGTAAATGGAATCCTGACAGCCAGTAGCATCCAACAAGATAATACGAGTCCTGGTTTTACAATCAGCGCGGGGGGCAGCGTAAGCTCGTCGGGAAGTGTGAATGTGCAAGGCCCATTTACCGTGAACGGAACCCTAACCTCCGGTGGTCTCATCTTAAATAATGGTGGCGCCTTGACGGTCAACACGAGTGCTACCGTAATTTCTTCAGGGATATGGGCCTTTAATGGCGGCAGCTACAATATCAAGGGTGGAAACTTTTCTTTTAGCGGTGGAACCGAAAGCATCCCCGCCGGCGCCTACACCAGCCTGATCCTCAACGGCGCTGGCACGGATTCTTTGGCTTCCGGCACCTCGGTCAGCGGAAATTTAAGCATCGCATCCGGCACTGTGGTCAAAGTGGCTGCCGGTGTGAATATCCCCGTTGGCAACCTCACGCTTAACGGCGTGACTCAAGCTTCCGGCACTTGGGGATACTCCGGCCAGACCCACAACAACACGACTTACTTCGCCAACACGACCGGCTATCTGACCGTTGCAAACGGGCCGCCGGCCAGCAAGCTGGTTTACACCACCGTGCCGGCCACCGGAACGGCGGGGACGGCTTTCAGCGTAACGGTGCAGTCGCAGGATGCCAGCGGCAACCCGGCCAGTCCGACGAGCAACACGACGATCACCTTGAGCAAGGCATCGGGCGGCGGGGTATTGAGCGGGACACTCACGGGAACCATTCCGACCAGCGGCAACAGCGTCACGATCTCGACGCCGGTTTATTCGAAGTCGGACACGATGACCTTGACGGCGACGGCGACGGCGGGTGAGACGGCTTTGACAGCCGTTACGAGCGGCGGCATCGTCTTCTCGGCGGGCGCGGCGACGCAGTTGGCGTTCACGAGTTCGCCGGTGACGGTGATGGCGGGTGTGGCTTCTGGAAATATCACCGTGCAGCGGCAGGATCAATTTGGCAACCCAACGACGACCGGGGCGACCGGCGTGACCCTGTCGAGTTCCTCGACCGGCACAAAGACGTTCAATCCCACTTCGTTGACGATTGCCAGCGGTTCAAGCAGCGCCACTTTCACCTACACCGACACGCATGCCGGGAGTCCGACGATCACGGCGGCCGGCACCGGGCTGACCAGCGGAACGCAGCAGGAAACGGTGAATCCGGGGGCCATTGATCATTACGTGGTGAGCGCCACGACGCCCGAGACGGCAGGCTCGACGTTCAGCACCACGGTCACGGCCAAGGACGCCAACGGCAACACGGTGACGACGGACAGTTCGACCGCGGTGACCATGACCAGCAGCAGTGTGAATGTGCAATTTGACGGCAACGGGGACGGCACCTTTGGGGACAACACCAAGACGCTTTCCAGCGGTGTGTTCACGATCAACACCAGGGACAATGTGGCGGAGAGCATGACGATTACGGCCACGTCCACTGGATCGAAGACCGGCACGTCAACGGGCATCACGGTTTATGCCGCCGGCACCTGGCTGGGCACGACTAGTTCCGATTGGTTCACGGCGGCCAACTGGTGGGGAGGGGTTCCGACTTCGTCTGCCGACGTGCTCATCCCTGCTATGGCACCCTTCCAGCCGGCGATTGACGCCTCCGGCGCGTTGTGTCGCAACCTCACCATCAACGCCAGCGCTTCCTTGACCTTCAGCGGTCCCGATGTTTTGACCGTCAGCGGCAATTGGACAAACAACGGAGCATTGGCACCGGATGGAGGGACCGTCGTTTTTAATGGAAGTTCGGTTCAAACGATCGGCGGTGCGGCAGCCACGACCTTTAACAACCTTACCCTCAACAACCCCGGTGGCGTCACCGCCAGCAGCGATTTGACAGTCAATGGAGTGCTCAATCTGTCCAGCGCCAATCCAGCGGCGACCCAAGGCAGTCTCGATCTGGGGGCCGGCGCGGCGATGAAAACCCTGATCATGGGCGGGTCGGCCACGACGATTGGAGTGGGTGAGGTCACGGGGATTGTGACCCGAACCAATCTTTTTCCCGCCACTTCCTATACCTTTGGGGATCAATACACGACAATTAACTTTCAGAATACCGGAACCTTGCCGGCTTGGGTAAGCCTGAAAATCACCATCGGCGCGGCGCCAGCGTGGAAAACGGATGCGATCCAAAGGATCTATGAGGTGATCCAGAGCGGAGCAAACGGCAGTTATGCAACTCTCAATGCGCACTACCTGGATACCGAACTTAATGGGAATACGGAAAACAACCTGGTTTTCTGGGTTGACAATTCGACCATGGCTCCGGGCCAGGTGGAGGCATTCGGCCGGTCAAATTATGAATTGACGAACAACTGGGTGGGAATTGCAGGCGTGCCCATGGCACTATACCCCTCAAGCTTTGGCCAAACGTTCGAAACCTTTGGTGATTCTGCCGTGGCATCCTTTACTTGGAATGGCTCGGCGAGCACATCATGGATTGACCCGCTGAACTGGACTCCCAACGGTGTGCCATCCGACTTGAGCGATGTCACCATTCCCGATGCTGCGACAACCCCCAATGACCCGACATTACCTATTGGCGCGGCTACCGTCGGAAGACTCACACTCCAGAGTGGCGCAATTGTGAATGCCACGGCAACCTCCATCCTGACCATCGCTGGCGGCGTCGGCGCGTGGGTTGACAACGGAGGCACCTTTAATGACAGCACCAGCACGGTGATTTTCACTGGTGCCACCGCCACCATGTCCGGCAACAGTGAGTTCTACAATGTGACGATTGCGTCCGGTGCTTCGTTGTATCTGGACACCGATACTGTGATGGGCATTGGCGGGACGATAACCAATAATGGAACATGGCGTTCAGGGAACATGCGGAGTTCTACCGTCGAGTATAATGGTGGAGATCAGACGGTATTAAGTCCCAATGGACTGACTCCCGGTTACGCCAACCTTGTCCTCGGCGGCAGCGGGACCAAGACCCTGGTTTCGACCACCACGGCACGTGACAACGTGGAGATTGACACCGGCGTCACATTTAACCTGAGTGGCGGTGGTTCAAATATCGTCGGTTCCCTCACGTTGGGCGGTGTGCTCCAGGCGGTGGGAACATGGGGCTCCAGCAGTTCCGTGGCGGCGCATCAGGATAACACGCATTTCCAAGGGGCCGGCGTGTTGGAGGTTCTGACCGGCACGGCTGACCACATCACGATCACGTCCTCGACGGCCAACCTGGGTGCCGGCAGCCCGCGCGTCATCACGGCCGAAATCAGAGACGCGAACGGGAACATTGTCACCAGCGACAACTCGACTTCGGTCACCTTCGCCCAGACTGCGGGCAACGGTTCGGTCAGCGGCACCGATGTCGCGCTGGCATCCGCCGGCCTCGCCACCAGGACGGTCACAGGCGTCGCCGCCGGCCCGGTCACGATCACCGCATCAGCGAACGGACTGACTTCCGGCACCAGCACCTTCAACGTCATTTCAGGAGCGGCCAGCAAGCTGGTTTACACAATCGTGCCGGCCACCGGAACGGCGGGAACGGCTTTCAGCGTGACGGTGCAGTCGCAGGATGCCAATGGCAATCCGGCCAGTTCGACGAGCGACACTACGATCACCTTGAACCTGGCTTCGGGCGGCGGCATATTAAGCGGGATACTCACGGGAACCATTTCGACCAGCGGCAACAGCGTCACGATCTCGACGCCGGTTTATTCGAAGTCGGACACGATGACCTTGACGGCGACGGCGACGGCGGGTGAGACGGCTTTGACAGCCGTCACGAGCGGCGGCATCGTCTTCTCGGCGGGCGCGGCGACGCAGTTGGCGTTCACTTCCACGGCAGCGACGACGACGGCGGGGGTGGCGTCCGGCAGCATCACGGTGCAACGGCAGGATTTTTTCGGCAACGCGAACACGACGGATGCAACGCGGTTGGTAACATTGGCGAGCACGTCTACCGGCACGGTGACGTTCATTCCCGCTTCGTTATCAATCGCCAGCGGTTCGAGCAGCGCCACTTTCACCTACACCGATACGCAAGCCGGGACACCGACCATCACGGCGTCCGGCAGCGGGCTGACCAGCGGAACACAGCAGGAAACTGTGAATCAACTCAGCACTTCCGTGGCAGTGAGTTCGTCGGAAAATCCGTCCGGCTACAAGGACAGCGTGAGCTTCACGGCCACACTTCCATCCGCCGCCACCGGCAATGTGATTTTCATGATCAACAGCGTGGCGTTGAGCACGAATGTCATCAGCAGCGGCGCGGCCACGAGCGCGGCCACGACGTTGCTGTCACGCGGAACGAATATCATCACCGCCGAATATGTGGGTGATGAGAATTATACCGGCAGCACCAATGACCTTTTCGGCGGGCAGGTGGTGACGAATCATTCACCGGTGGCGAATGCCGCCACCTATGGCCGGGCCAATGGAACCTCGATTAAAATCAGCATCACCGACCTGCTGGCGCAGTTCACCAGTGATGCGGATGGCGACGCGTTGAGCTTGGAGTCGGTGGCGGGTGGGTCCATCACCAACTACTCGGTCATTGCCACCACCACGAACGGGTCGGACGTTTATATCCTCAATCCGTATGCTGGCGGCGCCTACATCATGCTGTTGCCGACGAATGATTTGAGCGAAACATTCTCGTATGTGGTGAACGACACCAGTTACCCGGCATTGACGGCGACGAACATGATTACCGTGACGGTGACGAACGCAGTGGGGCAGATGACCGGGAGCATTTCGACTTCGGGCGGCAGTGCGGTTACAACGACTTGGGCGGGCATACCGGGCAGCGGCTATGCGGTGCAACGTTCGCCGGATCTGTCAACCTGGGCGGACCTCTGGACGACAAATGCGCCGCCAGCGGGTGTGTTCAGCTTCACTGATACGACGCCGCCGCAACCCGCCGCCTATTATCGGCTGCGGCAAGACTGATTAAACTTTGAACCCAATTCCGTGTCCCTCATTAAAACAAAATATCTGGCCGCTTTGACCGTCGCGTGGCTGTTGTTGGCGGTCAGTGCGCCGGCGAGCCTCATCACCACTGTTGAATCGGGTGCGCTTAATATCACGGTGCCCGACGGCAATCCGGTGGGGATTTCCCGCACGCTGAACGTCAGCGGCTTGGGCAACATTCTGAGTTCAGGGGATAATGTGAGCATGACGTTGAACATTTCGGGGGGAAATAATGGGGACTTATATGCGTATTTGAGTTATGACGGACATATCGTGACGCTGCTGGACCAGCCAGGGGTGATGGGCGGCAATCCGGAGGGTTATACAGACGCGGGATTCAATGTGACATTGGGCGATGGCAACTATGGCAACATCAACACCTATGGTAGTTCCGGCTACACGACTTCCGGCGGACAAGTGGCGGGAACCTACAATCCGGCCAGCGGAAATACGGCGTTTCAGGGTTACAACGGAATAAATCCGAATGGGGGCTGGGTTTTGTTTATTGCGGACAGATCCGGCGGCGACCCGAGCCAGAGCGTGCTGAACAGTTGGTCGCTGACATTGGACGTGGTGCCCGAACCGGTAAATGTCGCAATGGCGATCTTCGGAGTGATGTTTATCACAGTTGGTTTCGGCCACAGTTGGGTGAGGAGTCGCAAACTGATTTCTATTTGGTTAAACAAAATGCACTGAATTTATTCTTTTCAAGACAACCGTCCTCTCCAGCCGGCCTGCCATACAAGGATTCACGACCAATCCGGGATGGGGTAAACACCCCATGG
>Ga0224554_1000707_pt1 | contig 25776 bp, 26 predicted proteins | sample 714S22024metaG_FD_180666 | JGI IMG/M metagenome (GOLD analysis project Ga0224554, IMG submission 180666) | Peat soil microbial communities from Stordalen Mire, Sweden - 717 S2 20-24 | ecosystem: Environmental > Terrestrial > Soil > Wetlands > Peat | place: Sweden: Norrbotten County, Stordalen...
TGACCGGCAGGCCGCCGGGATTGGCGGTGGTCTTCAGCATCAGCGGCGGGACGGCCGAAACGAGCGCGGCTTTGGCCAGACGCTTCGTGCCGTGGCGGCCGATGTAGCGCGCCACTTCGCCCCCGCCGGCGGAGAAGCCGATCAGCACGGCGTTCTTCAGGTCCAACGTGTCCATGAGGGTTGCGAGGTCGTCGGCGTAGGTGTTCATTTCGTTGCCGTTCCAAGGCTGACTGGACCGGCCATGGCCGCGACGGTCATGGGCGATGCAGCGATAACCGTTGGACGCCAGGAAGAGCATTTGAGACTCCCAACTGTCCGAACTCAACGGCCACCCGTGACTAAACACGACAGGCTGACCCGAGCCCCAGTCCTTGTAATAAATTTGTGTGCCGTCTTTGGTGGTGATCACGTTCATGATTGCTTTCCCTTTTTGCAGCCTGATTTATGGGAATTTGGTTTTTTACCGCACTGCCGGTTTCGCCCGCGCAGCGTCAACACACCAGCGGCGCGTCAAAAAACAATTCGCTATCGGTGTTTATTCTGCAATAGTTTCAGCAACACTTTGGCAGCTTCTGCGGATGAGACTGGGTTTTGTCCCGTAATCAGCAATCCGTCTTTTTGCACATAAGAGCCCCAATCGGTCCCTTTGCTGTAATGCGCACCCGCTTTTTTCATTTCATCTTCCAACGAAAAAGGCACCACCTTGGTCAGTTGCACGGCAGCTTCCTCGGTGTTGGAAAAACCGGTGACATTTTTACCTTTTATCAAAGGGTTGCCATTGGGCAATTTGACTTTTAGCAAGGCACTGGGTGCATGACAGACAAAGGCAATGGGTTTTCCCTGTTCATGGAAGGTTTCTATCAATGCGATGGATTTGGAATCATTGGCCAAATCCCATAGCGGGCCATGTCCACCCGGATAGAAAACGGCATCATAATCCTCTGCCTTTACTGCACTCAATTTCAAGGTATGTGCCAGCTTCTGTTTGGCCGTTTCGTCTTTGTCAAAACGGTGGGTGAATTTGGTTTGCGCATCGGCCAGTTCACTTTTGGGGTCAATCGGCGGTTGACCTCCTTTTGGGGAAGCCAGGGTAATCTCAGCCCCGGCATCCGCTAATTCATAATAGGGCGCCGCGAACTCTTCCATCCAGAAACCGGTTTTCTTTCGGGTATTACCTAAATCGCCGTGCGACGTTAATACTATTAAGACTTTCACGATGACATCCTTTTCTGTTTTTTAAACTGACAAGAATCTGGCTTTATGCCGCGCTGCCGGTTTTGACGCCATGCGGGTAAGTTGTCTGTTTTATTTCGGCGCCTGGGAATGGGCTTCAACAAACCACAGCCATTTGTCTATCCCCCGCGAAATCTCGGTGAACATATCCGCCGTGTCGGCATCATCCAGTTCGTCTGCTTCATTGATCGTGTGGCGGGCTTCCTCTCCGAATGTGGATAGTGCCTTGGCGACCGCTTCGACGTGGGCCAGGCCGTCGGCAAGCGTAAGCGGGTATTCTTCCAGCCGCGAACGCGCGGCCGACACGCGCACCGTGCCCTCGGCGACGCCCCCCAGCTGCACGATCCGTTCGGCAATCATGTCCACATACGACTCCACGGCTTCGTCCACCTTGTCAAAGAGTTCGTGCAGGCCGATGAAGCTCGGCCCTTTCACGTTCCAATGCGCCTGCTTCATCTGCATTTGCAGGTCCACAGCGGACGCCAGCCGCTGGTTCATCAACGCGTTCAGTTCCGATCGGCGCTTGGGTGAGATGTCGTTTTCGGTTTCATACATTTTGGGTGTTTCCGCGAGGTCAGCGATGGATGTTTTCATAAATTGATTCTTTTATCGTGGTTGCCTGGGAGATGTGTTTCAGGTCCGGTTATGAACGCCTCGAACCCAGGTGCCTTTGCGCTTCGCGAGCCATTTCCGCGAGCAATTGCGCCTCGGCCTCCAGCCAGTGCTTCTCGTCGCGCCCGGGCAGGGAACCCTCGTTCAGATAACTAAAGTATGCCCTTCTGGCCACTTCATCCCGTGAGGGCGCAAGGGCAATTCTGCTTTGGTTTGAGTCCGCAATCACAGTTGGCCGTGAGGTCCTGGCCGGCTTTTGGTTTTGGTCCTGGGAGAATTCATTCTGTTTCATAAAAGGAGAATGGGCTGGGCAACGGCGTTTCCGCTATGGAGTAGTCATTTGTGTCGCCCGGCCGCAAGTTTGCATGGTCCAATCCCGGGTCATGCCATCTTGATCGCCCCCCGCGCTGTTCAATGCGTATGCTAATTCATCCGGGGTATTGGCCACCTCGTCCGAAAGAACCGGCCGTTCCAGAAGCTCAACCGCTTTCATATGTTTCACACGATGAGATGATCGTAACCAGAGAACAATGCAGGCGCTATGGGGTGTTCACCCCATAGCGGTGGGCCAGCCCAGTAGCCTAATTTGTCTCCTGCGATATAGAAAAGCGCAAGAACGAAAGAACAGTTATGATCACCAAAAACAATTCCATCGTGGCGATTTATTCGTCGCACACGGCTGCCGAAGCGGCGATCAAGGAACTGCAGCAATCCGGATTCGATATGAAGAAACTATCGATTGTTGGACGCGACTATCACACCGATGAGCATGTGGTCGGCTACTACAATGTCGGCGACCGCATGAAATATTGGGGGAAAATGGGAGCCTTCTGGGGCGGGCTTTGGGGAATGCTGTTTGGTTCCGCGTTCTTTTTGATTCCCGGCATTGGGCCGTTGGTGATTGCAGGACCGCTGGTCACCTGGATCGTCGGGGCGCTGGAAGGCGCCGTCGTGGTAGGCGGTCTGAGCGCGCTTGGGGCCGGCTTGTACAGCCTGGGCATTCCCAAAGACAGCATATTGCAGTACGAGACGGCACTTAAAACCAACAAGTTTCTTCTGATTGCCCACGGTTCCGTGGATGAGATAACCCATGCCAAAGAAATCCTCAACCGCACCAAGCCGGAGACGTTGGAGCACCATCAGTGAGCGCGCCCAGCGAGCCGCTGACAGGATTGATGAAAAGGCGCCAACGCGTCGGCGTCGCCGCCGACCACGGAGGTTATGAGTTAAAGGAATATCTGGCCAGGATGTTGCGGGAGGCCGGTCATGAGGTGATCGGTTTTGGCGATCGGCAGCCGAACTTGGATGATGATTATCCGGATTTTGTTGTGCCTTTGGCCTGGGCGGTGGCCTGCGGAGAGGTGGAGCGCGGCGTGGCCATCTGTGGCAGTGGTGTCGGGGCATCGGTCTGCGCGAACAAAGTGGCAGGGGTGCGCGCGAGCCTGATCCACGAGCACTTCTCCGCGCACCAAGGCGTCGAGGACGACAATCTAAACACGATCTGCCTGGGAGGGCAGGTTGTCGGCCACGCACTGGCTTGGGAATTGGTGCAAACCTTTCTCGCGGCCCGATTCAGTGGGGCAGAGCGTCATTGTCGCCGTCTGGCCAAGGTGGCGGCGCTCGAAAATACGCCAACATCCAAGACGTTATGACAATCAGTCCCCTGGCAGGAAAGCCGGCGCCACTTGGAATACTTGTCAATGTGCCGAACCTGATTACGGCCTATTATACCGGTGTGCCTGATCCGAAGGTGCCGGCCCAACGCGTGGCCTTCGGCACCTCCGGTCACCGCGGTTCGTCATTCAACCTGGCCTTCAACGAATGGCACATCCTCGCCATCACCCAGGCGATTTGCCTGTATCGAAAGCGGCAGGGAATTGATGGTCCGCTGTTTTTTGGCATTGACACGCACGCGCTGTCCGTTCCGGCCTGCGCCACCGCCCTTGAGGTGCTGGCGGCCAATGGAGTCGAGGTGATGCTCGCCGAGGGGGACGAATACACGCCGACCCCGGTGATTTCTCATGCGATCCTGACCTACAATCGCGGCAGGAAGACCGGGCTTGCCGACGGTATTGTCGTCACACCATCGCACAATCCGCCGCATGACGGCGGCTTCAAATACAATCCGCCGAATGGCGGCCCGGCGGACAACGTCGTCACCGACTGGATCGAGGCAAAGGCAAATCTTCTGCTGGAAGCCCGGCTCAAAGGGATAAAACGGATTCCCCATGAGCAGGCTTTGCGCGCCTCGACAACGCACCGGCACGACTATCTGGGCGCCTACATTGCCGATCTGGGCGACGTGGTTGAAATGGAGATCATTCGCGATTCGAAGCTGAGACTGGGGGTTGATCCCCTTGGGGGTGCCGGCGTCCATTATTGGGGGCGAATCGCCGAGCGCTATGGTTTGAATCTTGCCGTGGTCAACGAAGTGGTTGACCCCACCTTCCGGTTTATGACGGTGGATTGGGATGGTCAGATTCGGATGGACCCTTCCTCGAGTTATGCGATGCAACGATTGATCGGGATGAAAGACCGCTTTGACCTCTCATTCGCTTGCGACACGGATCATGACCGGCACGGCATCGTCACCAAAAGCGCGGGATTGCTGCCGCCCAATCATTACCTTTCCGTCGCCATCTCCTATCTCTTCCAACACCGGCCGAAGTGGGGCAAGGCGGCGGCGGTCGGCAAAACAGTTGTGAGCAGCCAAATGATTGATCGGGTCACCGCGAAGGTTGGCCGCAAACTCTATGAGGTTCCGGTTGGTTTCAAGTGGTTCGTGGATGGTTTGCTCGACAGCTCGCTTGGCTTTGGCGGAGAGGAGAGCGCAGGAGCCTCCTTTGTTCGTCTGAATGGCGCCGTTTGGACGACCGACAAGGATGGAATTGTCCCGGCTTTACTCTCGGCGGAGATCACCGTCCGGATGGGCCATGATCCCGGCGAAACTTACCGCGACCTCACGCGCGAGTTTGGGGAGCCTGCCTATGACCTTGTTGAGGCGCCAGCCACTCCGGATCAAAAGGAACTTTTGGCGAAACTCTCGCCGAAGCAGGTCAAGATCACCGAATTGGCAGGCGAAAAAATCCAGACTGTCCTTACCCAGGCGCCGGGCAACGGCGCTCCCATCGGCGGGTTGAAAATGTCGGCTCGGAGCGGATGGTTCGCGGCGCGTCCGTCTGGGACGGAAGACATTTACAAGATTTATGCAGAGAGCTTTCAGGGACCGGATCATCTGCGCCGCATCCTGGAGGAAGCACAAATGATTGTCAGCGACGCCTTGGCGGCGCCGGTGTCGGAGCGGGGCAAAGGTCGCGTGTCACCGCCGCTTCATCAGCAGACAGTGAGCGAAGCCAAGGAAGAGTGGCGTTATGAAGGGAATCCGAACTGATGCATTCGACAATTTGATCCAGAACAAATTTGAAGGATAAACCATGAGCGAACAAACACCTGTCAGCAAGACCATTTACAATTATCCACCCAAGGACGTTGAGGGATTCGACTCCCTGGCGGAACTGGCCCTGGATATGCGCTGGTCGTGGAATCACGCCACCGACCAAGTGTGGCGGCAGCTTGAGCCGACGCTCTGGGAAATGACGCAGAACCCGTGGGTTGTGCTGCAGACGGTCTCGCGGGACAAACTCAAGCGCGTGCTGGCCGATCCTGCCTTTCGCAAGAACATTGACGATCTCTTGCGAGCCAAGCGTCAGACGGCGGAGGCGCCGGCATGGTTCCAGCAACATCATCCGCAGGCGCCCCTGACCTGCGTGGCGTATTTCAGCATGGAATTCATGTTGAGCGAAGCACTGCCGATCTACTCGGGTGGCCTCGGCAACGTGGCCGGCGACCAGCTTAAAGCCGCCAGCGACCTGGGAGTCCCGGTGGTCGGAGTGGGTTTGCTCTACCAACAGGGCTATTTTCGCCAGGTGATTGACAAAGACGGAGCCCAACAGGCCCTTTACCCTTACAACGACCCCGGGCAGTTGCCGATCACGCCGGTGCGCCAACCCAACGGCGAGTGGTTGCGCTTGGAGATTGCGTTGCCCGGTTACTCGGTCTGGCTGCGCGCCTGGCAAGTCCAGGTCGGCCGGGCGAAACTTTACCTGCTGGACAGCAATGACGCGGCCAACTTTCCCGCGCATCGAGGGATCACGAGCGAACTGTATGGGGGCGGCCCGGAGTTGCGTCTGGCGCAAGAGATGCTCCTGGGTCTTGGCGGATGGCGGCTGCTGGACGCGCTTGGTATCCACCCGGAGATCTGTCACCTGAATGAAGGCCATGCCGCTTTCGCCGTGCTGGAGCGCGCCCGCAGTTTCATGCAGGAGAACCAGCAACCCTTTGCCGTGGCGCTGGCCGCCACGCGGGCGGGAAATCTCTTCACCACCCACACGGCAGTGGCGGCGGGCTTTGATCGTTTCGCCCCGGCCCTCATCGAGCAATACTTCGGCCGGTACGCCAAGGAGAAGATCGACATTTCAGTCCATGATTTGCTGGCCCTGGGCCGCCAGAACCCGAACGACCCCTCGGAGAATTTCAATATGGCCTATCTGGCCATCCATGGGAGCGGGGCGGTGAATGGCGTGAGCCGATTGCATGGGAAAGTCAGCCGGCATCTCTTTGCGCCTCTCTTTCCGCACTGGCCGGCGGACGATGTGCCCATCGGGCATGTGACCAACGGAGTTCACATGCCGACCTGGGACTCGGCGGCTGCCGACGATCTCTGGACGAAGGCCTGTGGAAAAGACCGCTGGCTGGGAACGGCGGAAAACCTGGAGCGGGACATGCGCCGCGTTTCCGACGCCGACCTCTGGCAATTTCGCACGGTCGCCACCAAGTCGCTCATTGATTACGCCCGCCAACGTCTGGCCAGACACTTCGCCGCCGCCGGGGAGTCGCCCGAGGTGGTTGAGGAGGCGAGCCATCTCTTCGATCCCAACGCATTGACCCTAGGCTTTGCGCGGCGCTTTGCCACCTACAAACGACCGAACCTCCTGTTGCACGATCCAGAGCGACTGCTGCGCCTGTTATCCAATCCTCAGCGCCCGGTGCAACTCATCATCGCGGGCAAGGCCCATCCGGCAGACCAGGCGGGACAGGCCCTGATTCAGCAATGGATACAATTCATTCGCCGGCCTGAGGTTCGCGCTCATGCGATCTTCCTCAGTGACTACGACATGCATTTGACCGAGCGCCTTGTGCAAGGGGTGGACGTATGGCTCAACACACCCCGGCGGCCCTGGGAGGCGTGCGGAACCAGCGGCATGAAGGTGCTCGTCAATGGAGGCCTCAATCTCTCGGAATTGGACGGATGGTGGGCCGAAGCATACGCTCCAGACTTGGGCTGGGCATTGGGGGATGGCCAGGAGCATGGCAATGATCCCGGCTGGGACGCGGCCGAAGCCGTCACGCTTTACGAGCGGCTCGAACGGGAGCTGATCCCTGAGTTCTATGCCCGCGATGCCAAGGGCATTCCCACGGCCTGGGTGGCGCGGATGCGGGACAGCATGGCGCGGTTGACACCGCTCTTCTCCGCCGACCGCGCGGTGCGTGAATACACCGAACAACACTACCTTCCGGCTGCCATCGCCTTGCGTTCGCGCGTTGCCAATAAAGGCGCAAGCGGCAGGCAAATGGTAGATTGGCGGCACAGTCTGGAACAGAAATGGGGCGCGCTGCGCTTCGGTGAAGTGAGGGTGGAGACCAAAGACCTGCAGCACGTCTTTGACGTTCAAGTTTATCTCAATGACCTCGACCCCAAGGCGGTTCAAGTCGAGCTTTATGCCGACGCAGTCAACGGAGGCAGTCCGACGCGACAAGAGATGAAGCCCGTTCGCCCGCTGGTCGGCGCGGCGGGTGGCTACGACTATAGCGCGGCGGTGTCTGCGGCCCGCCCGTCAGGCGACTATACAGCGCGAGTGATACCGCACCGCGACGGCGTTGCGGTTCCGTTGGAATCCGCTCGAATCCTATGGCAACGATGACGAAAGCGCCCCAACGCAAGTTGCAGGATTATAGGCCGGAGGTTCCGTGCGGATATCCCTGCTGAGGGCTGGCGGGGACTTTCACTGAAACAGTGCTTTCGAGCATCAACGGCGCGGACGAGGTAAAAGGACTGCTCGCCGATGCGGCCAAGCGCGACGATCCTGAGGTCGGGGTTTCCATCCAAGCCCTGGCCAGCGTCAGTAAAGAGGAAAGCCGCTTGGGGCTACACTTGGCGAGCCAATCCACCTTCGATCCGAGGAAGACCTCCTGAGCAAACGATCCATCCGAAATTTCCAGATGGGGAGAACACCCCATAGCTGCGGGAAGATTTCCAGTGATATTTTATGGCGTATGAAAATCAAACAGAACAACAAGTTGTCACTTAATGATTTGAGGACAGCGGCAGGCATGGTCTGGGGCGCGCGTCTGGCCGAAAAGATGGTGCGCTTGGCGATAAACTCTGGCTTGGTGGTGTTGCCAGGGCTGCCGCATATATTAAGTCCTTCCGCGAAAGGCAGGTCCGCATGAACAAGACCAACGGTTTGGTTGACCGAATCAAAATTGGGCTGGGGATTGCGCTGTTGGCGGCCCTGACAGGATGTGTCGGAGGTTATGTGGGAGTGGACGGAGGTTACGGCGGTACGGTGGTGGTTGATCCGCTCTTTGGCGGCGGCATCTATGATAGGGGGGCCGACGTGCATGGTTATAGCCAGCGAGGATCGGCAAGCCGCGCGGTGGCGCACTCTGGCGGCGGCGGGGGAGCGAGAGGCGGCGGAGGCGGAGGCGGAGGGGGAAAGCGGTGAACCCAACAACTCGTTGGACAAAAACAGACCTGATGAATTTATGAAACTTTCAAACCAATCCACACGTTTTTCCAAACTTTCCACAATCGTACTGTTGTCGGGTGCCTGTGGTATTTTATTGGCGAATCTTCATGCGGCTGGACCGAACGAAGCGCCACAGAAACCAGTGGTCACGCAACGCTTGTTTGCGTCGCCGGATGACGCCATCAAAGCCTTGCAGGCGGCCACCGAAGCCAAAGATACAGCGGCCTTGCGCGAAATCTTCGGGCAGGAGTACCAGGAACTTTCAACCGGCGACAAGGTGCAGGACGCGAATAATGCGCAAAAGTTCGCCACGGTCATGGCGGAGGGTTGCAATCCTGTGAAGGAAGGGGAAGACAAAATCACTCTGGAGGTTGGCACTAATAACTGGCCGATGCCAATTCCACTGGTGAAAGCGGATGGGCAATGGCACTTCGACACGGCGGCGGGCAAGGAGGAAATCATCAACCGGCATATCGGGAAGGACGAACTCCACGCCATCGGCGTTTGCCGGGCTTACGTGACTGCGCAACGGCAGTACGCGAGCGTGAACCCGAATGCGGGCGGAGAAGCGAAATACGCGCTGAGATTTAAGAGCACGCCCGGCACGAAGGATGGACTCTACTGGACGGCGGCGGAGAACGAACCGGCCAGCCCATTCGGTCCATTGGTGGCGGAAGCTCATGCCGAGGGCTATGTCACACATAGCAGCGGCACAGGCCCGCACCCGTTTCATGGTTATTATTTCAGAATTCTGACCCGACAAAGCAAGGATGCGCCCGGCGGGAAAATGAATTACATCAGCCACGGCGAGTTGACCAAGGGTTTTGCCCTGGTGGCTTACCCGGAGCATTGGGACCAGTCGGGCATCATGACTTTTATCGTCAATCAGGACGGCACGGTTTATCAGCGAAATCTTGGCGAGAAGACGTCCCGGATTGCTGGGACGATGAAGGAATACAATCCGGACAGCGAATGGACGCCGGTGCAGGATGAGGGAGTCGTGAGCGCGGTGTCCGAGAAATGATTGCCGGCTATCTCAGCGTTTAATCCGTATTACACAATGACCATCCGCCTTCAGGCAGCTCTCATTATTCTCGTCTGCACGGCGATTCAGGCGGGAGCCCAGAATGCACCCATCGTGCCCCAACCGGCGGCGGCGGGCGCGCTGTTGACGCCCGACGCCCTGGATCAAATTCTCAAGCCCATCGCCCTCTATCCCGATCCATTGCTGGCCGAGATTTTCACCGCCGCCACGTTGCCCTCGCAAATCGTCCTGGCCGACCGTTACGTCAGCCAGGGCGGGGATGTGAACGCGGCCGCCCAGCAGCCATGGGATCCCAGCGTCCAGGCGCTGGTCCATTATCCCACCGTTCTCAAGTGGCTCGACGACAATCTGGCTTGGACCACGGATGTCGGCCAGGCATTTCTCAACCAGCAACAGGACGTCATAGCTTCCATCCAGCGCCTCCGCGCCCAGGCCCAGGCTGAGGGGAATCTGAAGAGCACGCCCCAGGAAAACGTCGTCGCCGACGCTGGAACAGTCGAAATCGAGCCAACCGACCCTGCTGTGATTTACGTGCCGAGTTATCCGTGGGACACCATCTATAATGATCCTGGAGTTTATTGCACGTTCGGAATTGGCTTCCCCATTGGTCTCTGGTTGGGCTACGACTGGGACTGGCGCAATCACCACATCATTGCCTGGGGGGCAGGACATCCGCGCCCCAGCGATTGGTGGCAGCGGGCGCCAGGCAATCGCCAGGCGCCGCAGGGAGTTACGCTATGGCATTCGGCTGCACGCGTTTCCGCCAGCGCGACGCGCGGCCCTGATCGCGGATTCAGCGCGGAGACGCATGGTGCTGCCCGCTTGAACATTCCGACCACTCCCGCTCCGCAAGAAGGCTTGCAGCCACGACAAGGGCTTCCCTCACGGGTTGGCCTTCCGGTGGCGGTGTCGCGACCGACAGTAGAGTCGAGACCAGCGGTTGAGACCCGGCCCCCCGTCGAGGCGCGCCCCGCGCCTGTAGTTCGTGAGCAACAAGGCGCCAGCGCATTTGGCGGGCCGGAAAATTCATCCGAGGCGCGCCAATCCAGCGCCCGTGGTTCCGAAAGCCGCGGATCAATATCAAGATCATCGTCCGGTTCCTCTCGAAAGCGATGAAAGAAAGCAGCGCTCACAAGATGGAACAAAGAAATAAACAAATGATTCTTGACACGTTAAAATCTGGCGTCCGTTTTAGCCTGATCTTTCTGGGGTTGGCGGCGTTGTCGTTCCCGCCCATTTCTGTGCTGGCCGGCGACGGGGAGCAACGCTTCGCCTCGCCTGAAGCGGCCACAGCAGCGCTGGTGGCCGCCGCAACGGCAAAGGACACCAATGCTCTCCGTTCGATTTTCGGGCCGGAAGGGCGCGAACTGGCGTCCGCGGATGTGGTGCAGGCCGACAATTCGTTTTCCAATTTCGTGCGGCGGTTGACCCAGAAAGTTTATCTGGCGCACCAAACCGACTCAAAAATGGAGCTGCAAATTGGCAGGGATGCGTGGCCGTTTCCCATTCCTTTGGCGCAGGAGGGAGGACAATGGTTTTTCGACACCGCGGCGGGCAAGGAGGAAATCCTCAACCGCCGGGTCGGCATGAATGAACTGGCCGCGATCCGTGTTTGCCGCGCTTACGTGGACGCCCAGCGCGAATACGCCAGCCAGCCGCGCAACGGGGACGACGTGCTCGAATACGCGCAACGCCTGCGCAGCACCACCAACACCCACGACGGTCTCTATTGGCACACCGCGCCGGGAGAAGAGCTGAGTCCGTTTGGCCCGTTGATGGCCCAATCGCACGATGAAGGGTATCAGCATGCGACGAAGATCATGATGGAAAACCTGGCCCCGTACCGGGGTTATTGTTTCAAGATTCTGACCCAACAGGGTTCTCACGCGCCTGTCGGCAAATACAAATACATCATCAACGGCCACATGCTTGGTGGGTTCGGCCTGGTGGCCTGGCCGGAGGAATGGGGCAATTCCGGCGTGATGACTTTCATCGTCAACCAGCAGGGCAAAGTCTATCAGAAAAACCTGGGGCCAAAAACATCCCGCCTCGCCGCCGCCATGACCGCCTACGATCCCGACCCCACCTGGAAGCCAACCGCCGGAGAGTAGAAGGGATCATTCAAATCATATATGGGGAGAACACCCCATAGTGCCGGGAAGGTCTTCCTGCCTAATGTTGTGTCATGAAGGATGACCAAGTCCGGCCAACGAGAGAGCCAGCCGGCGCGCTACTGCATAGCCAAACGAGGCCGGCTCACCGCATTCTTGTGGCGGATGATGAAACCTCCATACGTCGGCTGATCACCGCCGCGCTGGTTGGCTCCGGCTACCACGTTGATGCCGTCGAAGATGGCGCCGTCGCTTGGGAGACGCTTCAGTCCAAACACTACGACCTGCTGATCACCGATCATATCATGCCGAAGATCACGGGTGTTGAACTGCTCAGGAAACTGCGTTCCGCCCGCATGGCCCTGCCGGTCGTAATGGTTGCCGGAACTTTGCCCGCGCACGAACTGGCCCAAAACCCATCTCTTCAACTTGCGGCCACGCTGTTGAAGCCCTTTGCCGTTGCTGCGTTGCTGGGCACGGTGGAAAACGTCCTGCGCGCGACCGACGGTCCCCGCGAGCAGAATAATTTCCTGTCAAACTGGAGAAGCCAACCATCCGCCGGGGCTTTTAGGCTATGTAGAATCCGTGAATTGTCGAATGCGACTAACACCCCGTAACCCGCCGGCGCCCTTCCTGCATAGACCCGCCTGACCAACGACAAGAGAATCGATCCTACGATGAAGGCTCCGACAGATATGCTCCCATGAGCTCCGCTGGCGCAAAAACAACAGAAAATCAAGCGATCGTCGCGACCGATCTGACAAAATGGTTTGGCGAAGGCGAAACCAAAATGATTGCCGTAAACGGTGTCAGGCTTGTCGCTTACTTTGGCGAGATGCTCTTCATCGTCGGCCCTTCCGGCAGCGGCAAGACCACCATGCTCAGCATGATTTCCGGCATCCTTCGTCCTAACCAGGGCAACGTGACAGTAAAAGGGACCGATATCTGGACGCTGGACAATGACCAGTTGGCTGACTTCCGCCTGAATACAGTTGGTTTCGTTTTTCAGGACTATCATCTTTTCCCGCGGCTGACTACGGCCGAGAATGTCGCCATTCCACTGATCCTGAAGCAGCGCGACTGGAACGAGTCCGTCGCCGAGGCGAGAAAGACCCTGGAGATCGTCGGCCTCAAAGACCGGGGCGACATTCTTCCCGTCAAACTTTCCGGCGGTGAGCAACAGCGTGTCGCCATCGCCCGCGCGATCATCAGCAGTCCAGAGATCCTGATTCTCGACGAGCCGACCGCCTCCCTGGACGGCGACACTGGAAGGATGATTATCGCCTTTGTAAAAGAGAAAATACTCAACGAAAAACGCTGCATTTTGATTGTCACCCATGATGCGCGCATCAACGAATATGCCGACCGTATCATGCATATGGAAGATGGACACCTCACCGCGTTCGACAAGGGGACCGAATGAAAGAAACCGAACCCAATCCCGAAGCCACACCAGTCGAGCCTAAGCCTGAAGCCACACCAGTCGAGCCTAAGCCTGAAGCCGTAGCAGCCGAGCCTATACCTAAAGCCAAAACCAAGACACCGTCTGATTTGACGCCGCAGCTCATCAAACGGGTCCATGAACTGTACGAGGAGCTGGGGCGCGAGGAAGTTCGAGCAGTTCTGGCCTGGGAGAAGGCGGAGGGGGAAATTCCGAAAGATGAAACCAAGGCCGAGGCTAAACCCGAAGCCGAAGCAGTTGATCCTAAGCCCAAAGCGAAAGCAGCCACGCCTCAGCCTGACGCTAAAACAGCCGAACCCAAGCCTGAAGCCAAAACAGCCGAGCCCAAGCCCGATGCCAAAGCAGCCACGTCTAGGCCTGACGCTAAAACAGCCGACCCTACAACTGACCCCAAAGCAGCCAAGCCTAAAACTGAATTCAGAAACAAGATCATCTTCACCCTCTCGATATTGGGTGTCCTGGCCGCAATAGTCGCCGCTTACATCATGGGCATGGAGAGGAAGGCCCAGCCCCCTGTATTTAAACCGGTCAGCAACCCTTACGACTCGGCCATCTATGCCAATGGCATTATCGAGAGCGACCAGTCGAGCGGTGAAAACATCAATATCTTTCCTGAAGTGGCCGGCTCGATCACCAAGGTGCTGGTGCGCGAAGGGCAGCAGGTGCCGGCCGGCACTCCACTGTTCACCATTGACGATTCCGTGCAGAGACCAACCACAGAGCAGTTGAGATTGCAGTCCGAAGCCGCCCTGGCCCTCCTCAACGAACTCAAGGCGGAGCCGAGAATGGAGACGCTGGCGATTGCCGTATCGCAGGTGGGTCTGGCTGAATCCAATCTGAAAACGGCTCGCGACCAGTACGACAAGGATCGCGCCTCCTACGACATCGATCCGAAATCGATCAGCAAGGACGTGCTGGATACCGCGAAAGACGCCGTCGATCAGGCCACCGCCGCACTGGACGTCGCCCGCAAGCAATATGAACTAACCAAGGCCGGGGCCTGGAGTTACGACATCGACAACCAGGAGAAGCAGTACAATGCACTCAAGCAGTCTTACGAGGCAGCGAACGCGCTGCTGCAAAAATTCACGGTCAAAGCGCCGATCGGAGGCGTTGTGCTGGCCATCAACGCAACAGCCGGCAGCTATGAGTCGTCGCAGGGTTCCTATGACCCTTACACGGAGTTATTCGACCCGGCAGTCATCATGGGACCGCCCCAAGACCATCTGGCCGTGCGCTGTTTTGTGGACGAGATACTGGTCTCTCAACTGCCCTCTTCATGGCACATTCAGGCGCAGATGTCGATCCGCGGGTCCTACACGAACAAGGTGCCGTTGGAGTTCGTCCGGGTGCAGCCTTATGTGTCGCCCAAAATCGAGCTGTCGAATGAGCGCCAGGAACAAGTGGACTTGCGGGTGCTTCCGGTGATTTTCCGGTTCGAGAAAAAGGACGTCCCGGTCTATCCGGGCCAGTTGGTGGATGTTTACATCGGGAAGCAATAGCGCCTAGCCCGACCAGACACCCTTCAGAGCGAATGCGATGAATAATTTTCGATCATCAGTCCAGCGAGGCGCAGGCCTCGGCGCGATCATGGCACTGCTGGGCGGCTGCGCGGTGGGGCCTGATTTCGTTCGTCCCGCGCCACCCGACACGGACCGCTACACGAGCGAGCCGCGGCCTGAAACCACGGTCGCGGCGGATGGCAACGCGCAGCATTTCATGTCCGGTGCCGAGATCGCAGCCGACTGGTGGCGGCTTTTCCAGTCAGCGCCGTTGGACGCTGTGGTCCGCCAGGCCCTCTCCAACAATCCGACCCTCCAGGCGGCCGAGGCCAGCTTGCGTCAGAGTCAGGACAACTTGCGTGCCGGTTATGGCTTGTACTTCCCGCAAGGCCAGGCTGGAGTATCCGCCAGCCGGCAGCTCTCCGCTGCGCCGTTGGAGCAATCAGGCTCGCCGACTTCCGGCACCGTTTTCAATCTGTTTACCGCCAGCGGCACCATCAGCTACACGCTCGATGTGTTCGGTGGGAAGCGCCGGACGGTGGAAGGCTTGCGGGCCCAGGCCGACTCCCAGCGTTACGAGAGCAAAGCGGCCTACCTGACGTTGTCCGCCAATGTCATCAACACCAGCATCGCGCGCGCGGCCTACGCGGCGCAGATTCGCGCAACCGAAGAGTTGATCGAACTGGAGAAGCAGCAACTTCACCTTGCCGAAACGCAGTTCCGCGCCGGCACAACTCCCTATTCGACCGTGTTGAGCGTGCGCAGCCTTCTGGCCGCCAACCAGGCTTTGCTGGCGCCCCTGGAACAGAATGCCAGCCAGGCCGAACACTTGCTGGCGACGCTCGAAGGCGTGGTGCCATCCAAAGCGACCCTGCCCGACATCGACCTGGCCGGACTTTCGTTGCCAATCGATCTGCCGGTGAGCCTGCCGTCCGATCTGGTGAGGCAGCGTCCCGACATCTTGTCGGCCGAGGCACTCATGCATGTGGCCAGCGCCAACATCGGCATCGCGACCGCCGCGATGTACCCCAGTATCAGCTTGAGCGGCACTTACGGTGGCGCCAGCACCACTCTGGCCAGTCTTTCGGCGGTCAGCAAGTTCTGGAGCATCGGCCCGACGGTCACGACTCCAGTTTTTCAGGGCAACAGTTTGTGGTACGCCCGGCGCGCAGCCATCGACGCCTATCAGCAGTCGCAAGCAACTTATCGTCAGACCGTGCTGGGCGCCTTCGAGCAAGTTGCAGATTCCTTGAAGGCGCTGGAACACGACGCAGAGGGGCTAAAGGCACAGGTGGAAGCAAAGCGCGCCGCCGGCGAAGCGCTCAACCTGTTGCAGGTCAATTACCGTGCGGGCTTGGTCGCTTTCCCGGACGTGTTGACGGCCGACGTGCAATATCACCAAGCGACCATCGCCTATCTACAGACAGTGGCCCAGCGCCAGCAGGACACCGTCGCCTTGTTCGTGGCCCTGGGAGGGGGCTGGTGGAACGAGCCACGCCCGGCGGGCAAAAAGGAGGCGCCATGAGGTACGGCGGCATCCTGCGGATCGGATTCAAGCTGCTGGTCAACGACAAACCCAAGTTCACCGCGCTGTTGATCGGGATTACCTTCTCCGTGTTCCTGATGATGATGATGACCGCGATGTTCGCCGGCATCCTCAACCACTCCTATTCGACGGTAACCAATATCGGCGCCGACATGTGGGTCATGGACCCGTCGGTCAATACTCCCACCAGTCCGATCCCCATGCCCGATTACGTGCTGGACGTGGTACGCAGCATGGACGAGGTCAGCTACGCGGTGCCGCTCTTCATCGGAGGCGCCCTGATCAAGCTGCAAAGCGGTGACTATCAATCTGTCACGGTTGTCGGTCTGGACGACACCAGCCTGTTTGGCCGTCCCGATCTTGAACAGGGCGGTATTCTGAACATCTATAACGACAACACCTTCCTGGCGGTCGATGACGCTGAATTCCCGAAGCTGGAGAATGCAAAAATCGGCACCTCATTCGAACTCAATGATCACCGTGGCACGATTGTGGGTATCGCCCGGGTCGCCGTCAATGGACTCAACGGCGTCCCCACGCTCTATACCACCTACTACCGCGCCATCGAATATATCCCGTCCACGCGTTTCACCTTGTCCTACGTGCTGGTGCAGCCCAAGAGCGCGGCGGCCGCGGCCGGGATCAAGAAGCAAGTCGCCCAGCTCGGCTATGTGGCTCTGACGAAGGAGGAATTCAACCAAGGCATCGCGAACTACTACACCTACAAGACCGGTGTTGGCACCAACATCCTCTTGATGGTCGTGATCGCCTTCATCGTTGGGCTGTCCATATCGGGCCAGACCTTTTATACGTTCATCCTCGAAAACCTGGAGAAATTTGGCGCGCTCAAGGCCATCGGCGCCAAGGGGCGCGAGCTGGTTTACATGATCCTGTTCATGGCGAGCTTTACGGCGCTGACCGGCTATGGCCTGGGCGTCGGTTTTGTGACGCTGATGATCATCATCGCCCGATCCCGCCTGCCCAATTACGCAGCCACGATCACGTTCTGGAACTTGGGGCTGGCCTTCGGCATGGTCGTGCTGATCGCCGGCCTATCAAGCTACGTCGGGGTGCGCAAGGTCCTCAAAATCGAACCCTTCGACATTTTCAGAGGGTAGGCAAGCCCGCCGGCAGCACGGTGGCTTGATCAGCATGGATTCTGAATTGGGGTGAACACCCCATAGCGAAGGATCAACCCCAGCGAATAGTCTGCGTCCGCTGAGTGGGCTTTAAACCGATCTCGACGCAAGAAAAGACGATGAACAAAGTAACCGCAATCACTTGCGTGTTTCTGGATATTGGCGGCGTCCTGCTGACCGATGGATGGGATCATCATGCCCGCAAACGGGCGGCGGCCAACTTCAAGCTGGAGTGGGCCGAGTTGGAAGAACGGCATAGCTTGAACTTTGACATTTTCGAGGCGGGAAAGCTCACGCTCGAAGAGTATCTGAGTCGTGTGGTCTTCCACCAAAAACGAGCCTTCACCCGGTCTCAATTTCGGCGCTTCATGTTCGCCCAATCGAAACCTTACCCCGAAATGATCAAACTGGCCACTCAACTCAAGGTCCGGCACGGGCTGAAGATCGCCGTGGTCAGCAATGAGGCGCGGGAATTGAACGATTACCGGATCCGAAAGTTCAAGCTGGGCGAATTTGTGGATTTTTTTATTTCCTCCTGCTATGTTCATGTCTCCAAGCCCGACGCGGACATGTTTCGGCTGGCGCTGGATATCGCCCAGGCACCAGTCCGGCAGATAGTCTATATCGACAACACGCCTATGTTCGTCCAGATCGCGGAAGGCATGGGCATTCAAAGCATTTTGCATGAGGATTACAGGACCACCTGCGCAAAACTGGCCGCGTTGGGATTGCAGAATGACGAAGGAGCCATCCATGAAACCCGCTGACGCACGCATCCTGACGATCAACGGCGGCTCGTCCAGCATTAAGTTCGCGCTCTACCATGCCGAAGAACCGTTGAAGCGAGGCGTTTATGGAACGGTTGACCGGATCGGCCTGAGCGGGACGAATCTGACTTTCCATGACCCGGCCAAAAATCAGCAGGACAGCCGCAGCCTCGCCGCCCCTGACCACAAATCGGCCGTGAATTTCCTGATTGATTGGCTCCAAGAACAGAATGGTTTCGAATCGGTCCGGGCGGTGGGACATCGGGTGGTTCATGGGATGAAACACACCGAGCCTGAAATTGTCACCCAAGATTTGTTGGATGAGCTGCATCGCATCAGTCCAAACGACCCGGATCATCTGCCCCGCGAAATCGAACTGATCGAGACGTTCCGCCAGCGTCACCCGAAACTGCCCCAGGTGGCCTGCTTTGACACGGCGTTCCACCAGACCATGCCGCGCGTGGCCAAACTCCTGCCCATTCCGCGGCGCTTCGACGCCAAGGGAATTCAGCGCTACGGTTTCCACGGGTTGTCCTATGCCTATCTGATGGAAGAACTCGCGCGCCTGGGCGACCCGGCGGCATCGAAAGGCCGGGTGATCCTGGCGCATCTCGGCAATGGCGCCAGCATGGCCGCCGTGCTCGACGGCAAAAGCATTGACACCAGCATGTGTTTCACACCGACGGCAGGATTGGTGATGAGCACCCGTTCTGGCGATTTGGATCCTGGCTTGGCGCCGTATCTGGCGCGAACTGAGCAGATGACCACAAAACAATTTTACGAAATGGTCAACCATAATTCGGGGTTGCTTGGCGTTTCGGAAACCACTTCCGACATGCAGGACTTGCTCAAGCAGGAAGCCGCTGACGTGCGGGCGGCGGAAGCGGTGGCGCTTTTTTGTTATCAGGCAAAGAAATGGATCGGCTCCTTTGCCGCAGCGCTCGGTGGATTGGACACGCTGGTCTTCGCCGGAGGCATCGGCGAAAATTGCGCCTCCATTCGCGTCCGCATTTGTGAAGGGCTTGGGTTTTTCGGCGTCGAACTGAACTTGGCTCGCAACGCGGAGAATGCGGCCGTGATTTCATCGGACGCCAGCCGGGTCAAAGCCCGCGTCATTCGCACGGACGAGGAGATCATGATCGCGCGCTCGGTTTTGCGTTCCTGCCCGGAGGTCACGACGGAATAAATGAAACCATAGGAGCATTGATCCCAGCCCCAACCGCAATTTGTAAGCTCAACCGAACATTATGAAACCCACCCAAAAGCTGCACAACTTGGGCCAGAGCCTTTGGCTCGACAACATCACGCGCGATTTGCTGAATTGCGGCACTCTCAAACACTACATAGATGAACTGTCGGTTACCGGGCTGACTTCGAATCCCACGATCTTTGATCACGCCATCAAGAACAGTGCCGCGTACGATGGGGCAATCCGTGAGGAACTGGCGAAGGGGAAAACCGGCGAAGGCCTTTTCTTCGATCTGGCGCTGGACGATCTCACCCAAGCGGCTGACCTGTTCCGTCCAGTTTACAACCGCACGAACGGTGTGGACGGATGGGTGTCGCTGGAGGTGTCGCCGCTGTTGGCACATGACACCGCCCGCACCATCGCCGCCGCCAAGGAACTGTCCGCGCAGGCCGGACGGCCAAACCTGTTTATTAAGATCCCCGGCACCAGGGAAGGTTTGCCGGCCATCGAGGAGGCGATCTTTGCCGGAGTTGCGGTCAACGTAACGCTTCTGTTTTCTCGCGAGCAATACGTGGCAGCGGCCGAGGCGTACCTGCGTGGCATCGAACGGCGCCTCGCCGCCGGGATCAATCCCCAGGTCGGCTCCGTGGCCTCGATGTTCATCAGCCGATGGGACGCCGCCGTGGCGACGAAGGCTCCGGAGCCTTTGAACAACCAACTTGGCATCGCCATGGCCGGTCGCATCTACAAGGCTTATGTTGACTTGTTGTGCAACCCGCGCTGGCTACGCGCGTACAATGCCGGCGCCCGGCCGCAACGACTGCTGTGGGCCAGCACCGGCAGCAAGGACCCGAAAGCCTCTGACGTTCTCTACATCAAAGCCCTCGCCTCTCCTTTCACGGTGAACACCATGCCCGAGGGAACCTTGAAGGCGTTTGCCGATCACGGAGACCTCGGCTCGATCATGGCGCCGGACGGTGGCAATTGCGAAGTGGTGCTGGCTCAGTTTGCCAAGGCCGGCATCAACGTGGATGCCTTGGCCGCGCAACTTCAGGACGAAGGGGCAAAGTCGTTTGTGAAATCCTGGAACGAATTGCTAGCGGTGATTGCGTCCAAGAGCGACGCGCTCAAGAAGACGGCTTAAGAAGCGAGAAGTTGGTTTATGAATGTGCTGGCTATTGATATTGGCGGAACCCACGTCAAGATTCTCGCGACCGGACAGAAAGAACACCGTGAATTCAAGTCCGGGCCAAAGCTGACCCCAGGGATGATGGCGGCGGGAGTGCGGAATCTCGCCAAGGACTGGAGCTATGACGTGGTGTCCATTGGCTACCCCGGACCAGTCTGCCATGACCGGCCGATCGCCGAACCGCATAACTTGGGGAAGGGTTGGGTCGCATTTGACTATCGAGCTGCTTTCAAACGGCGGGTGAAAATCATCAACGATGCCGCCATGCAAGCCCTGGGGAGCTATAAGCGCGGCCGGATGCTGTTCCTCGGACTGGGCACCGGCCTTGGCTCGGCCATGATTGTGGGCGGCCTCCTTGAACCGATGGAATTGGGCCACCTGTCTTACAAGAAGGCGACCTACGAACATTATGTCGGGATTCGCGGTTTGGAAAGGGATGGAAAGAAGAGATGGCGGAAGCACGTCGAGGAGGTCGTGGCCCAATTGGTTGCCGCCCTTGAACCTGACGATGTGGTGATCGGCGGCGGCAACGTCAAGAAGCTGAAAGCTCTGCCACCCGGTTGCCGGGTGGGCGACACCGCCAATGCATTTCGAGGCGGGTTTCGCTTGTGGAAGGAAGCCGGTCATCGGCCTGGTTCCACTCGCGCCCAGCCTCGTCCGGATAAGGGGCGGAAATGACCCCCGAGTGCTTCCGCTTTCAGCGGGCGGGGTCCCTTCAAAATCCATGGCAGGGTTATACCCCATAGCGAAGACGCCCCGCCGGCGCAATATAAAAGCTGGCATCCGTGCAGACCGCGTGCGACCGATTTCAAACCCGGTCTTAGCCGGACGCCAACAGAAACGAAACGCAAATAACGAAGAAACTAATATGTTATATACAGCCAAAACGCTTCAGGGTTACAAATTGGACAGCCTTGATGGGGAAATAGGGAGGGTCAAAGAGTTCTATTTTGATGACCGGCACTGGACTATTCGCTATCTGGTCGCCGATACGGGAAACTGGCTCACGGGCAGGCAGGTGCTGATTTCCCCATACGCGCTGAATAATGTGATTAAGGGAGAAAAGGACCTTTCCGTCGCTTTAACCAAAAAGCAGATCGAGAACAGTCCCTCCTTGGACAGTCACAAGCCCGTCTCCCGCCAGTTCGAGGACGACTACTATGGTTATTATGGTTGGCCGACGTATTGGAGCGGCTCATCCATGTGGGGAGATTATCCCTACATTGAGCGCGACCGGAACAAGTGGGGGAAATTCACTCCTGGAACGAAAACTTGGGATCGCCATCTGCGTAGCAGTCATGCGGTGACTGGCTACCACCTCCAAGCCCTGGACGGTGAGATCGGCCACATCGAGGATTTCGTCATCGATGACGAGACGTGGGCGATCCATTATCTGGTCGTCGGAACAAAGAACTGGTGGCCTGGGAAAAAGGTCCTTATTTCACCGCAATGGATCGAGCGCGTCAGCTGGAGCGAGTCGGCTGTTTTCATCAACCTCTCGCGCGAGACCATCAAGGAGTCACCGGAATACACGGAAGAGTCGTTGCTAACCCGGGATTATGAAATCGGACTGCACCTTCATTACAATCGCAAAGGTTACTGGATTGATGAATTGGCGGCCGTGTAGCATTCCTGTGGAAAGAATTACAAAAACAGGCTTCGTGTGAATGCGATTAAAGCGAGCACTCCCTTGAAGCCTGTTCGGTCTTCCCTCCCTGCTGGGGGCTGCGAGGTGGCTGGGGGCTGAAAATACTGGAAGAACCAAAGGTGAAAGACCCCGCTTATAAGCTCATGGAACTCACTGGCACCTCGGAGACGCCCATCGAGCATGCCGTTGATGGGTCATCAAACTCACACACAAAACCGTCAAGGAACTGTGCTGGTTTCAAGCCGTCGAATCCCGTGGCAACATTGAGGTGGGGAAGGCGCATCGCCGGCAGGGGGCCATCAAAGTCGGTTTCGTCGTGGAAGTTTTGGGTCGAAGCACGATCTATCAGGATTCCGACTCGGATTATCTTGAGAAGTTCGCGATCATCCTCAAACAAATCCGGCTGAGCCACAATAAAAGCCTTGCTCACAAAATTTGAAACCCAAGCGATCAACGCCGTCGATCAAATAATCGCCGTTCAAAAGCACAAGAATCCACTGGCCGCCAAAGTGGCTGGCGCCGCGTTCCTGGCCATCCTTTTTCCGATTTATTTGAATACCTACGGAATCACCAATTTCTCATGGTTCTGCGATGCCGCCCTGATTCTCACGATGGTGGTTACGCCCATCCACATTTCACTAGTTTTCAAAAGCAATTAGCACATGAATCAAGCAATCCAAAATCCGCCGTCGGTTGGTCCGGAAGCCAGCGCCTCCGCCACCGAGATCACCGCCGCAGAGTCGGACCCGCTCCGCCAGGAACTCGCCGAACAAAAGGACCTGAACCTGCGTCTGGCCGTCGACTTCGAGAGTTTCAAGCGGCGAAGCCGCCAGGAAGTCGAGAGCCGTGCAGCCTCGCAAAAGGAATCCTTTATCCGTGAGTTGCTGCCTTCCCTGGACAATCTCGAACGGGCTTTGGCTTCAGGCGTTTCCCCTGGATCTCCACAGTTTCATCAGGGTGTGGAGATGACGTTGCAGCAATTGCGCCTGTTGCTCCGCCAGCATGGCATTGAGACAGAGGAGAGTGTCGGCCAGCCGTTCGACCCGCACCGGCATGAAGCGGTTTCGCAGCGCCATGATCCGGCCCAAGCCAACCACGCCGTCCTGGAGGTGTTCCAGCGCGGTTATCGGCGAGGTGAGAAGGTCTTTCGCCCGGCCAAAGTTGTGGTCAATGACCTGAAGCACACAAAACAAGTCCACCATGCCCGCTGAATTCAAGGACTATTACCGGGTCCTGGGTGTGTCGCCGCAGGCGACGGACGAGGAAATCAAGAAGGCGTTCCGCACGCAGGCGCGGAAGTATCACCCCGATGTCGCCAAGGACAAGAAGACGGCGGAGGAGAAATTCAAGGAAATCAACGAGGCCAATGAGGTCTTGAGCCATCCGGACAGCCGCAGGAAGTACGACCAATTGGGAGCGAATTGGAAAACGGGCGGCGAGTCGCGCCCGCCGCCTGGCCGGGCCGGAGGCCGATCCGCGGGACGAGGAGCGGGTGGTGATGAATATGATTTCCAATTCGAGGGCACGGGTTTCAGTGATTTTTTTGAACAATTCTTTGGCGGACGCGGCGGACGATCTCGCGGCGCTTCTCCTTTCGATCCCAACGGAGCTGCGGACGGAACCGAACCACAGGAATCCCTCCGCGGTCAGGACATGCGAGGGGACATTCTCATCACGCTCGATGAAGTGCTGAAGGGCGCTATGCGAGCGATTTCGGTGCGGCGAACCAATGCCCGCACCGGCCAGGAGGAGGCCGAAACCTACCAGGTGCGAATTCCCGCTGGTGTAAAGGCGGGCCAGTCAATTCGGGTTCCGGGCAAAGGGGGCAATGGGCTGGGCGGAGGCAGTGCAGGAGACATCTTTCTGAACGTGCGCTATGCCCAGCACCCTGATTGGCAGGCGCGCGGCACCGATCTGGTGGGCCATCTGGAATTAGCCCTGTGGGAGGCAGTATTGGGCACAACAGTAACCGTGAAAACCCTGGAAGGCAGTGTTTCATTGAAAGTTCCTGCTGGCACTCAGCAGGGACATCAACTGCGCGTCCGAGGCAAAGGACTGCCTGCCGGTGCCGGCAAGCGCGGCGATCTTTACGTCGGGGTTTCCATCCAAGTCCCGCTGCGAATCAGCAAAGATGAGGAGCATCTGTGGAAACAATTGGCCTCACTTTCCACGTTCAATCCAAGGAGCGCGCTCTGACCACGATGTAAGCGGCAGGGTTTCACCCTATAGGCGTCCGGTGATCTGCCTTCTACCATGTCTTTAATGAACACCACCCACACGGTTAATCATGGCGAAAGTCTGAAAGGGGAAGCAGGTATCTGGGTTGACCATCGAGAAGCTCTTATCGTCATTCTTTCAAAAACTGGCGAAGAAACAAAGCGCATCCAATCCAACGTACAAAAGCAGCTTCGACGGACCGGCGAGCCTTCGGTCGGCCGGTTTGAATATTAGGAAGTTCCGGCCGATGATTCGCGCCAGAGAGCTTACTCAGGATATCTCGCGCGCTACTACGACGAGATCGTTGCTTATCTTCGTGATGCGGGAGCGATTTTGATCTTTGGTCCCGGCGAGGCCAAGGGTGAGCTGAAAAAGCGATTCGAGAAAGAGAAACCCGGCGCTCACATCGTCATGGTGGAAACGACTGATAAAATGACCGATGGGCAAATTGTGGCCCACGTCCGTCATCACTTTGAACTCGAGGCGGCGAAACAGGGAACTTGATTCCGGCGATGTTAATCTCATTGTGATGAAATGGGGATGCAGCATATGGCCACCAGCTTGGTTACTTGTTTGTTGTCAAAAAGAACAGCCCCGCATAAATCTTGGGATCTATCAGGATTCCGGTCCTCGCTTTCGTTTCCAGCCACCTCACCACTTCAACCATCGGAATTTCATGAATGGTGATTTTTTCGTTGGCCACACCACCACCTTTCCCAACGCGACGCAACCCCGAAGCGCGGAACAAAGTCACCCGTTCGGAAGTGAGGCCGCTGCAACTCGGGCCAGTCATCAGCGACACGAAATTGTCCGCCGCATAGCCGGTTTCCTCCAATAGCTCGCGTCGGGCCGCTTCGGCCTGAGATTCATTCGAGAATCCTGGCTCGTCTCCGATAATCCCGGCGGGAAGCTCAATCGTGCGCGCATGGACCGGGATGCGGTACTGCTCCACCAGGAGAATTTTCTGGTCTGTCGTCTCGGCCAGAATGATGGCGGCGCCGGACCCGTTGACCCGATCCACGTATTCCCAATGGCCTTCTTTGATCAAAGCCAAGAACTTGCCTGAATGCAGGATGGTTTGAGTTGGTCGGTTCATTTGTATGTAAAGATATCGGCACTTTACAAAATGGATATTGCCTGCCCGGGATAATTTCGCAAGGAGGCTTTCTGCACCTTTAGGGACAATGCCGTATAGGAATTCGATTAGGCATTTTGGATGCAAGACTATGATGGACAAGCTCTTACTAGGCAAGATTTGCCTTGTACAAATTTAGCCAATGTGTAATTACACTGTGGATGCGAAACAA
>Ga0224554_1000708_pt1 | contig 25772 bp, 29 predicted proteins | sample 714S22024metaG_FD_180666 | JGI IMG/M metagenome (GOLD analysis project Ga0224554, IMG submission 180666) | Peat soil microbial communities from Stordalen Mire, Sweden - 717 S2 20-24 | ecosystem: Environmental > Terrestrial > Soil > Wetlands > Peat | place: Sweden: Norrbotten County, Stordalen...
CATCGTGGAGCGCGGGATAGATCCCCTCACCGGCAAGCTCTCGTCGCGACCGGATGCTGTCAGCGAGAAATTCATGGCCCATAACCTGCCGGCGGCCAACGCGGCCGACGACTATGACGGGACCGGTCGGGTCCTTCTCGGCCCCGAATACCGGGAATGGCTGGCCGGCGCCGACGACTGGCTGGCCGGGCGGGCCGTCTTGCGCGACACCACGCCAACCCTGCGCGTCACGTTCCCGTTGCCCGGCACAATTCTGTTTCTTGACCCCGACCTTCCGGATCACGGGCGGCGGCTCTACTTGAGCGCCGAGGGCGCGCACAAGGCCGAATGGTCCAGCGATTCATTGGAGTGTCGCCGCCAAGACGGTCGCAGCCTGGCTCTCCTGGAATTGGGCCGGCACGAATTGACCGTGCGCGATCCCAGCACTGGCGCCACGCGTCAAACATGGATTGAAGTCAAAGAACGGTGAGAATATTTCCTTGAATTCCGGCTCGGGTTGCCCATGAGTTTAAGATGTCCGGCTGAGATGAGCTGGGCGATTTGCAGGTTCATTTCCACATGGCGGACGGCTTCGTTGCGGGTGTCAACGAGGCGTTGGGCTTCGTCGGCATCGTTGATTCCCAGGCTCTCCCCCTTTTTGGTGTGGGTGTCAAAACCAGACCCGGCGAATGGAATAAGCGTCGAAGGCCGGGTCGGCGCTGACAATTGGAAAGCCCTCGATCTGGCATTGGGCGGCCATCAGGCGGTCAAATGGGTCTCAATGATGAAAGGGCATCGCCACGACCGCAGCTACATGCGGCAACTCAGTGGCGAGCACCTCGATCTGGTTCAATTGAAGCTGGCGGGGTATGAACTGGTCGAAAGGTTGCGCCAAGGTGAGTTTGCCCAGGCTGACCTTGATCGCTATCTCCCACAAACTGGCCATGCTCAACAAGCGGCGGTTCCCGGCATCCTGAATCAACGATTGCGCGTGGCTGCTGAGACGGGGATCGTTGGCGATGAACCAAAGGAACGCGTGCGTGTCCAGCAGCAGGTTCATTTCATGTAAGCCTCAAAATCCGCCAACGGTGCGTCGAAGTCTTCCGCCATGCTGACCAACCCTCGGGCGCTGCCAGGCTCGATGCGAGCCGGCGTTTTGACCGATGGCTCTTTGGCCAGCAACTCCACAAGTTGCAACACCGCCGTCTGCGCCGAATCGGGCAGCGTCTTGGCCTTCGAGTAAATTAATTCCGCCGTGCTCATGGGGCTAATCCAATCGCTGCCTGGCTGGTGATTTGGCAAAGAATCAGATCGCCTCTGGTCAACGACGCCAAGACCAGCGCAGGGCGGACTTTCGCGCTGGAAAGGTCAGTAAACGGGAACGGCACGACGACCACCTCGCCGCTTACAAATCGCGCCATGCCTCGTCCTCCTCCGGGGTGTTCCAATCGGCGGCCCAGGCGGTTTGGGCCAGAGGCAGCAGGTCCTCTCCTCCCTCGGTCGGCGCGGTCTGGCGGGCCTTCAGGAAGACAAGGAAGTCAAAGACCTGCCGCTGCACGGCTTCCGGCGCGGTCTGAATCTCCTGGATAAGTGTCCTGGTCAAGGGCTCCAAAGTTTCATTGACACTATTCATTTGCCCAAAATATACCAGAACCATGCCGCTTTTGCGAATGGCATTTTTGCAATCGGCTCCCCTCTCACTATTCCGTCACAATTCGGCTTAACTCTCCTGCTACTCCTTAACGCCTGGCTCCCGATTTCATTCATGCTTGCGGGTGAGTGAAAAATAGTAGGACACAAAGCAGCACGGTAGAACGAGCAGAACCGGACACTGAGCTACACTGCTCGCCGGTTCTGCGGTCAAATGTGGTTGCAACCGGCATGGCGGAAGGGCCGGGCGCGGAGCGGCCCTTCAGGGCCGCCCGCCCCGGCCTTCCCCTTCCTTGTCTATTCGTAACAACTGCAACGGATGAGGATTCAAAAGTCCTGCCTGGGCCTTTGAAAAAGCAGATGGAAGCCTGGACGCGAAACGTAAAATGGATGGCTGAGACGTTCGGAGTGGAGCGCCTCGGCTTCCTGACGCTGACGGTAGGCGATTTGGATTGCGGCGGGCGGTATCGGAACCTGCGAGACTGGAAAGAGGCGCAGAGACGGTTCCACTCGCTGCTGACGGGCAAAATTGCGGAGCGTTACCAGTGCGGCGGCACGATCACGGAGAGGCACCAGAACGGCGGCATTCACTTCCACTTGGCCGTTGTCTGCAAGTGCGACATTCGGGGCCAGATTGATTTCGAGGCGTGTTTTCCACCCAAAGACAGCCGGGGCAAGTATGTCCGCCCTCCCGATTACTCGACGGCAAACCGGGCCTTGCGGGAAGAATGGGCCTTCTGGCGGCGAACAGCCAAACTCTACGGTTTCGGTCGTTGCCAGATGCAACCCGTCAAAAGCACCGGGGAAGCGCAAGGCGGAGCTATGGCGCGCAGCCTCCGCCGCTGAAACCGATTGTCCCACGCTGTTCAACAATTATTTCCGAAGCTGGCCTGCCAGCCGTAGCGCGAAGCGCGGAGGCTGGAGCCAGTTGCCGGACTTGAACCGGCGACCCATGCTTTACGAAAGCATTGCTCTACCAACTGAGCTAAACTGGCGTCAGGCTTGAATTCATGCTATGTCCGCGTCAATCGGGTGGCAAGTTATTTTGCGGGTAATGCGTTGCCACGGATGGTGGGGGCGGCTCGCCGAGCCGTCTGCCGGTGATTCTTGCCAGAGCGGTCGCCTCGGCGAGGCGACCCTACCTTGACCCGTTACGTTATTTTGCGGCGCAGCTTCGCTTTTGGCCGCCGGTGTGTTATGTTCCGATTGCTTACCGATGGATTTTTTATCTTCTTTCAGTGCGGGCGGGCTGATTGCCTCCGTCATTTGGGGAGGGCTGGGCATGGGGTTTTTTGTCTATGGGAGAAAACAGCGTTCCGCCCCGGCGCTTTTGGGCGGGATCGCTTTGATGGGCATTTCTTTTTTCATGGCGAACTCCGCGCTTTGGATGAGTCTGGCCGGGGCCGGCATTCTGGTCGGCGTTTATTATTGGTCGCGGCAGGGCGAGTGACCGGCGGAGGGAGAATAGTGAATGGTGAATGGTGAATTGTGAAAAGGGAACAAATTGGCGATGTTAATGGACCGGCCTCAATTCTGCATTCAAAATTCGAGCGGCGGCCATAGACCGCCGCTACAGGTTACAGGTTAGATAAGGCGGTGGGTTTTTCGCGGAATTGGAGGGTGTAACGACCACCGCGGCGTTGCAGGCGGATGGGGGCCTGGAAGGCGCGGGAAAGAACAGCAGAGGTGAGGACGGTTTTTCTCGGTCCACAGGCAATGGCGCGGCCTCGCTGAAGGACCAGCAGATGGCTGAAAACGGGCATGATTTCTTCGACATGATGCGTGACCAGCACGAGGGTGGGAGCGTTTTTGCGGGAGGTCAGGCGTTGCAGGAATTGAAGGAAATGCTCGCGTGCCGCCGGGTCAAGCCCCGCGCAAGGCTCGTCGAGGATGAGGAGCGGCGGGCGGCCCATGAGGGCGCGGCCAATGAGCAGGCGTTGCCGCTCGCCTTGGGAAAGGAAAAGCCAGGGACGCTCCGCCAAATCGTGGCATTCCATCTGGCGAAGCAGGCGCAAGCCGCGGCGGCGATCAGAGGCGGTTATTTCGCCCCAGAAACCGATCATGGCGAGTTTGCCGCTGACGATGGTTTCCAGTGCCGGTTCGGCATCTGGAATTTTCTGGCGAACGGCGGAACTGACCAAGCCGACGCGTTGGCGCAGTTCGCGCCAGTCGGCGGCGCCATAGGTTTGGCCAAGCAGTTCGATCCGGCCGGCGGAGGGAGTGAGATAGCCGGTGAGCGCGCTGAGGAGGGAGGTTTTGCCGGAGCCGTTGGCGCCCAAGATGACCCAATGCTCTCCCCGCGTTACTTGCCAGGATATTTTGTCGAGAATCAGCGTGTCCTCCCGGCGCACGGTCAGGTCGGAAACGGCGAGGATGGGCATGGGCTGGGATGTCACCGGTTATTGCTGAACCAGAACAACAAGGCCATCAGCCCGGAGGCAAGAATACCGACCAGCACGCCGAGGAACAGGTTGCGCCAAAAGCGTTTGCGCGCCCCGTGTCCCATGCCCGGCAGCAGATAGTAAAGGTTGTTCTTGTGCTTTCCGTGGTCACTCATTTTCTTACGCTTATCCAATCCGCCGGAGATTATCCAGTCTTTTTCAGAATTATTCAGTAGCCGCCGGGCAATCTCAGATTCCATTCCTCGACGAGGTCATGCGGGATTTCGGAGAGGAAACGGGAGGGTTTTTGCGTCAGCTCGTCGCGGCTGCCGGTGACGCGCAGGAGCGGATATGTCAAATATAAATGGCTGCGCGCCCGCGTCACGGCCACGTATAAGAGGCGGCGCTCTTCTTCTTCGCCGTCCAGCACTTCGATGGAGCGGGCCGAGGGGAAGGCTCCTTCGCAGAGCATGATGACGAACACCACCTCGAATTCCAGCCCCTTGGCCTGGTGGATGGTGGAGAGCCGGATCGGTTCCTCGGCCTCGCTCGCGGGCGGCTTGTCTTCGCCTTCGACGTTGCTTTGCAGGGCGAGCTGGGTGAGGAATTCCTCAATGGTGGCGAATTGCTGGCTGGTGGCGGCCAACTGTTCCAGATCGCTCAGGCGCGCCTGGTAATTGGTGTACTCCGTTTTCAAATAATCTTCGTAGCCGGCGTCCAGCACCAGATGGATCATGCTGGAAGCGCTCCGCCGGACTTCCGGTTCCTCCAACTGGGCGATGGTGGCGGTGAATTGCGCCCAGGGCACGGCCGCTTTTTTGGGAACGGCCGCCGCGATTTTTTGCAAGGCCGACGCCAAAGGCGGCCGGCCGTCGCGCGGCGCGGCCCGGAAGGCCAGCCATATCCGGTCCGCGTTCCTGGCGCCAACGCCGGGCAAAGTGAGAATCATGCGCTTGAAGGCCGGTTCATCGCGGGGGTTGGTGATGAACTTGATCCAGGCGGTGACATCCTTGATGTGGGCCTGCTCGAAGAAACGGATGCCGCTGGTGATGCTGAAAGGAATGTTGCGGCGGGTGAGTTCGAACTGCAATTCCAGCGCGTGGAAATGGGCGCGATAGAGGACGGCCATTTTGTTGAGAGGGATGCCTTCCTCGCGCAGTTGCAGCACCCGCTGGGCGACAAAGGCCGCCTGCTGCCGGCTGTCGCCGCAAGCGACCACAATTGGTTTGACTCCGCCGGCGCGCGCGGCGGTCAATTCCTTGGGAAATTGCCGGACGTTGGCCGCAATGGCGGCGTTGGCCAGGTGAAGGATTTCCGGCGTGCTCCGGTAGTTGGCTTCGATGCGGTAGATTTTGGCGTCCGGATGGCGCTCGGGGAATTTCAAAATGTTCAGGAAATGAGCGCCGCGCCAGGAATAGATGCTCTGGCAGTCGTCGCCCACCGCCATGACGTTGTGGTGGGTCGCGGCCAGCAGATCAATCAGGGCGCCCTGCAGTTTGTTGGTGTCCTGGTATTCGTCCACGAGGATGAATTGGAAACGCCGCTGTTGTTCTTCGCGGACTTCGGGATGTTCTTCCAGCAGTTTTAGCCAGAGCGCCAGCAGGTCGTCAAAGTCCATGGCATTGGCCGCGAACTTCCGGTCGGTATAGCTTTTCTGCAATGTGCCGATTTCATCGGTCAGGCTGACGAAGTATTTGAATTGTTCGGCCAGCAATTCCGCAACCGGCTGCTGCTTGTTGACCGCCAGTGAAAAAATATCGGCCAGAACGGCGGCTTTGGGAAAGCGCGTGGCGGTGAGGTCAATGTCCAGTTCCTTGCGACAGGTTTGGATCAGGCCTTCGGCATCGTCGCGGTCGAGGATGGAGAAGCCGGGCTGGTAGCCGAGCAAGCCGGCGTGGCGGCGCAAAACTCGATTGCCGATGGAATGGAAGGTGCCGCCCCAGAGGGCGGAAAGCTCGCCGCCGAGCAGTTCGCTGACGCGCCCCATCATTTCGCGGGCGGCCTTGTTGGTGAAGGTGAGGAGGAGAATGCGCTCCGGGGGAATGCCTTGTTCGAGCAGATACGCGGCCCGATAGGTGAGGGTGCGGGTTTTGCCCGAACCCGCGCCGGCAATGACCAGGGCCGGTCCGGGCGGCGCGGTCACGGCGGCGTGTTGCTGTTCGTTCAACTCCCGTTCGTAGTTGATGTGCGGTTGAACCGGCGGACGGAAAGGTTGCAAAACGTAATCGCGGGGCATGGGGCGCATTTCAGTTTTTGGGGTTCCCCCTCTTTATCATAATCTTAATCATAATCTTAATCTCTAACGATTAGGATTAAGATTACGATTAAGATCAAGATTAAGAAATCGGAAAAGTCCAACCAAGAGCGGAAATGGGGCTGGAGACACCGCTGTTGTTTGGGGTTGCTCAGACCGGCTTGTCCGGCAAGCCCGGCTGCCGCCGCAACCGCGCGATATTGGCATCAATCCGCTCCAGGTAGGCGTTGCGGCCGTCCGGGTAGGGAACATTAAGGAATTTGAAGAGGCCGAGAAACTCGCGGTTGATTTTTTGTTGGACGTATATTTCCCAGAACGCGGGGGTTTTTTGCATCAAATCCTGGGCGCTGCTGAAGAAGCCGCCCGTCTTCATTTTGCCTTCGTTGAAGCGGGCGGATTCGGCAAATTCCGAGTAGAGAACCGGCAGCTTGTCCACGTAATCGGCCGCCGCCATCTGGCCGAGCAAATCGGACGTGCCCAAGGAGAAACCGGCGATGCGCTCCAGTTCGCTCTGGAATTGGATCGTGTCCAGTTTGATGTTGACGCCGGTGCAACGAATCATGTTTTGCACCGCCGCGATGTCCTCTTCCGGGTAGCCCTTGGTGCGCATCAGTTCCCCGGCAAACTGAATGCTGCGGTCCACATGGGTCAGGGTATATTTGGCGCCGGTGCCTTCGGTGTCCTCCTTCCTTTTGAGATAGCCGGTGTCGTGCATCAGGATGGCGAGCATTCCCAGCTCGAACATTCTCCGGGTCAGGCGGGGTTCGGCTCCCGTGCGATGGCGGTTCCAGAGCAATTGCGACATGCACAACGCCCCTTGCAACGTATGTTCCAGGTCATGGTAAATGGCGTCTATCGGCTGATAATCGAGGTAGCGCCCTTCGAAGCAGGCCGTGGCCCAGTCGAAAATCTTCCGCGTATAATCTGAATCCGCCTCCGGGAACATCGCCAGGTGGGCTGCGCGAATCTCCGCTTCGACCAAACGGGGTTGTCGAGTATCGGTGGCTGGCAGCATGGTGGAAATTGTACGTTGATGGAGGGCGGATTGCACGTTTTTTTTCAGGCAGGCATTCGCTTCTTGAAGCCATCTGAATCCGAGTGTAATTTGATGCCATGAGCTATCTGACACTTGAAGTGGAAATTGACCACGGGTGCGTTTCGTCGAAAGGAACCGAAGCCCTGCCGGAGAAGGCGTCGGGCCTGCTCACCATCCTGAATCCGACGCCACTTTCCCAGCCGCGTCCGATTGGCCTGGCCAGGGGCCAGTTCACCGTGCCGGATGACTTCAATGCCCCCTTGCCGGAAGACGTATTGCAGGCGTTTGAAGGCAAATGAGGATTCTGCTGGATACCTGCGAATTTCTCTGGCTCGTGGCCGGCGATGCCAAATTGTCCCCGCAGGTCATATCCGCGGTACGCGACCCGCAGAATGAAGTGTTTTTGAGCGTGGTGTCGTTCTGGGAAATCTCCTTGAAACACAGCCTCGGCAAACTTCCATTGCCGCAGCCGCCCGCACAGTTCGTCCCGCAGCAACGCGAAAAGCACCTTCTCGCGCCACTGGCGTTGGATGAAGCCGCCGTTGCGGAGTTGAGCGGATTGCCGGGGTTGCATCGCGATCCCTTCGACCGAATGTTGGTCTGCCAGGCGAAAGCTCATGGTCTGACACTCGCATCCTCCGATTTTCTCGTAAGACAATATCCCGTCGCATTGCTTTGAATGGAAGGATTGCATGTCATTCTTTGATAAAGAAAATTTTCAGGATTGACCCTGGCGGGAATGTTGGGAGACTGGCGGCTTCACACGAATAATTTATGACCGAAAACTCGCCAAGCCCGCCGCCTGCTGAAGTTAAAACCGGACTGTTCCGCAACGCCGACGGCAGGAATCTCGTCGTCACGTTCGCGCTGGTCAGTTCGCTGTTTCTGCTCTGGGGCGTGTGCAACGGGATGATTGACACGATGGACAAGCACTTCCAGACGGAGCTGGGCCTGAGCAAGGCGCAGTCGGCCTGGGTGCAGTTCGCGCATTATCTGGGTTACTTTTTAATGGCGCTCCCGGCGGGCATGCTGGCCAGCCGCCTTGGTTACAAGGGCGGCATTATCGCGGGGTTGTTGATGGTCGCGGTGGGGGGCTTCTGGTTCTTGCCGGCCACGCACATCAATGCACTGGCCAAAGCAGGCACGGTTTCATCCACCACGGCGTTCCTCGGCTACCTGGGCGGAGTCTGCGCCATCGCGGCGGGGCTGACCTTTTTGGAAACGGTGGCCAATCCCTACACGACGGTGCTGGGGCCGGCCCGCTACGCCGCCACCCGCATCAATCTGGCCCAATCCTGCAACGGAGTCGGCTGGATTTTTGGCCCGATTATTGGCAGCTTGTTCTTTTATTCCAAGGACGCCGCCGGTCACGGCACCGGCAATGAGACACTTTACATTCCCTACGTCGTTGTCGCCGTCGTCGTCGTGGTGCTGGCGGCGGTCTTTTACGTCTCCTACATCCCGGACATCAAAATGGAGGACGATTATCATCTGGACGATGCCACGCCCGACGCCTCCCGCTCTATCTGGAAACATCCGCACTTTGTGATGGGCGTGGCGGCCCAGTTTTTTTACGTGGCCGCCCAGGCCGGAATTTTCAGCTTCTTCATCAATTCCATGACCTCGGACTCCAAGACAGGTTTCTCGTTGGTTCCGCCCATTCCCGCATCGTGGGATCAGGCGATGACCCATGCCTCCGCCAGCGCAAAGCATCTTGTAGAATCGCTGCCGGGCTGGCTGGGCTGGTTCATCCAATGGGTGCCCGGTTGGCTTCTTGGCTGGTTTGAACCGAACAAGAACGCCATCATGGCCATCAGCGACAAGGGGGCCTCCGCCCTCGCTTCGCTCGGTTTTGTCTGTTTTCTGGCCGGCCGGTTCACGGGAGCCGGCTTACTGAAGAAGTTCTCCGCCCACAAGGTTCTTGGACTTTATGGCGTCCTGAATGTCCTCACTTGTCTCCTGATCTTTCTTAACCTTGGCTGGACTTCGGTGATCTGCATCTTCCTCAGCTACTTCTTCATGTCCATTATGTTCCCGACGATTTTCGCGCTGGGCATTTTTGGCCTCGGCAACCGCGCCAAGAAAGCCTCCTCGTTCATTGTCATGGCGATCATGGGCGGCGCAATTTTGCCGAAACTGATGGGTGCGGTCGCCGACAAATACGACATGTCGCGTGGATATGTCGTGCCGATGGTCTGCTTTGCTATCGTCGCTTTTTACGGTTTCAGTTGGTCCAAACTCGCCAAGTCCGAAGGCGCGCTCAACATGGCCCCCGTCAAGGGGCACTGAGGACCCCGGCTCCAATCGCTTGCTTGGGATCCGTGCAAAAATAACCTCTGAGTTTGCTTTCGGAGCAAGGCCGATTCGGATTGAGAATTGAAAATTGGTCATTGGCAATTGAAAACCACTTCCCCGACTGCTCAATTACCAATGACCAATTTTCAATGATCAATTCTCAATTGCTTTTAGCCCGACTTTCGCAACTGGAAGGGGTGACGATGTGTAAGTCGTTGCAAATCAACGCAACGGCCTAAAAGGTCTGCACCAAACTGGCTCCTTACCCGGACATCAGTTCTCCTTTCTGCTTGATGCGCGGCGGCGATTGCGGCGGCAGTTCCCAGCCCAACTGCGCCAACAGCATCTTGTGATCCTTCTCCGGCTGCGTGGAGCGGCAAAATATCAGTTCCCGTCCGTCGGTCGTCGGGAAATGAACGTCGAGCATTGCCGTTCTTGAACCGGCGATGACAATGCAGATAAGGCTTGGCCATAACCATGACCCGCATCTTACCGCAATCCGCTCAAGTCTTGGAAGGGGGTAGGTCTGCACCAAACGTAATTTTGGAGGAAAATCAGCCCTTGTTCCCTCGTAAGCCCGTTCCCAAACCGGCCAAAAACAGTTGAAAACCACCCCCAGTTGCGAAAGTCGGGCTAGATTCCATACCCACTCCGGCCACTCCGGACTCTCATTAAAGGGTTTCGGCTGGTGCTCTCCCAATTCGTCAAACTTGGTGAGAACTTCCCGTATCCACTGCCGCTGGCCTTTGAATTTTGTGCTCATCCTCGAATCGCCTCCTGTTCCCGCAGAGTAATCACATTCGGCGCACTGGCCCGGCCAAAAGTCACCCGTTGCGCCATACTCACCGAATGCTGGTCGCGGAGGTGTCCATAGACTTTCATCGCCAATGCGCCGCCGTCTTTGTGGCCGAGCCACCGCGACACCGTTGGAATGTCCACGCCGGACTCAATGCAGCGCGTTGCGAACAGATGGCGCAAATCGTGATGTGTAATTCGCTGCATCCCCACGACCGTTGCGGCGCGGTCCATTGCCTTCTGGCATTCGTGAACACGCATCACCCCTGTTTCCGCCGTTTCGGCTGCCCGCTCTGAACGCATTCGTTCGAGCATTTGCCGCATTTCAGGAATCATCGGCACTTCCCGAAACTCTCCGTTCTTCGTGCCGGTCTCAGGATCGCCCCGGACAACGATTTTGCCTTTCGTGAAATCACAGTCTCCCCAAGTGATAAATGACGCCTCCATTTTCCGAAAACCGCCAAACGCCAGAAAACGCACCAATTCAGCGCATGGCTCTGAAAACCCGCTGCCCGAACTTTCAACCTCTGCCACAAACGCCAAAAATTGGTCGAAATCCGGCAGTTGCAGTTTTTTGCGTCGCTCGCCCACACGTTTGATGAATCGGGCCGGATTGTCGTAACGCGCTCCGCACTCCACACCAAGCTCGATGATTCCCCGAAGAATGCTGATTGTATGATTGTAAGCTGTCGGACTGACAGCGGCGCCAATTCGGGACGCCCACCCCAGGCAATCCGCCTTCGTGATACGCCGGAGTTCCATTTCCGCCAAGCCGGGCCACGACTTCAGAAGCGCCACAATTCGCTGCTCGTAATACTCCTTTGTCCGAGGCTTGAGCGATGCGTCCCCCTGAATTCGCTGCCTGAAAACATCCGCAGCGTGGCCGAAGGTCATCTTGCCATTCCCAAGCGCATCTTGGTTTTCGCCTGCCTGGCGCTCCGCTTTCTCCAAGTCCGTCAGGCGGAGTTTTGCGACAGAGATCAAGTTCGTGTTGAGGCTTTTCCGAAGCAACTTGCCCCGGATGCGAATTCGGGCATAATATGTCCCAGATGGAACATACCGAATCAGATTTGTGTACTGAGATTTTTGCCAAATTGGCTGCGATTTCGTATTTATGCGGCCAGTATCCAAAATCGGTATCAAAAGGTCAATTTAATTCGGTGTATCATTACGTAAGTTATTGAATATAAACGGTTGCGCCCGTAGCTCAGTTGGATAGAGCAACTGCCTTCTAAGCAGTTTGTCGTGGGTTCGATTCCCGCCGGGCGCACCATTGATGTGCCGTCCGTTAAATCATCAATCGCGACCTGAACACAAGAATACAAAACAAGTCAGCTACTCGAACCATGAAAACGATGCTCCCTCATCTCGCCCTCGCCGCTTTGGTCCTCCTTCCCTGCGCCTTGCGGGCCGAAGACGCCCCCAACCCGGTCCTCGCGCCGCACACGCCCGATCTGGTCGCGTTGCAGGACGACCAGCTCGCGCCCTTCAAATCGGATGACATTCTCAAGGCGCGTTACACCATTCTCTATTTCAGCGCCGGCTGGTGCCCGGACTGCCGGGCCTTTTCTCCTTCGCTCGTCCGCGCCTACGACGCCCAGCCCAAAGGCGCCGCCCGCTTCGAGGTCCTGTTAATTTCACAGGACAGAACCGGCAAGGAGATGTTGCAATATATGGCCGGGGAAAAGATGAAGTGGCCGGCCCTGGCCTTCGACAAGGTGGCCGGCGCCGCCGATTTGAAAAAGTTTTATTCGGGCCGCGGCATACCATGTTTGACCATCATTGATCAAAAGGGCGCCGTGGTCTTGCAAAGCAAAAGCGACAAGGACGCGGCCCAGACGTTGAAGCAATTGCAGGATTTGCTCGCCAGTAAAACCTGATTGGATTCAACGTGCTCACGCTCGATTACCTGGCCCAATTGGCCCAAACCCACGGCCAGGCCCTCGCCACCCAGGTGCGGGAATTTTCCATTGATGGCGAAGCCTTCCGCTTCAATTCCGAACCGGCCATCATGGGAGTGATCAACCTTTCTCCCGACTCCTGGTATCGCGAAAGTGTTTGCCTCACCGCGGAGCAGGCGGTGGCGCGCGGACGGGTCCTCCGGGCGCAGGGGGCGCGTATCGTTGATGTCGGGGCGGAATCCACGCTGGGCCATGCGGCCCGGCTTGGTGGCGCGGCGCAGAAAAGCAAGCTTCGGCCGGTCATCCGCGGGCTGGCGGCGGAGAAGATCATCGTCTCGGTGGAAACCTATCTGCCCGCCGTGGCCCGCGCCTGCCTGGAAGCCGGCGCCCGTGTCCTCAATTTCACCGGAACGGAAAAAGCCGCCGAAGTCTTCCGCATCGCCGCGCATCATGCCGCCGCCGTGATTATTTGTTACGTGCAGGGACGCCATGTGCGCGCCGTCGGCAATTTTTCCTTCGCCGCCGATCCCGCCAACGCCATGCGCGACTATTTTTCGCGTCGGACGGATCTGGCCGCCAAAAATGGCGTGGATAAAATAATAATTGACCCCGGTCTCGGCTTTTATTACCCAAACTTGCAGGACAGCGCGGTGCGTGTCCGCCACCAGATGCGCGTTTTTTTGAACACGTTTCGTTTGCGCGCGCTGGGATTTCCGGTCTGTCACGCCCTGCCCCACGCCTTTGCTTGTTTCGGGGAGGAGGTACGCGCCGCGGAACCCTTCTTTGCCGTGCTGGCGGCCCTGGGCCGGACCGATCTTTTCCGCACCCACGAAGTCCCGCGCGTCAAGGCGGTTCTTGACACGATGCAATGCTTTTTTGACAAAGAAAAACGCCCTCCTCCCCTGACGCCGCCATCCATTCCCTGAGCGTGTCCAGTCCATGAACCCGCAGCAGCGCGTGGATCCGATCCGGCGTGTGGCGATAGGAAAAAAACAGCCGGATGCTTTCCCCGGCGCGAAATTCAAAGGATTCGCCCAGCACGGTCAGCGCGCGGTTTTGTGTCAAATCGAAATATGCCGCCACCCTTTTCAAGCCGGACGCCGAATCCTCAATGGCAAAACGCACCGTCCCATTTTCGGGCGCGAATCCCAGGTCGAACAGAAACGTCGTCAGCCAGTCGCGCGTCGGCGGATTGTCGTATCCGGGGAGAATGCGCCTCAAGCCGGCGGCGTAGTCGGGGCCGGGCGCAAGGTTCGCGCTCAACAGCAGCACATCCTCGCCGCGCAGCAGGCCGGCCAAATGTGGCAAAATCGCTTCCGGCTCAAAATTGGGAATCATTCCGAAAAACGTAATCACACGCGCCATGCCGGCGTTACTGGGTGGGCCGAACAATTCCGGAAAATCCCCGGCCACGGCCAGATCGCAAACCAATGGAAAACACGGCAGATCCCCAACGGCCTCGCGCGCCGCCTGCCGCGCCGTCAGCGCCAGCGCCAGACTCACATCGCATGGCCGGTAGGAAGTTTTCTTCCCCTGCCCGGCCAGCAGACGCAGCAAGCGGGCCTCCTTCTGGCCGCCGCCGCAGCCCAATCCGATGACCTGAACTTTCTCCGCCGCCACCCGCTCCGCCGCGGCGGCGAAGGCGCTGTCGTAGATCGCCAGACAGCCGGGATCCGTGCGCGAGGGGGAAAAAGCCTCATGCAACGCCAGCCACTTTTGCGCCTGCTTGTGGGAGTCATAGTGAAATTTAGGATTGACACGGTGCGCGCGCAGGCCATCGAGCAATTCGCGCCGGATATTTTCCGGAAATTGACTGGAATGAATCGTCACATCGGCCAGTGCCATGCGGAAACCAATAAACCAAAAGACTCAAAAAGCCATTGCATTCGGTGGTGCCTTAATTTGGGGTAGTGTCGAGCCTGTGGCTCGACATCGGCGCACATCCCCCCTTCGCCAAGGCTGCGGCGGACAAGGCGCCGACACTGCAACAATCTGATTAAGGCACCGCCGTGGATTCGATTTGGCGAGGCCCATTTGACGGGTTTCCATCTCCATGCCATATTTAATAAGCGTGGGGATGGGCCTCTTCCTCCGTGGAAAAGGCCGAATTCGCCGGCCGTTGACCGCCTTGAGGCGCAAAATCTGAAGATTCCGCCGGCGAAACGCCGACAGAAGCAACCGGGATGGTCGCGCTCCCAAAAGCTCGTTGATGATGCGGGGACATTCCTGCGGGGTGCATTGTTTCCTTGACACATTCAACGAATTGCTGTATTTAATATTGAAACAGAATGTGCAGAACCCAACACCGCTTATGACAACACAACAATTCCCTCCATTTGATCTCATCCGCCTTCTCCGGACCGTCTTCACGCCGCTGCCGGGAGAACGCCTCGCCATCCTGATTGATCTGGCCGATCCGAGGCTGGTCCGGGACTTCGGCTTCCTTAAAGATCCCGCCTTGACCATCCAGCGCCATGCCTACGAGGTCTTTTACCAAGGACTGAAAAATGGCGGCCTGGCCGAACTCCAGCTTACCGGCGGCGACCTGTTCGCCTATCAAATCACCGGTGGCAGCAATCTCGACCTGCCCGATCAGGCCTTTGATCCCAGCGGAAATGAATTGAGCCTGGAAAAGGACGTTTACCCCAAATACGACATCATTCTCTGCATCTCCACTTGTTCCGCGACCGCTCCTTTGACCGCTTTCGCCAAACGCTTCGGTTTCCGCGGCGCCACCTTGCACGGCATCAACGACATCATCCTGCGCACCGGCCTGGCCGTGGACTACAACGCCGTCAGCCGCCAAGCCGAAAAACTCCGGCTTGGCCTGACCGGCGCCGATTCCTTTGAAATTGATTTCCTGCTTCTCGGCCAAAAACACACCCTGAAACTCATCTGCGGAGGCCAGGAAGCCCAGAAGAGCCACGGCCTTTGCCCCCACGGCAAGCCCGATGTCGCCAATCTTCCCGCCGGCGAAGTCTATTTCGTCCCCCACAGCGCCGAAGGCGTTTTTCCGCTCCGCTATGACGACGGCACCATCGGCCTGATGCAAGTTTCCGGCGGCCGCATTCAAAAAGCCGTCCTGTCCCACGGACGGCAAAGCGAAGTGGACGCGCACAACCGCAAACTTCTCTCCGATCCCATCACTGGCCAAATCGGCGAACTCGGTTTTGGCACGCAGGAACTTCCGGCATCCGGCCGCGACATCCAGGACGAAAAAATCCTTGGCACCCTTCACGTCGCCACCGGCCGCAGCGACCACCTGGGCGGCGCGCTCACCCCGGATAAATTCGCCGCCGCCAAAAATGCCACCCACGACGACATTCTCTTTTCCCCGACCAAAACCCCGGAAATCCGGGTCCCGCAGGTCAGAATGCAGCGCGGCAGTCAACACGAAATTGTTATTGAGGACTACCGCCCGTCCGCCTATCTGCGCCAATTGCTGGCCGATTGAGTTGCCTCCATCCCCAATCCGCAATCCAAAATGGCAAAGTGCAAAGTGGCAGCGGCGTCTCGCCGCTGGCCCCTGCATCAGGGCCGGGACGGCCCTGCCACTCTCAATTCCGCAATCCGCAATCCGAAATCTCAATCCATCCATGCCCGCCAAATACTATGAGAGCGACCGCGCTGTCGCGGAATATCTTCTCCTTCACTACGATGAGACGGACCACTCCAATTTTCCCGTCCGTTGCGTCGCCCAACTGGAGACGGGCCGCCTTCCTGCGTCCGCCCGCGCCCTGGACCTCGGTTGCGCCGTGGGACGATCCAGCTTTGAACTGGCCCGATGCTGTGCCGAGGTGGTGGGTATTGACGCTTCAACCCGTTTCATTGCCATCGCCCGCCAGTTGCAAAAAAAGAGAACTCTCCCGTTCCAATCCGTCGAGGAAGGCGGGCTGACCCGCCCGCGCCGCGCCGTCGTGCCTGGCGAAATTGACCGCCGGCGCGTCCGGTTCGAGCGCGGCGACGCCATGAATCTTCCGTCCAGCCTGGGCCACTTCGACGTGATTCTGCTGGCTAATTTAATTGACAGACTCCGCAATCCGCGGAAATGCCTGGAGCAAATGCGCCGTTTCCTGCGCCCGGGCGGCCAGCTTATCATCACCTCGCCCTATTCCTGGCTGGTGGAATACACCCCGCGCCGCTGCTGGCTCGGCGGTTTTCGGCGTCAGGGCCGTCCCGTCACGACCTTCGACACCCTGCGTCAAATACTATCCCCGCATTTCCGGCTGGTCCGCCGCCGCGATCTTCCCTTTCTCATCCGCGAACACGCCCGCAAATTTCAATTCGGCCTCGCCGAAGCCAGCCTCTGGTTCCGCCGGCCCTAGCGCGTTTCACTTTTTTGGGTTTCCCTATTACTCACAATCCTGCCCATGAGCGTTGATCACGGACAAATTCCAGACGGCGTTGCGCAAGCGGCTGTGGCTGCCGGTGGAAATTGTCCTTGGCACGGTCAGTGACAAAGTGGAGCGCAGGCGTCCTCGCCGGCGGGACGCCCGCGCTCCTTTTGCAACAGCCCGGAGTTCAAAGAAGATTTGTCTGGCTTTTTTCGTGGAAGTGTTTAGTCTCCGGGCCATCGGCCAAAACCACACACAAAAGCGAGCTAATTATGGACTTGATCTTCAAATGTCCCCACTGTGAACAGGAATTGGAAGTGGATTCGGGAGGGGCCGGATCCACCTTGCAGTGTCCGTCCTGTTTAAACACCATCACGGTGCCGAGCCAGCCCACAAGCAGCCCTGCCCCTCCCCCCGTCGCCACGCCGCCACCGCATGAGGAGAAGCACTTTACGGTGCCGTCCCACGAGACGCCGGCCGAGGGGCTGATCCAAAAGCCCAACCGCCCGCTGGAGGTGGTGGCCAAGGACGGCGACAAGACCCTGCGCATCAAGACCTTCAAGAGATCGGATTGCCAGGAGGTTGGGCGAGATCGTTTTGACGAGAAGGTTTCGCACTTCCTGGGCGAACTGGGGCAGACGAACATCATCAGCATCAACACCATCAATTACAGTGCCATTGACATGGCCACCCACAATCAAGTGCAGGATTACGGGGTGTTGGTGGTGTTCAAGGGATGATGGAAGGGCAAAAGGACTTCGCCGGCGGGACGCCGTCGGGGGCAACCGGGACGGTCGCGATCCCCGGGAAAATGGGGCCGGGGCGTGTCAACCATTGAATTTGACGGCGATGACGGAGGCATTGTGGCCGCCGAAGCCGAAGGAATTGTTGACAGTGGCGGAAACCTTCATTTCGCGGGCCGTGCCGGGCACGTAGTCCAGATCGCATTCCGGGTCGGCATTTTCCAGATTGATGGTGGGCGGAACGAGGCCGGTCTGGATGGCTTTGACGCAAAGGATCATTTCCACCGCGCCGGCGGCGCCGAGCATGTGGCCGGTCGCGCCCTTGGTGGAGCTGACGGCGAGTTTTTTGGCGTGGTCGCCGAAAACGGTTTTGATGGCCTGGGTTTCGGCGATGTCGCCTTGCGGGGTGGAGGTGCCGTGGGCGTTGATGTAGGAAATGTCGGATGGGTTCAGGCCGGCGGAACGCAAGGCCATCTTCATGCACCGGGCCGCGCCTTCTCCGCCCGGCGCGGGGGCGGTGATATGGTTGGCGTCGGCGGTGTTGCCGTAACCGGTCATTTCGGCGTAAATGCGGGCGCCGCGCGCCTTGGCGTGTTCCAATTCTTCCAGCGCCAGCACGCCGGCGCCTTCGCCCATGACAAATCCGTCGCGGTCGCGGTCGAAGGGACGGGAGGCGCGTTGGGGTTCGTCGTTGCGGGTGCTCATGGCGCGCATGGCGCAGAAGCCGCCGATGCCGAGGGGGATGATGGCGGCCTCGCTTCCACCGGCGAACATGACGTTGGCGTCGCCCATTTTGATGGTGCGCCAGGCCTCGCCCAAGGCGTGAGTGGCGGTGGCGCAGGCGGAGCAGGTGGCCAGATTTGGCCCGCGCAGATTCTGATACATGGAGAACAGGCCCGATCCCATGTTGAGAATGAGCATGGGAATCATGAAGGGGGAAAGCCGTCCCGGTCCTTTGCTGAGGAGGACCTTATGCTGCTCCTCGGTGGTGTGAAGGCCACCGATGCCGGAGCCGAGGAACGCCCCTATTCCGTCGCGGTCAACCTTGTCCAAGTCCAGGCCGGTGTCCAGGAGGGCCTGATAGGCGGCGAAAACGGAGAACTGGGTAAAACGGTCAGCGCGGCGAACGTCCTTGGGGGAAGGAAAGGCGGGACTGGGATCGAAATCGCGGACTTCGGCGGCGATGCGGCAATCGTAGGCGGAAGCGTCGAAGGCGGTGATGTTTCTAATGCCACATTTGCCCTCAATGACATTTTTCCAGAAAGTCTCGGGGTCGTGTCCAAGCGGTGATACCGTCCCAAGCCCGGTGATCACCACTCTGCGGTCTGTCCAATGTGGCGCCATAATAAGAGGCAGCCTGGCGTCAGACACGCTGCCCTGTGCAAGGCCAAAGCCGTTACTTTTTCTGAGTATCCTCGATGTATTTGATGACATCGCCGACGGATTGCAGCTTTTCGGCCTGCTCATCCGGGATTTCGTTGCCGAATTCCTCTTCCAGCGCCATCACCAGTTCCACCGTGTCGAGCGAGTCGGCGCCCAAATCCTCGATGAATTTGGCTTCGGGGGTGACTTGGTCCGCATTGACGCCGAGTTGTTCAACGATGATTTCTCGGACTCTTTCCTCAATTGTTTTATCAGGCATTGGTAAACTCCGTTGTTGTTTAAATTGTCTATGCCCCACCTCGCGGGGGGCGTCAAGTCTCTATTGCATTTTTATTCCGGCGGCGCAAGTACCTTTATTTTCGAGCCGCCAATTTTCTACATCACCATGCCGCCGTCCACCGCCAGTACCTGGCCGGTGATGTAAGCGGCGCCCGGCCCCGCCAGGAACAACGCGGCCTGCGCGATGTCCTCGGCCGTCCCAAACCGGTTCAGCGGAATGCGTTGGGCAATGACTGCCTTGCTTTCAGGCGTCATGGCCGCCGTCATGTCCGTTTCGATGAATCCCGGCGCCAGGGCGTTGACGGTGATGCCGCGGGAGGCGAATTCTTTCGCCACCGACCGGGTAAACCCGATCAGCCCCGCCTTGCTGGCCGAATAATTGCACTGCCCGGCGTTGCCGATCAACCCGATGACCGAGCTTATGTTCAATATCCGCCCCGAACGCTGTTTGAGAAAAGCACGGCTGAAGGCTTTGGTAAAGAAAAACGCGCCTTTTAAATTTGTGTCCAGCACCGCGTCCCAGTCCGCCTCGCTCATCCGCATGAGCAATCCGTCGCGGTTGATGCCGGCGTTGTTGACCAGGATGTCCACCCGCCCCGCCTCGGCGAGAATCGTCTCCGCCACCACCGCCACGGCGGCCGCATCCGCCACGTCCGCGGCGTGCGCCCAGGCCTTGCGGCCGAGGGCGCGAACTTCCTGGGCGACTTTTTCGGAATTCCCGGCCGTGCGCGAGACGCAGGCGACATCCGCGCCGGCGGTGGCGAATTTCAGGGCGATGGCGCGTCCGATGCCCCGTCCGGCACCGGTCACGACGGCGACTTGATTGGCCAATTCGTTCATAAATTGATCGTCCACAACACCACGCGGCAGAGTGTTAATGGAGGCGGCGCGGAATGCAACAAGAACTTCCCTTGCTTTTATCTTTGACCGGCGGGGGTTGAACTTTAAACTCGCGGGGCGCGAAGGATTATTTGCTTCGCCCAATTATGCTCAATCAGGAAATCATCACCAACGCCCTCAAATCGGTCAAATATCCGGGCTATTCGCGCGATATTGTCTCCTTCGGCATTATCAAGAACATCGCCCTCCAGGCCGGGGCGGTCAGCCTTTCACTTCAATTGACCGGCGGCAGTCCCGCCGTGGCCGGGCAAATCAAGGCCGACGTGGAAAAAGCTCTCCGCGCCGTTCCGGAGGTGGAGCAAGTTCAGGTGGAATTCATCACCCCGGCGGCGACGGGTGGCGGCAGCGCGTGGTCGCACCAAACCAAGTTGCCGGGGATCAATCGCGTGGTGGCGGTGGCCAGCGGCAAGGGAGGCGTGGGAAAGTCCACCGTCTCGGTCAATCTGGCCTGCGCTTTGCAACGTCTGGGGATGCGGGTGGGCTTGTTGGACTGCGATATTTACGGCCCGAGCATCCCGCTGATGATGGGGGTCCGGGAAAAACCGACGGTGAGCGCGGCGGAAAAACTGGTTCCGCCCGTCCGGCATGGGGTGAAGTTGATGAGCATGGGTCTGCTGGTGGATGAGGATGCGCCGGTGATTTGGCGCGGCCCGATGATTATGAAGGCGATCCAACAATTTATTACCGAAGTGGAATGGGCGCCTTTGGACTTTTTGTTGGTGGATATGCCGCCTGGAACGGGTGACGCCCAGCTTTCGCTCTGCCAAACCGTCCCACTGGACGGCGGATTGATCGTCACGACGCCGCAGGAGGCCTCCTTGGGCGTGGTGCGAAAAGGCATCGCGATGTTTGAGAAGGTGAACGTGCCCATTATTGGAATGGTGGAGAATATGAGCTATTTTGTCACCCCCGGCGGAGAGCGGGTGGAGATATTCGGCCACGGCGGCGGGCGCGCCGAGGCGGAACGGCGGAACATTCCGTTTCTGGGGGAAATACCGCTGTTCACTGAAATCCGGGTGGGAGGAGACACGGGGATTCCGGTGGTGGTGGGCCAGCCGGAAGGGGCGGCGGCAGGAGCTTTTTTGACGCTGGGGCGGCTCTTGCGCGAAAAGCTGGGATGACTTAATTTGCACTATGCACTATGGAGAACCAGCCCATAACGTCTGATACCGGCAGCAGGCGGGCGGAGATCGAAGCGCTGATCTGGAGGGAACTGCGCCATTGTTTTGACCCGGAAATCCCGTTGAACATCGTGGATTTGGGGCTGGTTTATGACGTGACCGTCCTGGGCCCGCAGGCGAACGTGAAGATGACCCTGACCTCGCCCGGCTGCCACCTGGGGGGACAGATCGCCGGCACGGTGCAGGAGAAGTTGCTGGCCCTGGACCAGATAGAAGAAGCCAATGTCGAACTGGTGTGGGACCCGCCCTGGCACCAAAGCATGATCAGCCCGGAGGGCCGGAAGGCGCTCGGGCTGGATGCAAGTTAAATTTGTGTTAATTTTTTGTTGAATTTGGCCGGCGTTCCCGATAATTTTCGCATCCGAGATAAAGATGACAGCTATTATGCCCAACACATCGAACGGCCAATCAGATAATGACGTGGTTCGGCGTTCTTCGCTTTACAAAGAGTTTCAGGCGGAACGGGACGAAATCTTGAAGCACAAGTGGCTCGAATCCGAAAAGGCCGGGCACGACATCGGTTTCGAGCGGGCGTTGACGGATTGGATCATGAAACATCGCAGCAAGTGGCGCAAAAGCCGGCAGCTTTAGGACTCGCGAAAAAATGGATTGGACACCGGGCGGCCAAAATCTTCGCGCCATCATTGTCCAAGTGATTTTTTCGAAGGTCATCGGGTTGGATTCGGAAAAGAGTAATGGAAGGCGGCTTGGGCTGGAGCCGGGGCGGGCCAATGATTCGTTGCAAATTCACAATTTTATTCTTCGCCGGCTGGCTGGCGTGCGGTCCAGCCTGGGCGATGGATTCCAGCAATTCGGATGTGTTGAACGGCTTGCGGCCGGGGCATCCGCGCCTGGTCCTTGTCTCCACCAATTGGGACGCATGGCGCGGTCAGGTCACCAACGAAACCCGGCTTTCCGCCATTCTCGCCAAGACCGTCTCGGACGCCCGGTCGTTGTTGAAGGCGCCGCCGCTGGCTTACCAGAAGGAGGGCAAACGGCTCCTGGCGGTTTCGCGCGAAGCCCTGCGCCGCATCGAACTGTGCAGCTTCGCCTACAACATTACGGGCGAAAAGGTTTTCCTCGCCCGCGCGCAACAGGACATGCTCGCCGCCGCGGCGTTTGCCGACTGGAATCCGTCCCATTTTCTGGACACCGCCGAAATGACCGCCGCGCTGGCGCTGGGATATGACTGGCTCTACGCGGCGCTGCCGGCGGACGCACGCGCAACCATCCGGCAAGCCATTTTGCAAAAGGGCATCCAGCCCGGATTGAATCCCGCCGACACGAACAATTGGTGGCAGACAAGTGACCACAACTGGAATCAAGTCTGCTTTGGCGGCTTGACGCTTGGTGCGCTGGCCATCGAGGATGAGAATCCCGAAGCCGCCCGGCAATTCCTGACCATGGCCCGCAAAGACAGCAGCAACGGCCTCAAGGCCTACGCGCCGGACGGCGTTTATCCCGAAGGGCCGGGTTATTGGAGTTATGGCAGCACCTATCAAGTCCTGATGCTTGCGGCCCTGCAATCCGCGCTCGGCACCGACTGGAAGCTGCCGGCCCAGCCCGGCTTCCTCGCCAGCGCGGCGGCGCTGGTCGAGCAGACCGGGCCGACCGGCCTCTATTTTAATTTCTCCGATTCCGGTGCGGGGCCGGGCTTCAATTCGGCCCTGTATTGGTTTGCGCAAAAGCTGCACCGGCCCGATCTGGTTTATGCCCAGAACAAGTTGCTGGCGCAAAAACTGGCCAGCCCGCAAAAGGCCTCCGGTGAAGAATGGACTTTCCCGCTGCTTGCGCTTTGGACCGCCGGTTTTCCCAAGGAAATTCCAGCCCCGTCCCTGCCCCTCGCCTGGCATGGCAACGGCCCCAATCCCATCGGCGTGTTCCGCAGTTCGTGGACGGACAGCAACGCCCTTTTCCTTGCCTTCAAAGGCGGCTCGGCCGGCGTGGCCCACGCCCACATGGACGCGGGGTCGTTTGTGCTGGACGCCGGCGGCGTGCGCTGGGCCTGCGACCTCGGCGCGCAGGATTACGACTCCATTGAGTCGAAGGGCTGGGATTTATGGAGCGCGAAACAGAACAGCGACCGCTGGCGCGTCTATCGCCTGAACAATTTCAGCCACAACACCCTGACCCTCGGCGGCGGCCTGCATAACGTCGCCGGCCAGGCCCGCATCACCGACTTCACCGCCAATGGGGCGACGGTGGACCTGTCAACCATTTTTGCCGGGCAGGCCGGCCGGGTCTTGCGGCATTTTTCCATTGGCAAGAGCAACGCCGTGGTGGTGCGCGACGACATTGCCGCCGCCAAACCCGGTTTGTCCGTGCGCTGGCAGATGGTGACGCGCGCCGCCATCAGCGCCTCAGGCAATCAAGCCACCCTTCGTCAGAATGGCAGGATGCTTTCGGCGAAAATTCTTGCGCCCGCCGGGTCGCGTTTTGAAAGTGCCGACGCGCAACCGCCTGAGGACGGCGTCAACGCGCCCAATCCTGGCGTCCGCATCCTGTTTGTCAACACCAGCGTTCCCGCCACGGGCAACTTGACGGTTGAAATCGAACTTGAGCCGGGCGGCCCGCCGGCGGAGCACTGACCCCTGCTTATCTGCACAATGATCTCGGCTATTGCGGCACGGTTGGCAGGACACAGGCAAAGACCTGGTTTCCACTTCCCAAATCCGCCGGTGATAATACCAAGGATGCTTCGGTTCGTCGCAGGGCAAGTTGACCATGAAATGGGGGATGCCTTTTGTGGTCGGGCATCTCCAACTCATGCGGCTAATTTTATAATCTTGCGCTGGAAGTCTTCACTAGCATCGAGTGATGCCACCATCTCACCGCCAACATTCGACAACCGAGCCAAGTCCGGGCGGGGAATTTCCTGCTGGTCTTGGAAGATGAGCAAGGAATCGAACTCAACTTTGGCGCGGAGCCAATGCTCAAGAACGATGGTGACAAGGCGTGCCTTGTCCCGACCGGCGACGCCAAACACAAAAAGAGGCGCCCGTTTGCCTTCGACGCGAAAATCAATTGGATAACTTTCGGCATCCGTCACACCGGCCAGGACGTGGTCGGGTTGAATTTTTTCCGGCGCAACCAGGCTGTAAAGACGCTCCTTAAGATCTTCGTAAAAAGTGCCCGCCACCCGCGCGCGATTGAGAAAGGTCAGGTCATAAAGCCGGGTTAATCCCTGTCCGAACTGAAGAATTCCCGCGCCCAGGTTTTCCAAGGCGGTGTCAAGAGTGAATTGGCCGTTTTCTTCCCGCATCCCGGCAGTGGCAAGAACCTGGTCACACAGTTTTCCGCGCGTGCCTTCGCGGAGTTTTCCCAGGTCATTCTCGTAGCTCAGGTGCATAAGGGTGTGTCCAAAATCATTCAACCGCACTCCGCCGCCAGGCATTTCCTGTAAATACACCTGAAACGCATCGCCATCCGTGAACTTAAATGGAGTCAAAATCTGCAGGTACCCCTGGCTCGTTTTGCGAATTTGGACTTCCCCGCAAAGTGTTTTGCAGAGCCGGCCTTTGAGGAGATTGATATCGAAGCTCATGGAAACAACTCCGCTTCGTCGGCTTTGGTGGCGAGGCCGAGGATGTTGCAGTCAGTGACAAGCTGGTGCAGGGCGCCGTCGCACGTCTTATACTTCGCTTCCTTCTCCGCCGCGAAACCTTCAGGCTTTAAATTGGCTTGCAGATAGCGTTCGGTGGTTTGATGAATATGGCAGACGAAACTCAGCTTGGTTCCTTCGAGCTTGTTCGGGTGTTCGTGGCTTGAGCCGTTGTAGCGGGCCAAAATGAGGCTCTCGCCCCCTGCAGGCAGCCATTGCAACCCGCAGGAGAAGTCCTCAAGAATTGTTTTGTTCTGGCGCACAAAAAGTTTGAATCGCTCCGTGCCGACGGCACTCTCAACAATGTAATCCCGTTTATCGTGGTTCGCATCTGCTACGTTGCGCGCGGTCGGATTCGTCACTCGCTTTGGCATCTTTAACAACTCCTGGATGCGAGTGTCAGTCAATGTTTCAAAGGCCATAATTCATTTTTAGAGCACCGGTCATCCCGACACGTCGGGACAGTGCGGAGGATCCCATCCGTCTGGCCGATGAGCCAGAAACTTTCGTTGCTGGCGTGCTTCTTGCCCTTGTGCTCGTATTGGTCAATCGGCTTTTTTTTCGCCGCAGTGTCGTTTCTTCGCGCCCCAGGCATTTTGTTGCGGAATCAGGGGCGGGACGCCCCTGCCACTTTGGCCGGCACTTTGGAGGCCAGGCCGACGTCTATGTTCTGGCCGCCGGTGAATTGATGGCAATGGACGGCCAGAACAACGGTCGCGCCGGGCTTGAGCTGGGCCTGGGCCTGCGGGGTAATGTCAAGCAGTTCGTAGGCGCTGAGGAAGCCGGTTTCGGAAGCGGCCGGAACGCCGTTGATGTAAACCTCGGCGTCGTCGTCATGATGGATGCAGAGGCAGAGGGTGGAGAAGTTGGTGGCGGGAAGGGTAACCTGGCGGCGCAGCCAGATGTCGCTGGTGTTCCAGCGGGTATGGACGAAGGCGCCGGGCGTGCCCCGGCTGCCAAAGGAGCCGGGGCCTTCGCTCCAGGCGGAGGCGTCGAATTCAGGCTTTGTCCAGTTGTCGCCGGGGACCTGGGTGGTGTAGCGCCAGAGGGCCGGGGTTTT
>Ga0224554_1000713_pt1 | contig 25623 bp, 21 predicted proteins | sample 714S22024metaG_FD_180666 | JGI IMG/M metagenome (GOLD analysis project Ga0224554, IMG submission 180666) | Peat soil microbial communities from Stordalen Mire, Sweden - 717 S2 20-24 | ecosystem: Environmental > Terrestrial > Soil > Wetlands > Peat | place: Sweden: Norrbotten County, Stordalen...
TTGAGGGGTCACCTCAATGGCCTGCACAGTCCCGGCCCTGTCCTCCGGCTTTGTGCTCCACTCGTTGACCCAGTTGTTGATCACGGTGTCCCCGTTCGGCATGCGCCAGGCCTGTTGGAGGCTTGAAAATTTGTAGCCCGGCGCATCGGCGGGACTCCAGCTCCAGACCGAATCACCGCGCCGCGTCACTTCCCGCACGCCCTCGCGGTCTGTGATCAGGACATTTCCATTCTTGAGGGGAGTGACTCCCCAAATACCATTCCCCGGAAACGACCAGAGCTCGTTTCCATTCGAGTCATATTCGACCACCTTGTTCAGGTCCATGTGCGCCACCAGGAGTGTTCCACGACTGGTGAGACGCGCATGCCGGAACTGGCCGTGCGTGCTTGGAGGCTGTTTGGTCTTGAGGGTGATTTCCTTTTCCGTGGCGCCGGTTGCGATATTCACCACGCGAAGCAAGGCCGGATCGCCGTTCTGGATATAGAGAACGCGGTCAGTGCCAATGGGCACGGCGGTATGCACTTCGTGGCCGGCAGGCGGCTCATAGTTCCAGACCACTTTCTTTTCCGGCGTAATTTCGGTCACTCCAAACTGATGCGCGAAGAGAATGTTCCCGTTCGACAGCATGACCGCGTCGCTGATCTCCCCCTTGCCGGCCGGGTCGCTGTAACTCCATGCGATTTTGCCTCCGCGCACGATGAAGATGTTGCGGTCGTGCGATTCGCCTGCATAGAGAAAATCGTGCTGCGCCAGGCCATTTCCCGGCAAGGCCTGAGGCGCGGCCTGACCGAGGGCATGAACCGCACCGGTTGCGGCAAGAACGGCAAGGGCGAACAATTTTGTCGAGATCATCACCACGGCAGGATATACGAAGAGGCCCTGATCGTCCTCTCCTTTACACTCAATCCATGGGCTTCAAGCAATTTCTGGGGAATGCGGCGACGGTGCGGCACCTGCGCGAGGCGGTGCGGGCGGACCGGTTTCCTCATTCGCTGATCCTGGCGGGCCCCAAAGGCGCGGGCAAATACACGCTGTCGCTGATGCTGGCCAAGGCGGTGAACTGCCTTGATCCGACGGAGAGCGACGGCCTGCCTGATTTTTGCGGTGTTTGCCGCAACTGCGCCCGCATTGGCGATGCCGCCAACCTTGAAGAACGCGTGGCCGAGGCCGTGGCGGCGCGCGACGACCTGCGCGAAACCGACAAGAAAGAAACGCGCATCCTCATCCAGACGCATCCTGACGTGCTGATCGTTCCGCCTGACCCTCCGCAGAACCTGATCAAGATGGGGCAGGTGCGGCAGGTGATTCATATTGCGTATTACCGGCCTCCGGTGGAGTCGAAGCGCTCGTTCTCGATCTTCACCACGTCGGCATTTATGAAGGAAGCGGCCAACAGTTTGCTCAAAGTCCTTGAAGAGCCGCCGGAGCACACATCGCTGATCCTGCTCACTGAGAATCCGCAGGAGCTGCTGCCCACCATTCGCTCGCGGGCCGTGGTCCACCGGCTGGGAGCCTTGCCGGCGGCCGAGTTGGAGACGCTGCTGGCCGAACGCAGGCCTGCCTTGTCGGCGAAAGACCGGGCGCTGACGGCCCGGCTAGCCGAGGGCGCCGTGGGCCGCGCGCTTTCATTTGACCTGGACACGTACGTGGCCAGCCGCCAGGATGCGCTGGTGATTCTGCGGAACGCTCTACGCGATCCCGATTACAGCCAGCTCTTCCACGCCACGGAGACCTACCGCGCCGGAGCTGACGGCCAGGAAAAAACCGTGAACCTGCTGCGCGCGCTGGGCAGCCTGGTGGAGGACCTGTTGCTGGTGGTGGCAGGCACGCCGGGATTGGTACGCAATCTTGACCTGGGCGCTGAACTGGAACGGATGGGCCAGGGTCTGAGCGTGGATTGGATCGACAACGCGGCCCGGGCGCTAGTCCAGGTGGAGCAGGGCATGCGGCGCAACCTGCTGCGCTCATTGTCGCTGGACGCGATGGCCGTAACCCTGGAACGGGGCTAGCGCGGGAACGGGGCTGACGCGTAGCCATCCAGAGCCCCCCCCGGAAACGAGAGAGCAACCCCCGCAAGTGTGTCTGCATCTGTTGGAATAACAGCACTCCCACCCAAGCAGCGAGACGCCAGACTCGACAGGCGCGTCAAGTCAGTGCATTCTTATAGTCAAGACATCCAGTGGAGTGCGAAAGAACTCTTTTCGTTTGGACGGGCCACACGGCAGGCGTCTCAGGCGAATTGTACCGGGATACACACCCGGGCCTTCACTCCCCTTTTCCTCGATCGCGCCGCACGTCATTTTTTCTTTTCATAGGAAGGAACGTCCCGATGAGCTTGTCACCGATTGTGCCCACATCCCGTGAAGAGAACGGCGCCGAGCGAGAACGGCGCAACCCGCTCAAGCGGCGGGTTACCTCAGCGCCCTTCCCTGTTCACTATCCGGCGCGCATGGGCGAGGTGGATGCGTCGCAGCGTCATGCCGAGCTGTTCTATCTGCAAAAGCAGATCCAGTCGCAGACGCCGATGGTGATTGTGCTTGAAGACGGCGAGCAGGTGGAAGGCTGCATCGAGTGGTACGACCGCAATACGCTCAAGGTGCGCGGCCGGAACAAAACGCTGGTCTACAAGTCGGCGATCAAGTACATGTACAAGCTGGGAGACGTGGGGCGGTAGAAAGACAGGGAATAGGGAACAGGGAATAGAAAAACCGCTGAGCTGAGGGCGTAAATAATTTTGAGCAAACGGTCTTTTCTCTCTCGTTGGGGAGAAGAGAAGGAATGGGCCACGACAATCCCTTAGTTGGTGGAGAGAATGCGGGTTGAGCTTCCCTGTTCCCTATTCCCTATTCCCTATTCCCTGCCTTTACCAGCCGGTCGCGGATGGCTGCGCCTATGCCGTCGGCCGGCGGCAACGGGCAGAGGATGACCGTGCAACCAAAGGCATCGAGAGCGTGCAGGCCGGCATAGAGAGTGCGAGCCATCTGCTCAGGCTCAGACCAGCGTCCCCAGGGAAATTTTGGAACACGGGCCAGCTCGGCTGGCAGTTGAATGTCGGCCGGTTGCATGATGCCGTATCGTTCGGCCTGAATGCCTTCGGCGGCCAGCGCGAGGCGAGCACCGAGATCCGCAGCGTTTGCTTCCACTAGAATCAAGCGGGCTTTGGGGGCGTAGTGGCGGAGGCCTACGCCGGGCGAAGGCAGAGCTTCAGGCGGAGATTCGATCAGTTCTCCGGAGCCCTGAAAGAGTTCGACTGGGCCGCCGACGTCTCGAATCTGGTCGAGGGTGACCGCACCGGGACGATAGATGCGCATGGGAGACTGGCAGGGATCGAGGACGGTGGATTCGACGCCATGCGCGGTTGGGCCAGCGTCAAGAACGGCGTCGATGCGGCCGTTGAGATCGTGCAAGACGTGAGTCGCGGTGGTTGGGCTGATGCGGCCGAACAGGTTGGCGCTGGGCGCGGCCACGGGGACGCCGGCGTGTCGAATGAGCATGAGCGCGACAGGATGCGCCGGCATGCGGATACCGACGAAAGGACGGCCGGAAGTGACGTTGTCGGAGACAAGCGGACTGCGCGGCAGCAGTAGCGTAAGTGGGCCGGGCCAGAACGCACGCATGAGACGGCGCGCCACGGCGGGGATATCGTGCACAAGCGCTTCGAGCATTGACTCGTCGGCGATGTGGACGATGACGGGGTCCCATGCAGGACGCCGCTTGGCTTTGAAGATGGCGTCGACGGCAGACTTGTCGAGAGCATTGGCGCCGAGGCCGTAAACCGTCTCCGTTGGAAAAGCGACCAGGCCGCCTGCGCGGAGAATACCGGCGGCGTGCCCGATTGCTTCCCTGGCAACGGGGGATTCGGGGCGCTCTGGATCGACAATCAACCGAAGGGTGTCCATGGTCCTATTCTCGCCTCTCCGGGCGCATCCCGCCAGCGAGCCCTGCCTTGAAGCGCGTTTGGCCTGCGCCCGTTTGCCGTATACTCACTGCTTACGATGGCCGTAGAAACTGAAATCAAGTTCAGGGTGGTGGACGTAGCGGGGCTGACGGAACGCCTGAAGCAGGCGGGCTTTCATCTTGAGACCCCGCGCGCCTTTGAGAGCAACGTCCTCTACGATACGCCGGGCCGCACCATGCGGGCGCGCACGGAAATCCTGCGCATCCGCAACTATGCCGGACGCTGGACGGTGACACACAAGCGCCTGCCAGACGCCGGCCCCGGCGAAGACCGCCATAAACACAGGATTGAGACGGAAACCGAGGTCGCCGATGGTAACGCGCTGGCTGAGGTCTTTGTTTCGCTCGGGCTGGTTCCGGCGTTCCGCTACGAAAAATGGCGCGCTGAGTGGCAGGATGGCGAGGGCCACTGTGTGGTCGATGAAACGCCGATCGGCAACTTTGCCGAACTGGAAGGCACGGGGGAGTGGATCGATCGCGCCGCCGCCCGTTTGGGAATTGAGCCGGGAGACTACATCACGCTGAGTTATGGCCGGCTGTTCGACCAGTGGCGCGAACAGCACCGGTCGGACGCCCAGGACCTGACCTTTGCTGCCGTTTCGGGCGCGGCGTAAAGGCGGCATCGGACGACGGTGCGCTCCTTTCTCATCCTTTGGTAACGAAAACCTGAGAATTCACTTATGAAGCTCGGCAGACCGTCGATAACCTCCTTGTGCTTTTTCAAAAACTTCGGGAGGATCAAGACCCATGAATCAGATCTGTTCAACGAATCACCCCAACGGTATGCGCAAAATGGGAATGCTGATGTTTCAGGCTGCGGCGCTGGGTCTGCTTTTGGCCATGGCGCTGCCCGCCCGTGCCGGCGACGACCGCGCCATTAAGACGCGCGTGGCGCCCGTTTATCCGGAGATTGCCAAGCGCATGAAGATTGCAGGCGTGGTGAGGCTTGAGGCCACCGTGGACCCGCAGGGGAAGGTGAAGGATGTGAAGACGGTGAGCGGGAACCACATGCTCTCGGTTGCGGCTGAGGATGCCGTCCGCAAGTGGAGGTTTGCGCCGGCGCCGGAGGACTCAACGGAGAACGTAGACGTGAACTTTATCACCACCCAGTAGGGCCAATTTGGGGGCGGAGCGGAGGCCGGTTCTAGCGAATCTGGCGCCCATCACCGGCAGCCTACCCTTCCCTCGCGGCCGGCCTGTCCCGCATGGGCCGGGCCGGGGGTGATTCGTTGATATATCAGTCATTTGAACCTGCCAAGTGGACCTCTGGCGGCTTGAATTGAGCGGGAATTGGGCAGGGCTGAAACCCCTCCGCATACCCCACTAAAGAGGGAGTAACCTCCTGTCCTCAATGGGATAGGATTGGTAGTGATGACGGCACATGGGAATAGCACGAGCGGCGAGAAGGACCCTCGCACGGCTCCCGGCAAGGATGGCAAAAGTGCCCTGTCCATCGCTTTGATTGGTCCCGATGACGATCGCCGCAAGGCATTTCTGAGCGTAATTTCAGGGCGCTCAGGCGCCGAAGTCATGGAATTCTCATCGTTTCCGCCCGATCTGGACGAAGTTCCCAGGGCCGTCGGCGAGATTTACGACGTCGTGATTCTCGACGTCGACAGCGATCCGGACTATGTCTTCGACCTGGTCGGCCGCATCTGCGCCAGCTCGAATGCCTGCGTGATGCTCTACTCCGCCGAACCGGACGTCAAGCAGGCTGTTCGCTTTATGCGGGCCGGCGCCGCTGAGTACTTTACCCTTCCGCTGATTCCGGACGAAGTGGCGGGAGCCCTGGCCCGCGCCGCGGTGCGCGAGCCCGCCCCGCCGCCTGCCGCCCTCATCACCAAGCTCGGCCAGGTATTTGTCTTCCAGGGATCGAAGGGCGGCTGCGGAGTTACGTCGATTGCCGCCAACTTTGCCTTATCCGTAGCGCAGGAGTCAGGGCAGGCAACCGTCCTCATCGACCTTGGGCTTCCCCTCGGCGATGTGGCCATCAACCTCGGCATGACCGCTACCTACTCCACCGCGAATGCGTTGCGCGATCCCGGCCGCATGGATTGGAGCTTTCTATCCTCGCTTCTCACCAAGCACGCTGCCGGCTTGTCGATCCTCTCTGCTCCCAACGATTTCGCGAATGAAACTCCCACCATCGAAGCGATCGACAAGTTGATCTCGGTGGCGCGTCAGAATTTTGTCTATCTTGTGATCGATGTTGGCTCTCGGATTGACTTGATGAACTCCACGATCTTTGACGAGTCTTCAATCATCTACCTGATTTCGCAGGTTGGCATCTCTGAGCTGCGCAATGCCAATCGCATGATCAGCCAGTATTTTTCCCTGCGCAATCGAACCCTGCAGATCGTGATGAACCGGTACACGCCCAAGACGCTGCTTTTTGACGACGCCCAGATTGCCAAGGCGCTCACGCGGCCCACCAACTGGAAGATTCCCGACGATTACGCCACGGCGCGCAGAACGCAGAACACGGCCACGCCGATTGCCCTCGATCAGTCGCCAATTTCAAACGCCATCCGGCAAATGGCGCGCGCGGCCTGCGGAATTGTCGAGGACAAGACCAAGAAAAAGAGCTTCAGCCTCTTCGCAAAGAAAAAATAGGCGCAGGGCCAAGTTGGATTGGTAACCGCCGCGAAAAAGAATGCCGGGCTCTCTGACTGAGAACCCTCAGGCTGCGGACAAAGTCGATCCGGGAATTTGAGGGAAGGCCCGGGGCTGAAGCCCGACTGAATCAACTGGTCTTCTTCGTGAGGCTGAAGCCTCACGCTCCCTCGGGAAAAACGACGGGGGGCGTTATCAAACTGCCGGGCTCTCTGACTGAGAACCCGGCATTTTGCTTTTGCGCCGCGGTGTGCGGTTTCTACTTTTCAGCTCCGTGACATTTCTTGTATTTCTTCCCGCTGCCGCAGGGGCAGGGGTCGTTGCGGCCGACTTTTTCGCCGGTCCGGCGCTGCGCAGGTTCTGAGGCGTCGCCACCCGAGCGGCTGGCCGCCTCAAGCTCGCGCTGCTTCTTGCGGTGGAACTCCTTTTCAAGCGCATCGATCGTGGTGGAGGCAGCGCGGGTGTGTATGCCGATTTCGCGCGGCTCGGCATCGAGCGTTGCCGGACGGAGGGCGCTGGCCACCGGCGGCGCGGGCGGAACAGCGCGGTTCGGCCGGGGAGCCGCGTCCACTGGCTGACCGTCGGGTCCAAGAATCTGCATCCTGAAGAGGAACCGGACGGTGTCTTCCTGGAACTTCAGCATCATGGCCTCGAACATGTCATAGGACTCTCTCTTGTACGCCACCAGCGGGTCCTGCTGCGCATAGCCGCGCAAACCGATTCCCTCTTTCAGGTGGTCCATTGAGAGCAGATGCTCCTTCCAGAGCCCGTCAATCACGCTGAGCATTACCATCCGCTCGTGATAGCGCATCTGCTCCGCGCCAAGAATCTTCTCCTTGGCCTCGTAGTGATGCTTGAGCATCTCAAAGATCTCTTCACCAAGTTCGTGACGGCTTAGCTGCTGCGCCTTGATCGTGGTCCCGGCAAGATTCAGGCCGAAGTGATCGACAAGCTTGTCTTCAAGCCCCTTGATGTTCCATTGGTCGGGGCGAACTTTCTCGCCTGCAAATTCGTCCAGCAGGGTGGAGAGAATTCCTCCCACGTAGTCTTCGAGGATGAGCTCGCGCTGCTCGACGCCCTCAAGCAGTTGGCGGCGCAGTCCGTAGACAGCCTCGCGCTGCTTGTTCATCACGTCGTCGTACTCAAGCAGGTGCTTTCTTGATTCGAAGTTCTGCGCCTCGACGGCCTTCTGCGCGCCCTCGATCCGCTTGGAGATCATCTTGGACTCGATGGGAACGCCTTCTTCCATGCCCAGCCGCTCCAGCAGCGTGCTCACCCACTGCTTGGCGAAGATGCGCATGAGGTCGTCTTCAAGCGAGAGGTAGAATCGCGACTCGCCGGGATCGCCCTGGCGTCCGGCGCGTCCACGCAACTGGTTGTCGATGCGCCGCGACTCGTGCCGCTCAGTGCCGAGAATGAACAGGCCACCCGCCGCGATCACCTGCTCGTGATCTATCTGCGCTGCCTCGGCATGGCCCTTGTTGCTCTCGGCCCAGTCGGCATCGCTCACCTCGAACTCCTGGCCCTGGTAGTAAAAGCGCAGGAAGCCGGCGGGCGCCATGGGATTGATGGCTCCCTCTGCCACGCTGATGGCCCGCGCCTTGCCCTTCTTCACCAGTTCCTGGCGGGTCATGAACTCCGGATTGCCGCCGAGAAGAATGTCGGTTCCGCGGCCTGCCATGTTGGTGGAGATGGTGACCTGGCCAAGGCGGCCGGCCTGGGCCACGATCTCTGCCTCGCGCTCGTGGAACTTTGCATTGAGCACCACGTGTTTGATGCCCTTGCGCTGCAGGATTCCCGAGAGCCGCTCTGATTTTTCAATCGAGGTGGTGCCCACCAGCACCGGCTGCTTCTTCTCATGCAGCGTGGCAATGTCGTCAGCCGCAGCCTTGTATTTTTCCTTCTCGGTGCGGTACACCACATCGGGATTCTCAAGCCGCAGCATCAGCTTGTTGGTGGGGATGACGACGATTTCGAGTTTGTAAATCTTCTCGAATTCAGCGGCTTCCGTCTCTGCCGTGCCCGTCATGCCGCTCAGCTTCTTGTACAGGCGGAAGTAGTTCTGGAAGGTGATCGTCGCCAGCGTCTGGTCTTCCTTGCGGATGTTGACGCCTTCCTTCGCTTCAATGGACTGGTGCAGGCCGTCGGACCAGCGGCGTCCCGGCATCAGTCGTCCGGTGAAGGTGTCCACGATGATCACTTCGCCGTCCTTCACCACGTACTCCACGTCGCGCTTGTAGAGCGCGTGGGCCTTAATCGCGGTCTCGACGTAGTGCTTCAGATCCCAGTTTTCTGCGTCGGCAATGTTGTCGATGCCGAGCAGCTTTTCAATGGTCACCCAGCCTTCATCTGTCACACCGATCGTTCGCTGCTTCTCGTCAACAATGTAGTCGCCCGAAAAGAACTTCTGCCCTTCGGCGAGTTGGATGCCGAGCTGCTCCTGGCGCTTGTGATCCATGTGGTCCACTTCTTCGCCCAATACCAGTTCAGGAATGATCTTGCGCGCACGCGCGTATTTGTCTGTGGTCTGGTCGGTGGGGCCGGAGATGATGAGCGGGGTACGCGCTTCGTCGATCAGGATCGAATCGACTTCGTCAACGATGGCGTAATAGTGGCCGCGCTGCACGCAATCCTTGATTTCGAACTTCATGTTGTCGCGCAAGTAGTCGAAGCCGAACTCGTTATTTGTTCCGTAGGTGATGTCGGAGGCGTAGGCGGCGCGACGCTCGTTGTCGTCGAGGTCGTGGACGATGACGCCGACCGTGAGGCCGAGAAACTCGTAGATCTTGCCCATCCACTCGGCGTCGCGCTTGGCCAGGTAATCGTTCACCGTGACCACATGCACGCCGTGACCGGCGAGCGCGTTCAAATAGCAACTGAGGGTGGCGACGAGCGTTTTTCCTTCGCCGGTTCTCATTTCGGCGATCTTGCCCTGGTGCAGCACCATGGCGCCGATCAATTGCACGTCAAAGTGGCGCATTTGCACGGCGCGCCAGCCGGCCTCGCGGACAACTGCAAAAGCCTCGGGCAGGATCTCGTCGAGGGCGGCGTTTTCGGCGGCCCTGATCTCATCGGCGTCGGTAATTCCAATCAGCTTGGCCGCAATCCTGGCCCGGAATTCAGTGGTCTTGTCACGCAACTGCTCGTCGGATAGCTTCTTGATCTCCGGCTCGAAGGCATTGATCTGGGCGACCATCGGCGTAAGCTTTTTGATGGCCCGCTCGTTCGAGGTGCCGAAGATTTTAGTAAGGATCTTGTCGAAAAACACAGGCTTCTCCGTTTACCAGGGTCTATTTCGTCTGTTGAAACTGCTGTCAGCGCTGGACGTGTTGCGCAGGCTAACTGCACAACGATTCCGCATGCGTGCTGGAGGCGAACGACGCTCTAGGCGAGGAGGACGGGAGGCGGGCGCTGGTAGAGATCTGTAAGAGATGGCGGCGCAGGCACGCGTTGCAGACGGAAACAGGCCCGGAAAGACTCAAGCACCAGGGGCGCAAGCAAACCGACGAAAAAGACCGCCAGCAGATTAACGCCAAAGCCAGAAGTGCCGGGCTGTGACCTGGAGGTGGCCCGATTCGCATGGGCTAAAGCATCCGAGTCTGCCTGGTGAGCGGCGGCGATGAACTTTATGACTGGATCGGCGTAGGCCCGTGCGTTTTCAACGCCGGACTGGACCCGCGCGAGCGAAGCAAGACTGATGGCGGCCATTGCCACCCAGATCCACGCGCCTTTTGATCGATTTCCCGTCATCGAAGCCTAACTTCCATTGTGCCACATTCCGGGTCCACAAGGGCCGTCGGCTCTGACTTGGCCTGCAGCCGAGATGGAAAGAGTCCGGGAGCAGGATGTGTGGGTTTTCTGACAGCCCCAAGTGGTATAAAGGGGGCCGATGACCAGCACGGCTGAGGACGAAAAGCAATTTGTCTTTGTGTTCCCGCCTCCGACTGCCACCCGGGTGATTTTGTTCACCTTTTCCGCGGTATTTCTCGCCGCAGGTCTGGTCTTGGTTTTCGGGCTCCTGCTAAACAACGCACCCGCACCAACGGTTGATTACTCAATCTGGGCCCTGGTGCTGGGTCTAGCAGCCGGAATCGCCTTCTTCATGAGGTTGGCATTCCCCTCTTTGGCATCCTCGGCGAAGCTCGAAATCGAACCCGGCCGCATCCGGTTCACTCCAATAAGAATGTTGCGCATGATCGGCGAACAGAGCGTGGAAGAACTCATCCCGCCGCACTCGACCGAGATTCTTCTGTGCCGAAGCATTCACCCGGGTCTTTCTCATGAGTCGCGGATCATCGTCCATGGACCGGCAGGTGAAGCGGGAATTAAGGTCGACTACCTGGTCATTCTGAGCTCCCAAAATCTTGAGAGGCTCGCCGATGGGTTGACCGCCGCGACTGGTCTTCCTGTGCGTATGATCATTCGCCGGATCCCCGACGATGGGATGACAGAAGAGATGCCTTGGATTCTCCCGCAGGGAGCAGCGCGCTGGATCAGCGCACTTGGGTTTGTACTCGTCGTCCTTCCGTATACAGGAGGGATTATCGAGGGATGGATTAGGCCCGCGCCGGCGGTCATTGCAGCGGTTGGGTTCGCTCTTTGGCTTCTCTCTCTTCTTGGGGCCCGTCTCGTCGCAAGACGCGACCCCGCCCATCCGGCGTTCCCTACAGCCAGCTTCTTGATGACGGTGTTCACGTTTGGGGCGACCTACGCTTTCTCCGTGGTGATCACCATTTTCATGTTCCACTCACACTGAGACGCTGGTCGACAGCCTTTAGACCCTCTAAGAGCAGCAAACGTTGACGTCCCTTATGCGACCGCTTCGCGTTTCCTCGGCCGGCCGCCGGCTCGACCGTTCTGCTTCGCAGCAGCAGCCTTTGCCGGACTCTTCGATTTGCCGCCCTGTGCGCCGAGGCGGCTGGCTATCCATTTTCTTGAGCCGAGAAAACCTTCAAGAAGCGCCGGCAGATAGATATCTGCATCGAGTTTTGGAAAGTGGATGCCGAACCCTGAGGGGGAGATCTCGATTGCATCCAACTGCGCCGGCGATGCGCCTTCAAGACCCTCCGCGTCGCGAGGTGCAAATGCCACTTCAAGGTTGGTGCTCAGCGTGATTACGACCCGCCCGATGCGGCGGTCATAGCGCGCCCGCACAGCCCTTGGCAGTGAGGCCCGCAATTCCTCAGCCTTCCGGTTTGCAGCTTCGAACCGATCAATCTTGTCCATGAATCATCTCCCACTCGCGCAAGAGCAACGCCAGGTTCTCAATCAATTGGCGCGCAATCTTGGCAAGGTCATGGCGTGAAAATCCGTAGTTCTCGCGAAGCTCCACTGTTCCCTTCGAGCCATTCAATACGAAAACAGCTTCATGCCCGTGTCCTAATAACATGCACGTGTGCTGGTCTGTGGTCGTTCGGATAGACAACGACTCTCAACCCGCCAATCCACAGGACAGTTGGCATTGAACGATCATAACGCAGAACCTAAGCGCTTGGGTTATGATGTTGGATCAAACGGAAATTCCCCAAAGAACAAAGCCCCCCGGCCGATGTGCAGGAGGCGCCCGAGTCCCGTAACTGATCAGGTTTTGGGCGTAGTGCATAGGACTTCCCGTTAGTTGCGTCATCACATGAGCTTGCGAGGAGCCTGGGGTATAATTTGCCCAATCTTCCGGATCATCAACTAATTTCCCGCTGCTGCGCAGGTTCGGACCCCAGGAGCGATAAGGTGCATCGACTTAAGTTTGTCTCATGCCTGTTTGCGTTATTCCTGTTTGCCGCCTTTCTCTTTCCGAAAACCTTGTCTCAGTCTCCGCAAGGAAATGCCCTTCAAACGAACCAGCTTGGCATCAACACATTCGTATCCGGCCCCAATCGAAGTGTGTTTCTCCTCCTGAATACTGACTTGTTCAGAAACCTGAGCCCAGCCGGTGACCAATGGGAACGCTTGACCGCGAACGTCAGGGCGGTAGCACTGGATCCGGGAAACGAAAAAGTGATCTACGCCCTTTCCTCGCGCAATGGTGTGATCAAGTCGATGGACGGAGGCAAAAACTGGCTTAACCTCAATACTGGTGCCGCTAGTCAGGCTTTCTCCGCAATCTTCGTGAATCCTGCGAACCCGCAACAGGTCTATGTTGGCGGCGGCAGCGGGTTGCTCAAGACTGAGGACGCCGGCTTCACTTGGCAAACTACTGGGTTTATCGGACCTGTCAGCCAGATCGCCATCGACCCGCTAGCGCCCGATGTGCTCTATCTGCTCAGCGCCGGTGGAATCTACATCTCCAGGGACCATGCAGCAAACTGGAAAAGAGCGGAAACAGGATTGCCCACCATTCTGGTGCGCGGCGCCAACCGTACAGCCATCAAGGTGACAGCACCCGTCTCCCTCATCGCTGCAATCGGTCGGCATAATCCTCAACTTCTAGCAGCAACCGTTGGCAAGGGTGTATTCCGCAGCGATGACAACGGCGCTACATGGGTGCCGTCGAGCGCTGGCCTCGACCTGGCCGACGATTTTGTAGCTGCGTCCATCGGCAAACAACAGATCACGCTTGCCTCAGAGTCAGCATTGTTTCGCTCTGTCGATGGTGCAAACTGGTCGCGCGTTAAAATCGCCAGCGGCAAAAAGACTCCTGCTGCGTTTCTCGGAGTCATCGACTATCCCTTCAAAGACGGCCTCCTCCTGAATTTCCGCTTCCCCGAGGACGGCGAAATTGAGAACGTTGGCACCCAACGCAGGATTGGCCTTATTGATCCGCAAGGAGTTCTCATTGGACTCAACTACGGCGTCTTGCTCCATTCTGAGAGCGACGGAATCTGGACAACCAAGAAGGATGGCAAACCAGTCCTTTTTGCCGTGACATTCAACGACGGCGAACTCGACCAGGTCGAGCGTTGGCACAGACCCGCGTTCCTCTATACGTCGAAGAGCGACGGATATTCCTGGGATCTGATCGGAAAGCCGGATTGCGGCAATTCTGCAACAAGGCCCCGCGGCGCGGAGTCGGAAACGTGGGAATATGGCGGGGCCTGCGCCGCCAGAACGAGCGACGGCGGCGAAACGTGGCAGCAGATGCCGGGATTTGATTTCGTCTCTCAGGGCGCAATAGTCAACGATTTCAAGTTCGACCCCGTGCATCCGAACGTCCTTTACTACAGCGCCGGGGTTAACGAGCGTCATATCTTCCGCTATCAATACAACCCCGAGACGCGACAGGGGCAGGCCGTCGATCTGAAGACGACAGCCGCGGGACTCGTCATCGACCAGACCAATCCGCTCTCAATCTTCACCGATAAGGCCCAATTAAGCACCGACGGCGGCTGGACCTGGGCGGATAAATCCCACCCTCTTGAAACCGCTTGCAAGTGCAACATAAAGAGCTTCTACGTCGGCATGGCCAAATCGCTTTCGTTTCACGCTGGGGAAATCAGAGTCTTGCTCGCATCCGATCCGAATGCGTTCAACGGCTACCCTGGCGACATCACCGTGTTGCGCTCGCCTGACTCAGGAGACACCTGGGCGCCCATCGCGAAGCTGCCCGCTCACGGCCTGCGCGCGGGACCCTTCTCCAATCCAGATGACCCGCAGGATTTCTTCATCGCTGCCGTCTCGGCGCCCGGAGGGACTCCCGGCGCGTTTGGTGATTCATTTCGCGTCAACGCGGTAAAGGTGCTGGAGACGCGCGATGGGGGAGCAACTTGGAAAGTGATTTATCAAAATGCCGCCAGCGGCCAAAACCCTGGCATGGGATTTCTTCACGGTGTCGCGCAGATCGCACACGGCAGCGACAGGTCAATTTTGCTCGCTACAAACAAGGGATTGTTGCGCTCAGACGACGAAGGCAACACCTGGATAAAGCTTGGAGGCCTGCAAGTTGACGGAAGCAGCAGCGCGGCAAATGCACAAGGTGCCGGCGGCAACAAGACGGAACCTAGCGGGCCGTATCACGTTGGCGGCAATATTTCTGCGCCCAAGGTTTTGTACAGCGTGGAAGCTCAACTAACCTCCGAAGCTCGACGCGCGCATTATCAAGGAACCTGCGTTGTCGGATTCACCGTGGACGCGGAGGGAATTCCGCAGGATGTTCATATTGTCCGTCCGCTGGAATACGGCCTGAATGAAGCGGCCATGGAAGCAGTGCGCAAGTACCGCTTCACCCCTGCGTACAAGGATGAGACAACGCCTGTCCCCGTCCTCCTGCAAATCGCTATTGAATTCAAGCAGTATTAGCGCCCATCCCGACTTCAAAGGCTGCAGGGCGACGGTCCGCGCTCAGTGGGCCCTACGCAGATCGAGGATCTGCATTCTGGATCGGGCACCGTCAGGCTCAACAACCCCGGCACGGACAATTCGTTTGAAGAATTGGAGAATTGAAACACCTTGGATGAAAGAGAGGAAGATACAGAATGAACCGGACCCTGGGACCCCTATCCGCATTATTAGTATTGGTTGGCCTCGGAGGATGTCATGCTCCCATGCCCGACACCTATGGAATCTATGCAGACACCAATCATGGCCGCATTGAGTTGCGGGGCCAGCCTCCACAACGCGCTGGCAACATGATGAGCTTTTACGCTGGAGTACCCGGCCCGTCGGGCCCCGAATGCTCAAGCCTGAAGGATTTTATTGTCTTCCAGAAAGACGTAGATCCGAGTAGCGTACAACTCGTCCATTTGCAGTTCCTGAAAGAAGGCAATGTCTCGGGCCTCATCGGATTCGGTTCCGCGAGAGTGAACGTCAACCTTTGGGTACCCGACAAGGATCGGATCGAAGTGGATGTGAAGCCAGTGGAGTCGCACCGCGATATGTATATCCTCGTGCCTCATTCCCCATTGGAGCATGGACTCTATGCTCTCAGCATTGGACGGTTCGGTGGCGACGTACTCTCTGAGAGCCGAGTTTTCGACCTGGCAGTAGGCCCGGCAACCGACTTTCCTTCGTATGCCCAGGCCGCCCAGACCAGCAAATCCCAGATTGAGCAGTTCGCTCCGGGGCTCTTGAAAGAAATGAACGATATGAGCAATCATGCCGATTACCACGCCTTGAGCGATGTCTATCGGCCTAGCGGGCGCATCCTTTCAGACGCAGATGCCCAGAGCTTCGCCACAGGCAACCAAACTTGGATCGAGGGTTCCGGAAAAATAATTGACTCCAAGGTGGTCGCTGTCACGCCCTTGGGAGAAAACAGTGCGCGCTGCACCGTGAACACAACGTACGAAAAAGCGGGGCTCCAGCAAGAGCAGATCACCATCGGGAAAATTGGCGACAAATACTACATTACCGATATGAAGTAGCGCCGCGCACCAGAGATCGCCGCGCGTTAACATTCTTATGCCGCAAAGGTTGAGCCAGATTCACCTTGCGGTGAATCTGGCTCATTGAATCAAACCTATTTCAGTCTTTGGTGCGTTAGGCGCTGAACAGCAGGATCCCCGCCGCCTTCTCTTCGGTGCCGCTCTCGTCCGCGCTTACCGGGCGATAGTAAAGCTGGTTGTTCTCGAGATAGACCTCGAGGAAGGCCGGTCGCGCGGTGATTTGACCGGCGATGAGAGCCTCCGACAAGGGATCCTCGACATAGCGCTGCAGGGCGCGGCGCAAGGGGCGCGCACCGTAGCTGCGGTCGCCTAAAGTCTTTTCGAGAATCCACTTCTTGGCATCCTCGGTGACGGAAATGGTAATTGCCTTCTGCGCCAGGTTTGCGTTGAGCGACTGCACCAGCAGTTCCACGATCTGAAGCAGGTCGCTGTCCGACAGCGACTGGAACAGAATCACTTCGTCCAGGCGGTTGAGGAACTCTGGATTGAAGGTCTTCTTGACCTCCTGTTTCACCAGCTCTTCCACCTTGTCACTGACGATGTCTTCGCGGTCGCTCTGGAAGCCAAGTCCCTGCTTCTTCATCAGGTGTCGCGCGCCGATGTTCGAGGTCATGATGAGGATGGTGTTCTTGAAGTCGACCGTGTTGCCAAGGCCGTCGGTCAACTGTCCATCTTCAAACACCTGCAGCAGAATGTTGAACACATCCGGGTGCGCCTTCTCGATTTCGTCGAGCAGCACGACCGAATACGGCGAACGCTTGACGCGCTCCGTCAACTGGCCGCCCTCCTCGTAGCCCACGTATCCCGGAGGCGAACCGATGAGTTTGGAGACCGAGTGCTTCTCCATGAACTCCGACATGTCGAAGCGGATGAGCGCCTTGTCTGAGCCGAAGAGGAAGTTGGCCAGCGTACGCGCCATTTCCGTTTTGCCAACGCCGGTCGGACCGAGGAACAGGAAGCTGCCGATGGGGCGATGCGGGCTCTTAAGCCCGGCCCTCGAACGCCGAATCGCGCGAGCCAGCGCCGAGATGGCTTTTTCTTGAGAAATGACGCGCTTGTGCAGCTCTTCTTCCACGCGCAACAGCTTCTGCGTTTCTTCTTCCTTGATGCTGGTTACGGGCACGCCGGTCCAGCGGCTGACCACATCCTCAATGTCTTCGCGTCCCACAATGCCGGCGGCCGAGTCGTCGAGGTGGTACTTGTCGCGCAAGGCGCGCAGGTTCTCGCGCTCCTTGCGTTCCTCGTCACTGTAGAACCGCGCCTTCTCAAATTCGTGATTGGCAATCGCCGAGTCCATGCGGTGCACAATGAACTTGATGCGTTTCTGGACTTCAGTGATCTCCTCGGGCAGCGAAGTCTGGCGCAGCTTGACGCGCGCGCCTGCCTCATCGATCAAGTCGATCGCCTTGTCCGGGAGGAAGCGGTCGGGGATGTAACGATTCGAATGCGACACAGCGAACTCAATTGCAGCGTCGGTGTAGCTGACGGCGTGGAACTTCTCGTAGCGGTCCTTGATGCCGTGGATGATCTTGATGGCATCCGCTTCGTTGGGAGGCGGAACCTTGACGGCCTGGAATCGGCGCTCGAGCGAGCGGTCCTTCTCGATCGACTTGCGATATTCGCCCGGTGTGGTTGCGCCGATGCACTGGATTTCTCCACGCGAGAGAGCCGGCTTGAGGATGTTGGCCGCATCGAGCGAACCCTCAGCCGATCCGGCGCCCACCAGCGTGTGCAGCTCGTCGATAAAGACGATGGAGTTCTGATTCTCCATCAGCTCTTTCATGATGGTCTTGAGCCGCTCTTCAAACTGGCCGCGATACTTGGTGCCGGCCACGATGAGCGAGAGGTCGAGACCGAGAACGCGCTTGTCGGCCAGAAAGCTGGGCACTTCGCCATCGGCAATGCGCTGGGCAAGGCCTTCAACGATTGCCGTCTTGCCTACGCCTGGCTCGCCGATCAGCACGGGATTGTTCTTGGTGCGGCGGCAGAGAATCTGAACCACGCGTTCCAGTTCGCCGTCGCGGCCCACCAGGGGATCGAGTTGTCCATCCATCGCCGCCTGGGTCAGGTCGCGGCTGAACTCGGCCAGCAGGCTACTCTCGCGCTGACGCTGCTGCGGCGGCGCTTTCTCCTGCGTCACCCGCGCCAGCTCTTCGCGAATCTGCGCAAGCTTCAGGCCGCGTTCCTGCAAAATTTCAGACGCGAAGCATTTTTCTTCGCGCAGCAGGCCCAGTAGAAGATGTTCTGTCCCGATATGCTTGTGGCCCAGCCGCTCGGCTTCTTCCGCCGCATAGGCCAGCACCCGCTTGCACTCATTTGAAAGTGGCAGGTCGACACTGGTTGAAACCTTCTCGCGAATGGTGGTGTGTGCCTCGATCTGTTTGCGGATCGACTCCACCGAGGCGTGTGAGCGCAAAAAGCGGTTGGTCAGGGCCTTGTCCTCGCGCAGCAGCCCAAGCAAAAGGTGCTCGGTCTCGATATAAGGCGAACCGAACTGACTGGCCTCATACCGCGCGAAGAAGATCACGCGCCGTGCCTTCTCCGTATAGCGTTCGAACATATTCCACTCCCCCCTTTACAGGGTTAACGCCAGGCTGTCGGCTGGAGTAACCGTCCGGTTCAAATCCCGGCCTCGGCCCAACACGCGCGCGCCCTTCCTCTAGGTTCGCCGCCGAAGGCTCCCATGGAAAATACCAACCATGCCTTCGAACAGCTAATGTGGATGGTGTCGGGTATCCTTCCGCCCGTCGTCCCCGGTACGCTTGCTGCCAAGAGACTCCCATCCTTCTCTCTTCAACCTGGAAGAGTCCTGCTCACCACCAATTTCCAGGCTGCTTACAGTTAAGACTCAAAAACGACCCATCAGGGTGTTTTTTCTTCAAACAGATGCGGGATTGTGCCCCGCAAACGACGCCAGGGGAACCAGTTTTCCGCCTTCAAGCCGCAGTGCCCGGGTGCAACGCGCGGCCAAATCCAGATTGTGGGTCACCAGCATTGAGGTGAGCCCGTGGTTGCGGTGAAGATTCTGAAGCAAGTTAAAGACCATTCCCGCGGTGGTTTCGTCCAGGTCGCCGGTTGGTTCGTCGGCCAGCAGCAGCCGGGGGCTGTTCACAAGCGCCCGGGCCAATGCCACCCGCTGTTGCTCGCCGCCCGATAATTCTCCGGGCCGATGGGCGCCACGATCTTCCAAACCAACCTCCCTCAACCAGTTAGCGGCAACTTGCAGCGCTTCGCGCTTGCTTGTTCCCTTGGCCATCAAGGGCATGGCCACATTTTCAAGCGCCGTAAACTCCGGCAAAAGGTAGTGGAACTGCCACACGTAACCGATTTCGCGGTTACGAAAGGCGGCCGCTTGCCGTGGAGAAAGGCTGGCCACGTTGGTTGAGGCGCAGTATACAGTTCCCGCGGAAGGCGTATCAAGCGCGCCCAGAATGTGCAAAAGAGTGCTCTTTCCAGCGCCCGATTGCCCAACAATTGCCACCATTTCGCCGGCGGCGATTTCGAGGTTCAGGTTGTCAAAAAGGTCGAGAGCGCCGCGCGCAGTTTTGTAGGTTTTGCGAAGGCCTTCAACCCGGATGATGGGGTCTTGCTGAGCTCTGCCCGCTGGATCCGGATTCCGGTTTTCAGTCCGCAATTCAGGGTCCCCTCCGGCGGGGAAAGTTGCCAGGGCAGACGGTGAGTTGGGCTGCGACATCCGTTACATCCGATTTTACATTGGAGGGGTTAGGTATCCCGCAACTACAACGCTGTTCAGCGGTATTCCGAAGTACCTCAAACGGCATTACGGATTGGGGATTGCCGGAGGCGCAGGCATCCCCTTACTTTCCCGTGGGCATGGCAGATGGATTCAGCCGAGCGATCCGGCCGTTTGGTCCGACGATGAATGGAAGCGAGAGTGCATTCCAGTTGCCGTCGTCGAGCGGCTGCCATGTGCGGCCGTCGTCACGACTGATGTCGGAGCCGTTTGTGCCCGCAGTGATCCACACCTTGAGAGGCTCGCTCCACTGCACCGAAGATCTATAGCCGTGAGGCGGAACCTCGGACAATTGGAATTTGTTCGTACCGCTGGTCGTTGCGGCAGTGTTTTGTCGATTCTCGATGCTCCGATAGTCACCCCCGACCGCGACCATGTCTGCCCTCTGGCAGGAACTCGCCTTCCACTGAAAACCGCCAATCTTTGCGGCCTTTGGCGCTTCGAACGAACCCGGCCGAATCCCGAGGCTAAACACTCCTGAAGTTGCAGAATGGTTCCCAAATGAGAAACCGATATCGCAGAAAAGCTCTGCAGTGTAGTTATTTGGTAGCGTGGCCCCCCTCCTGTACTGAATCAACCGAGTATTGGTCGCAACCCAGTAGTCGCCCGGGCCGATCTCATTCAAGACAGAGTTGCTAGCGGCGAAGGCAACTTCATCATCATTCAGCGCAAAAATCGAGGACACACTCGAACCAAGTTTCTCGATTGGACAGTTGATTCCGACTTCAAATCCAGCGAGGTAAAAACTCGTTAGCGTGGTTGTGTCCAGTCGGTTCGACTTGTGAACCACTGGGTCTCCAAGGATCGCTCCTCCAATGACCTTCGTCCCGGGCTTGCAAAGGGCGAGACTATTGTCTTCGGCGGGCCAAATTGCAGCCACGAATGAGTCCCAGAAGCCCTTCTGGTCGGGATTCGTGAACAACAACCTCCATGTCCCACACCCATCCGCCGTCTTATAAAGCCGGCTCTTCTCTCCCGGCCCGCTCGCCATCACAATCGCCGTCGTCGCATCCCACGCCTGCACCCCACGAAAATCCAGCGTAGCCCCGTCCTTCTCCGCGTCCGGCACGGCACACCTGGTCCAATGCGCTCCGCCATCCACGGTCCGCAGCACTGTCCCGCCCGTCCCGCTCGCCCAGGCCACCGTGCCATCCACTGAATCAATCCCCCGCAGCCCCGCCGTCGTTCCCGAATCCTGCATCTGCCACACAGGCCCGGAGTCAGCCCCATGCTGGCCCCAGCCTGGCGCCGCGCTGCCGACCCACAACACTGCAATCCAGACCCACACTCGATTCTGCATCGCTGGCAGTATAGCCCCGCTCCCCAAACTGGCCAGCGATCCCCCCCAAACGAACCATTTCACCGTCCGTTTAAAATCTGCTATCCTCCCCTCACTCGCGGACTTTATCTATCTTTTGCTCGAACGGTTCACTCTCCCCCGGTCATGGAGGTCAGGTTGTTCAGGACGAATCTGCGGCCACAGCCCAACCGGGCGGTGCGTATTGCAAGCGCGCTCATCAAGTCCGCGGCTGAACGCGGAGGGTCATTATTCCTTTTCTCCCTCCTTCTTCCAGCTCTTGCCGGGCTCACTCTCATTGCCCCGCCCGCGGCGCGCGCCCAGGCGCAGGCGCCTGCCACCAGCGATCTTTTCTACCACGGGTTTGCCTCGGTCGGATGCTTCAAGTTTGCCGGCGGCGCCACTGACTCGCTCGATTACTACGGCGGCATCGAATACGACAGGCACAACCTGGGCTCGCATCTCAGCAAGTTTGGCCACATCATGAACTACCCGGGCCGCCTTACGCACTCGCGCTTCGACCTGGCCATGGAAATTAATCCCATCGTCCTTCTGCACGAGCCGGCACTGGCAGATCAGTGGGGCAATCCCCTCACCACCCAGAAGAAGACGCTGGTGGGCGTGGGCCTTTCACCGCTGGGCCTGCGCATGATGTGGCGCGACGGCAAGCGGGTGATGCCGTACTGGGGCGGCAAAACGGGCGGAGTCGTCTTCAACGAGAAAGCCCTGGCGCCCAATGCAACCTATGCCAACTTCAGCTTCCAGATCGGGGTCGGCACGCAGATCAAGATGACTGAGAAAACCAATCTGCGCGTCGGCTTCCAGCTCTACCACTTCTCAAATCTCTACGTGAATGGGAGCAATCCCGGCCTCGACACGCTCGGCTTCACCTTCGGATTTGTCCGTCACCTTCGTGCCGGCGGCAAATGGTAAAACGGGCGGCCCATCTTTCGGTTGTTACATCCGCTCGCGGAATTCTGCTGCCGAATCCGGCCGCGTGCCCTGTCAACCTTGCTCTCAAAGCGCGCGAAGTATAGTTTTGGGGGAGCAGTTTATCCCCGTGCCGACTTCGTGCGCGCCCGGTAAAATCAATTTATCTCCAGAACCTGTGCAGAAATCCCAAGTCATCTCCGCGTGTGCGCTCGCAGTTCTCACGACATTCTGCGTGATTGCCTGCCCGGCGCAGCAGCCGGACAAGAATCCAACTTTCAGCGAACGCTTCTTCGGCCATAACGCGGCAATGGCTGCTCTGCAGCCCACGTGGCCTACGCCCCTGGTGGAGACCGACCCGCGCCTCACGCAGTACTACCGGTTCGCCTTTTCAAACCAGTACGCAGCCGCCGGAACCCAGACCGTGAACTATGGCAACGCGCGCGGCGGCGGCATTGTGGCGTGGAATCGCTTTGAATTCGACTTTCTTCCCCCGCCCTACATCCAGCACAACTCCACGGCCGTCGACGGCTTTGGAGACTGTTCGGTTTTCATCAAGGCACGCATCGTGTCAGCCAATGCCGAGCACGGCAACTACATTCTGACGGCGAGCGGTAGCCACACCTTCGCTACAGGAAGCGCGAAGAACGGCGCGCTCACCGACAGTTGGACTCCGCAACTTGCCGGCGGCATCGGCCTCACAAAACACATCAACGTGGAGTCGTCGCTCAGCGGCAATATGCCCACCGGCAAGATCGCCACCCAGGGGCGCACCATCGTTTGGAACGCGCTGGCGCAGGATCATCTTGCGAAGCACGTCTGGCTCGAGCTTGAAAACAACGCCACCTTTTACTTTTCCGGAAGCCACGACGGCAAGATGCAGAACTTTATCACCCCGGCGGCCTTCTATGTATTGAAGAAAAAGGAATGGAAACCGACGCACCCATTTCTGGTTTTCTGTGGCGGCATGCAAATTGCGACTTCGGGCTTTCATACCTACAACCACAACACCATAGCCGAAATGCGCATCCTCTTCTAGGCCCGAGGGATGCTATCGATTGGCGGATGCGCCACGATCCTCCGATCGTTCGATAGACAAATCAAAACCAGCACACAATGGACAGAGAAGCTGCGAGCTGAAAGCTGCTTGTCAGTATTCAATCTTCTTTGGCGAATCGATCCAGGCCTGAAAGCTGGCCCAGGCCTCGCCGCCGAGCAGTTGCTTTGAAGGCAGATGGCGCGCGGCGTGATCTTTGCGCAGTTCCTCGTAGAGGAAGGCATCGTCAAAACCAGCGCGGGCTGCATCAGCCGCGCTGGCGCCATAATAGACGGCGTCAATGCGCGCCCAATACGTGGCGGCCAGGCACATGGGGCAGGGCTCGCAACTGCTGTAGAGTTCGCATCCTGCCAGCGCAAAGGTACCCAGCGAACGCGCAGCCGCGCGGATCGCGTTGACTTCGCCGTGCGCCGTGGGGTCGAGCGATGTGGTGACCGTGTTGACGCCTTCGCCCACAATACTGTCGTTGCGCACGATGACGGCGGCAAATGGCCCACCCCGGCCGGTGACCACATTCTCAGTGGCAAGCGCGATGGCGCGGCGAAGGAATTCAGGATTGGGCGTGTTCGGCATGGGGATCTGGTTGGTCTCCCGTGGGAATCGAAAAGCCAGATTCAGTATGGCACAGGGCCAATCGTTCGAGCAGACCGTAGAATTTATCCATGGTTCAAGATGCGGCGCAGGATGCAACCTCCTTGAGAGTACTGAACGCCGAGATCGTTGAGTGCGACCGCTGCGCTCGCTTGCGCAACTACTGCGCTGAAGTGGCCCGCGTGCGAAGGCGCGCCTATGCCGACTGGGAGTACTGGGGCAGGCCCGTACCCTCGTTCGGCGACGAGCATGCACGCGTGCTTGCGCTGGGACTGGCGCCGGGGGCCCATGGATCGAACCGCACAGGGCGGCCCTTTACCGGAGATGGGTCGGGCGACTTTCTGTTTCCAGTTTTGCATGAAGCCGGCTTTGCCTCGCAGGCCACTGCCATCTCCCGCGACGACGGAATGAAGCTGAGCGGCTTGTGGATCAGCGCGGTTGTGCGCTGCGCCCCGCCGGGCAACAAGCCCATACCGGAGGAACAGCGAAACTGCTCCGCCTGGCTCGACCAGGAAATGAGTCTGCTGAAAGATCTGCGCGTTGTGGTCTGCCTGGGCCGTATCGCGTTCGACGGACTGCTGGCTTGGGCACAGAGAAGCGGATTGCTTGCCTCGCGTTCCGGGTTGGTGTTTGCGCATGGCGCCGAGTACACGCTGCCCGGTGGGTTGATCGTCATCGCCAGCTACCACCCGTCGCTGCAAAACACCAATACCGGCAAGCTGACGCGGCCCATGTTTCTCGCAGTCTTCAAGCGGGCTCGTGCGCTGGCAAAGTTGAAATAACAAGATTCGAGCGGAAGAGGACACGCGCCCGGAGTGAGATAAGATGGATGACCTCGCCAGAGAAATTCTGAAGGACATGGCCCTTGAGGAGATTGCGCCCAGGGCTCAGAAACATTCACCCGTAGACCACTGGACCCCGGCCGTGCTGCTGGAGCGCGCTGCGTATTTGAAGAAAATGGCGCGGTACGGAGACGGCTCGGCCAGTGAAACGCTGAGGGATTATCCTCAACACGCGGCCATGCTTTCGTTCAAAAGCCGCGACGGCGATGCCGAACTGCATGAGGGATGCGCATTTCTGTTTTGCGTGCTGGCAGGTACGGCCACGCTTCTCACGGGCGGAACCCTGACGCGCCCACGGAAGGTGGGGCCAGGCGAGCTGCATGGCGACACGATCGAGGGCGCCACGCGCCTGGAAATGAAGCAGGGAGAATTCGCGCATGTGCCGGCTGGGCTCCCGCACCAGTGGCTGGTGGCAGGGGAAAAATCGATAGCGTGCTTTGTGGTGAAGATTCAGGAGGGCGGATAGCGGCGAGCGATTCTGGAATTGGAGCGGGAGACCGGGATCGAACCGGCGACATTCAGCTTGGGAAGCTGACGTTCTACCACTGAACTACTCCCGCAACCTATTTAAAATAAACCACTTCAAGGATATTCAAGGAATCGCAAACACCACATAACACCATACTTGATAGAATGGCTACATCTTCAACACCGGGGAGGGTGGCGAGATGAAAGTCAGTCGTGAGCGCTATCAGCATGGCAGTGTCCGCAAGGTTCGCCGTTCCCAAGGGTTTGCCTGGGAGTTCAGGTTCTATATTACGGCCCCGGACGGCAAACGTAAACTCAAGGTCCAGACGTTTGACTCCGTGAAGTACCCTACGGAGCGGGATGTCCGCATGGCCGTGGAGGGACAGCTCTCCGCGCTCAACGCCGGGACGCTCGGGGGAAAGGTTACCGCCACACTCGGGACCATCATTGATCGCTACATGACGGATGAATTCCCTGCCCTTCGCCACTCCACACAGACCACTAACAAGAGCCTCATTGACCTCCACATCAAACCGAAGTGGCAGGACGTGAAACTGTCCGAGGTCACCGCTATTGCCGTCAAGCAGTGGATGGACAAGTTGCCGTTCGGTGCCGCGTCGAAGGTGAGGGCGCGGAACATGGTGTCCAAGCTGCTTGATCTCGCAATGCTGTGGGAGTACATCCCCGTGAATCGCAACCCAATGGAACTCATCCGGGTCAAGGGCAGCACGAAGCGTCAAAAGCAAATCACCATCATCACCCCGGCACAATTTAAGGCGTTGGTGGACGCTCTGCCG
>Ga0224554_1000714_pt1 | contig 25607 bp, 14 predicted proteins | sample 714S22024metaG_FD_180666 | JGI IMG/M metagenome (GOLD analysis project Ga0224554, IMG submission 180666) | Peat soil microbial communities from Stordalen Mire, Sweden - 717 S2 20-24 | ecosystem: Environmental > Terrestrial > Soil > Wetlands > Peat | place: Sweden: Norrbotten County, Stordalen...
CCAGTTCAGATTGTCGTCTGCAACTCGACGGCATGAAGCTGGAATCGCTAGTAATGGCGCATCAGCTACGGCGCCGTGAATACGTTCCCAGGCCTTGTACACACCGCCCGTCACATCATGAAAGCCGCTTGTACCCGAAGTCGCTGTGCCAACCGCAAGGAGGCAGGCGCCGAAGGTATGGGTGGTGATTGGGATGAAGTCGTAACAAGGTAGCCGTAGGGGAACCTGCGGCTGGATCACCTCCTTTCTAAGGAGATACATGGACACGGGGTAAAAACCGTGCTCCTAGGTCGATCGGTTCCGATTCATTTCGGGATCGATTAAGGCGATCACTTTCGCACAATTCAATAGTCATGGGCCTTTGGGCCGGGGCGCACGTTCGCCCGTTCGTTGCGGCAGAAGTTTGCCGCGGCGGATTTTGTTCTTTAAAAAGTGGATGAGCATTGCACTCGACCCAATTTCGAGTTCGGGGCTGTAGCTCAGTTGGTAGAGCGGTAGCTTTGCAAGCTATAGGTCAGGAGTTCGAGTCTCCTCAGCTCCACCAGCCGTCGCCCTTCGGGGGCCATGGACCGGGAGGCCGGGCAGGCCGCCGGGCAGCCAAGATGAGCGGGGCTTGCCGCGCCGAAGCGCGCAGCGCGAAGGCGGGCGTGTAGCTCAGTTGGTTAGAGCATGCGCTTGATAAGCGCAGGGTCACTGGTTCAACTCCAGTCACGCCCACCACTTTTTGACAATTTACCTGGAAGCGCCGGCGGGGGTGAATGCCTCCGTTGGTTGGTTTCGGGAATGTTCATTGACAACTGCATATAGAAAGTAAGGGCAAATTAATTACAATTCGCTGAGTGGCCATATGAGAAATATGGTTATCTTTGTGATCAAGCTACTAAGTGCAAACGGTGGATGCCTTGGTGCCAGAAGGCGAAGAAGGACGCAGGGGAGTTGCGATAAGCCCCGGGGAGCCGCGTAACAGGCGCTGATCCGGGGATTTCCGAATGGGACAACCCAGCCGGCTTAACCGCCGGCTATCGAACGGATGAATTCATAGTCCGTCGAAGCCAAACGGGGTGAAGTGAAACATCTCAGTAACCCCAGGAAAAGAAAACGAATGTGATTCCGTAAGTAGTGGCGAGCGAAAGCGGAACAGCCTAAACCGGGAGGACTTGTCTTCCCGGGGTTGAGGGACCTCGACATGGGAGGCGGAGAGTTAGCGTAACGATGTGGAAAAATCGGCCGCAGACCGTGATAGCCGGGTGCGCGAAAACTCAAAACCCCCTAGAGGTATCCCAAGTAATGCGGTGCACGTGAAACTCTGCATGAATCCGTCCCGACCACGGGATAAGGCTAAATACTAACTGGCAACCGATAGTGAACAAGTACCGCGAGGGAAAGGTGAAAAGAACCCCTTTGAGGGGAGTGAAATAGACCTGAAACCGATTGCATACAATGTGTAGGAGCCTGGCCGCAAGGCTGGGTGACTGCTTGCCTTTTGCATAATGAGTCTGCGAGTTATTGTCAGTGGCGCCAGCCTAAGGCACTCTGTGCCGGAGGCGAAGCGAAAGCGAGTACGAAACGTGCGACCAGTCGCTGGCAATAGACCCGAAGCGGAGGTGATCTACTCTTGAGCAGGTTGAAGCCCAGGTAACACTGGGTGAAGGACCGAACTCGTGAATGTTGAAAAATTCTGAGATGACTTGAGAGTAGGAGCGAAAGACTAATCAAACCCCGTGATAGCTGGTTCTCTCCGAAATCGCTTGAGGGCGAGTCTTATGGAAGTACCCAGCGGAGGTAGAGCACTGAATGGCTTAGGGGCCCCACCAGGCTGCCAAAACCAATCAAACTCCGAATTCCGTTGGTCCCATTATCATAGGAATCAGGCTGCGAGGGATAAGCTTCGTAGCCGAGAGGGCAACAGCCCAGACCATCAGCTAAGGTGCCTAAATACGATTAAGTGGAAAGGATGTGACGTTGCTTAGACAGTGAGGATGTTGGCTTAGAGGCAGCCATCATTTAAACAGTGCGTAATAGCTGACTCATCGAGCGATGTCGCGCCGAAAATGATTGGCGATTAAATCGTATACCGAAGCTATGGATTCCAGGGGTCTTAGGATCCCTGGAGTGGTAGGAGAGCGTAATCAGTGCGTTGAAGCCGTACGGAAACGGATGGTGGAGCGCTGATTAGTGAGAATGCAGACACGAGTAGCGATAAACCAGATGAGAATTCTGGTCGCCGTAAACCCAAGGTTTCCTGGGCCAGGTTCGTCCTCCCAGGGTTAGCCGGGAGCTAAGATGAGGCCGTAAGGCGTAATCGATGCACAGCAGGTTAAATATTCCTGCGCCGGCTGGGGTTAAGTCCGGGGATGCGCGTCATGTAAGGTGATTAACCGATCGAATCGTGAGCTTAGGCGCAAGCCGAAGCGTATCACCAGCAGTGGCGCCGAGAAAAGTTCCCGGTTGTTCCCCCAGTCGCCCGTACCGCAAACCGACACAGGTGGGTGGGTAGAGTATACCAAGGCGCGCGAGAGAGACCTCTCTAAGGAACTCGGCATAAATAGCCCCGTAACTTCGGGAGAAGGGGTGCCCGTCGCAAGACGGGTCTCAGTAAAGTGGGTTTAGCGACTGTTTAACAAAAACACAGCTCTCTGCAAAGTCGTCAAGACGACGTATAGGGAGTGACACGTGACCAATGCGGAAAGATCAAGGCAAGTTGTTAGCCGCAAGGCGAAGCTCCGAACCTAAGTCCCCGTGAATGTCGGCCGTAACTATAACGGTCCTAAGGTAGCGAAATTCCTTGTCGGGTAAGTTCCGACCTGCACGAATCGTGTAACGACTGAACCGCTGTCTCGGAGAGGATCTCGGCGAAACTGTAATTGCGGTGAAGATGCCGCATGCCCGCAGTAGGACGGAAAGACCCTATGCACCTTTACTGTAAGCTCGTATTGTGTTCTGGTTAGTGATGCTTAGAGTAGGTGGGAGACTTTGAAGCCCCGGTTTAGGCCGGGGTGGAGTCGAAATGTGAAACACCACTCTTCGCTAACTAGGATTCTAACCCCAAGCTGTAAGCCAGCTGGGGGACAGTGCGTGCGGGTCAGTTTGACTGGGGCGGTTTCCTCCCAAATGGTAACGGAGGAGCGCGAAGCTTGGCTCAGCATGGTTTGCAACCATGCGTCGAGCGTATGGGTAGAAGCCAGGTTAACTGCGAGACCAACAAGTCGAGCAGATGCGAAAGCAGGCCCAAATGATCCGACGGTGGAATGTGGAATTGCCGTCGCTCAACGGACAAAAGGTACGCTAGGGATAACAGGCTGATCGGGTCCAAGAGTTCATATCGACGACCCGGTTTGGCACCTCGATGTCGGCTCATCGCATCCTGGGGCTGGAGAAGGTCCCAAGGGTCCGGCTGTTCGCCGGTTAAAGCGGTACGCGAGCTGGGTTCAGAACGTCGTGAGACAGTTCGGTCCTTATCCACTGTGGGCGCAGGAAACTTGAGGGGTTCATTCTTTAGTACGAGAGGACCGAGAATGACGCACTTCTGGTGTGGCAGTTGTCCCGTCAGGGGCAGCGCTGCGTAGCCATGTGCGGAAGAGATAAGCGCTGAAAGCATCTAAGTGCCAAGCTCCTCCCAAGATAATGTTTCCCGGACGCAAGTCCCTAAAGACCCCCGGTAGACCACCGGGTTGATAGGTTAGGCGTGCAAGCGAAGTAATTCGTTCAGCGGACTAATACTAATCGGTCGTGCGGCTTGATCGCTTTTTTCCCGAGTGGGAAAATGCGATTTCAACTCGCGAATTGGAATGGAATGCACTTCTTCTATATGCAGTTTTCAGCGAATATTCCTGGAGCCTGCTTCCAGAATGTTCTTTTGTAATTTTTGACTTTTGGTGGCCATAAAGCTGTGGTCCGACCCGTTCCCATCCCGAACACGGCCGTCAAACGCAGCCTTGCCGATGGTAGTGGTTGTATAGCCTCCGCGAGAGTAGGTTGCCGCCAGATCTTTTCAAAAAGCCGGAACGAAAGTTCCGGCTTTTTTCTTGGCCGGGGATTTGTGCTGGAACTCCCTGGCTCTGCTGTTTATTGTCCTGAAGAGCAAGCTCATCGAAGCGATGATTCCGACCAGCCCATTCCCTCAGCCAGCCCGGCGCGGGCCGTCTTTGTGGATTTCTCTGCTCCTGGCCGTCGGCACGCTGCTCGTCTATTGGCCCGTAAGCAGATTCCAATTCGTCAGCTTCGACGACACTGATTTCGTCACCGCCAACCCGCACGTGCAGTCGGGCCTGACGTTTGAAGGTTTCAAATGGGTCTGGCACAGCGAAGTGGCCCGGAACTGGCATCCCATCACGATGTTGACGCACATGCTGGATTGCCAAATGTTCGGGCTTAATGCGGGAGGGCATCATTTGGTCAATGTGCTTTTTCACATTGCCAACACAGTTCTGCTTTTTCAGCTTCTCAAGCTGATGACCGGGACTGTCTGGCGGAGCGCTTTCGTGGCCGCGCTTTTTGCCTGGCACCCGCTGCACGTGGAATCGGTTGCCTGGATCGCAGAGCGCAAGGACGTGCTCAGCGCCTTTTTCTGGTTCCTGACAATGTGGGCTTATGCTCGGTATGTCTGCGAGTTGGTGAAGCAAAACTCCAAGTTCAAACTTTATTACGCGCTGGCTCTTCTCTTTTTCGCGCTGGGTTTGATGTCCAAGCCCATGCTGGTGACGGTGCCTTTCGTACTCCTGCTGCTGGATTTTTGGCCGTTGGGCCGGCTGAAACCTGTCCAAACTGCGGCGACAGCCTCATCCCAAATTAGGAAGGGGAAGGCCCAAGCCGCGGGGAAAACAATATTTCCGGGCCGGCTGCTTTGGGAAAAAATTCCGTTCCTTGTGATGAGCGCGGGTCTTTGCGTTGTGACGTTTTGCATTCAAAAGCACGGGGGCGCGATGCTCACCGGGCGCGATCTGCCCTTTGCCTCGCGGATTGAAAACGCGCTCCTTTCCTACCTGCGCTACATTGAAAAAATGTTCTGGCCGGGGCATTTGGCCGGACTTTATTTGCGGTCGGGCGAATGGTCGTTGTGGCTGGCGGTCCTGGCGGCTTTGGCGTTGCTCATCGTTACGATCTTTGTGGTGAAACAAAGGCGTGGACGGCCCTGGCTGGCCATGGGATGGTTCTGGTACTTGGGAACTTTGGTCCCGGTGCTTGGAATTGTGCAGGTCGGGATGCAGTCCATGGCGGATCGTTTCACCTATGTTCCGCTGGTGGGGCTTTTCATCATAGTCAGTTGGGGCGGCTGCGAATTGGCGCGGGCTGTGCGCCTGCCGGATATTGCGCTTTGGGCGGCGGCCATAGCGGCATTGGCGGTGTGCATGGGCCTCAGCGCGCGCCAGATTGGCTATTGGAAAGACAGCGAAACGCTTTTCAACCGGATGATTGCCGCGACGCCGAACAATTACATGGCGCATTATAACATCGCCAACATCTATTCCCGCGCGGGAAAAGCCGATGAGGCGGCGATGCATTACAAGGCGGCCCTGCAGGAGGAGCCGAACTACGCGGACGCCCACAATAATTTCGCCGGCCTGCTGTTGGAGCAAAAGCGCTACGATGAGGCCATTGAGCATTATTCCGCCGCCATCCGCATCAAACCCCAGTACCTCTATTACTTCAACCTTGGCAACGCCCTGGCCGACGCCGCCAGCGCGCGCCACGACACCAACGAGTTTGCCGAGGCGGTGCGCACTTACGGGCAGGCGCTGGAGCTCGATCCCGGCGCGAGCGATGCCCACAATAATCTCGGCATGACTTGGGACGCGCAGGGCAGGGAGGACGAGGCCGCCGCCGAATTTTCCGAGGCGGTGCGGTTGAAGCCCGGCTTCGAGCTGGCCCATTTCAACCTGGGCAACGCCCTTTCCCGCCTCGGGAAACTCGACGAGGCGATTGCGGAATATCGCGCCGCCGCGCAGTTGAATCCGGACCGGGCGGAGACCCACAACGGACTCGGCATCGCCTATGCCATGCAGAACAAAATGAACGCCGCCGCGCAGGAGTTCAAGGAGGTGGTGCGGTTGCAGCCGGACAACGCCGCCGCCAACGGCAATCTGGGCAATGCCCTGGCCTCGCAAAATAGAATCGACGAATCCATTCCATATTACCTGGCCGCCCTCCGTCTCAACCCGAAGGACTTCCAAACGGAATTCAACCTCGGCCTGTCCCTGTCCCGCCGGGGCGACCGCGCCGGTGCGGAAAGCCATTACCGGCAGGCCGTGCGCTTGAAGCCTGATTATGGGGAGGCGCAGCGGGCTTTGCGGGATCTGGAGAAAGCTGTCAATAATAAACAGTAACGACCCGGCGCCCCTTACGGCGACGCGGCGGCGGACGCTTTGGTCATGGAGAGTCCAAAATTATGGGAGACCGTGCGGTTGAGATAGGCGGACAGGGAGGCGATTTGCTCCTCGGTCAACGGGCCGCCTTGGGCGCGGGCGAAGCCCGGCATCATGGTGTGCGGCTTGCCGAAAGTAATCATGGCTTTCCAATACTCCAGGCTGGTCTGCTGTTTCAAGGCGTGCAGGTCCGGCACCGCGCTGTCCCGATGGGGGGATTCATGGCAGATGCCGCAATCCGCAGCGTAGAGGTCCTGGCCCAAAGCTCTCGCCCCATTGTCAACATGGCATCTGGCGCATTCCCCTTTGAAAATGGCCTGAGGCTCAACCGCGGCCAGGACCATCGCCGCCTTGCGATCCTCTGCTGTCATGACGGCCAGATCCGATCCCGTCGGCGGCATTTTGACTTTGAGCGTGACGATGCGATTGCTCACGGAAGTGAAGAAGGTGAGGGTTTTGCTGAACAATCCCATCTTGCCGGCGAGGTTGACCTGCGCCTTGACCGCGCCGGAGCCGCCGGGCGGAATACGCCAGGGCGTCGCCGGAAGCCTGGCCGTTGTGCAACCGCAGGAGGCGTGGACAGAATCAATCCTGATTTCGTTGGTCCAAACGTTTGTCAAATAGAAAGTAAAGGGCGCGATCATTTCGCCTGGTTTGGCATTATATTGTTTGGTTTCGGCATCGAAAACGAGCGTGCGAACATTTGACCGCACTGGAGGGGGGAGGTGGAACGAGCGGGTCGGCTGGTTGGGGCGGGGAACCGGCATCGGAACCGGGGCGCTTTGGCCCGAAACAGGAGGCGCGGCCAAGGACAAACCGACGCATCCGCAGATGAGAACGGCATAATCGGCAACACGCATATCCATTGATAATAACATCGCCGAAAGGCGATTCCAGAATTTCTTTCGCGTTTTCAGGGCAGATATGGAATGGTTAACGGACCTTGCGGCAGGACCGCAACGCGCGCTTCCGGGTCCAATGTCTCCAGGCGCTTTCTGACCGCAGCTTCGATGTCGGGGCATGGCTCGAGGAAGGCGCTGCGCACGACTGCCTCCGGCAGGCTGCTGTAAAGCTGAACGTCCGCCCGCCGCTGGATGAGCGCCTGGATTTGCGCCTGCCATTGCTCGGGCCGGACGAATCCCGGCGCGCCCAACATGGCCAGGATTTCCTCCGGGCCTGACGCGCTGTGCAGCAGCGCTTCCAGCGGGCTGCCCGGCGGAATGCCCTCCCGGCATTCGCAGGCGAGAATCAGAAGACCGCCCTTTTCCAGAATCCTCGCCCCGGCGCTCATTCCTTTGACCCCTTGATACAAATTCAGATCCAGAGGGTAGCCGCTGTTGGTCGTCACCACGATTTGAAAGGGATGGTTGACCTTCTGCATGGCCGAACGACGCACGAATTCACAGCCCGTCCGATGCGCCTCGATCATGTCGCCTGCGAAAACGCCGGTGATTTCCCGCTGTTCATTCAAGCTGACGTTCAATAAAAAGCTGCGGCCAACCCGCAAAGCCACCTCGCGCAGTTCTTCCCAGAGGGGATTGCCGGTGGTCACCCCAAACGCCGCGTTGGGATCGCCGATGTTTTTGAAGCCGTGATTGCTCATGATGCTGCGCAAGCCGCCGCAACCGGGGAAGATTCCCTTGATGCCTCCGCTGAATCCCGCGAAAAAATGAGGTTCGATAAAACCGGTGATGATGCGGACATCCGCCTCCGCCAGATGCCGATTGATCAAGGCGGGGGTTCCGTCCCGCATCGTTCCGAATTGCTCCAGGGCCGCGGCGTTGTCCGATTCATGATTGACCACGCGATAGTGGCGGACCACATCCGAAGTCAACATTTGTTCCAATTCGCCTTGGGTGTTGGGGCGATGGGTGCCTGTTTGGTTCAGCAGGAGAATCTGCGTGCGCGGCACGTGGGCCAGATAATCCAGCAGCCAGGGAATGAGCCTTTCGTTTGGCGTGGCGCGGGTCAAATCCGTGAAAGCGATGCAAACGCGGTCGCGCGGCTTGATCCATTCGCGCAAGGGCCGCGCGCCGATGGGGGAATCCAGCGCCGTCCGCAGGGCGGCCTTTTCATCCGGCAAACCGGGGAGATGCGCCGGTTCGATGACGGTGGTGCGGTCATCGGGCAGATTGACCGGCAAATGGCCCTGGCCGTAGGCTAAATTGATCTTCATGGCAACGCTGGCCCGGTCACTGGGTCTTGCGCAGGACGGTGTCGCGGGTGGCCCAGGCGGGATCGGGGGCGGGATAATCCAGGTTGTAGTGCAGGCCGCGGCTCTCGGTGCGGAGCAGGGCGGATTGAATGATCAAGCCGGCCACGGTGGCGATGTTGCGCAGTTCGAGGAGATCGCTGTTGACGGTGAAGTCCCAGTAGTAATCCTGAATTTCATCCTGCAAATTGGCGATGCGGGTGTGGGCGCGTTGCAGCCGTTTGTTGGTGCGCACGATGCCGACGTAATCCCACATCATGCGCCGGATTTCGTCCCAATTATGGTTGATCACCACCAATTCATCGACGTCCTGCGCGCTGCCGGATTGCCAGGGAGGAATGGTCTCGCTTGTTTCAGGATCGGGAGTTTGGCGGAGAAGTTCCGCCGCGCGATGGGCGCAGACCAGGGCTTCGAGGAGGGAGTTGCTTGCGAGGCGGTTGGCGCCGTGCAAGCCGGTGCAGGCCACTTCGCCCACGGCGTACAGGCCCGGGATGTCCGTCTGCCCATCCACATTGGTCATTACTCCGCCACATTGATAATGCGCCGCCGGCACAACCGGAATGGGTTCCTTCGCGATGTCCACGCCAAACCCCAGGCAGGTTGAGTAAATGTTTGGGAATCGTTCCTTGATGAAATCGGCGGGCTTGTGCGTGATGTCCAGGAAGACATGGTCCGCGCCGCTTTTCTTCATCTCGGTATCAATGGCCCGGGCGACGATGTCGCGCGGGGCCAGCGATTTGAGCGGATGATATTTGTCCATGAAGGCGACGCCCGCGCCGTCTTTCAACACGGCGCCTTCGCCGCGCACAGCTTCGCTAATCAGGAACGATTTGGACTTGGGATGGAAAAGGCAGGTGGGATGAAACTGGACAAACTCCATGTTGGCGATGGCCGCGCCCGCGCGGTAGGACATGGCCACGCCGTCGCCGGTGGCGATGTCCGGATTGGTGGTGTAAAGATAAACTTTGCCGCTGCCCCCTGTGGCCAGCAGCACGGAACGGGCCGCGAAGGTTTCGACCGTGTTCCTGGTTTTGTCCAGGACATAAGCGCCGAGGCAGCGGTTGGCCGGAGGAGCGGTCCCGGACCGGCCTTGAATTTTGCGGCTGGTGATGAGGTCGATGGCGAAATGGTTCTCGAATATTTCGATGTTGGGCTGGGCGGCGATGGCATTGAGCAAGGCCCGTTCAATCTCGCGCCCCGTCACGTCCTGGTGGTGGAGAATGCGCCGCTTGGTATGGCCGCCCTCACGGCCCAGGTCCAGTTCGCGCACGCCGTTGACCACGCGCTCGGAGAACTTCATTCCGGTTTCGATCAATTCCGCGATGCAGGCGGGGCCTTCCATCACAATGGCGCGCACCACGTTCTCGTGGCAAAGCCCGGCCCCGGCGGTCAGGGTGTCGCGCACGTGGATCTCGACCGCGTCCTCCTTGCTCATGACGGCGGCGATGCCGCCCTGGGCGTAATTGGTGTTGGACTCGGCGCTGGTTTTCTTGGTGACAATAGCGACACGCCCCAGGGGCGCGACCTTCAAGGCGAAGGAAAGACCCGCGATGCCGCTGCCCAGGACCAAAAAGTCAAAACGTTTCATAGAAGGGCGTTGTCGATCAACCGTGTTTTGCCAACGAAGACAGCCAGGGCCATTTGAGTTCCCTTTCTGACTTTGCGCGCTGGTTGCAGGGTGTCAGGATCATAAAACGCAATGTAATCCGGGCGCGCTTCCGGCTCCAAGGCAATGAGGCGGCGCAAAAGCCGTTCCACTTCGCCGGCGGAAGCCGGCCCGCTGGCGGCGCGTTTCCGGGCCGCTTGAATGGACCGCCAGAGCACCGTCGCCTGGCGGCGTTGCGCGGGGGAGAGGTATTTATTGCGCGAACTCAGCGCCAGGCCGTCCGCTTCCCGCACGGTCGGGGCCACGATGATTTTTACGGGGAAATTCAGATCGCGCACCATGCGCCGGATGATGGCGCTTTGTTGAAAATCCTTTGCGCCAAAAATGGCGACGCCCGGCCGGACGATCTGGAACAGCTTGGCCACCACGGTAGCCACCCCGCGGAAGTGGATCGGGCGCGAAGCCCCTTCCATGCCTTTGGAGAGCTCTTCTTCCGTCACCCAGGCGCTGAAGCCCGCAGGATACATCTCCCGGGTCGCGGGCGCGAAGACGACGTCCGCTCCCGCCTCGCGGCAGAGCTTCTTGTCCCGCTTGAAGTCGCGCGGGTACTTGGAGAAATCTTCGCCGGGACCGAATTGGCTGGGGTTGACGTAAATGCTGACCACGACGAATCCCTTGGGGCCGGCGCATTTCCTGGCTTTCCGGACCAGGCTCAGATGTCCGCGATGTAAAAAGCCCATCGTGGGCACAAAGGCGACCGTCGCGCCTGTTCCCTGCCAATGCCGGGCGAGCCGCTGCATGGCGGCGATTGTCCTGACGATCCGCATGTTGAAACCCTTGGGGAAAAGGCGCGCTCTGGCAATGCAATTCTTCGATTGCGCGGCGGCGTTGTCACTCCATTTTGATTGTCCAGACCCGGTGTGGGGCATCGAACCCGCGATGGCGAATTTCCATGGGCCGGGGGTTGTATCCGCCTTGTTGGATAAAGCGAATGGTTTCTGGACGGTCATGAATTGCATCCGAGAAAGCCAGATCGCCTCCCTGGCAGCATTCGACCATTCGCGCCGCCAAATTGACCGTGGGCCAAAGAAATCAAGCTTGTCATTTGCATTGACAGCCAGGCAAGGGCCGACATGCAGGCTGCATTTCAGCAGCAATGGGTCCGCCGGACGAGATTGAGCGGCGGCAAGCTGACAGTAGCCCTCCCGCACGGCGGTGAGCGCTTCATCGACCCGGCTGAAAACCGCCATCACTGCATCGCCGATTGTTTTGACGACAGTGCCGTGATGCGAACTGATGGCGCCGGTCAGGACGGCGAAGTGATCCCGCACCAAGGCGTAGGCGGGGCCGTCACCCAAACCACGATAGAGGGCGGTCGATCCACGCAAATCGGTGAACAGAATCACTTGCGAACCAATGGTGACTTGTTCGTTGGGAGATATGACCTCGCGAGCGAAGAGTTCGCGGAACTCCTGCCAGTTCGTGGCGCGGGCCGCAGTCAGGATGTCGTCGCTCCACTCCGTCTGCTGCCAGCTTAGCAGCACTGGAAACGGATTGGGATTAGTCATCAAGGCCATGCGGGGATGTCCGCCCGGCGGGCCGGGACCAAGTCGAAAACCCGCCGGTTCGCATAAGAAGCTTGGAGTCGCATCCAGCGCCGCATCAACACCTGACTGCAGCGTCAAGGTTTCCCTGACTTGGGGAGAGAACAAGCGCAGGGGGCGCGCCAGGTCAGGCAACTGGCAAAGCCGCTCCTCGCGCGGTTCGAGCCAGGTCTGGCACACCACATGGGGTTTGCCGCCCGGGCCAGCCAGGCAAAAAGTTTGTTCCTGGCGCGGACGCACGGCGCGATTGACGGCGAACTTCAGTTCGACCGATTTGTCGAATTCCGCGTCGAATTTGATCTGGCAAACGTCACAATGACTCGTCCGTTTCAATTGCGCCAGTGAGGTTGCGGGGGTTTCGCGGGTGGACCGGCAATTGGGGCAAAGCACTTCCCATCGGAAGTCCAGCAAGCCGCAACGTGTCGCGTACAAGAACAACCTCAACACATCCCATGGGTCCTCATTCCATTTTCTGGCGATGACGAAGGGGCGGATATGGGTCATCTCGACGTCAGGCGATTCGCGGAGGAACGTTTCCAATTTGTGGATCAAGTCAGCCGGTTGACTTCTCTTCAACTCCACCAAACCGACGTTCAGAGTTGCTTCGTTCACGGGCTGAACGGGCAGATTTGGAAAGACAACGCGCGTTCCGCCACGCAAGAATTCCGCGGCACGAGCCATCGCTTGTCCCATGCCTCGTTTCAACTTTGGCCCCAGTATGTATTTTGCCAGGAATCCGCCGACGGCGCCTCGCGGGAAAAGTTCGGCGTAGGCGACAGCGCGGGTCCGGCCACCCGGCTCGGGATTCAGTTCCGTTCCCGCCCGAGTCTCGGTGAAAGGCCCGCCCTCGAAGACGCGGCGGACGCGATAGAACCTTGGCTCCAGCCATTCAAAGGGCCATTCGCGCCAGCGGAGATTACCCAAGGGAAATCTGGCCCGGGCCATGACCCAACTGCCACCTTCAGGCCGCGCCTCGATTTGATACTGGACCGGGGGAAGACGGAGTGAGCGATTAAGCCAGTCCGTTTTGCCCAGGCAAGGCCAGACTTGTTCAGGCGGAAAGGCGAACTCGTGCCGGGTTTCAAATCGAATCACCCTCCAATGTTGCGATTTTTCGACCGCAGTCAACCGGCTTTTTTGGCCGATGCCAGGCTTGGCTTTGAATTGAGGCGATTTTGGCTTAAGCTTTCGGTGGTGAAGATATCGGTCATTGTTCCGGCCTATAACGAGGAGAAACTGATCGCCGCCACCTTGCGCGGCATCCGGTCGGCCCTGGACAGTTTTTCCCGGCGCGGCTGGACGGCTGAAATGATCGTATGCGACAATAATTCCAGTGATGGCACCGCGGAACTGGCGCGCGCCGCCGGCGCGCAAGTGGTCTTCGAGCCAGTCAATCAAATTGCGCGCGCCCGCAACAGCGGGGCGGCCGCGGCCACGGGCGACTGGCTGGTGTTTGTCGATGCGGATTCGCATCCAACACCGGAGCTGTTTGATGAGGTTGCCCATCAGATCGAGGCGGGCCGCTGCGTGGCTGGAGGATGCACCGTGCGCTATGATGAGGGCAGTTTCGTGACTGATTGCGCCACGGGCGGATGGAATATACTCAGCCGGATTGTAAGATGGGCGGCAGGCTCGTTTATTTTTTGCGAGACCGCGGCCTTTCGCGCGGTGGGCGGATTCAGTCAGGAACTGTATGCCTCCGAGGAAATCGATTTGAGCAGGAGACTGAAGAAGCTTGCCAGGAAGCAGGGCAGGGAAGTGGTCATATTGCATCGACATCCCTTGCTGACCTCTTCCCGCAAAATGCAGCTTTATTCGAGCCGCGAACTGCTGGGGTTTCTGTGCAGGGCGGTTTTCAATCCCAGGAGGACGACGACCAGCCGTGAAGCCTGCAGCCCGTGGTACGACGGACGGCGGTGATAAACAGGGTTCAGGCCTTGGTTGTGCGGATGGACAATTACGGGCCATGTGAAAAAGAAGAGATGAAATTGCTTGGATGACTTCCTTGGTAAGGGCATTGCGCCTCCAGGTGTTGTGATGTGTGAATGCTCCCAGGGTACCTTGACTATCAACGAATTGCGCTACCCAAGCCTCATTTTTGGTGGATTACAAACCATTCAGAAAAAAGAGATTTACTTTACAAATCCTTATGCTATATTCTGCACCTGAGCCCAAAGAATAACCGAGGAATCAGATATGAAACTTCAAGGATTTATTACTTCTGGAGTCCTGGCTGCCAGCTCCTTGGTGCTGGCGAGTTCCGTCCATGCCAACCCAAACCTGGTTTTTGATGATTTTTGTTACGGTTGCGGGGTGCCGTGTTACCCCTTTTTTGGGCCTTGCGGCACCTATGCCCCTGGAATAGACGACGGCAGCTCCGGCGATTGCGGGTCCATGTACGTCACGTTCAGTTTTGCCGAACCGCTGGGGTGGGCCTACGTTGGTTACGACGGCGGCACACCATGGTTCTGCCCCGGCACTGTCGATCTCTCACAATACACGGCCATCACTTTCGACATCCTGTGGGACACGACTTCCGGCCTGACCATTGATCAGTTCAACACCGGGACGGACTGGTGCTATTTTTGCCCGATGCCTTTGTTTACAGAGCCCGAACCGCAAAACTTTATGGTTTTGGGTGGCTTGGGCTATTACACTCCAGGTGTTGATTTGACTTTGGCCGGCTGTGACTTGAGCCCCAAGGTGGACTTGGGGAGCGTGAACATTCCCACGAATGCGGCTTTCGGCTGGCAAACGATGACGGTGCCCATCCCTACCAATCTTGGTGGCTCCATAACGTCGATCAGCGGCATCATGATGCAGAAAAACGCTTCCCAGGCCGGATCCATTATATCGTCCAACGCCACTGGCAAGTTTTGGGTCGATAACCTGGTGTTGGTGAGCGCGACGCCGACGCCTGGGCCCAGGTTGACGCTTCTCACCACGCCGCCTGTTGCGGGGCTTAACGTCTGGAATATGACGGAAAACAACAGCTACTATGACCGCAACGACGTGGTGACAACCGCCAGCAGCGGATTATCGTGGGCCGGATTCAAGACAAGCCCCAACACCAATTTCCCGGTGGCCTATTCCTTCACCCTGACGGGGTTCCCGGCCAACAATATAAATGCCGAAGCTTGTATGATCCTGGTTCCCAATGCCACCGGCCTCGATAATCTCCCCGACTTCATTGAATCGACCTGCATGATCTATGAAGTCCAATCCACACCGACGGGCGCACAGGTCAGTTTGTCCTACAAGACCAACTCTCCCTACACGTACAACAGCAGCGCAGTCATGATCAATTGCGGCTTTGACGGCGCTGCGAACACCGGCCCCGGCGCTGCGCCGATCTGTGTTCCTGTCTCGCCGTTGTTTGGGAACTATTCGCTGGTCTTCGCCAGCGCCAACACGGGTTACGTTTCGGGCCCGGATAATGTGCAACACTCCTTCTCACCCGGTGCGGATAGCGCCACTTGGTTCGAGGAAAACGCCGCCGCCAATCAGCCATTCCTGGTTTACTTGGGTGGCCAGGCCAACAACTCAAATGCCATCGACCAGGCCGTTGTTTACAGTAGTTTCACCATCAACGGCGTGCCGAATGGCTTCAGCGAAAACTTTCTTACAGAAACAGATACAGTCAACGTCAGCAATGGTCCGGCCACGGACCCGGCAGGTATTTTTATCGTTCCCACCACGGCAGCCTATTGGGTGAGTTGGACGCCCCCGACGCAGGGCTTCGTTTTGGAGAACGCGGCCAATCTGGCCGGCCCCTGGCAGACCGCAATCCATTATCCCCAGATTGCTGGCTACGGCGAAATGCTGCAGTTGGTTGATGGCAACGATTTGATCGCCCCCACGAATACCCAGTTCTTCCAATTGGTGCAACGCTAATATACGGGTGTGCGAAACAAATTGTGGGTTGCGCCTCGCTCCTCGCCCCTCGCATGGATTGACCCTTCGGACCGAAGATGTTAAACAATTCCGGGGGGAACGGCTGTGTAAGACGGATTATTTTATGAATCAGAAAGCACAATTGAATTTGGATGGCACGGTTTACGAGTTGCCGATAGTGACGGGGAGCGAAGGGGAGAAGGCGGTGGATATTTCGAGCCTGCGGGACACGACGGGATACATTACGCTGGACGATGGCTACGGCAACACCGGTTCCTGCAGCAGCGCGGTGACTTTTATTGATGGAGAGAGGGGGATTTTGCGGTATCGCGGCATCCCGATTGAGGAGTTGGCGGCGAAGTCATCGTTCATTGAGACGGCCTATTTGCTGATTTACGGGAAGGTCCCGACTCATCAGCAGAAGACGCGGTTCTCAAATTTGTTGACAGAGAACGAGAATTTGCACGAGGGAATGAAGCATCATTTCGAGGGGTTTCCACCGTCCTCGCACCCCATGGCCATGCTCTCGGCCATGATCAATGCCAGCAGTTGTTTTTATCCGGGATTGATGGAGTCCCCGGACTTGGAGCATTTCGAGGTCCAGGCGGCGCGGCTGATATCCCAGGTGCGGACCATCGCGGCCTTTTCGCACCGGAAGTCGCGCGGGTTGCCGTTTATCTATCCGAATCCGGCCTACAAGTACACGGCGAACTTTCTCCACATGATGTTTTCGGACCCGTACCAGAGTTATGAGTTGAAGCCGGAAGTGGTGAGGGCGCTGGATTTGATTTTTCTGCTGCACGCCGACCATGAGCAGAATTGCTCGACCTCGACCGTGCGGATGGTGGCGTCGAGCGAGGCGAATCTGTTCGCCAGCGCGGCGGCGGGGGTTTGCGCGCTGTGGGGACCGCTGCATGGAGGGGCCAACCAGGCGGTGATCAAGATGCTGGAGCAAATTCACCGGGAAGGGGATGACGGCCGGAAATTTATCGCGGCGGCAAAGGACAAGAACAGCGGGAGCCGGTTGATGGGATTCGGACACCGGGTTTACAAGAATCACGATCCGCGGGCGAGGATCATCAAAGCAGCGTCCGACTTGCTGATGCAAACGCTGAACCGGGAGGATCCGTTGCTGGACATCGCGCGGAGGCTGGAGGAGGCGGCGCTGCACGATTCGTATTTTGTGGAGCGCAAGTTGTATCCCAACGTGGATTTTTATAGCGGGATCATGATGCGGGCCATTGGGATACCAACCGAGATGTTCACGGTGGTGTTCGCGATTGGGCGGATGCCGGGATGGATTGCCAATTTCAAGGAGATACTGGACGGGCGGCGGAAGCGGATTTGCCGGCCCCGGCAGGTCTATATCGGCCCGACGGAAAATCATTATGTTCCGGCGGAGGACATACGATAGATTGGAATGTATGAAACCGGCCAAGCGGCAAGAAATACAGTCAACAATTGTTTTCAGCGCCAAGTTGTTTCGGCCGCAGGGGGCCGAAAAGACCGGATCGTGGACTCTTCTAACCCTGCCCAGGAAGGCGGGTGCGAAGCTTCCATCACGAGGCATGACGATGATTGAGGGAACTATCAATGGCTTCCCTTTTCGAGCCGCTCTCCAAACAGACGGCAACAGCAGTCACTGGCTCAGGGTCAACAAAGCCATGGAGGGAGCTGCAGGCGCAGGCGCCGGAGACACGGTAACGGTGGAGATTACGCGGACTGAAGAAGAACCGGAGCTCAGGGTGCCGGCGGATCTGCGCAAAGCTCTCGCAGCCGCCCCGCTGGCGCAGGCAATGTGGGCGGATATCACGCCCATGGCGCGCCGGGACTGGATTCTTTGGATAAGCTCAGCCAGGCAACCGGAAACGCGCAGGGGCCGGATCGAGAAAGGTTGCGACATGCTTGCCTCTGGAAAGCGACGAGTATGCTGTTTTGGCGGCCTGAATTGGCTTAGGAAAGATCACGCAACAGCAGGCAAAAACTGGCTTCCGTTGCCGGACTTAAAAAATCGTCTTTCGCGTTAAACCGAACAGGGGGCCAGGATGGCCGTGCTCATGCCGTGGATAATCTTTTTATCAGCGGGACAAATCGTCGCCAGCACTCCGGCCAGATTGGCCCGGGCGGCATCGCCTTCGCCTGTGACAAAATAGTATGGACACAATCGGACACGACCGGGCATCGGCGTGACCTGGTTCTTCGCAAAATCGTACCACTCCGCCTGGACCAGCGCGGGCCTGTGGTATCGCTGCAGGACGTATGGCGACGTGGGAAACGCGGCCAGGGCCTCATCCACGGCGGCGGACCAATCGGCGGTGGAGAGGTCGCTGCCCAAATGCACGCCGCGCGCACCCCAGGCCTTGTCGGAGAAACCGGACATCTTCAGGATCAGCTCGCGTTCGCGCTGTGAAAGGGCTTTGAGTTGCTGCCAGTCGGTTAAATTCAATTCCGGCAGGGCGCCCTGCGGCGGCAGCGGGGCAGGGTCCACCATCCAAGTGTAGGGCGCCAGGAGTCGCAGCCGCTCGAAGAAGCGTTCGCCTAATTCCTGCCGCCAAAACCCGCGCAAATTCCGGTTCCACAACAGGGCGAACAGCATCTTCTCCTCGAACATCGGCTTGGGCGGGGGCGTCAGGCGGATGTCCCCGGCGAGCGCCTTGTCAAATATTGTTTTGGCGTTGGGCGTCTGGGGCAGATCGAACAACTCGAAAAAGCGATAAACCGCGTCGCCCTGCCTGAACTGGTCGAAGCGCGTATCGCGCACCTGAAATCTTTCCCCAAGCTGGCCGGCCAGCCAGGCCATTTCCGGCTGGTAGGTTTGCGCCTCCGCGGCAATGACGATGTGGACGGACGGCGCCTCTCCAAAAATGGCGGAAAAGCCCCGCGCCATGCCGTCGGCGCCGCCGATGACGGGGGCCAGGCCGTTGGGCAAGGCGGCATAGGTCTGGTTCAGCCATGCTGTCAAACCTATTCCTCCGGGAACGCTGTCCAGCTCGGCGATGATGGGGCCGGATTCGGCCAGGATGATGTCGGGGCGGATGACGCGGGGCAGTTCGTTTTTGAAGGCGGCGGCGCGTTGCACCTCGAGCAGTTCCCGCGGCTTGCCCTGGTCGAGCCATTGCGCCACCCAGGCCGGTTGTTTTCCGGCCAGGCTTTGGCGATGGAGGAGGTTTACGCTGCGATTGAACTGAAGCAGGAGCCGGCCCAGCCCTTCCAACTCCTTCGCCAGTTCTTCGCCAAGGCGGAAGGGGGCAGGGGAGACTCGCCACTCCTGGCCCGCAAATAGGCCGTCCGCGGGAAGCTGCGCGCGGATGAAGCGCGCCCGTTCTTCCGGCGTGGTCAGGGGCGGGTGATCACTCATTTTGTTTTACACGCGCAATTGTCCGGTGCCCGTTCCGACCCATTTATAAGTGGTCAATTCCTCCAGGCCCATCGGGCCGCGCGCGCCGATGCGGTCGGTGCTGATGCCGATCTCCGCGCCCATGCCAAATTCCGCTCCATCGGTGAAGCGGGTTGAGGCGTTCCAGTAAACCGCCGCCGAATCAACCTGCGCCAGAAACTCCCGCGCCCGCCCCGCGTCCTGGGTCACTATGCTGTCGGAATGGGCCGATCCATATTGATTGATGTGATCGATGGCCTGCTGGAGTCCATCGACGACGCGAATATTCAAAATGTAGTCGTTGTATTCGGTGTAAAAGTCCTGCTCGGTGACGGGTTTGATGACCGGACCGGGCAGGGGCGCGCCGGAGTCCAGGATGGTCCGCGCGGTTTCGTCCACGCGCAATTCCACTTTCTTTTCATTCAGCCGCCGGGCCATCGAGGGCAAAAACTGCGCGGCAATCGCGCGATCGACCAGCAACGTCTCCATGGCGTTGCAGACGGCGGGGCGCTGGCATTTGGCGTTAAAGGCGATGTCCCCGGCCATTTTCAGGTCCGCCTCGGCATCGACATAGACATGACAGACGCCCTTGTAATGTTTGATGACGGGCACCTTGGAACAATCGGCCACGGCGCGAATCAATTGCTCTCCGCCGCGCGGCATGCACAAATCCACGTACTGCGTCAAGGCGAGCAATTCCCGGATGGCATCGCGATTGGTCGTTTCCACCACCTGAATGGCGTGGCGGGGGAATTCGGGCAGGTGCGCGGCGGCGGCGTTGGTCATTGTTTGCGCGACGATTTGATTGGATAAAATCGCTTCCCGGCCGCCGCGCAGGATCGAGGCGTTGCCGGCTTTGAAACAGAGGCCGGCTGCGTCCGCCGTGACGTTGGGGCGCGATTCGTAAATAATGACCACCACGCCGATGGGCGTGGCAATTTTTTGCAAGCGCAATCCATTGGGGCGCGTCCTGTCGTCCAGCACTCGGCCCACCGGGTCGGGCAGCGCGGCCACTTCGCGCAATCCCCGGGCCATGGAGTCGATGCGTTTGTTGTCCAGCTTGAGCCGGTCCAGCATGGCATTGGAGAGGCCGCTTTTGGCGGCGGCTTCCATGTCGCCGGCATTGGCCTCCTGGATGGCTTCGCGGGCCTGTTCGAGCGCTGCGGCCATGGCGAGGAGACAGCCGTTCTTTTGCCCGGTGGACAGCCGGGCCAGTTGACGGGAAGCCGCTTTGGCTTGGCGGCCCAACTGCGTCATCTGTTCTCTTAAATCCATAACGCCTATTCTAAACTAAGTCGGGCGATTGCGAAAGCAGACTATTGTTTTATTTGACGGGGCCCTCGCGTGGCTTGACCTTCGGCGACCTGCGAAAACCGGATTGAATCCAAAGCCGCCAGACCATGATCAGCGCTTCCCGCACAATTCCGCCCGACATTTTTGAATGTCCTTGCAAGCGTTCGGTAAAAACAATCGGCACTTCGGTGATCCTCATGCCCTGCTGCCAGATTTTGTGGGTCATCTCGATTTGGAAGCTGTAGCCGTTGGAGCGCATGGCTTCCAAGTTGATCGATTCGAGCGCCCGCCGCCGAAAACATTTGAAGCCGCCGGTTGGATCGGTGAACGGCATGCCTGTGATGGTACGGACGTAAAGCCCGGCGCTGGTGCTGAGCAAAAGCCGCCGCATCGGCCAGTTGATGACGCGAATGCCGCCGCAATAGCGCGAACCCAAAACCAGATCGGCCTCCCTGGCTGCCTCGATGAAGCGTGGAATGTCATCAGGGTTGTGAGAAAAATCACCGTCCATTTCCATGATAAACTCGTAAGGGTGCAGCAAAGCCCAGGCGAAACCCGCGCAATAAGCCCGTCCCAAACCATTTTTCCCGGCCTCGTGCAACACATGAATGGCAGGATTCTCAGCCGCCAGTTCGTCAGCGATCCGGGCCGTGCCGTCGGAGGAATTGCCATCCACCACCAGCAAATCCACCGGGGTGGGCAGTTTGGCCAGACGGCCGGCCATGACGGGCAGATTCTCCCGTTCATTGTACGTCGGAACAACGACCAGCGTATTATTCATTGCTTAAAGATGCGTGCCGCAACTGTTTCGTTCTGGGCGGCGGCCTGGGCCTGCCCGTCCGCCCGTCAAGCAAAACCAATTTGCCGCCAAAGTTCAAGGCGCAATTATGAAATTCCACTGAAAACACCGGGGAGTGCGCAGTGGCAAACGTTCTGGATTTATTGCGGCTCTATCAAAACTTGCATGAAATGCATCGGCGTCGAGTTGACCGGCGCGAGATCCGTCACCCTGACTGTTTCGGTGCCGTCGCCGTTGTTGGTGACTGTTTGTGATGTGAAGGCGGGGCCGGAACTCCAGGAGCCGGAAGTTAGATTACTCGTCACTTCAGGGACGTAACTGAGGTCCGTCGGTGCGGGATGTGGACGTTTGAACATGATTTCCAGGTAATCGCCGGCCAATTTTGCGGAAATCGGATCCGGGTTTGACACAAGCGGATCAAGTCCAAAGGCGTAGGCAAAAATATTTGCGATGCCGTCGTTGGCAGGGGCGGCATTATTGGCCGCATTGCCGGCGTTTTGCGCCGTCCCAAACCAAGTCTGACGCCAGGTTGCAATCGGGGCGATGTCGAGCGAAACCGGCAAAGTGAAAAGCGGATGGTTTGTATCGAGAGTTTGAACCAAAATGGTGGCGGCATAATTCCCATACGAGAGCCCGGCCGAGTTGAATGAAACATTCACGACATTCGAGTTGCAACCGGGCGCATAGCCCGCGTTGCCATCGAAGCGAAGCCAGGGGGTGGGTGTCAATAGCACGGCGAAATTTGATTGCAAATAGTTTTGGTTGAAGGCCACGGTGGTTCCTTGAGTGCCGGTCGAATTCTGGACGCCGACGGTGCATGTATTTGAAGACGACATGGACTGATAGGCCATCAGGATTTCGCCGGTTGTTTTCAGGATCAGCTCGCAAAAGACGGGGTTTTGGGTCCCTTTCAAAACTACGTTCTGGAATTGCAAAGTGAAGGTTCCGTTGACAGTGTCGGTGTAGGTAAAAACCTCTCCGGAATTGGTGATCTTCAAATCTTCCCAGAGAAAGGCGATGCAATTGAGGGGGGCGGCAGTATTTGGAAGAGACATATTCACCGAGGTGTCGCCCTGGAAAGGGGTGAATGTGACAAAGCCGTTTGGGGAGACGTAAAGTTGCGTGAATGTGTTGGTGTAAAATGGGAAGGCAAATCCAATATTGATGGGGCCGGCAATGCCCTCGTTCTCCGCGGATTTCGGCGGGGCCAGCGCGGTGAAATTCGAACTGATGTCCTGTCCGATGTCGGAGTAATCCTTCCAGGCGAAAGCCGGGCCGCCGGGCTGGGTGGAATTAATTGCACCATAGGCCACAGGGCTGACGTTGGTGACACAAATGGAATAGCCCAACGGCAGCCCTCCGCTGTTGCTGATCGTCAATGGCACGGTCAGCAGGGATGAGTTGGTGCCCAGGGTTTGGGCCAGGGCGGGCGTGATGACGCTGGCCTGCGGAGGAAGTCCAACATAGAGCGCGGCTGAATGCAAAATAGCCGGCGTGTTCAATGTCACTGGATTGGTGCTGCTGACGGTGAAGGGGGTGTTACTGATGGGCACTCCCGCGAACGTGTCCCACCACGTCGCGGAATAAGTTCCGTTGCCCAGCCCGGCGACCTGCACCGTGCCCGCGACTGCGGCACTGGCATTGGTGTTGAATACATTCGTGATATTCCAAACCCAAGTCGCGTTGAAGCTGGAATTGCCCACCGCGTAAGCCGCGAGCGTGGGCGCGTAAGGGTTAAGCGTGATGTTGCCGAGAACAATCCAATCCAACCCGGGATTGAAAATGTTGATGCTGTGCGAGCCTGCGGCAACCGGAATGGATGCGGTAAAATTGGTGGAAGTATCGCTGCCGTAGGAGGGAAACGATATATTGGTCTTCAAAATGCCATCGAGAAAAATCTCGAGACCCGCGCCGGAAGAAGCAATCTGGAGCACCTGCACGGAGAAGGTTCCGGTCTGGGGGTAATCCACGTCAAAGGTGTAACCGTTGGGTGTCATGGAGAGGTGGTAGTCGCCTTGCAAAAAGCTTGGCGCGGACGCGATTCCGTCCGGCGCGGTGTCTCCAACGGTGAATATGTCCTGTATCTCCGTTGCCCAACCGCCGCTGGGGGCAAACATCAACGGGCCGATCGCGCCGCCGGTCGTGAGCGGGGCGGATTTATTCATGACGTTTTGGCCGCCCAAGCCGGACAACGTGACAAAATCGCTCGTGGCGCGAAAATAGATGTAATCATTTTCCGCGTCCATGCTGTCCCACCACCAGGGATTTTCGTTGCCGGATTGCCCATTCATGAGACCGGCCCACAGCGGGGCGTTCACTCCAAGTTTGGGAACATCATTGGTTCCGCATTCGGACCCAAAATCCGGCCTGACCGGCTGGTTGGAACTGATGTCCTGCGCGCCTTCCAGACCGCTGATGACGTCGCTGGGGTAATCGTGATGCGTGTAATAGTCGCAATCGTCCCAAATCGGCTCCGTCAGCGCCGAACTGGTGGTGATGAGATGTTGATAAACATCTTGCGAGCGGATGAAAGGCGCCATCAGATCATGCCACTGCTGAATAATGCCCCACTGGCCGAACTGTGCGGCATCGGTGTTTTCGACCTCATTAAAAAGCTCCCACGCCATGATGGAGGTTGAATAACCCCAGCGCGCCACCGCGTAACGCAGCTTGCGTTCGGTCAATGAGATGGCCGTCGCGTTGGTGAAGAATTGCACCGGATTGGTCATAAAGCCGTTGGTGCTGCCGATGTCATTGGTCACGTCGTAAGGATTCTCCGCCCAATTCGGATCAATCATCGTGGAATATTGGCCATGGTGCTGCAGCGTCATTTGAAAATGAATGCCGGCCTGTTCAGCGGCGGCGACGATCCCATCCCACTTTTGCGCCACGGTCAGGTTCAGTTGACCCAACGGCAGGGTCGGGCCGTAGGGCGGCCAATCCAGGTTTTTCCCATCCCAATGATCCATCCAGACACGCGACCAGTTTTCGTGGGCGGCGCCCATTTTCCAAAATACATTCGTCACATTGTGAATGCCCTGACTGTCGGTGACGTCCCAGGCCACGTCTTCGCCCCGGGGAAAAAAACGCCTGCCGTTGCTGGTGATGAAGCGTCGCGGATTGGACGGGTCAACACGGATAAAACCAGCGCCGGTCGGGGGACCGGCTACAATCCAGGAGCCTGGTTGCAGATTGCTGACGGAAAGCGTCGAACCATTCAAGGTGATACTACTAATGGTATAAGTGCCGGCCAGGGTCGGCGTGTGGCGCACACGCCAGGTCGTGCCGCCATCAAAAAATGCGGGCAGCGAGACGGTGGAATTGTCCGGCTGCAAAACATGCACACGCACATCAGTGACCGTGTAATCAAACGGGTCGGTGGCCAGGCTGGTGATGTTGAATGATGCTTCGATTTTGGAATAGGTGCCCTGCGCAGAAACGTCGGGGGGGACAAAGGCCAAAAGAAGCGCAAAAACCGCTCCGCTAAAACTCAAGCGCATGTCACTAAAAGTGCCATATTTTACGCGATTCTGCAAGCTTTCCATAACCCCCGAGTTTTTTTGAATTTTAGATGCGTTGCACGATCAATTCTGGCACAATGGTTTCCGTGATGAATGCTTTGGAGGTTCAAACAAGCAGAATAATTGACAGCGCGACGCGTGTCTTGCGCGAAGTGAAAATTCCGTTGGGCGCGGTGGTGCTTGCAGCCACCTTGCTGGCCGGCGGGGGTTGCACGCAGACCATTTTGACCGCGCCGCAACGTTCCGCGACGGAACAGCTCCTGTTGAGCGCGGCGGCGGATCGCGCCATTGCGTCCACCAATTTTTCAATGTTCAGCGGCAAGAAGGTGTTTGTGGACATAAGCAACTTCGACAGCTACGACTCGAAATACGCCATCGGGGCCATCCGCGAGGCCCTCAGCCGCGCGGGAGCATTCCTGGTCCGGAACGAAACCAACAGCGACATAATCATCGAGGCGCGGAGCGGGGCGCTTTCTATAGACGCGGCGTCCACTTTGGTGGGAATGCCGAGCGCCGGGGTGCCGGTGCCTCTGGCCGGGGCGGTTTCCATCCCGGAACTGGCGTTTTATAAATCCGAGAAACAATTTTCGCTGGCCAAGCTGGCGTTGCTGGCTTACGAGACGCGCGGAGGAAAGTACGTTTATTCCAGCGGGCCGATGATCGGGAAGGCCTATAACCATCACTACAGCGTCATTGGATTCATCACCTTCACCACAAGCGATATTCCTGCCAAACAAAAAGTAACGATCGTGAAATAGCCGGTTCCGCCGCCACCGCCGCGCGCGCCTCGCTCCCAATGATCGCCAAAGGGGCCAAAGGGGTCGTACCATAGCTTTGATTCCGACGAAATGCCGGGGGTTTTTCAGCAAGGCTTTTCGGCGTGGAAACAGACCGGCGCTTTCTTCGTGGTGATAGCGTTCGGGAAGGATAATGGAGGAAC